>Ga0180435_10003722_pt1 | contig 15187 bp, 5 predicted proteins | sample SS_ome_3_FD_132467 | JGI IMG/M metagenome (GOLD analysis project Ga0180435, IMG submission 132467) | Hypersaline lake sediment archaeal communities from the Salton Sea, California, USA - SS_3_S_1 metaG | ecosystem: Environmental > Aquatic > Non-marine Saline and Alkaline > Hypersaline > Sediment... | reverse complement strand
TCGGCCTGCTGGAGAGCGCACCCGCTGAGGGAGCGCGGGGCGTGCTGGGTCGTGGTGATGCCGAAGACGGTCCCCAGGCCTTCATACTTGGTCTCGGCGTCGGCGAGGCTGAAGGGCGCGAATTCGAAGACGGGCATGGTGCCGTTCAGCGCCTCGACGTCCACGTAGCGGGCCGGCTCGCTCCCGGCCGTATGCGTCTGCACCCATGCGTCCCAGTCCCAGGAATCGCTGCAGACGTAGCCGCTTGACGGTCTGTCAGTCAGACAGTCTAGCTCGGTGATCAACGCGCGCACCACGCGGCCCGTGGGCTGCGAGCGGTCCGCGGCCTTGTACCAGGCCTGGGCAACCTTGTAACCCGAGCAGATGTAGCGCGCGAACCAGTACCCTTGCGTCCCACTATAGGACATGTCGGCCGCGGCGTTTGTCTTGAAGCCCAGGATGAGGTGCGTGCCCTTCATGCACCGGGCCCAGTTGGCCAGGTGCGAGTCGGCCAACACCTTGCACGAGGTCAGAGCCACCCACTCGTTGTCGTTATCGCCCCAAGAGCGGTAGCAGTCGTTGGGAGTCAACCACTTGTCGTCGTGGGACGTGTCGCAGAAGGTGAACGAGGACGGCCCGCCGTGGCCGACGTAGAACTGGAGGTCGACCGTGTCGAGGTAGATATGCTCCTTGCCGCCCAGCGCGCTTCGTTTGAAGTCCTCCTCCCATGCATACGTGTTGCCGTACCGGTAGCGGCCTCTCCAGTTGTTCGACCCCCACCCGCACCAATCCGTCAGCTTTTTGTAGAGCCCCCAGCCCTCTTGCGTGGAGGCTTCTGTGTCCCACGATTCCTTGCACGCTGAGTGGTGGACGCCGACCTCCCAGCGACCGCCGTCATCGGCTGTCGCTGCCGTGTCCAACGCGCCTAGCCCTCCCGTGCCTGCTGGCTCCGTACCGCCGCCGGGTGGCTCCTGTGCCAACGTGGACGGCAGACCAAGCAGCAGGGCTGCCAGGATCAGCAAGGCTGCCAACCCTCTGCCAATGCGACCAGCGCGAAACTCATTCATCCAGTTCACCGTTCCTCTCCTTTCGTCAACGACATCGTGGGCTGGTCGACGGTCGAATTTGACTATGGACCAGTCGTTGCTGGCCCGCCCGCCAGCAGAGGTGAGGGTGAGATGTCCATTTTCACACAGTGTCCTCCAGTCACCGTGACGATGGCTGATTTCGGTCCGTCAGACTGATGCCCGTCGGGCGACCGCTCCACGGGGTCCGCCTCCGAAATCCACGAGACCCACGTTCGCAGTCTAGGCTGCATAGGCTAGCCTCCCTTCAGTACCAGCGGCAGGTAGATCGCCTCCAAGGAACTCTGAGCCAGGGGAAGGGGGGGCGCCAGCGAGTGGTAGCGGCCCTTGGCGTCGTCGAGCGCCACGTTTCCCGCGCCGTCCACCACCTGGACGAAGAACCGGGTCTCGGTGGTGGCCGAGATGGTGCCCGTCCACTTGCCCATGCCGTCCTGGTACGTCAGATCCTGGCTCTGCCACGTCCCCTGTCCGTCGGTGTGCGCCAGCACGACGCGAACGATTCCCGAGGGATCGCTGGCGGCGGTTTTGATCGCGGCGGTCACCCCATTCTCGTCCAGGACGCCGTCGACGCGGGAGATGATGGGGGGTTCCGTGTCCGGGCTGCTGGAGTAGTACGTTGCAAACGACATGTCGTCGTAGAGCCGCTCCGCGCCGCTAGCGCTGTCGTATTGACCCAGGACAGTGACCATCGTCTGCGCCGAGGTCGAGATGGAGCCGCTGGCATCGACGTGGAACGGCACAGGAGGGTACCAGCCGTCGGCGTTGAAGCTGGGCTCGGCGGTGGATGTGATGTACTCGTTAAGGGGCAACGCGATGACGGGATCGAAGGCCGGAGTGTCGCTGTAGCTCCCGCCGAGGAGCACCACGCCGTGGAGGTTCCCCGCCCCCGGCGCTGCTGCGTCCGCGAAGAAGAGGGGTTGCATCGGCTCACCTGCCGCAAAGTGGCTCCACCCGTCCAGCGTCACGAACGTTCCACTCACGTTCGGCGTGGTGCTCATGCCGAAGCTTCCCGCCAGTTCGTACGACAGATGCCCGACGTTGACCCCACCGAAGGCAGACGGTGCCGTCGGCGTGATGTTGGCGCTGGGAAAGGGATCCTCGGGGGCCAGCGTCCCGCCAGTCGTCACCTCGACCATGGGCAAGCCGTAGAGAGTGGACTGCATCAGGATCTTCACGTCGTACGGGCCAATGGAGCGCGCCTGTTGAACGTAGCGGTGTTTCGCCGCCGTCAGCGATGGCCCAATCCGGGCCGAGGTTCCCCGCAGCAGCTCCCGGGTGAAGGTCTTCATCAGGGCTTCGGAGTAGACGACGGCCGAGCCGCCCCAGCCGTAGCCTGTGTTCGCCACGTAGTTGGCCCCTTGCTGGGCGAAGGCCTGGGCGAGATCGAGGGCTCCGGTGTCGTTGAGCCCGGCATGGCAGCCGACACTGAAGATGAGAGCCCCTGAGAGATCGGACGTCGCGGCCGCGATCTCGCTAGCCGTCACGGGGTCGTCGTCCGGCGCGCCCTGGGCCAGGTGGCTGGCGTGCCCGTTGATGGACTGGATGGGGTAGGGCGGGTCTGCCGCCAGCTGCTTGTCGCTGAATGAGCTCCCAGGCCACATGTTGCCGACGAGGCTGTCGTCCACCGTGATCCCGTCGTAGTCGAAGAGGGTACTCATGCTGCTGGCGGCGTCCTGGACAAAATCGTAGCCCGTCACCAGGGCGTCCCCGATCTCGGTGACGGGGTCGGCCAGGAAGCCGTCGATGAAGGCGACGATCTCGCTCGGTTCCTCGATTAACCTCCCGACGGCGTAGTCGGGGATGTAGAGCTCCCCTCCCTCCCAATCCGAGGGCAGCGCGTCGACGTAGTAGTCGTCGGTGAGGAGCCTATCGTTCTCGCACGCGGACCACTGCGTGGTGCTGATGGTCACGCTGGCGGCATACGACGCTTCTGTCTTGCTGAGCGTACCCTCCGGAACTCGGCGGAAGGGAATCACGGGGTCGCCGCCGACGATGACGATGTACTCCACGTTGGCGTGGCTGCCCAGGAAGGTCATCACCAGGTTGCGCACGGCACTTGCCACCGCGTTGGCCTGCGCCGGATCGAGAAGAGCCGCAGGACTCGCGGTCCACGCGGCGTAGGCGGCGCCCACCGACGTGTCGGTCTCGACCTGGACGACCAGCCCCTGGACGTCATCGTGGTCGGCCAGCTCATAGAGCTTCGACATGAGGTCGTTGGCCTCCGAAGCGGAGTACAGGCTCTCCACCCGCTCGCGGTTGACGAGGATCACCGTCCGCACGTCTCCAGGCGCCGGAGTGGGAGGCGGCGTGGGCGTGGGCATGGGAGGTGGGGTGGGGGTGGGTGTCGGCGTCGGAGGGATGTCGCCTGTGACGGAGAGGTCGTAGTCGGTGCCGTCGCCCAGGACGCGGCCGTTGTAGCCCGTGACCCGGACGTAGTAGGTGCCCGCCGTGGATAGGGTGATGCTGATGGAGGAGTCTCCGCCAATGCCGTAGTCGTCGTTGGAGGCCAAAGCGTTCCCGGCGGCCCCATAGAGGTCGATCACAGTGTCGGCCTGCGGCCCGAGATTCCCCGTGCGGATCACATAGGGTGAGCCGGCTACAGCGTCAAAGCGGAACCAATCCTGGTCGGCGACATCCGTCGAGAGCGGATCGGCGCAGAAGGAGCGGGTCTGTGCTTGCCCATCGCTGACGAGCGGCGCGGCTTGCAGCCGGCTGTTGTCCCCTTCGAAGGGATCTGGGATGCAGACGCCCTCGCGTATGGAGAGATCGTAGTTGGTGTTCGGACCGGCTGCCCCGGGGTTGTGGTGTTTGACCATGGCAAAGTACGTGCCGTCGGCCGGGGCCTGCCAGACGATGCGCGAGGCCGCCGTGTACCCATAGTCGTCGTTGGTCGCCAGCGCGGTCGTCCCGTCCGTGTCGTACAGCGTGAGCACGGTGTCCGCGGCCGTCCCGAGCTCGGATGTCTGGAGAACGTAGATGGTGCCGGCCTGGGCGGTGAACGAGACCCAGTCCTCATCGCCGGAAGGACAGATGTCGTGGGTCTCGCTCCCTCCACCGGTGAGATACTCCCTGGCTGCGGCCGCGCCGTCGTCGTCTTCATACCCGTCCGGCGAGCAGGATAATCTGGAGACCGAGAGGTTGTAGTGGACGTCCGGGCCGAATGTGTCGGGGTCCTGGTTCGTCACCCGGGCGTAGTACGTCCGCGCCGTCGGTGCCGTCGCCGACAGCTCTCCCTCCTGATCCGTCAGATCGCCGAAGGCCTGCCCGCAGGAGCTGAACAATGAGATGAGAGGATTCGCGCCCGGCGCCACGTTATCCGCCACGATGCCCAGGGCGTCGCCGCTCTCGACCGAGAATCGGACCCAGTCCTGATCCCCCGCCGCCTGGAAGACGTGGGTCTGGGGGGCGCCGTTGGTGGAGATGTCGCGGGCTGTGCCACATGAGTTGTCCGGCTCGTAGATGTCGCCCGAACCGCCGGACGGTGTGATGCTCAGGTCGTAGCCGGCCAGCGGCCCGTGGTCTGGCAGGGCGTGCTCAACCTGGACGTAGGCGACGCCGCTGGCGGGGGCGTACCATTCGATGCTTGGTCCCGTGCCGAACTGGTACAGACCGTCGCAGGTCTGGTAAAGGTACAGGATGGGCTCGGCGTGGGCCTCGAGGTCGATCGCCTCGATGGTGTACGTGAGACCGCCAATGACGGTGAACTTGATCCAGTCCTGGTCCCCCACCGGACAGAGCGTGTGTGCCTGGGCCGCGCCCGGCCCGGCCCAGTTGGCGTCAGCGCAGCTATCGTCATCCTCGTATGCGTCCGCATCGCACGTCACCCCGGCGCAGACCGTCTTGACGACCAGGTTGTTCTGCTCGTTGATCTCGGCGATCTGGCCGTCCCGGTCGACCCAGACGTAGATCACGTGGTCGCAGCCCGCCGTGAACGTGTACGTGCGTCCGGACCACTGGTGGGAGCCGCCCGCCGGGAGACCCGTCGTCCAGGGCCAGTAATACTCGTCCGGCGTGTCCGGTTCGGGTGGGCGATCGACTGGATCGACGTAGAGGTACGTCACGAACGACGCGCCGGAGGGCACGCCCACATCACCCTGGTTCTTGATGCGGACGCTGACAGTGACCTCCTCGCCGACCTCCGGCAGGGCCGGGTCGAGCGTGATCTCCGCCGTGAGATCAGGACCGCTCTGGGCCCGGGTGTGGGCCGCTTGCACGATCAGGAGAAGCGTCAGCGCGGCTCCGGCGACGAGCATCGCCGCTCCGCGTGCGCGCAGCGGGCGACCGCGACGACGACGGTCGCCGGAGGGAGCATCCGGGTTGATGGCGGCTGGTTGCCTCACGCCCTGTTTATCGTCCTCCAAGTTGTCCTCCACCCTGCCTCACCTCGGATCGTCAGCATAGGCCCACCGTCCTACGTAGGTCAGGGTTTCCATACCTAACACCGCGTGACGCCAACCGATTCGGCAGGTATGGAAACCTGCCCTACATCTTCGTGTCCCTCGTTTCCTTGGTGTCCCTCGTGGTTCCTGCCGCCTCTGCCCGTGCCGCGAACAACCCTCAGTCGCCGTACTCCTTCAGTGCCAGCGGCAGATACACGGTTGATGTGCCCTGATTCACCGTCTCGAACCTTGGCGGCGCGTGCACGCCCGCCCGGTCCTGAGCATAGAAGACGACGCGGTACCCTCCATCCTCCGCAAAGCCGCCCGGGTAGGTGGCGCGGTAGGATCCCTCTGAGTCCGGGAGCAGGTCCAGGAGCACCAGGGGCACCCCCAGCTGGAGAGTCGTGGTAATCGGCTCCTGGAAGCTGGGCGCGAAGACCGCCGCCCAGACTAGGTCGATCTCCGCACCGCCGCGCGCTACGGTGGCCTCCAGGGTTCCCGAGTCACCGACCAGCTCCACGGCGACATCCAGGATGGCCGGCGGGAAGCTGCCGAAGGAGGAGGCGATGTACCGATTCTGGGCCACACTCCCGTCGACGGCGTTGGAGAGGCCATCGCCGTTGTCATCGAGCCAGGGGGTCTGGTTTCGGCCCGTGGCTGCCACGGCGCTCTCGCCTTGCTCGAAGCAAGTCTCCAGACTGCCGCTCCCCATCACGCAGGACAGGAAGGCGTCGGAGAAGAAGGCCCCCTGAGCGGAGGCGTATGCGTTGTGCGTCCGATCGGTCGAGGCGATCACGACCCGCCCCGCCTTGGAGATCGACCGGTTACCGGGATCGCCCGGCACCCATTCGATGAAGCTCCCCGAGTGGCAGGCCTCGATGATCACGTTGACCGCCTCCGGGCTGGCAGCTGTCTCCAACGTGTCGAGCCACCCGTCGAGGTCCTCGGGAGTGATCTGTCCGCTGGACCCGCACCCGTCGGCGCAGAAACCCTCGATGATACCGTGATCCATCAGATAGATGTGAAGCGGTTTTCCCGTGCCCACCTTCCCCGCGGCCCAGGTCTCGATGGCGTACTGGAGGTGGGCGGGTGTCGCGTCGTCATCGACCTCGCTGGTGCCGTCGCCGTCCGGATCCTGGGAGGCGGGGGCGAGGTAGCGGATGTCGTCGTCGCTGAATCCGGCGCCCTGGAAGACCCGGTAGGCGTTGTTGGTCACGTGGTAGATGTTGGTCTGGAGGCCGTAGCTCTCGTTGTGGCCGGCCACGATGATGGCCGCGCCGAGGCTCTCAGCCACCCGGTGGATGGTGAGGGACGCGGCCCCGTGGTTGCCGACGTCGTCGTAGACCGTCACCTGGACATCGTTGTCCCCGGGTTGGAGGATGACGTTCTCCAGATAGAAGCTGGCTGTCGCCCCGGAGAGACCGTAGTCCCACCGTTCGCTGCCGTTGCTCACGTTGTGCACCTTGGCTCGGCTGAGATTCCCGCCGACGTCCTGCGCGCTGCCGCTGAGCGTGAGGCTGGCGAGGGTGGTGGTGTAGACGGCTCCGCTGGTGGGCTGGCTCAAGGTCACCGACGGCGCCGTCTCGTCCGCGGGTTCCGTGGGGATGTTGGAGATCTCCAGGGATTTGGGGCTCCGGTTGCCCGAGAAGTCCACGGCCTGGACGGCGACGTAGTAGGGCATGCCGTTCGCCAGGCCCGTGATCTCGTGGTACGTCGTGCTGCCGCCCGCGACCTGATCGACGCCGCTGTGGACGCCGGGGAACGTCCCGAACCAGACGTTGTAGCCCACCACATCCTGCTCTGCCGGCTTCTTCCACTGGACGGCGAGGCCCTCGTGGAGAGACGCCGAGCGTGGGCTGGTCGGAGCCGAGGGGGGCGTTGTGTCGACGGTGACCGATACGTCGTAGGACGTGCTCTCACCGTACTGACTTGGATCGTGCTGCTTGAACATCAGGTAGATGGTGCCGGCGGTGGTGCTGTTCCATTCCAGGCGGAGGGTCTGGCCGAATGCGTTATCCTCCGAGCCCAGATAGGGTGCGCTGCAGCCGTCGTGGAGGAAGAGGACGGCGTCATGATGCGCGCCAACGTCGGACGTCTCGATGACGTACGTCTTGCCGGCCAGAGCGCTGAACTTGATCCAGTCCTCGTCCCCCTCATCGTGGAACGTGTGGGTCTGGGCCGTGCCGTCGGTGGCGATGGTGGCGGCTGCGCCGCAGGTGTCATCAACCTCGTAGTTGTCGCCCTCTGGGGCCGCTGCCCCGATGGTGATCTCGCGGGAATCGCTGTCCGTGCTGCCGCAGTTCGAGGCAGCCACCGTCACTTGCTTGGCGCCGGTCGTGGCCCACCGGTACGAGGCGCTGCTCGTCCCCTGACCGCTGACCAGACCATCGGCGGACCACGCGTAATTGATGGGCAGCGTGGCACTGACCGGGCTGACAGTCGCGGCAAAGACGTAAACTGTGTTGGTGTACCCCGTGGTGGGTCCGTCGAGGGCGACGCTCTCCAGGGCCACCAAACACGGGCCTGCCTGACCGGCTGCCCCATACCAGAAGCCCGGCGCGATCTGGTAGTTGGCGCTGCTGGACGGTGCCTCGGCCCATTGGCCGAGTGCGTCGTCAACCTGGTAGTTAGGTGAGGATCGAGAGCCGCCTCCGCCGGAGAGCAGGTGCCAGGCCAGGTCGAAGTTGGTCGAGACCTGAGCCAACACGACGCCCGCTGAACCCAGCAGGATCACCAGGGAAAGAAGCCGAACCAGTGTCTTCTTGGAGGTCATAGCTATCCCCAGCGTAGCCGCTTAGGGAGCCTCGTCGATCTCATAGGTGATGACGGCGCCCGCAATCCTAAGACTTGAGCCATCCCACGGATTACCATACGCGTTCACCAGGTAGGACGTATCCGTGTTGTTGATGACTGCGTACTGGATGGACGAGTCCGTCCGATTGATGTAGCCTGCTGTGCCAGTTGAGTCAACCTCGGCCATAGAGGAAAACGCACAGCCCGACATGCCGTGCGCGTAGAGCGTCACGTGCAGGTCGTAGCTTGAGCCATCGTAGAAGAAGACCTTGAAGCTCGTCACCACTGCTCCGTGGGGCAAATGAACACCGGCGACCATGGATCCGCTCCCGCTGTACCTATAGGCTCCCCCGCAGGCCCCTGAGTTGCTGTAGTCGGCGTTGTTCCAGGGGACGAAATCCTCCGGCGCCACCGCCAGGTAATGCGTCCGCGGAGACGAGTAGGCGACTCTGTCTGTCTGGAGCTCGCCGCCCACAGCCAGATCACCCGTCACGCTCGCGTCCCCGGAGGCACGCAGGGCGTCACCGTAGACGCTGTAGAAATAACCACCGTAGCTGTTGGTGCTGTAGCCGTATAGCCCGTAGCCGGAGCCCCAGTTTCCACCGAACACACCCGTGCCGCTCCCCATCGCCTCGCCGCGCATGGCGGTCGATGTCTCGCTGCGCCCGTAGACGCCGTAATCTGCTTCGCTGTGTCCCACCACGCCGGTCCCCGCTGCGGACTTCCCCTGAACCCCGGCTTCCTGAACGTAGGTGAAGTCGGTCCAGCCAGCGACGCCGAGCACGCCGGCTTGACCGGCGGCCGTGGACTCGGTCTCGCCCCGAACACCGTAGGTGCCCGCACTCGTGAAGTGACCGCCCAGGCCCGAGACGCTCTCGCCCCGCACGCCGGCGTCCGCCGGGCCGTACCCGAGGACGCCCGTGCCGGCCTCGCTCGAGCCAAAGAGCCCGGTTCCGCTGCCGCTCTCACCGCTGAGGCCGTGCTCGCTCCCCGAACCGTAGAGTCCGGTCGTCCCGCCCGACAGGCTCAGGCCCGTGCCCGTGCCCGTCCACGCGTCGCCCCAGTGGTCGTGGTCCACGTCTGCGAAGTCGCTGCCGTGCTGTCCGTCGAGTCGGTCGGCGTCGAGGCCGCTCCCAGGCCCATCGTCATCCAGAATCTCCGCCAGGGCCGCGCCGTCCGCCAGATCCTTATCGCCTATCTCCCCGTTCAAGATCATCTCAGACGTAATCGCGTCGGCCTCCAGCTCCTGCACGTAGCGGCCGTCGGCCTGGGCCCGGGTAAGGAGATCGCCCGATGCGTTGTTGTCCAGGTAGTCCTCGCTGGTGAGATCTCCGTAAGCCGAGAAGCGATCGTAGTCGACCGTTCCCGAGATGATATCAGCGCCGCTGTGGGAATGCGTGCCGCCGCTCAGGCTGCCGGTGACTTCCAGATCGCCGTCTAGGGTGGTCGAGCCGGCGACCGCCAGGGCGTCCCCGGTGCCGGAGTTGGTGAGCGAGAGGGCCGGCGAGGTGAGGGTGGTGGAGATCTGCGCCCCCGGCACGAGGCTCATAGCATAGGCTACTGGGAGCATCCGCTGGCGCGGCGTCGCCTCAGGGTCTGCACCAACCTTGATGCCCAGCCAGAGGGCCTGCCCGTTGAAGAGGCTCGTCGGGAGCGCGGCAGTGTCTCCCAAAGCTGTACTGAAGATGCCGCTCTGCGCCGTCACGTCCTTCGTCTCCGTCCACAGCGGAGTCACCGCACTCTCCCCGTCGTAGAGCCTGAAGGTCATGGTGTAGTCCCCGTCACCCACGGGCTGGCCCGTCGTGGGATCCGTGAGTCGTCCCTGGTACTGGAGCAGCGGCGAGACGATGCTGCTGACGGCGACACCGCTCTGGCCTGGCGGCTGATCGCCAGCGGGCTGCGCTGCGGTCGGACCGGCGACGAGGAGGCCCAGCAGGGCCACTACGGTCAGTGCGATTCTCGTTCCTCTAGTTCTCATGTCGTTCCTCCTGCCTCTTTGGCCGTCCAAGTGACCACAGCTTCGTAAAGCTACGAAAGGACAAAGATACGGGCGATCGATCCCGTTTGCGCGGCTGTTGGCGCGTAGGTTTGAGTGAAATCGGCGGCATTCGGCTCGCCTGACAGGCGTTGACCGGCAGCTTGTGAAGGTTTCTGCTGGGAGCGATGCCCGCTGCGATACCCGTCCATCGTCACCTCCGCCGCTGAAGGGGTGTGCCTGTCCCGTACGGTGGCGTCCCGACACGGTAGCCCTGATTCGGTTCGTCGTCGCGTCGGACCGGTTCGGGTCCGCCACGCAAACGCGCGTCAGCGGTATCGGACGCTCAGGTTACGGAGGCAGGAGATGTCCGTGAGCAGGTGCCGCGTGAGGGCGGTAAAGGTGATCCTGCTGACAACAGTATATCACACCCTGGGGTCCAATTCAAGGGTTTGGGCAACGCTGTGTTTGCAGCGAGTGGGGACGGGTCCAGGCATTTGGACGACGGAGACCTGACAGGTTTCGAAAACCCCTCAGGTTTGGTTCGGGGACAGACGGAGACCTGACAGGTTTCAAAAACCTGTCAGGTCTGGAAGCTCCACTCACGAAAGCGCCTAGTCAGCCGCTAGCGGAGGACCAGGGGCATATAGACCCGGGCGCGCACGTACTCATCGGCGCCCAGGTCGGGCGCCGCGCCCATGGTCCTCGGATCGCCGTCCATGTCGTTGGCCACGCCACACGGTATCCCTGCGTCGATGGCCGCCGAGCCGGCGTTGATGTGGAAGTCGCCGCACCCCGGGTTGACGAAGCCGGGCGCGGCGATCACGTTCGGCGTGACGTTCTGCAGCGTGGCCCCACCCACGGTCTGCCCCCATACCGGCGTATCCCACCATAGCGTGGCCTCCGTCCTCACGGAGGTGCCCGGATCCGACGCCTGCACGCCTACGGTCTGGCTGGAGACGATCGTATTTGTCATCTCCACCGTGGCACCTGCGAGGGCGTGTGCACCGAGCCCGGCACCGCCGCTGTTGTTCGCCAGGGTGGTGTGGAGCATCTGTAGCTCAGTGCTGTAGACATAGATGCCACTGCCCGTTCCGCTGCCAAAGAGGAGGTTGCCCTCCACCACGTTGTTCGTGAGGCGACTACCTCCTCCGCCGTACAGGAAGACCCCTCCGCCGTATCCGGATCGGATCACGTCGCTGTTGGCCACGTTGCCCCGCACAGTGGTTCCCTCCATCGTCAGCGTGCCGAAGTGGTAGGCCACGCCTCCGCCCCGGCCGTCGGACACCGTGCTGGCCGTGTTGTTCTGGACGATACTGTCCTCTAACGTGCCCGACCCCTGTCGGAAGTAGATGCCGCCGCCGTAGCCGTTGCTCGCTTCGCTCGCGACATTGTCTCTGATCAGGCAGTTATGCACGATGGAGTTCCCCTGAAAGAAACCGAGCCCGCCGCCCCAGGCGATGCCGCCCGTGCTGGCGACGTTGTTGCGGATAACGGAGTTGGCAACCGTCGTGTTGGCGTAGCCGCTGTAGAGTCCGCCCCCCATGTCATAGCCTGTCGGGCCGCTGCCCCCGAGACCGGTCGCGTCGCCGCCAGTGAGCGTGAAGCAGTCAATTACCGGCGCGATCGACCCGGTGATGCTGATGGGCCGCCCCGCTCCCTGGGCGTCGATGGTGACGTTCTCCGGATTGCACGGGATGGCCGTGAAGCTGCACGTCAGATCACTCGGATTGACGCACATGGCGTCCCACGCCCCGTTCAGGGTGATGGACTTCGTGATGGCCAGCGTCTCCTCGTAGACCAGCGGCCCAGCCAGGACGTGTTTGGCGACACAGATCACGTCGCCGTGGACGGCCTGATCGATGGCGTATTGGATGGAGCGGCAGGGGTATGCCTCGTCGCTGCAGTCCCCGGTGTCGGACGCGTCGATGCCCAGCACGTAGCGATCGCACGGGCCGTCCGCGTGGACCGCTCGGTGAGGCCTGGCAATGGCCGCCGTGAAGACCAGCGTCAGGCCGCAGATGAGCGTCAGCCTTAGTCGCCAACTTGTCATCTCAGTTCTCCTTTTGGTTCTTCTTGTGGCTGGGCAGTACAGATCCGTGACTGGGGTGCTTCCACCACAGTGAAGCCAGGCTTCGCTCGCCGCGAGAAGCATGCAAGCTACGGCCCGCCGAGTGGCAGACGTCCAACCGGCTCCAGGGCATGTCAGGGAAGGCTGCTGCCCCGGCACCAGGCGATCTGAGAGCGGGTGCGTGGTAGGAACGGGTTGACGCTCTCCGCGGTTAGTCCAAGTGCGCCGCGCACCGGGCTGGGTCAGGATCTTTCGATGGAGCACGGCGGGGGCGTCCGGCCTGGGAAGACATCCCCTGGAAGGCCATTCTAGCACCGAATCTCCTTGCCCACCAGCGACCGCACTTCCTTGGGTGTGCTAATGGACTGCAAGAGGCGTACAACGCACTCGCAAAGTGCATCGCACAGGAGCGAGCGGACGATCGATTGCTCTCGCTGCCGAAGCCGGTTTGACAAGTTATCCCATTGGCCTAGAATTGGGGATGCAACGGACGTTCGACGTGGGCCTGGTCGCGCGCAGCCCCTGACTCCGGCGCGCGCTGACTATCCGCCGGCGTAACGGTCGGCGCAGCGTGGTTATGTTGCGTATCTTAACTGCCGAAGAGGCACGGTCGGACCTGCGGGTCTGGCTCTTGAGCGGCAGGGACGGCTTGACAAAAGTTTTGTCTGATGCTATAAGTGAACGATTAACCGGCTCATCTGGCCCCCGGCGATGTCCGCGTCGCGGCTGCTAGTGGTCCGTTGCTGAGTACTCTGTCGGAGTGCAGCGCTAGCCGAAAGCGGAAGGAGAAAGCTTCATGGAGAAGAACCGCCCTACCGTTGTCACCGTCGTCGCTATTCTGCAGTTCATTCCTCCCTTGCTCTTGCCTCCCGATATGCTTCTATCGGCACCCCCCCTGTTGCTGGCCGCGCCTCTGGTGCTTTTCGCGTTTCTCGGTTGGGCCATGCTCACGCTGAAGCCGTGGGCAACCACGCTCACCGTCTTTGTGCAGGGCTTCAGCGTGATCGCCCGGTTTTTGATCCTGTTCCCCCAGGCGTCGCCCGGGGACAGCACCAACTGGCTGTTCATCTTCACGAGTCTGGTGAGCATCGCGCTATCAACGGCTATCCTTTACGTCATCGACAGACCCAACGTCCAGGTCGCTTTCCAGGCTTGACCTGTCGTTCGCCGTTGGATGCCACCGTCGCGGATCGCCAAAGGTGGCGGGTTCTACCTCATCCGCGGGACCGGGACACTCTCTGACGGTTTTCCGGGAGCAAAGGAGGTGATGCACCATAACTCGACTGGCAGTACCGATGAGGAGAAGCACTTCCGTTTAATCCATTCACACCCTTAAAAGGAGGAGTAGAAGAATGAAACGGATGAGAATCCTGAGTCTGTTCGTTGTACTGTCGCTGCTGTTCGGCTTCGCGGCCGGATGTGGGCAGCCTGCCGAGGCTCCAGAAGAGGAGGCGACTGAACCCCCTGCTGAGGAAGAGGAACCGGAGGCGGAGGAAGAGCCGCTCCAGATTGCTATGCTCGCCGCGATGAGCGGTGACGTGAAGACGTTCGGTGAAGGTACCAAGCGTGGCCTGGACATGGCCGTTGCAGAGTGGAACGCCCAGGGCGGCGTCCTGGGCCGCCAGGTCGAGGTCATCATAGGCGACACGAAGTGTGATGCCCAGGAGGCGGCCAACGTCGCCAATAAGGTCATCAACCAGGATAACGTCAACTACATCGTCGGCGCCGTCTGCTCGAGCGCCTCGATTCCGATCTCCGAAATCGCCAACCCCGCCGGTGTGGTACAGATCAGCCCCCCCTCGACGAATCCGCAAGTGACCATCAACGAGGACGGCTCCAACAAGGAGTACATCTTCCGCGCTTGCTTCCTGGACCCCTTCCAGGGTGAGGTGGACGCTGCGTTCGCGATGGAGGAGCTGGGCGCTGATACCGCAGCTGTACTCTACGACGTGGGTAACGACTACGTCAAGGGTTTGGCGGAATACTTCAAGTCGTCGTTCGAGGCACTGGGCGGCGACGTACCCGTCTTCGAGGCCTACACCAAGGACGACACGGACTTCTCGGCGCTTCTCACGACGGTTTCCGACGCCGATGTCGACGTGCTCTTCCTGCCGGACTACTACAATAAGGTCAACGTCATCGCCAAGCAGGCCTCGGAGCAGGGCATTGAGGCTACCATGCTCGGCGCCGATGGTTGGGACTCCCCGGACCTCGATCTCGAGGCCGTCGACGGGGCGTACTTCAGCAACCACTATTCGCCCTACGACCCGCGCCCCATCGTGCAGGACTTCGTGAGTTCCTTCGAGAGCGAATTCGAGATGACACCGGACTTCGTGGCTGTGCTCGCCTATGACGCCACGAACGTTCTGCTCCAGGCCATCGAGGATGCTGGCGTTGATGACCCAGCAGTTGTCAAGGATACGCTGGCTGCTATCGAGTTCGAGGGCGTCGCAGGGGACATCCGCTTCGATGAGAACGGCGATCCCATCAAGAAGGCGGCCATCAGCCACATCACTGACGGTGAGATCGAGTTCGTCAAGTTTGTGGCCCCGCCTGGCGAACCGATGGCGGAGGAAGAGGAACCGGCGGCAGCCGGCGGGACGTTCATCTTCGGCCGCGGCGGCGACTCGGTGCAGCTTGACCCCGCGATCGTCACCGACGGCGAGAGCTTCCGCGTGACGGGGCAGTGCTTGGAACCGCTCTACCAGTACGAGCCGGGCTCCACCAAGGCCATTCCCGCGCTGGCCACCGAGTGCACAGCGAATGAGGACAGCACGGTGTGGACCTGCCAGCTCCGCGAGGGCGTTACCTTCCACGACGGCACGCCGTTCAACGCCGACGCGGTGGTCTTCAACTTCGAGCGCTGGCGCTTCACGGATAATCCGTATCACTTCGAGAGCCAGGT
>Ga0180435_10003720_pt1 | contig 15190 bp, 10 predicted proteins | sample SS_ome_3_FD_132467 | JGI IMG/M metagenome (GOLD analysis project Ga0180435, IMG submission 132467) | Hypersaline lake sediment archaeal communities from the Salton Sea, California, USA - SS_3_S_1 metaG | ecosystem: Environmental > Aquatic > Non-marine Saline and Alkaline > Hypersaline >... | reverse complement strand
TTGGGCGAAAAGCTCTTTGCCGCAGCCGGTTTCGGCCCAGATCAGGGCCGAAAAGTCGGTCTGACTGTTGGACTTCGCATAGGTAACCGCATTTTTGAACTGAGGGTCTTCACCCACAAGCGAATCGAAGGAGTAATGTTCCTTTTCTTCGGGCAGGCGTTTGCCAGGCGGCGGTGTTTCCTGGCACTCATGCTTCTCGATCAGGTGCTGGCTGATCTGCAGGTTCAGCGAAAAATGGATCACCCCTTCCACTTCTCCATGGGAATAGAGTGGAAAGGTCGAGCAGAGCGAATTAACAAGCTTGTTCTTATGGGAATAGTAGAGGATCGTCTTTTTGATGATGGGCTTGCCGCTTTGGATGGTCCGGATGGAGATGTGGCGTTCTTTTTCCATGGGATAGAAATCGACCATCTTTTTGCCGATAATGTCCACATCCTGCAGTTCGTCGGTGCGGATCAGGAGACGGTTGATGTAAAGCACGACGCCGTCCTTGTCCATGATCATGATGCCCAGCAGAGAGTGGTCCCATATCTGGCGGTAGGCCGGGGAGAGAACGGTCTCCAAGTTGAGGTCTTTATCACGCATCGCTCGTCCTTATCAGGCAGGGTCCCGATTCATCGAACAATGTACCAATCGTACCAGATTTTTTATGCATGATATAGGGACTGCGGGGAAAAAATGAAAACAATCGTACTGGTTTTAAAAAAGCGTGGGATTTGTCGTTGCTGCTGCAGCGGGAGGGATGGATAAAAAATGCAGGGCGACCCTGAAAGTGAGGCAGGCAACTGAAAACGCTCATGCTTGCCAGGCAACTCGGGTGTCATCCTGGAAATGGGGTGCGCCGATGGTCGTTCTAGCGGAGAATCAATATAGCTGAAGCGCAGCAATCGTCCTCTTTTTTTCAATGCGTTTCACTATCCTATCTGCCCATGGTAGTACTGCACCGACCGTACTTTCGGCTTCCCCTCCTGCCGGGCGGCGATGCCTTGCGCGGCGGCCATGGCGGCAGCCGTAGTGGTGATATAGGGAACCTTATATCGGATGGCCGCCTGGCGAATGGCCGAGCTGTGCGCGGAGCTGGAACCGCCGCTGGGGGTGTTGACCAGCAGTTGCACCTGACCGCTTTTAATGGCGTCCACCAGGTTGGGCCGCCCGAATCCGAGTTTGGACACGGCCACGGTTTTAATGCCCTTCTCTTTGAGAAACGTATGGGTTCCTTCGGTGGCCATGATGCGAAAGCCCAGCTCGCGAAAAAGCCTGGCCGGCTCGATGGCCGCAGACTTGTCCCGGTCAGCAATCGTAAACAGTGCCGTACCCTCGAGAGGCAACAATGCCTGGGTGGCTTCTTGGGCCTTGAAAAAAGCCCGGCCGAAGGAGTGCGACACCCCGAGCACCTCACCGGTGGACCGCATCTCGGGGCCGAGAATCGGGTCGACTTCGGGGAACATGTTGAACGGAAAAACGGACTCTTTGACCCCATAGTGGGGGATATTGCTGTCCTTCAGATTCAGTTCTGGGATGCGCTTGCCCAAAATGACCTGGGTGGCCAGCCGGGCCATGGAGAGCCCGCAGACCTTAGAAACGATGGGCACCGTCCGCGACGCACGTGGGTTGGCCTCCAGCACATACACGGTGTTGTCGTAAATGGCGTATTGGATGTTCATCAATCCCACGACATTCAGTTCGATGGCAATCCGGCGGGTGTAGTCCCGGATGGTCGCGATGTGCTTGGGGGCCAGGCTGATAGGCGGAATAACACAGGCCGAATCACCGGAGTGAATCCCGGCCAGCTCAATATGTTCCATCACTGCCGGGACAAAAGCATCCTGGCCGTCGGCAATGGCATCCGCCTCGGCCTCAATGGCATTGTCCAGAAACTTGTCGATGAGTACGGGGCGCTCCGGCGAGATCTCTTCAACGGCCACGTTGAGATAACGCTCCAGCATGGCGTTGTCGTGAACGATCTCCATCCCCCGGCCGCCAAGCACGTAGGAGGGCCGAACCATGAGCGGGAAGCCGATGCGCGCTGCGATCTCCCGGGCTTCGGCGTCGCTGGCGGCCATGCCGGAATCGGGCTGGGGAATGCCCAACCGGTGCATGATTGCATTGAACCGTTCACGATCTTCGGCAAGATCGATGGTTTCCGGATTCGTTCCCAATATACAGGCACCGGCCTGCTCCAGTTCATTGGCGATATTCAACGGCGTCTGTCCGCCAAACTGAACCACGACGCCCATGGGTTTTTCCTTGTTGTAAATGCTCAACACATCTTCGGCCGTGAGGGGCTCGAAATAGAGTTTGTCCGACGTGTCGTAGTCGGTGGACACCGTCTCCGGGTTACAGTTGACCATGATGGATTCATAACCGGCCTCGCGAATCGCAAAGGCGGCGTGAACACAGCAATAGTCGAATTCGATGCCTTGGCCGATCCGGTTGGGACCGCCGCCGAGAACCATGATTTTCTCGCGGTCACTCACCGGAACACGGTTGGGAGCGTTGTAGGTCGAGTAGTAATAGGATGCCTCCGCCACCCCGCTCACCGGCACGGCATCCCAGGCCTGTTCCAGGCCCAGATCAAGCCGGCACCGGCGAAGTTCGTCCTCTGGCACATCCAGCAACCCGGCAAGATAGCGGTCGGCAAAACCATCCTTTTTGGCCTGCCGCAGCAGTTCGTCCGGAACCTGGCCGCCCCGGCAGGCAAGGATTTGCTCTTCCAGGTCCACCAACTCCTTCATCTGGCGGATAAACCACGGCTTGATGTGGGTCTTCTCATTCAGGGCGTCGATGTCGGCCCCTTTTCGAAGCGCCTCGTACATGAGGAACTGCCGCTCGCTGGATGGTTCGGCCAGACGCTGCATCAATTCATCCAGGGAAAGGGCATTGAAGTCTTTCGCAAAACCCAGGCCGTACCGATTGATTTCCAGGCTTCGGATGGCTTTCTGGAACGCCTCCTTGTAATTCTTGCCGATGCTCATGGATTCGCCAACGGCCCGCATCTGGGTTCCCAATCGGTCCTGGATGCCGCTGAATTTTTCAAAGGCCCAGCGGGCAAATTTCACCACCACATAGTCGCCCGAGGGGGTGTATTTTTCCAGGGTGCCGTCCCGCCAGTAAGGGATTTCATCCATGGTCAGGCCACCGGCCAGCAAAGCGGATACCCGGGCAATGGGAAATCCCGTGGCCTTGGATGCCAGGGCGGATGACCGCGACGTACGGGGGTTGATTTCGATGACCACCACCCGGCCGGTAGCCGGGTCGTGGGCAAACTGGACATTGGTCCCGCCCACCACCTCGATAGCCTCGACGATGGCATAGGAATCGTTTTGCAGTTTCTCCTGCAGAGAGGGATCGATGGTCAGCATGGGGGCGGTACAATAGCTGTCACCGGTGTGAACGCCCATGGCATCGACGTTCTCGATGAAACAGACCGTAATCATCTGGTTTTTGGAATCACGGACCACTTCCAGTTCGAGTTCCTCCCAACCCAGCACCGACTCCTCAACCAGCACCTGATGAATCATGCTGGCCGCAAGGCCCCGGGCTGCAACCGTCTGCAGTTCCTCCCGGTTGTAAACCAGCCCGCCACCGGTTCCGCCCATGGTATAGGCCGGCCGGATCACCACCGGATATCCCAGTTCATCGGCCATCTTCAGGGCATCTTCGATATTGTTCACCGCCTGGCTGCGCGGCATTTCGATGCCCAGCCGGTCCATGGTGTTTTTAAATGCCGTTCGATCCTCGCCGCGTTCGATGGCATCAATGTTTACGCCAATAACTTTGACCCCCTGCTGTTCGAGGACACCGTTATGGTACAGTTCTGAAGAGAGGTTCAGAGCGGATTGCCCGCCTAAATTCGGCAAAATGGCATCGGGCTTTTCAACGGCGATGATCTCAGCGAGTACGGTTGCATTCAGTGGTTCAATGTAGGTCGCATCCGCCGTACCAGGGTCCGTCATGATGGTGGCTGGATTCGAATTGACCAATACAATCTCGTAGCCCAGCGATCGAAGGGCCTTGCACGCCTGGGTCCCCGAATAATCAAATTCACAGGCTTGTCCAATGACAATCGGACCAGAGCCGATGATGAGAACTTTGCTGATATCGGTGCGTCTGGGCATGGGAACTCCTTTTTTTCAAAGGTGCGAGAATGAGAAGGGGAGACGGATGGACTTGATTCGTTGACTTAAATTAAGCCGAACTTAAAATCAAGGGACAAATGATGGATCAAAGCGAACGCACAGGTACGGCAGCGACATCCGTTTTGCATGCGCTGCCGCCACCGCTCTGTTCCTTACAACGACAAAGGGATCATGCAATTTGACGCAAACCTTGGCTTTCCAATTCTTAACACTTTGGGAGCGGGGTCGCTCCAGATGGCTGTCGCGCTCCATCTAAGTGCAGTCAAAGCTGTGCATTCACGCCAGTAGACAAGGCAACCAATGCCGCCATGGCTGGCATCTTTGAAAAGCCTGATGAAAAACGCCGACCACAACATCTTGCTGTCTGTTTTCTTGCTCATTCGTCATGCCCGCATTGCAAACCCTGCTGTCTGCGACCGGCCCATTTTAGCTGAGATCATTTTCTTATCGAGTCTCAAGCAAACGTTCAGCCCAATCGGAAGTATAAAAAGCGCCTGATCGTTCCGCTGTTGCCGAGCCAGCCGATCAGGCGCTTTTGTTTATACGGCAAGATTTAACCAGGTTGGAGAACGCCTCAATGGGACTTGGCCCTTGTCCAGGCCTCGTCCATGATGCGGTTGTCCTTGCCAAGGTCCTTGGTGAAATACAGCTTCTTCATGATTTCATCCGTGGGATAAATCCCCGGGTTCTTCAGGTCTTCGGGGGTGATGAACCGTTCGGCAGCCGCGTTGGGCGTCGCATACTGGTTGTAATTGGAAAGCTCGGCGCCGACTTCGGCCTCCAGAATCCAGTTGATCCACTTGTGGGCCGCATCGGAATTGGGTGCCTGGCTGGGGATGCACATGGAATCCAGCCAGATTTCACTGCCTTCATCGGGAATGACGAATCCCAGGTGCTGCGGGTCTTCGGTAACCGACTGAATGGCGTCGCCGTTGTATACGATAGCGGCAACTGCTGTGCCGGCAGCCACGTCGTTCTTGCCGCCGACTCCGGATTTGAATCCCAGGCAGTTTTTCGTCCGCTTGGTGACCACCAGCAAATCGGCGGCGGCCTTGAGATCTCGGGGATTGGTGCTGTTGAAATCTTTGCCCAGATAGACCAGGGCGATGCCCATCATCTCACGAACGCCATCGATCAGCCAAAACGGTCCCGGCTGCTTGTCGGCGTCGAAAAGGACCGACCAGCTGTTCACCACATCGGCGGGAACCCGATCCTTGCGGTACATCAACCCCACGGTTCCCCATTGGTAGGCCACGGAATAGGTGTTGCCCGGGTCGTAGGCGGTTTGGCGAAACAGGGGCTTGAGATTGGCCAGGTTGGGCAGTTTACTGTGGTCCAGCGGCTGAATCAGCTTCTGCTTAATCAACACCGGCATGATATAGTCGGAGGGGACGATGACGTCGTACTGGCTGACCCCGCCGGCCTGCAGTTTGGCCACCATCTCTTCGTTGTTTTCGAAAATGTCCAGACGGACCTTGATGCCGAACCGCTTTTCGAAATCAGCAGGCATCTTCTCCTCATCCATGTATTCCGACCAGTTGTAAATTCTCAGTTCCTGGGCGGCGGCGGCCACTGAACAGGCCAGCAGCACCACGCAAACAAGCGTAACCAGTTTGGGCTTCATTAGATTCTCCTTTTCAAACCTGAGGGTGTTTCTGGCCGCCATCCGGATGTCAACGCTGGCGGGTGATGCGCTCCGTAAAAACAACCAGCACGACGGTCGCCAGCATGATCAGGGTGGACAGGGCATGAACCTGCGGTGTCACCCCCCTGCGGACCGCGGCGAAAATAAACAATGGCAGGGTCTGCGAATCGGGACCGGCTGTAAAAAAGCTAATCACAAAATCATCCAGGGAAAGGGTGAAGGCCAACATGGCACCGGCCACGATGCCGGGCATCAACAGCGGCAGCATCACCTTCCGAGCCAGGTACCAGTTGCTGGCGAACAGGTCCCGGGCGGCCTCCTCCAGTTCGCGGCCGATGGCCGCCAACCGGCTGCGCACCACCAGGGCGACGAAGGCGATCTGAAAGGTGATGTGGCCGATGATCATGTTCAACAGGCCGGGCTCGAAAATGGAAGAGACCAGCCGCAGGACTCCGAAGGCCACCACCAGGGAGGCCGCCAGGATAATGTCCGGGATCACCACAGGAATATGCAGCATGATGTCCAAAAAGGTGCGGGTCCGGCGGCGCCAGGGAAAGCGATCCATGGCAATGGCCAGAATCGTGCCGATGATGGTGGCCACGATAGTGGATACCAGCGCCAGCAGCAAGGTATTCCAGGCCGCTTCCAGGATCCATTCGTTCTGGAACAGTTTCAGGTACCACTTCAAAGTGAAGCCTTTCCACACCAGCCCCCGGCGGGCTTCGTTGACGGAAAATATCGCCACCCCCAGAAGGGGCAGGTAGAGAAATGCCAGGGTCAGGTAGGCAACTGCGGCAATGAGGGGATGGCTGCGCCTCATATCACTTCGATCTCCTTGCCTTTGCGCCGGTAAATCTGCAGGCCGATCATGGTCAGCACCATCAGGCCCATGCTGATGGCCGCGCCGAAGGGCCAGTCCCGGCTGGGGCCGAACTGCTGCTGGATGAGATTGCCCACCAGCATGTACTTGGCCCCGCCCAACAGATCGGGAACCACGAACATGCCCATGGCGGGTATAAAAGTAAGGATCACCCCTACAGAAAGACCCGGTATGGTCTGGGGCAAGACCGCCTGGGTAAATACCCTTGTCTTGGAGGCGTACAGATCCTGAGCCGCCTCCACCAGGGACCAGTCCAAGCGCTCCACACTGGCGTACAGCGGCAGGGTGACGAAGGGCAGAAACATGGAGACCATTCCCAGGTAAACGGCCACGGCATTGGGATAAAGCGGCGCTCCAGCCGGAATGACCCCCAGAAAAGCCGCCAATCGGGCCACCGGCATCTCCGGAGAGAGGATCAGGAACCAGGCGTAAGTCCGGATCACCATGTTGGTCCAAAACGGGATGATCACCAAAGTCAGCCACATGTACCGGCTGCTCCGGGGACGCGCGGCAATGAAAAAACACAGCGGATAGGAAAGGAGCACCGATACGAGCGTGGTGACCAACGCCACAACCACCGACCGCCAGAGAATCATCAGGTAGTTGGCCGTCCAGCCGAATATCGAAAAGCCGGCCAGACGCTTGTAATTTTCGAGGGTGAAGATCCACTCCAGTTGACCGTATTCGCCCCGGCTGAGAAAACTCACCACCACCAGCACCAAACTCGGCAGCACCAGAAAGAGCATCAGCCACAAGATGCCGGGAATCAGCAGGCCCCCGCCGCGTTTGAGCAACTGATAGCGGGTGGTCAGTTCACCATACCAGGTGATCACGGCGTCAGCGGGTTTCATCGTATCCATTCACGGGGTTGATATGATTGATTTCCTGTAATCCACTGAGTTGTAAGCGTCACAGGGCGCGCAGACGCATTCATCATACTTCAAGTGCCCGGGAACAAAGCAGGTGTGGTGCCCTGTGGCGCTTACGTTTCATCTTCGAGCACCTGCAACTCCTCGGGGGCCAACTCCAGCCAGATCTTCCGACCGGGATCGATTCGCCGATAGGAGCTGGTGCGCACGCGCAGCGGCCCCGGTTCCACCCACAGCTCAAAACTGGTTCCCCGATACACGATATCCGTGACGGTAACTTGGATGCCGTTGTGTTCGGGCGGTTTTTCACCAACGCGGATCCACTCCGGACGGATGGCCACGATACCCTGCTGCCAGGGCGGCTCTTTTTCCAGGGCCAAAAAGCCGAAGGCCGTCTGCACGCCGCCCGGCACCCGGGTGCCGGGAATCATATTCGCCACCCCCAAAAATTCGGCCACAAATCGGTTTTTGGGATCGTCGTAGACCTCCTCGGGGGTTCCGGTCTGGACAACATGTCCGTCACGCATCACGGCCAGCCGGTCACTGCAGACCAGCGCCTCGGCCTGGTCATGGGTCACAAGAATGAACGTGCGGCCCAACTCGCGCTGCAGCCGCCGCAGGTTTTCCTGAACCTGGGCACGCAGGCGGGCATCCAGTGCACTCATGGGTTCATCCAACAGCAATACGTCCGGTTCGTTGACCAGGGCGCGGGCCAGGGCCACCCGCTGTTTTTGCCCCCCGGACAGCTGATTCGGATGGCGCTCGGCCAGGGTTCCCAGATCCAGCATCTCCAGCCGAAGGTCGACCCGCTTTCGGATTTCTTTTTCGGGGAACTTGCGTGAACGCAGCCCGAAGGCCACATTTTCGAATACCGTCAGGTGGGGAAAAAGGGCGTAGCTTTGAAAAACCGTGTTGATCTGGCGTTTGATCGCCGGAAGGCGGGTAATGTCCGTTCCACCGCTGAATATCCGGCCCGCATCGGCGAGCTCGAGACCTGCGATAATGCGCAACAGGGTTGTCTTGCCGCAGCCCGAAGGTCCCAGCAACGTAAAAAATTCCCCCGGTGCCACGGTAAGCGAGACATGGTCCAGGGCACTGACATCCCCGAAGCGCTTGCAAACGTTCTGGATAACCAGGCCCGTGTCGACGTTGGGTTCTGCAACAAGGGTCATTTTTGCGGCAGTCTGTTTTTGGGGTCGATGAAAATGGGTATCGCGAGTGTGTGCCCCTGTGGATGGCCAACCAATGCATTCATCAGAAACGATTGGCAAGCGCGACTTACAACCGATTTGGCCGCAAAGTTAATATAACTCGGCCAAATAATGCAACCACTGTGTTGGTCGGATCGGCACCCAATTACCGGTTCACCGCATACACCCCCGCTGCCACACACCCCAAACCCATCCAGACCAGGGCCGTCACCGGTTCACCCAGGACCATCCCTCCCATAATCACCCCGCAAAGCGGGGCCATGAAGGTAAAGGCCGCCAAACGGCTCACCGGGTGCCGTTGAATCAGCCAGAACCAGACCAGGTAGGAGGCAAAGGCCACGACGACGCTTTGGTAAAAAAGCGAGACCAATACCAGCGTATTGAGATCCAAATGCGTTGACTGTTCGAACAAAAAAGATCCCAGGGCCAATATGGGAAATGAGTATATCAGTTGGGCAAACAGCGTCTGGTAGTGGTCCAGGCGGACCATGCCGGTGATCCATTTGACGTACAAGGTGGTGGCCGCCCAGAAGATGGCCGCTGCCATGGCCATCAGGTCACCGACCCAATACAAGGAGGGCAGCTTTGGCGAACGGGCCTGGAACACCGCCGCCACGCCCGCGAAAGCCAGCGCCAAACCGAACAATTTGGCCGGGCTCAACCGGTCGTCTTTGAAGAGAAAATGGGCGCCCAAAGCGACCCAAAACGGGTGCGTATACATAAGAATGAGGGAACGCGAAACCGGCGTGTAAAGCAGCCCCCAATAGAGGAAGAGAAATTCCAGCCCGAACAGCAGGCCGATCACCAAAGCGTGCCGGGTTTGTCCGGGCGGGAAAGCCACCTGCCGGCCTTTCCAGCGGGTATACGCCCACACCAAAACCCCGGCCACCAGGGAGCGCAACGCCGCGGCCATGAGCGGCGGCATCCCTCGGTTGCTGAACTTTATGCTTACCGATTGCCCGCCCCACAAGAAACAAAGCAAGACCAGAAGAAATCCGGCGCTCAGTGGCAAGCGCCCGCCGTTTTGCCCAACGTCCGGGTTCATCAGGCAAGAACCTTTCCAGCCAGCCAATAAAGCAGCATCCCCACAACCACCGTGCCTCCCAGAGAGCGTTTCCACCAGGCAAAGGCAACGGTCGGCAGGGCCACCCACAACTCCGGCCGCATCAAATCAATGTGGCGGGGCTCTCCGCCGAGGACCAGGGCCGGCAGCAAAAGGGCACTGAGAATGGCGGCCGGTATCAGTTCCAGCCACTGGATGAACCATTCCGGCAGCGATCGCCGCGAGAGGTAGTGCAGGGGCAGCCAGCGAGGCAGGTAGGTCACCAGGCCCATTCCCACAAGCAGCATGAGATAATCAGCCATCGTTCAAACCCTCCCCGGCAGTTTCCGCTGGAGGATCACGCCGGCTGTGGCCGCAACGATCGAAGCGATGACGATGTAGGTGTTGCCCGGGATCCACAGCGCCAGGCCCACCGCCGTGATGCCGGCAATACCGGCCGCAATCAGGTGGATCCGCGCTCTGATCTGGTAAATGAGCAGGCAGATGAACATGGCGATGAGGGCATAGTCGATGCCCAGCGCCCCTTCGGGAATGAAGCGGCCGCCGATCCCCCCGGCCACGGTGCTGACGAACCAGGTCAAATTGGCTGCATGGTTGACCACCAGGGCCCGGGACAGGCTCCAGGCGCCGTCGTTGAAGCGCGGAAGATTGACGGCGAAACTCTCGTCCGTGACCCCGTAGGCATACAAGGCCAGCAGCCCCCGGTGGGCGGCCCGCAGGTAGACGGCCAGTGCCGAACTCATCAGCACGTGACGCAAGTTGACCACAAAGGTCGTGGTGATGATGGCCGCTGCAGAAGCGCCGGCGGCGATCATGGATACGGCAATGAACTGGGCGCTGCCGGCAAAAACCAGAATGGACATCAGGCCGATCTGCACGGGGGTGAGCCCCGCCTTCTGAGCGAGAACACCGAAAGCCATACCGATGGGCACGTAACCCAGGCAGATGGGCCATCCGGCGCTGAGCCCTTCCTTGAAAATCGTCGAACCGGTTGTGGATGAGGGGTTTGGCATGTTCCTGTCCATTTTAAGTTCGTTATTCCGGGCGCTCGGGTCCTTCCATGGAGTGGTCATTTTTGGATGGGCACCATCGCCAGCGCCGGTCCTGCTGGTTCATCCTTACAATTGGCCCAGCGCCAATCCAAGCAGGATGGAGATCACGATCCAGATCAGCGTCTTTGCCGAAGCGGATGACCCTTTGATCGTCCGGTGAAAGACACCTCCCGGCCAGCGGTTCATTGCCTGCCACCGCGAAGAGTCCTCCGGATTGAAGAGCGTGCGCAATGCGCTACGCCACAGGAGCGCCTCCTTTGCATGAAACCAGGGGGTGCAGACAAAGGATCGATCCATGGCGTCAAATTAGAGATATACCCAGGAATTTGCAAATATTTTTTAGATATGCGTAAATAATATCAAACATAATGCAATTATAGGCCAGTAACACGCATTATTATCAAATCACAGCGCTACAATGGACTCCCGTGCAAAGGGTTTGCAGATGACCGACCTGGACGCAACCGATCGCAAAATCATCGCCGCCTTGCAAGCCAACGGACGACTTTCCAATGTCGACATCGCCGGACGGGTCAACCTGTCGCATTCGAGTTGTTCGCGGCGGATCGCACGGCTGGAACGGGAGGGTGTCATTGTGGGATATCGCGCCCTGACGGACCGGCAGAAGCTGGGGCTCTCCGTTCGGGCCTACTGCGGGGTGATCCGCGATGCCGAGGTGGGGTGGGAGGAAGTCGCCCACGAACTCGCCAAAATCGAAGGCGTGGTCAGTGTCTTCGCGGTATCCGGCGACGTCGACCTGATGCTTGAAATCGTCGCCCGGGACATGCAGCACTACTCTCAGGTTGTCCTGCAGGATGTCTTCAACACCAAAGGGGTCAGCGCCACCCGCAGTTCATTTGTTCTCGAAGAGGTGAAATCGATCTACTGAACCCTCGCACGAACGCCCATTTTCTGCGGCAAACAAGGAGCGGGCTTTCATATCGCCAGGCAGCGCGGCGGCACTTCCTCGTTGGCCGCCAACGCTGCCGCGCTGCCTGCGTAAAGCCCTTTCCTTGATCGACCACATACCCCCGGCCGGCGATGGCCAGGGCGGGCATCTGCTGTTCAACGCCCCTCCCTTGTGGTCTTTGGGCCTGACCTGCGGTGGAAAAGTTTCGAAGATACGGTCCGCGTTCCAGGGGGCCGACGACTACCCCGTTCAAGCCGGCAGCCGAATGATAAAGACGGTCCCTTTTCCGGGGGTGGATTCCACGGTCATCTCGCCGCCGTGGTTTTCGGTGATGATGAAATAGGAGACGGAAAGGCCCAAACCGGTGCCTTCGTCGGTGGGCTTGGTCGTGAAAAACGGCTCGAAGGCGCGCTTGCGGGTGGTGGCATCCATGCCAATACCGTTGTCTTCGACTTCGATATGCACCATGCCGGCCTCTTTTTCGTGAGCCAGCCGCAAAATGAAACAGGGTCGGTAAGAATCTCCGGCATATCGTTTTTGCTCTTTGTTCTCCCACATCGGTCTTCTGGCTGCGGCCTTATCCTGCATGGCCTTGGCCCCGTTGCGCAGCAGGTTCAGCAGGACCTGCTTAATCTTGGCCGCCTCACAGGGCACCGGGGAGACTCCGGTATCGTACTCGCGAACGATTTTAATCTGCCGGAAATCGAATTTCTTCTTCAGGTCGTAGTCGCTGCCGGCCAGGTCCACGGCCTGGTCGATCAGTCGGGCCAAATTATGGCTCGAAAATGCCGTCTCGCCCTTGCGCGCAAAGCTGAGCATATTGGCCACGATCTCGGCGGCCCGGCTGCCTGACTGTCGGATGTTGTTCAGCATGTGCGGGATGCCCCGGGACACCATATAGGTGCCGATGGCCTCCATGGAGACACCGGCTTTTTCCGCGGCCCGCCGGTTGGCCGGCAGGTCCGGGTCGGTGAGCCGGTTGCCCATGACGTCGGCCGTTTGGATCATCCCGGCCAACGGGTTGTTGATCTCGTGGGCCATGCCGGCCGCCAACCCGCCTACCGATAGCATCTTCTCGCTCTGAACCATCATCTCTTCCATCTTCTTGTATTCGGTGACGTCCAGAGAGACGGAAAGCAGGCATTTTTCTCCGGAAATCTCGATGGTATCCGCCGAAAAAAGCATGGTGAGAATTCTTCCGGTTTTGGAGCGGCGCTTGATTTCGAGATTGCGAACCACCCCATCCGCTTCGATCTTCTGGATGACTCGCTGCCGGTCACGGGGATCCGCCCAAGCATCGATCTCCAGGGAGGTTCTGCCGATGACCTCTTCGCGTGTGTACTTCATGTTGCGCAGAAAAGTTTCGTTGACTTCGATATAGCGGCCGGTCTCCAGGGAGCTGAGGACCACCCAAACCGGGCTGCAGTTGAAGGTCTTGCTGTACTTCTCTTCGGAGAGGCGGATGGCTTCTTCGGATTTTCGCTTTTCGGTAATGTCTGACAGGTGGCCTTCGATATATGGAAAATCCGTTTCCGGATCGCATATCAGACGCGCGTCCATGCTGACGTCGATGATCTGCCCGTCGTGACGTTTAAATCGGGTCACGAACCCGACGACACGGCCGTTTTGATGCAACCGATCAATGAACCGGTCGCGGTCTTTCGAGCAGACATACACCTGATTGGCAATGTCGGTGACCATGGACATCAAGGATTCCGGCGATTCGTAGCCGAGGATATGGGCCTGGGCCGGGTTGACCGTCAAAAACTGCCCCTCCAGTGTTGCCTGAAATATACCGAGGGAGGCGTTCTCGAATAAATTGCGGAATTTCCGTTCGGACGCCTCCAGTTGGTCCTGGTAATGCACCTTCTCGATCCAGGCGTCGATCATTCTGACCGCTGTCCTGGCCAGTGGTTTGGCCAATTCCAGCTTGCCGGTGATGCCGAACCCAGCCAAAATTTCTCCATCCACAACAATCGGACAGCTGTAGCCTTCCCGCACCAAAGGGTTTTGAGCGGCTTCATCGGCGGTTACCGCATACTCGCGTGCCTGGTGGTGCATGATCTTCTCGGCGCCGGCATGCAGGTCGCCGATACGAAATTTTTCCGTGGCCCGGATGATCGTTCCCTGGGTGTTGTAGATCAGGACGGGAAAACCGGTCTCCGCTTCGATCATTCCCATGAATCGGTCAACGAGGATCCAGAATGTTTCCGGTCGCAGCACCATCGAAAAGCCGCCTCCAATCCTAAAGAGGACCAACTCCCTTCCTGCCTGTCCGTACCGTAGATTTGGTAATCGGTAGGGGTAGTACAACGCAAGGATCAACATAGCACCGATCGGGCATTGCATCAAACGGTCAGGGCGGAAACGATATGGCTGTCAACACTCGGGTTGGCCCAACAGAAGCCTGATTTGGGGTGTGATGTCTGCGGGGATAATGCGGGTCACCACGCCGTACCTCTTTGACCGCGTCCGCAGGCCAGATCCACGACCCGGTCGCCCCGGAATTTTCTGCGCACCCTGCGGGCGACATCCCAGGCGTCGAAAAGCTCTTTGCCCGGCAAACGGCCCGGGCAGTCTTATCAAACAGGCTGCCGCCGGAAAACCAGTCGAGCTGCCGGATGGTGAGACGGCTTTTGGTGGACCGGTTCATGGCCGGCCGCGACCCCCACCCGGTTCATCCTGGCTCGACGGCAACCCCACTCTTCGTTTCACAGCTCGGGTGCAATCCTCAATAATCAGATACAACGCGGGGACAAAAAGAAGCGTGAGAAAAGTCGCCGCCAGCAGCCCGAAGCTGATGCTGACGGCCATGGGAATCAGGAACTGGGCCTGGAAGCTGCGCTCCAAAAGCAGCGGAAAGAGTCCGGCAATGGTGGTCACCGAAGTAAGCAGCACCGGACGGAAACGGGATCGACCGGATTGAATCACCGCGTCCACCACAGCCATACCGCCGCGGTGGGCGCGGTTGATGAAATCGATGAGGATCAACGAATCGTTAACCACGATGCCGGACAGGGCCACGATCCCGAAAATGCTGATGATGGTGAAGGCCAACCCCATGACCAGATGCCCGCCGATGGCACCGATCAGACCGAAGGGAATGGCCATCATGATGATCACCGGCTGGACGTAGGATCGGAACTGGGTGGCCAGCAACAGGAAAATCCCCATGAGGGCCAGGGTGAACCCTTTTTTCAAACTTTGCAAAGATTCCCGGGTGCGCTTCTCCTGCCCTTCCAGGTCGTAACGCAGCCCCGGGTAGCGCTTCAGCAGTCCCGGCAAAAAGTCTACGTCGAGATCGGCAACGATCTTGCTGGCGTTGCCCACATCTTCGTCGATGTCGCTGCTGACCGTGATCACCCGTTTGCGGTCCACCCGTCGGATCAGGGAATAGGCCCGGGAAGGCACCAAATCGGCC
>Ga0180435_10003719_pt1 | contig 15190 bp, 12 predicted proteins | sample SS_ome_3_FD_132467 | JGI IMG/M metagenome (GOLD analysis project Ga0180435, IMG submission 132467) | Hypersaline lake sediment archaeal communities from the Salton Sea, California, USA - SS_3_S_1 metaG | ecosystem: Environmental > Aquatic > Non-marine Saline and Alkaline > Hypersaline >... | reverse complement strand
CAAGAACGGCAGATTTCTATCCAAACAGCCCGAATATGAGACCGTCTGGGCCCACGGCGGCAACTGTGGCATCGATGACCTGGATGTCATTGCGCAGTTGGGTCGCATGGACGATGATTTTGGCCTGGATACCATTGAAATGGGCGCTACCATTGCCGTGGCCATGGATGGGGGTTTGGCGTCCTTTGGTGACGGCCAGGCCGCCATTGATTTGCTGGCGGAAGTAGGCAAGGGCACGCCTTTGGGCCGTGTTTTGGGCAATGGTGCGGCCGTAACCGGCCAGGTTTTTGGCGTCGAGCGGGTACCAGTGGTCAAACGGCAGGCCATGCCGGCTTATGATCCCCGAGCTGTTCAGGGAATTGGCGTGACCTATGCCACTGCTACTATGGGAGCGGACCACACCGCCGGTTATGCTGTGGCCACGAATATTCTGGGGGTGGGCGGCAGTGTCGAAGCAACCAAACCCGAGGGCCAGGCAGAGCTTTCAAGAAATCTGCAGATTGCCACCGCAGCCGTTGATGCCACTGGCATGTGTCTGTTTATCGCCTTTGCCATTCTAGACCAGGAAGACACCTTCCAGGCACTGATAGATGTGCTGGGAGCTTTTAGCGGCTCGCCCTTGACGGCCGATGATGTGACCGCCCTGGGGCAGACAATTCTGAAAACCGAACGCGAATTCAATGCCGCCGCGGGCTTTACATCCAAAGACGACCGCCTGCCGGATTATTTCAAAAACGAACCCCTCGCGCCGCACAATGTAACTTTCGGTGTGACCGATGAGGAATTGGACAGCGTTCATAATTATTAGATGCTTCCGCTGCGCGGTATCATGTGATGCGGCTTTGCCGCCTAAAATTCAAATGAAAGGGGAGACGAAAGCGGTCTCCCCTTTTTTCTGGTTTGATAGGATATGCAAATGGAAGCGAAATTAGACATCGGCGTCAGTGACGGCCGGATTTCGGAATTTGTGGCCCTGCTGCGGTCCGGGTTTCGGGTTAAAACTCAGGTCGGCTGCAATGTTAAGGATTTTTTGTGTGGTCAAATGGGGCTGTCCACAGATTATTATGAAAACCGCATCCTGACCTTGTTTTTAAACAGCAAGCCCGTGGACAATCCGGAAAGCGCCCGGGTTCAGGATGGCGCCATATTGGCACTATCGGCAGCCATGCCGGGGCTGGTAGGGGCGACCATGCGCAGGGGCGGACACTATGGCCGCCTGCGCGGTAGCATCACACATGGGGACGACAATCAGAGCTGTGAGACAAGCACCGGCTGGGTTACACTGAAACTGTTCAATCTGGTTTTAAAGGAGTTGGGGCCTTATTTTTTGAATCAAGGCGTCTGGCTGGATAGCAGAATCATAAGGGACTTTTTTAAAGACCAGGCCGGTGGGTTGGATGCTGATATACAGGGTGTAAACTGGAATGGAGAGGAAATAAGCCCACAGGACATGCTTTCGCTCGACTGGCCGGAGGGATGTGTGTTTGTACGGATTACCAATCAACAACCTCTTCCTGTTGCATAACCGAAATCACGGTTATGCCGAAAGTAAGAAATCATTAAATTTGAATTCCCCGCTGCTTGCGGCAGGGATAGGGATTTTAGTCTTTCGTATTGGAGCGACACCGTCGCGTTTCATAAAATCGTGGAACACGATTTTATTTTTTCATCGCCTTCTCTGTATCCATAGCCGGATGGAGAATACGGACGACTATTATCAGATTACTTTTTTCAATGTAATACGCAATGTGATTGCCAACTGGAAAAGACCGTAACCCTTCCGCTAATTCTTCTCGCTTCCGGCCAATTCCCGGAAGTTTGGCAACAATTCTAAGCGCAGTTCGTATGGATTCACGGTAGACTTTTTCTTGTTCTTTTCCCCAAGTTTTCTTTGTGTATGTACTTATTTCCCGTAAGTCATTTTTTGCAGCTTCCGTCAGTTTGTAACTTCGCATCAATCTACCAATTCTTTTTCGAGTTCATCGAAAAATTCTTCACCGTCACCGATTTCACCTCGCTTGATTTGGTCAAGGCCTATTTTTATCTCCCGACGCAACTGTTCCAGCTTTAGCGCCTGATATTCCTTATATTCTTGCACTGGCAAAACAATAGCAGCCGTCCGGCCTTTTTTCGAAATCGCGACTGCCTCGCGCTGCACAGTATCCATCAGTACCCCGAATTTGTTTTTTGCTTCCCCAGCAGGCATCGTTTTCATTTTAGCCCTCTCTTTATGCAAGATTCAGGTAATAGCTTTAATGGACATAATAGCCTGTACATCCATAACAGTCAAGATCGCGATCGTTATTCTCCTCATGTACAATATGAAGGACCTGAAATATGTGGCAAATAAAGGCCGAGTTTTCTGAGTGGTGATATCACAGTATGTTGGGCAGTACTTGAGCCCTCAGAATGACCGAAATGGACGAAAAGCATATTTGGTGCTATCGCAAATAAAAAGCAGGGCCATTTCTGACCCTGCTCATGGTATTTAAAAATGCTTTGTATTAACTTTTAAACCGTCTCCTACATCCAGCAAGACCGATAAGCCCCGTGCCAAGAAGTAGCATAGTTGCTGGTTCCGGGACGGGAACTCCCCCAGTTTGCTCAAAACCGGCATACCTAACTTGCTCTTGTGAATAATTGTAAAATCCAAATTGACCAGCTGTAAACGTTGAATCATTAACTGTTATATCCCATAATACAGAAGCACCCTGCGAAACTTGAATGCTAAATACTCCAGGTGCAAAATCCAAATGGAAATCGTATAGGGTTTGATCCTCCCAGCCCATGGTACTACCGTGGTTTTGCGCGAGTACAGTCATATCTCCATAGTTATTTTGATTTTCCCAAAATTCCGCTAAGGACAAATCTGTCAAACCATCACCTGTAGTGCCTTCCATTTTCTTAATTATCATGCTTTCAGCTGCAGTTGTGCCAACATAGCCTTGGGTTCCTTGTTTCCAGTCGAATAGATAGAAGTTGCTTGAATTTTCGTATCCAAATACAAAACCCATATAATCATCGTCCGATCTTGTTAAGACTTCCCAAGACCCAGTTTCCTGCATTTTGTCCTCCAGGAAAGTTAAGTGTTAGTTCAGACCAACTCGAAAGGTCAATTGGAGCTGCAGAAACTGAAGCCGCAATGCCAAATATTAAAAACATTGCACATATGGTAACCATTAACTTTTTCATAGTACACCTCCTATTTTAACTATTATTTTTAAACAAATCACAATGTGTTTGCCATGCCACATTTGATATGCATAATTCATGCAAATAAAAAATGAATATTATATAATATCAATTAGTTGGAACTCAATCTAAGTTTTAAATAAATCCATATTGATACAATCTATAAGAATTAATTTTCACAATATGAAATTTATTCCACAGAATCTGTTTATTATACCACAACGTGATATAATACTGTTTAGGTATAAAATAGCTTAGCGTTCGAATGCCATAAAGTTTGACAGGTTTCACAATTCAAACGATAGGTTGATAGTGAGGAGAATGATGGTTTAATAAATGATGGTTTAATATAGGTAGAAATTGTGCAATGTATCGTGATATCTGATTTCAGTACTTACGATATGAGATTATCTTGGCCAAGCCGGAAAGATAGTATATGTCAAAAAAAAGGTTGCCGATCCCGGCAACCTTTTTAGTTTTGGCGACGAAGTCGCCTCCCATAAAAAATCGGTACGATTTTTTATTCGCAGAGCTCAAACAAAGCCGCAGCACCCATCCCGCCGCCGATACACATGGATTCGACACCGTAGCGAACGCCTTTTTTGTGCATATTGGCCAACAGGGTGGCGCACAGCTTGGCACCGGTGCAGCCCAGAGGATGTCCCAGGGCAATGGCGCCGCCGTTTAAATTCACTTTGTCCATGTCAAGGCCGAGTTCACGGATGCAATAGAGGGCCTGGGAAGCAAAGGCTTCGTTGATTTCAAAAATACCGATGTCACCGAGTTGCAATCCGGCCAGTTTGAGCAGTTTGGGAATGGCTACCAGGGGGCCCACGCCCATTTCATCGGGCTGGCATCCGGCGGTTGTGTAGCAAACAAATTTTGCCAAAGGCTGCAGGCCCAGCTCCTTTACAGTTTCTTCACTCGCCAAAATGGTGGCGGCGGCGCCGTCCGTCATTTGGGACGAATTGCCGGCTGTAACCGAGCCATCGGCGGCAAAGGCCGGTCTGAGCTTGGCCAAGCCTTCAGACGTGGTGCCTTCGCGGATACCGTCATCATGTTCCTGGATAAAGGTCTCTTTGCGGTAAACCCCCTTGGCGTCCTGGACAAAGCGGGTCGCCGGGGTCGGTACGATCTCTGTGAACCAACCGTTGGATCTGGCCGCCGCAGCCTTTTGCTGGGACAGGGCGGCAAATTCGTCTTGCTGCCCACGGGTGACGTCGTAACGATTGGCTACATTTTCAGCGGTCAGTCCCATGGAAATATAGAGCTCGGACTGTTTTTGGGCATACTCCGGATGGGGACGCGGTATGGATCCGCCCATGGGCACATAGGTCATGGACTCGATTCCGCCGCCGATGGTTACCTGGGCCCACCCGGCTTGAATTTTCAGGGCTGCCAGGGCGATGGCTTCCAAGCCGGAAGAGCAGAAACGATTGACAGTGGCACCGGTCACTTCAACCGGAAAGCCAGCCATTTGCGATGCGATGCGCCCGATGTTGAGGCCTTGCTCTGCCTCTGGAAAGGAGCAGCCGATCATAATGTCGTCCACGTGCTGTTTTTCGAGGCCTTTGGTTCGGTCCATGGCGGCACTTAGTATAAAAGCAAGCAGGTCATCTGGCCGTGTGTCCTTGAAAGCACCTTTATTGCGTTTGCACCCGGGAGTTCTCACGGATGTCACGATATACGAATCTTTCATTTTACTCCTCCTTATATAAAATCGCAGGCGATTTTAGCATGCGTCGTTGGTTATGGGGTTTAATTCCGCAGCGGTTTGCCTGTTTTCAGCATATGGTCGATACGGGCCAGCGTTTTTTCCTCTTGGAGCAGATCCATAAAGGCTTCGCGCTCAAGGGTTAAAATGACGTCTTCGTCGATGAGGCTGTTGGCGCGGATACTGCCGCCACTCATCACATAGGCGATGCGTTTGAGGACAAAGGCGTCGTATTCGCTGATGTATTTGGCCCGTTGCATGTCGGCGATCTGCGTACTGGCCATTCCTTGGGCGGCTTCACCCAGGACTTTAATTTTGCGCTTGACCGGCGGGGCATAGCCGGCGTCCACCATGCGCAGCACTTCTTTTTTGGCTTCACCCACCAAGTAGTCCCGATTCATGATGATGCGATCGGCAGGTTTTAGAAAACCATTGGCCCGGGCTTCGGCCGCAGACATGGAAACCTTGGCCATGGCGACCGCCATAAAAGCGGGGATGAATAAACGGGTTAAATCCATGTCGGCCATGGCGGCTTCGGGGACGGCTTCCATAAAATTGCGCCACAATGCCAGACAGCCGCCGCCAGCCGGCAGCAGGCCGACGCCAAACTCCACGAGGCCCATGTAAAGATCGGCGTGGGCCACGATACGATCCGAGGCCAGGCAGACTTCACAGCCACCGCCCAGGGCCAAACCGTATGGGGCCGCAACCACCGGAAAGGGTGCATAGCGTGCTTTGAGCAGCCCGTATTGCAGGTTTTTGATCATCTGTTCGATTTCTTCTAGATTATTTTCGGTCACCGCCTGGCGTACAGCCGCTAAATCGGCGCCGGCGGAAAAAGCGCCCGGCATGCCGCCGGCTTGATTTCCAATAACAAGCCCGACGCCATTTTCATTGACATAATCTGTACTATCCTGAACGGCCTGAATGATATTCTCATTCAGGGAATTCATTTTGGAATGAAACTCCAGGCAGAATACGCCATCATCCAGGTCGATTAAGGTGGCATGCTCATTGGACAGCACTGTTTTTCCCACGACTTTGCGATCGGCCAGCGATATGATATTTGCGCTGACTTTGATCGGCTGGTAGGATGTGGAAACAAAATCGTAAAAGAAACGCTGGCCATTGTCGGTTTTATAAAAGGTTGTATGGCCGGCGGCCAGCATCTTGTCGATATTGGCAGGTATGCTCAGCCCATCAGCTTTCATGCGATCAACGGACTGGGCCAGTCCGATGGCGTCCCAAGTTTCAAAGGGGCCCATTTCAAAATTGAAGCCCCATTTCATGGCGTTGTCAATTTCTACGATGGTGTCTGATATTTCCGGAATCCGGTTGGCCGCATAAATCAGGTTGCTGGCTATCGCTTTCCAGGCAAAGATGGCGCCCTTGTCGTCGCCATATACCACGGCGTTAATTTTTTCCGTCAGCGTCGCGGCTTTTTTAGCCTCGGCCAGGCAGGCAAATTCAGGGGGCTCATAGGTGTCATAATCCAAGGTTTGGGGATTGATGACCTTACGGATTTTTTGCCATTCCGGCGTCAGGTCGGTTTTATAAAATCCGCCCTGGGTCTTTTTTCCCAGCTGGTTGTTGGCAATCATAGTGCTTACGAATTCGGGAATTTTAAAGCTTTCCCGATCCTCATCATCCGTGACCAGATCATAGGTATTGGCGGCCACGTGACTGAGAATGTCCAAACCGACCAAGTCGGCGGTTTTAAACATGGCTGTTTTGGGGCGCCCCATGACCGGTCCGAAAAGCGCATCCACCTCCGGAATGCTCAAGCCGTCTTCCAGCATCACCTGCATGGATTTCACCATGCCATGGATGCCGATGCGGTTGCCCACAAAGTTGGGCGTATCTTTGGCCCACACAATACCTTTGCCCAAAATGCGTTCACCAAAATCAGCCATAAATTCGAGGACCGTATCACGGGTTTGTTCCCCGGGTATAATTTCCAGGAGCTTCATGTAACGAACGGGATTGAAAAAATGGGTGCCCAGAAAATGCTGCTTAAATTCCGCTGAGCGTCCTTTTGACATGGCTTTTAAGGGAATACCGGAGGTGTTGGAGGATACGATCGATCCGGGCTTGCGAACCGTTTCGATACGTTTGAACAGTTTGTGTTTAACGTTTAGGTTTTCCACAACGACTTCGACGATCCAATCACAATCGGAAATTTGATCAAAATCATCTTCGAGATTTCCGATGGTAATCAGGTCCAGGTCCTTGGGCTGCATCAGCAATGCCGGTTTGGCCGCTGCCAGATTGTCCAGACCGCTTTGGGCAATGCGGTTGCGGGCTTGGGGATCCTTTTGATCTTCATCGCTTAAATCGGGCGGAATAATGTCCAGCAATAAGGTTTTAATACCAGCACCGGCCAAAAGGGCGGCAATACCCCCACCCATGACACCCGATCCGATGACAGCAACTTTTCTGATTTTCATCTGCATGTTTTCCTCCTGCTATAGCGGTTGTCGTTAATCTTTAGTGATTGAATAATTATATATGACCAAAACTATTTTTTAGAACAGTTTGAATTTATTTACAATAAGCACAACTGCTATGTTTTGTTACTAAAAATGAATAATAATTCATTTTTAGTAACAGAGATTCCAAAGCTATGTCAAGTATTAACCGCATTAAAATAAAGAAATAAATTTAAATAATAATACAATTATTTCAGTAAAATGTATTTTAATTCCTTGTTTTGCATCAGGTGCTATGACGTATTATTTTTTCACAAATAATCGAAATAATTATAATGAATTTTAATTCATTATTTGGGGTGGTCAGGCATGGGGATCGGATCGGGCACGGGAATATCCCGCGGATCAGCATATTGATCGCGAAGCTCGAACCAGTGGTCGGCTTGGTAGGTCAACCGCCGTAGGCGCTGGTCCAGTTCCTGGCGATACGATTCGATTTCAGTATCCCCTGCATCAGCGGGTATCCGCATGGTCTCACGATCAAAAATCAGGACCAATTCCGAAAAGAATTTTGGAATAATACTGCGATCCCAGGATCTGATGCGATAATTGGGACGGGCATACCAGATATGCGGTAACAAAGGGGCACCGGTGCGAGCGGCGGCTACCACAATTCCAAATTTGGAGATATAAGGCGGCCCTTTGGGCGCATCCACCGCTAAGCCGCCCAAATTTCCTTGCTTGATATGGGCCACAAATTGCTTTAGGGCCGTGCTGCCACCTTTGCCTTTACCGCTGCTGCCTCTGGGCGCATAAAATCCAAAGCGCTTCAGAATTTGGGTGACGAAATTGCCGTCGCCGCTGCGACTGGACATAATGGATGCATTTCGATTTCTGAAAAAATAAATCGTATAGAAAATGGAACGATGCCAGCTGGCGCTCAAAACTTTACCATTTTCCTGGGCAACCAGCTTGTGGTAGACATCGGTGCCAAATACCCGTTTGCGACAGGTAAAGAATAACAGATGCATGCAAAGCCACACCAGGAAACTGGCACTAAAGGTTACCAACCAGGACTGGCGCAGGCGTTTGCGCAGTTTGCGGTAGAACTTCTTTTTGGCCATGCGATTTTAGTACTTACATTTTTAAATTACATCATGTCTACGCAGGATATGAAACCCGAACGTTGATGAAATTTGGTGCTTGGTATTTATAATTTCCGGTTTATCCGGGTTAGGTTAGTCCGCTAAATTCGCCAGGATAGTTTCACCAATCTTTTCAGCTGAACGACCAAAGAGGAAATCCATCTCAAGCCCCTCCAGGTGATCATCTGTCCAGGCAATGCTGTTTTCCGCAACGATGTTCTTAATATGTTCGTATTTGCCGCCTAAGGCTTTAACAATGACATCCAGGGGTACATCAGAACGGAAGCTGACATTCAAAAGCAAGAGATATTCAATGATATTAGCACGATCGGCGGAAGGAGAGGTCGCCGGGATGACCAGAATGCTGCGATCATCCTTACGGCCTTTGCCGATATAGACATTTCCCTTTTGCACGATGATGCGTTTACTCCCTTTGAGTTTTGTATCGCTCTCGACTCTAGACGGTATTGGTTTGAGTACACCCTTTTTGGTGAGCACCTCAATGGTTGTGTCTTCGGTGAGTTCTCCCAGAAGGTTCAGGTTGTTGATGCGATACAAAATAGAACCTTCAATTTCTGAGATCACCTCCTGCAGATTTCGCAATACCAGAACATTTTTGGGAATGATCTGGGCGATGGCAATATCGGCTTCATTCAAGGCGTCAAAAAGAAGCCCTTTAATTTTTTCACTGATACGGCTGGTTCCCACAGTTACCGTTTTGGCCTGGTGCTTGATGGCGTCGATTGGCCGAGACATACTGTTTATGGATTCGCCGATGATTTTAAAAAAGGTGTTGATCATATTCAACGCCGTACCCTTGATACCGAAGTCCAGCTCAAAATCAGGCATGGGCAATTTGCCTGAGAGATATTTCAACAACAAGGCCATATCGGATGCCATGGTGATGGCCAGCGGAAAACCTTGCTGGCGCTTTTTCTCGCGAAATTGCTGATAAAAAACTGCAATTTTTTCACGAAATGTTTTTTCCAAAACCAGTTCATAGACATCCATGCCCTGAGCCGCATGGGTTTCAATGGCATCCTTAATTTCTTCGCGAAAGGTATGCAGAAACCGGGATCCTTCGTTAATGGCCAAGGCGGCATAATAGCCCCAGATATGTCCAACCAGCGTATTTAATATGGGCGCCAAATGTTCGCTGGTGGCCGGGACATGGAAAACATCTTCGGCATAGGGGTCAAAGCGGTTATCATCTTCATCGGCAATGACCACCGGTGTGGCTTTGTGGGCTTTGAAGATGGCCGTATCCTTGATAATGTCCCCGATCACCGTGTCGGGCGCACCGGCGGCGCATACGATGATCAGCGGTTCAGAGGAGAGATCGATATGCTTCTTATCCTCGACAAAATCAGAGGAAATGGTTTTGTAACAAAGCTCGCTGAGCTTGATACGGATTTCATCGGCCGAGGCCTTGTTGGGCCCACTGCCCACTGCAGCCCAATACGTTTTGGTGGCAGCTAATTTTTGAGCCGAAGCCTGAATCGCAACCGTATTTTCAAGCACCTTGCGCATTTGTCCGGGTATTTCGAGCAGGGCCTTTATTTCTTGGGTTACAAATGTGATATCGCGACGATTGGTAACGGCGGCCATGTGGAGGCCTAAGATGGCACCGGCCACAATTTGGGAGTAAAAGGCTTTGGTTGAAGCCACCGACATTTCAATATCGCGGCCACTGCTGGTGTACAACACCCCATCGACCTTGAAGGTGATATCAGAATCTCTGCGGTTAACAATGGCGAGGGTCCGGGCACCGCGCTCGCGCACCATATCGACTGTGCGGTTGGTATCTGTCGTGGTTCCTGACTGGCTGATGGCAATGACCAGCGTATCGGCCATACTCTCCGGTCCATCCAGTTCGCTCATTCGGAAACCACTCAATTCGGATGCTTTCAGAGCATCGATAAAGCATTTTGAATCGTTAAAATAATAATTCAAAGTGTCGGCACAGGCCTGCGCAGCGATCCCGGCGGTGCCTTGTCCCACAAAATAGATTCGGCGAATCTGGTCGTCGCGTAAGGCCTGGATAAGGGAGCCGCCTAAAACACTTTTATCCAAAACGGTTGTATATTGGTCGTCTCCGGTGAGTTTCCAGCGGTTGTGCAATGTTTTTTCAACCGACGCGGGTGACTCCGAGATTTCCTTTAAAAAATAGTGTGGAAAGTCCTGGCGGTCGATGTCGCGTGAAGTGAGGGCCGTATTTTTGACATCGGCCTCACTGAGTTCCAAAGGGGAACCATCGTAGGTCATGGCCTGAATGCCGGCAAGTCCACCAGATGAATTTTGATCCACAACAAAGATTTCACCTTGAACATCACCGTCTTTGCCGGCGTGAATTTTTTCACCATCCAGCTTTACATAGTTGGATGTCTCCTCTATAAAGCCATACACTTCGGATGCCGGAATATAGTGCTCCGGAGATAAACCCAAAAAGATGGCCTGGCCACTGCCGCGTTGGCCTAAAAATATTTTACCCGGTGCCAGATTGGTATGCATGCATATGGCGTGGGAGCCTTCAAATCTGTTCAGCGCCCGTCGAAAGGCTTCGGTCACCGAAGCACTCTCTTTGAAGTATTGATGAATCAACAGGGGAATAACTTTGGTGTCGGTGGTTATGTCGTCTTGAATACAGGTGCCTGAATTTAATAATTCCGTTTTTATTTCCAAATAGTTATCGATATCGCCATTCAAGCAGGCATGGATAATCCCCTGGTTGGGTTTGCCATTGTCCGCGGGAATGTTGTCAACCGGATGGCAGTTGGACTCGGTAATGGCCCCTACAGAGGCCCAGCGTGTATGGGAGGAAATGCTGTAGTTTGTGGGCCTATACGTAATTGCATGCTGCAGTATCGGGTCTGTTTGGATTTGATTCCGCAGAAAGCTGACATTGTCGCCGAGACTACCGATTTCAGCTGCAATTTTATAGGTAAATGCAAGTGCAACCCCATCTTTCTGCGCTGGTGGTTCTGAGTTATCCACTTGTATGCTGCCGTTTGCGAGGATGTTGTGTGCGGATCTATCCTGAAATATCGGCAGCAAATCTTGGTTATCGAGCTCCTTTTGTAAAGCTGACCAGGCATCGGGTTCGAAATTGAAAAGGACTGAGATACCCGCTGAGTCGCGGCCACGAACTTCCAGCCGGTCAATACTATTCAGAACCGTATTCATCTCCTGCAATACTTTTATGGCAAAGGGGGACGCTTTCATTTCCGGTCGGGATATCAAACCTTCCACTTTATGGATATTGGCGGCCAGTTCGGCTTTGAGGGCCCAATGAATGTCCTTGAGTATTTCAAGCGAATCCGTGATGGTTTCAACTTCGTTGGGAGACAAACGGCCGATCTGTCGGGATAGCGCTTGGGTCTCACCATTGATAATAGTTTCGGCCAGAGCGGCCATTGCCAAAAGTTCATCCAAGACCGGCCGATTGGTAAAAACATGCTGAAAGGCCTTGATCCGTTTAAATTGCTGGACATCTTCGCATAATGTCGTCAGATGGGTTTTACCGCCCAGGTAGTTACCGTTTGTGCAGAATTCGCCCGGGGCGCATTTTGAAATGGTGAATTGGGACAGGATTTGGAATTTAGCCTGGAGGGCGGAGGTGTCAAGATCGGTATCAGCCGATTGTGCAGTTTTAATGGAAACAATTCCGGTGAGCCCACAGGAGAGTCGATTGGCATCAATCGGAAAGAACACCACCGAGCCATCCGGCACACGGCTGAGGTGCCGACCGAAATATATTCTGCGGTGGAGCCAGTCATCCAGGATCTGCCGGCAGCGCTTTAGGGGTATTCGGACGCGAGAGAATATTTCAGGTTTCATAAAATTAATCCTTTGACATTTTTTTTAAGACCAATTCCAGATCAGCCGGTGTATCTACACCTTGGCAGTCATGATTGGTCATGATTACGCGGATGGGAATACCGTTTTCGAGCAAGCGAAGTTGCTCCAGATATTCCAGTGCTTCGAGATAAGATGGACCCAGCGTTTGAAATTGTCTCAAGGTATTCATTCTAAAGGCGTAAATACCGATGTGCCCTTTGTAACTGGGTTTGGACCCTTTGCGGTCAAAAGGAATCGGGCTTCTTGAAAAATAGAGGGCCCGGCCGCGATTGTCGGTTACGACCTTGACACGATCCGGATTGTTGGATTCATCGGCACTGATGCGCTTTGCCAGGGTCGAAACCTGAGTGGTTGAATCCGCAAACGGCTGTAATAGTTCGCTCAACATATCCGGGACGAGAAGGGGTTCATCTCCTTGGATATTTACGACGACGTTATCATCCTGTACTTGCAGCATCTCGGCGGCTTCGAGAATTCTGTCCGTGCCACTGGGATGGCCGGGATCGGTCATCAAAACAGGAACGGCCAGATCTTCGGCAGCGGCACGGATCCGATTGTCGTCGGTGGCCAAAATGACCTTATCGATGGCTGTGCATCGGCGCGCCCGATCAAATACATGCCAGAACATGGGCTTGCCCAGAATGTCGGCCAGGGCCTTGCCCGGAAAACGGGATGACTCGTAACGTGCCGGGATGATGCCGTATATCTTGGGATGTTTTTGCATGTTATAATACGTGACCGTCTAATTGAAATTTGGGATTTATTTGGTGTTTGGTGCTTGGCTTTTATATTTTCCGGTTTATCCGGGCTAGGTTTCACCCAAAACTCCCATAATCAGGTCGCAGGCCTGTTGCGTCCCACCTTGACGTGCACGGATGTAGGCTTGAGACCGATTTTGAAGGGTTTTCTTAACCACAGGATCCATTATACGTGCAAGCAGAAAATCTGCAACACCTTTCCATGAATCGGCCTGGTGCAAAATCTTCAGCTGGATAATATGGCTTCCAACCCATTTAAAATTATCCCAATAAGGGCCGATCACGGTGGGTACGCCCTTTACCAAGGGCTCCAGAAAATTCTGACCGCCCAATGGAACCAAGCTACCCCCGACAAAAGCAGCCGTAGCGCTTAAGTAAGCGGTTCCCAACTCGCCAAAGACATCCCAGAGTATGACACCGCCGGACTTGAGCGTCTGGTGGGTCGAGCGCCGCACCCAGTTATACCCCAGTCGCTGCAGAGCGCTCTGCCAGTAATCCAGGCGGTGCATATGCCTGGGGAAGAGTCCGATCACGGCGTCGGGCCGCTGGCTTAGAATCCGTTGGATAATTTGTTCAACTTGGGCTTCTTCCGGGGTTCGAATGGATCCCAAAATGAGGAAATTGTCCGTTGCCAGCTTATTGGGTTGAATTTCTTCAAGAGTCGTATCTCGGACATCATCCTCTTCGAGCCGATCGAATTTGATATTGGCCATGATACCCAGTCCCTGGCGGCCAAACAGATTTTCAAAATGGTTGCGGTCATGATCTGAAATAGCCAGGATATGGTTTGGCTTCCGGCGGCGCCAAAAGGTAGGCCAGAGCATATAGCGTTTGAGACTCCGCCGGGTCATACGGGCATTTATAACGGCAATTTTACACCTTCGCCGCCTGAGACCAGCCATCAAGGCAGGCCATAATTCGGTTTCCAATAAAACCATGAGGCGCGGATTTACCATTTTTAGGGCACGCTTCATGATGGCGGGGCTGTCAAACGGGAAATAGGCACACTGCAAGGCCAGGCAAGGCTTCGATCGGTTTAGTCCGTTTTTAGCTTTCTCAAGTATTTGCATGCCCTGGCTGGTGTTGGTTGTCACCAGGATCCTGAGGGAACTGGCCAGCGGGAGTCTTTTTAAGATTTCCCAGGCCAGATAGGCTTCGCCGGCAGAAGCCGACTGGATCCATAGATCGGCCTTATGAAGGTGAACATTCTTTAGACAGCGCTGGTCAAAATCCTGGGCTAAACGGTGATGGTGCCGTAAAAGCGGCAGTATCAACCACCACAGAACCTGATATATGCCATCGGCAATCTGAATTGCAGGTGAGCGCTGCATTTTTTATAATATCCTCAACAGTGCAATTATGAGGATCATCCTGTTTTGAATAGATCCGCATAGTACTTTTTGATGATCATGCGGCCATATGCGGCCGCCCGAATGCCGATATATTCCTCATGGGCTACGACAACGGCGAGGGCCAGTTTTTGGTCACCATTCTTTAAGTCGGCAAAGCCCACAAACCAATCATAGCGCAGATCATGTTTCTTGTTGAAGATCGATCCGGTTTTACCACCCAGATTGCATTTGGACAATACCGGATCCTTTTGGAAGCCCTTGAACGCCTTTCTGGCCGTACCGTAGCGGATGGTGGCCTCCATGAGATCATAAACCACACGGGACGTCTTGGGGGTAATAACCTGTTTTGGCGGGCTCGGCTGATTTTGATAGAGTACTTCGCCGGATCCGTTGGTTATTTGTCTCACCACGGTCGGGTCAATCTGTTTGCCCTGATTGAGAATCACCGTCGGCAGCATCGCTGCATGGATAGCGGATAGCGTTGTTTGCCGGTTGAAGCCACTGGCGATTTCAGCCCAGTGATAGGGCACATCGGTAATATTGAATTGACTGGGCGGAACCGGAAGTTCAAAATCGATCTGGGAATTGAAACCAAAGGCTTGCGCATAGGTTGAAAGTATTTCTCGTTGTAGGCTTAAGGCGCCGAGTTTGCCAAAAACAGGATTGATGGATTTGGCAAAGGCCGCCTGAAAGGTGGTATGGTTGGTATAGCGGTTATTGCGATCCTTTAGCTGCACTTTGT
>Ga0180435_10003718_pt1 | contig 15192 bp, 11 predicted proteins | sample SS_ome_3_FD_132467 | JGI IMG/M metagenome (GOLD analysis project Ga0180435, IMG submission 132467) | Hypersaline lake sediment archaeal communities from the Salton Sea, California, USA - SS_3_S_1 metaG | ecosystem: Environmental > Aquatic > Non-marine Saline and Alkaline > Hypersaline >... | reverse complement strand
GGTGTCGCAGAGTTTTCGTCGATATTCAGTTTGGCAACTTTAAGCTTGCCCGCATATTCACCAACGATTTCATCCAGGATTGGAGCAATCATCTTGCAAGGACCGCACCATTCAGCCCAGTAATCAACCAAAACAGGAATCTCAGACTGTAATACTTCCTGCTCAAAAGAATCATCAGTTAAGTAAACAATATCGCTGCTCAAGGTAAAACCTCATTTAATTAGCTTGTATTAAGAAATATCGCGTCGGCGACAGATAAAGAGTTTCTTGGATATCTATAAAATATTCGAAGTAACATGAAATCAAGACATTGATGGAATGTATATTAGACTATTTTTTATATTTGTACACCCTTTTTAAACCTCACTTTGTGCAAACATCGAAGACAGCTCGACATCGGCTTTACACTAAAGCTGGCACCAGATGACCGATTATTCGAGCTGACATCACCAAAAACCACCTGGATTAGCTTTAAACATACTTTAGAAGTCCACCCGTTTTTACTGTAAGCTACGCCCCCATGAATCATCATCTAACAGAAACACGCTTTACAGACTTTAACCTCGATCCCAACATTATTAAAGGGCTTGATGAAGCGGGATTTGAATTTTGCACACCTATCCAGGCGCAGAGCATCCCGATCGCACTGACCGGCAAAGACGTTGCTGGTGAAGCCCAGACAGGTACCGGTAAAACTGCCGCATTCATGGTCGCCTGCCTTAACCACCTTATTAAGAATCCGTCACACGAAACACGCCAGAAAAATGAAATACGAACCATGGTACTGGCACCTACGCGCGAACTGGCCATTCAGATACATAAGGACGCATGTGTTATCGGTAAATACACCGGCCTGACATTTGGCCTGGCCTATGGCGGTACTGATTACGATAAACAACGTAATATCCTTGAACAAGGCGTCGACATCCTCATTGGCACACCCGGCCGCACGATCGATTTTTTCAAGCAACGAGTGTTCAGCCTGAAAAAATGTGAAGTTGTCATACTCGACGAAGCCGACCGTATGTTTGACCTCGGTTTCATCGATGATATGCGCTACCTGCTTCGCCGCTGCCCCGATCCGGACAAACGTTTGAGCCTGCTGTTCTCGGCTACCCTGTCGCATCGTGTCGGTGAGCTTGCCTACGTACATATGAACGACCCGGCAGAGGTACGTGTACAGGCAGAGACGAAAACGGCCGACAAGATCGAGCAATCCATCTACTACCCGGCGAATGAAGAAAAGATACCACTGCTACTCGGCCTGATGGACAAGCTAAAACCAAAACGCAGTATCGTCTTTATCAACACCAAACGCATGGCTGATAAAGTTTATGCATGGCTTGAAGGCAATGGTTACAAATCCGCCCTTCTCTCGGGTGACGTACCACAGAAGAAACGCCAGAGCCTGTTGAAGAAGTTCCAGGATGGTGAGTTCAATACCCTGGTAGCGACCGATGTCGCTGCTCGCGGTTTGCACATCCCGGAAGTCAGTCATGTCTTCAACTTCGACCTGCCACAATCAGGCGAAGACTATGTTCACCGTATCGGCCGAACGGCGCGTGCTGGTGCCAGCGGCTCAGCCATCAGTTTTGCCTGTGAAGACTATGCACACTACATCATGGATATCGAAGAATATATCGATCAGAAGATCGGTAGAGAATCGGTAACCAGTGAACTGCTGACAAAACCTAAACCACCGATCAAGATGGAGCGACGTCCTCGCCCGGGCAACCGCCCAGCTGGCCGTCCAAATAGACCCGGACAAGGAGGTCGTTCAGGTGGCGGCAAGCATCACGGCGGACACCGTGGTAATCGTTCTGGCAGAGGCAGCTCAGGTGGAAACAGGGGTAGTCATGGTGGCGGACAATCTGGCCGCGGCCAATAACTCCACAGCCCGGTATCCACAATAAACTCTCAGGACTTATCGAGTTTACTGAAGACAGCTTCCGCGGTATCGATCGCCGATCCGACATCTTCGGCCAGCACGTTGAAGTGCCCCATCTTGCGACCAGCCCGCGCTTCTGTCTTGCCATAGAGGTGCAGTTTGATATTGTTCTGCGCGAATATCTGATTCCAGTCAGGCAACCACAGTTCACCCAGCATGTTCACCATTACTACCGGTGACATCAGACGTGTATCACCCGGCGTCAAGCCGCACATCATGCGTACCTGCTGCTCGAACTGCGAAGTCACACAGGCATCTTTCGTATAGTGCCCGCTATTGTGTGGGCGCGGTGCCATCTCGTTGAAATAGAGCACGTCATCTTCACTGACAAAAAACTCAACCGCCAGGATACCTATGTAAGACATCGCATCGGCGAGGATCGACGCGTTGTCGATCGCCAGCTGTGTTATTTCGTCTGAGACACGTGCTGGCACGATGCTCATATGAAGGATACCATTGCGGTGCAGGTTTTCAGAAACAGGGAAACTTGCCACTTCGGCAGCTGCATTTCGTGCCACGATAGCTGATACTTCACACTTGATAGCAACCTGTTTCTCCAGCACGCAATCGACTTTACCAACATCGTCATAAGCCTGGACCAGCTCGTCCGAACTGTTGACTACATATTGCCCCTTACCGTCATAACCCAGGGTATTGCTTTTCAGTATACAAGGAAAACCGATCTCATCCGCCGCTTTCAGCAGATCACTCTCCTGCCGCACAGGGAAATAAGGCACCGGCTGCAGCCCGGCCTTCTGCGCAAACTGTTTTTCCAGGTCGCGATTCTGCGCGATCTCCAGCGACTCTGCAACCGGATAGACCGTGGTCTTTTCAGTGATATAACGAACACTCTGTGACGGGATATTTTCGAACTCGAGGGTGATGGCATCACACTGCTCGGCCATCTCTCTCAGCGCAGACTGATCGGTATAGTCGGCCTTGATATGCACATCGGCGATCATGCCGGCACCGCACATCGGATCAGGATCAAGCACCACGGTACGATATCCCATGGTGCGCGCTGCCAGGCAGAACATACGACCGAGCTGACCGCCACCCAGAACGCCCAGCGTTGCTCCCGGTAATATAGCTTTAAAAGTCATTCGATAAGTCCGTACGGTCTATATTTGTATACGCCAGATATACAGAACCTTAGTCATTATCAGGCGGCAGTGTCATATCAAATACCATTTCTTGCTGCTTCGCTCTGAAATCGGCCAGTTTATCGGCCAGGGATGAGTCATTAATTGCCAACATGGAGATAGCTGACAGCGCTGCATTGGCCGCGCCGGCTTCACCGATGGCATAGGTCGCAACCGGGATACCCTTCGGCATCTGTACGATAGAGAGCAGTGAATCCATTCCCTTGAGGTATCTTGACGGCACAGGCACACCCAGCACCGGCAGTGTCGTCTTGGAAGCCAGCATACCCGGTAGGTGGGCGGCGCCGCCGGCACCCGCAATGATCGCTGCAAAGCCGTTGTCACGGGCCTTGTCCGCAAACTCGAATAACAGCTCCGGGGTACGGTGAGCCGATACGACTTTCGCTTCATAATGCACACCGAATGCCTCTAGCTGCTCGACGGCTAATTTCATCACTGGCCAGTCGCTGGAACTGCCCATGACGACAGCAATCTTCTGTTCTGACATAATCCTTACCAATTTTGTCGGAGAAAAACCCGTCATTTTATATGATTTACTGATTTTTTAATACTGCCGTGTAACCCGATTACTGCAAATCTCAGACAGCTCCGCTTCTTTATATGATCACATTAAGATGAATGTAAGTCGGGTTGAAGATTTCAAACCTGTGTCATTTATCAGATTTTCCACTCAACTTAACGCGATATCATACAATTAACACAACATTGTCTAAACTTTTATGATGACATAGATCATTCAGGTGTATACATAATCAAAAGCCCTGATGTAAACATTAAGGATGCCAAGGCAAGAACTTTATACTCATGTTTGTACGAATATTTTTTACAATCATCATTTCTATTTTATCTGTACTAGGTACAGTTGCAGCAGAAACACCAAACCTCGACAGGCCTAGAGTTGTGGTGCCCGAGATGATTGCAGGTGTAAATACCGTGACCGCAGAACAGGTCATCGAGCGTCTGACATCAGATTCACCCCCTATCCTTGTCGACGCGAGGATACGTAAAGACCGCGATTACGGTTATATCGAAACAAGCATCAGCTTGCCGGATATCGAGACCAACTGCTCTACATTAGAAGATATCAATGCAGACAAAAAGAAACATATGATGTTCTACTGCAACGGCATCCAGTGTGGACGCAGCGTAGTATCAATCAAGATCGCCCGCTCATGCGGTTACCATAACCTGTCCTGGTTCAGGGGCGGTTTTGCAGAATGGAAAGGCAAAGGTTACCAGTACGCCAGCAAGCAATAACAGGAGCCTTAAGAACTTTGGAAACGATATGAACAAGCAGCGCATGACATTACAGAAAACCCTGGCCATCGCGATATTATCTATCGGTGTCATCGGTATCCTGCTCGTCATCACTACAGACTACACCTATCGACAACTGGCCTATGAACAGCAGAAAGAATCTGTCAGCCAGCTGATCAAGATCAAGTCTGCCGACCTGATCAACAAACTCACCGAACACCAGAAAGATCTCGGTTTCAAACTGCAGAGTGAACCAGAATTTCTGAAAGCAGTGGATAGAAGAGACAGCAGAGATATCACCTACTGGCTTAACCAGGAATTTAATCGGTATTACGTTACCACCGGCCTGGTCAAACTCGAAAAGATCCTCGTCTTCGATGACAAGTTGAACACCCTCGCCAGCTCGAGTCGCGGTATCGATATCATCAACAAAGACATGCTGCCATGTGAATCCTCGATAAGCCATGTCGCCTCTTTACCCAGGAACCAGCGCACTCGCCCGGAATCTCGACTATGCCAGTACAATGACAGACCTCTGTTATCGACTGTTCTCTCCATCGGCAGCATCAATCCGAAAGGTTATATACAGATCATCACCAGCCCTGCTCACATCCTCACCCAGATCGAGCATGAACTCGGCGCCCCGGTAAGACTGTTCAGCAAGAATGATGAACTGATGCATCAATCACTGAACTGGCCGGATGATGAATCGCTCAGCCTCAACCTGCTAAGCACATACACTGTTCTTGATAACGACGGCGATGCTTTCATCAAGATACACAGCTCGACAGATATGTCCGCCTTCCGTGACCGCCTCAATCACACTCGTTACGGCGTCATACTCGGTGCTAGCGCTTTAACCTTGTTGACATTGATCATCGCACTGAACATCCTTCACAAGGGCCTGATGCCACTGAGGAACCTGAGACGCGCTGCAAACAGTAGTGCACGAGGCGAATTCACTTCGGTCGACGAGCAGGGTTATGGCGAGATCAGTACACCGATACATGCGTTCAACCTGATGGTACACAAGATCCAGTCGCTGATCGATGACCTCAAGACCGAGGTCGAAGACCACAAGAAGACCGAACATAAGTTTAAACTGGCAAAGGACGAGGCAGAGCTCCATGCTCACCATGCAGAAAATCAGAGCAAGTTTCTGCACATGACCTTGCAGTCGATCGTCGACGGCGTGATAACGACCACGGTCGATGGATACATCCAGACACTCAACCCCATGGCCGAACAACTCACCGGCTGGACAGAAACTGAAGCCAGCGGTAAGCCGATCGTCCAGGTGATGCATGCACTCCGTGAAGATACCCGCAATCGCATCTACGACCTGACCGAAAATATCGAACATAAAACAGTACTCGATGAACCGATCAGTGCGGTACTGATACAGAATACCAGCAATATCGAAACACCCGTAGAGTATGTCATCGCACCGATGCGTGACAGTGAAGATAATATCGCCGGTGTCGTCATCATCATCCATGATGAATCGGTACAACGCTCACTCAATAGGCAACTCACCTTCCAGGCAACACACGATGCACTCACCGGCCTCATCAACCGTTACGAATTCGAACGCCGCCTGAAGAACATCATCTCCGAACAGCCGCTGACATCATCGGTTAATACCCTGTGTTATATCGACCTCGACCAGTTCAAGCTGGTCAACGATACCTGCGGCCATACAGCTGGTGACGAATTACTCAAACAGATCACTCTATTACTGGAAGATGCACTGAATAACAGCGGCACTCTCGCCCGCCTCGGTGGTGACGAGTTCGGCCTGCTGCTGGAGAATACGGATGTCGAACAGGCGCAGGATATCTGCTCGCAGCTGCTCCAGGTGATACAACAGTTCCAGTTCAGCTGGAATGAAAACACCTTCACCATCGGCGTCAGTATCGGTATCGCAAAGATTCCGCAGACAGCAATCTCATGTGAGGAGGTATTGAGCAATGCCGATTCTGCCTGCTACCTCGCCAAGGAGAATGGCCGCAACCGCACCCAGATATTCACCGAAGAAGATGACAAGCTACTCACCCAACAGCGTGAGATGCACTGGGTATCACGTATCAATCACGCCCTGGAGGAAGACCGTTTCCAGCTATATTTCCAGGAGATAATGCAACTCAAAGGCCATGAACACTCCTTCATCATGCATGGTGAGATCCTGCTGCGTATGGTCGATAAGGAAGGCTACATCGTCTCCCCGAGCAACTTCCTGCCAGCAGCAGAAAGGTACAACATGATCACGCTGATCGATGAGTGGGTGGTCGAACAGTCGATCCTCTGGCTGTCGGAACGCAAGGACAAAGTACTGATCTCGATCAACCTGTCCGGTAAGTCTCTATCCAACAAGGACTTCCTCAACTTCGTCGTCTCCAGAATAAAACAGCACAAGGTCAACCCGGAACTGCTGTGCTTCGAGATAACTGAAACCGCGGCTATCAGTCACCTGAGCACTGCCATCCACTTCATGAACGTGCTGAAAAAACTCGGCTGCAGTTTCGCACTCGATGATTTTGGCAGCGGCCTTTCCTCGTTCTCTTATCTCACCAGTCTGCCGGTCGACTACCTGAAGATCGACGGCACTTTCGTCATGGATATCGATAAGGATCCGATGCATCATGCCATGGTGAAATCGATCAACGAGGTAGGACAGGTGATGGGTATCAAAACTATCGCTGAATTCGCTGCTTCCGAGGCCATCATCGACAGCTTGCGTGATGTGGGTGTGGATCATGCACAAGGCTATGCCGTTGCCCGTCCGATGCCTTTATCGTCTCTGACCATCGAACCAGCCAAACCTGTGCTGACTGCTATCAAGGGAGATAAACCAGCCAGCTGATCGTCTGTTGAAGATCAACGATTAGTGATCCAGACGAACTCATAAGGCCTGAGCGTCACCGTCTCTCGTGGGTCGATGTAGCGATGCCCGCTGATCAGGTCATGCCAGTTATCCAGCTCGACCAGGTTGACATCCTTCAGTGCAAAACCCTGTACCATATTGGTCACGTTGTAGATGCAGAAGATGCTCTGCGAACGGTCCTGGCTCTGCCGCCAGAAAGCAAACAGGCTGTCTTCGAAATGCAGGGTGAACTGAGTCGCATTCGGATGAAAAGCACGTTGAGCCTTGCGTACCTCGATGATGCTGGTCAAGCGGTTGAAGGCACGGTGATGCAGACTGCCATCATCATCCAGCGCATCGACAAGTGCATCGTAATCCCAGTTATGCCGGTTGATCGCTCGCTTGTTCGATGTTCTCTCGTACTTCTCGTGATCATTCTGCGTTGCGAACAGGCTGTGTATATAGAAGGCCGGCATGCCTTCCAGCGCCAGCATGATGGCATGCGCACAGACGAAACGCTGCAGCTGATGCTCATCTTCACCATCGAAGGTTCCCTTCAGCGCATCGATGAGACTGATATTGAGTTCATACGGGCGATGCCCGCCATCGGGCATCGCCCGCCAGGAGACGTCACCACCGAATGACTGCATCAACGAGGCAAGCTTGTCGACCTCTTCGTCCGAGAGTATACCTTCTACCGGCCGCAGCCCGATACCGTCATGCGAGGCGATAAAGTTGAAGTAGGTAGTACCGTTCTGTGCTGGCGGCATACTCATCATCCAGTGCTTAAGCAATGATGACCTGCCTGTGAGCATGGTATAGAGCACCAGCGGCGGCAGGGTGAAATTGTAGATAAGGTGCGCTTCGTTGGCATTGCCGAAGTAAGACAGGTTCTCCCGGTTAGGTATATTGGTTTCGGTGATGATGAGGGCACGCTGCTCATAGTGCTCTATCAGCAGCCTCAACAGGCGGATCACTTCGTGTGTCTCCATCAGGTTGATACACGGCGTACCAACCTGCTTCCACAGGAAGGCGACTGCATCCAGCCGGAAGACGCTGACACCATTATCGAGATACAGCCTGATGATTCTGACGAATTCCAGCAGCACCTCTGGGTTGCGGAAATTCAGGTCAACCTGGTCGTGACTGAAGGTACACCAGACATGCTTCTCTCCATGCCGTGTCGCTGTCTTACGCAACAATGGCGAAGTTCTGGGTCGAACGACATCACTGAGGTCAGTCTCGGGATCACACTCGACGAAATAATCAGCCCCCGGGTTTTTGCCCTGCTTGTAGTTGTCGAACCACAGGCTGCGGCTGGAGCAGTGGTTGATTACCAGGTCGGCCATTATCTTGAAGTCTTTCGCGATATCCCTGATGTTCGACCAGTCACCGAGTGACTGGTTTACTTCTGAGTAATTGATTACCGCAAAACCGTCATCCGAGCTGTAGGGATAGAAAGGCAGGATATGCACGGTGCTCAGCACTTCTCCGAGGTAGCCGCTCAGGAAACGCCTCAGCGTAACCAGTGAATGCTCATCCTGTGCGATGATGCTATCACCGTAGGTGATAGCGACGATATCGCTCTCATCCCACAGGTTGATGTGCGTCTGCACCTCGTTGATGCTGTCGTCGAACTCCATGATACTGACGATCTCATCACAGATAGCTGAGAGGTCATGCCCATGGTAGAGCTTCGCCAGGTGGTCGGTTATCCGTGCCTTGATTGCATCCAGTGCGCCAGGCATCCCCTCTGCCGTCATGAAAGTTCTTTCCTGTCCTGCTCGACGGCATCGAGCAACTGCACGAAGATGTCCGGGATAGCGCTGGACACACGGTGCCAGCTCGGGATGAATGGTGCCTTATCAGTATCTTCCAGGAACGATTTGCCGGCCGCCTTGATGTTTTGGGCGAACAACTCAACCATCATTTCTTCATCATGTGTCTCATAAGTCAGGCCATTGAAGATGGCGTCATTGCGGTAGCTGTCGATGAGGTCCAGCGCGATACGATAGTAGGTTGCCTTGGTCGTCCTCAGGCTCTCCTTGGAGAAGGTGATGCCATCGGTTGCCAGTTTCTTGAACATCGCCTTCGCTATCTCGACCGACATGCGCGACAGGCCTTTCTCAGCATCTTCCGGTGACAGGTTCTGATGCTTGTGGTCGTAGTTGTCTGCAATGTCGACCTGGCAGATGTTGCTGGTATCGTAGTTCTTCTTCATCTCCATCAGTATGCCGACTTCCAGTCCCCAGTCGGTCGGCATCCTCAGGCTTTCCAGCACATCGATGCTCATGGAGAACTCACCGGCCAGCGGATACCTGAAGCTGTCCAGGTACTCGAGGTAATCATGCGGCCCATGCTGATAGTTCAGAGCGCGCACCAGCGGCGACACCAGTAGTCGTGAGGCTCGACCATTCATCGAGTTGGAAGCGATCCTCGGATAGAATCCTTTGCAGAATTTGTAACGGAACTGCGGGTTGGCCACCGGGTATAAAAGGTGGGCAAGCATATCGCGCTTATAAGTGATGATGTCGCAGTCATGCAGCGCCACCGCCTGGGCATTCTGCTTCGCCAGCATGTAGCCCATGCAGTACCACACGTTTCTGCCCTTGCCCATCTCGGTCGGTGCCAGCCCTTCTTTTCTGAGTTTGGCGTCGATCTCACGCAGGTTGGGGCCATCGTTCCACAGCAGGCTATGCTGCTGCGGCAGGCGTGAGAAAAACTTGATGGCATGCCTGAATTCATCCTTGTCTGCCTGGTCGATACCGATGACGATCTGGTTCAGGTATTTAACTTTTTCCAGCTCATCGACGATGGTGGTGAGCGCTGGCCGTTCAAGTTCTGAATACAGCGACGGCAGTATCAGCCCCATGGGACGAATGTGTGAGAAGTTAATCAACTCTTCTTCCATATCCTCGAGCGTTCGCGTCGCCAGGTTATGGAGAGTCGTGATTCGCCCGTTTTGAAAAAAGTCGCTCATGAGAAATCCTCGAGTTAGTATATCTAGTTTGTACTTCTAGTCAGTAGCTCTAGTTAGAATATATCCTGTTCAATGCAATTTTGATGCCTTCTTTCCAGCCTTCGGGTGCTGGTGCATCTGTCTGTATATCAGCAGTTACCAGTTTTCGCAGTTGATGGTTTGATGGTGAGTTAACGATAATCGATATATCGGCTTCGGCCAGCATGGCAGCATCATTGGCGCTGTCGCCTAGGGCGATGACCCTGACGTCAGCTGTATACTGTTCAGCCAGCCGTCTTGTGGCCAGCCCCTTGTCGCATGCACCAATAATGTGCAGAAAGCGTCCACCTTGCAGCGTGCTCAAGCCAAACCTGTCCAGCTGCTGCTGGAGTTCGGCCAGTGCCGGTTCACCTGCCTGCCAGATCAGCGGCTCGCTGAACTCACGTGCGATAGCCTGCTCAGCCTGCGCCTCGCTCAACCCGGTCAAAGCCACCGCCTCTGCGACACTGCAGCGAGACAGGCGGATGCAGTGATCGTCAGCCAGGTTGAGAAATTGAAGAGCATCATCGATCTGCTTCTGTGTAGCCCCCAGCACCAGCTCCCAGTAAGCGTCTCGCTGTATCGCATGCTGTGGACGATCGAACTGTTCGACGGGCAGGTACAGACAGGAACCGTTCTCCACGATGAACGCATCACCGATGCCCAGCTGTTCTCGGATGGTCACCGTTTCAGCATAGGTCTTGCTGGTATTGAGCACCACCGGTATGCCCTTCACTTTCAACTCTGTGATGACTACCTGTGCAGCATCAAAGGCATAGTCATGATGGTTCAGCAAGGTACCATCGAGGTCGGTGACTACCAGCCACTGTGTCGCTTGATCAGACATCTTTCTGAATAATCCCTGTAATGGAATGATCTTCCGCGATCGGCAGAACCACGTCGGCACGCTGCGGCAGCTGACACAGGGTATGACGGCTGATGCGTTCGTAGTGCTGGATAAACCGCTTCAGCTGATCTTCATCCATCACGTGTTCCGTATCACCTGAAGATTGCCTCAGCTTTTCTTCCTGCAGGCTGCGCCACTCATAGATACGCTCGAATTCGCCTGCATTCAGCATGATACTCAGATCAGCATGGTCAAACACCCTGTCATGATATTGCTTCAGTTGTTGATTGGCATAGCGTCGCCAGATACCTTCATCATCCTCATTGGCCTCCAGCTCATTGACCGGTTCGACCAGCTCTTCTTCACTCTGTACCGGACTGCTGTTACACCAGCCTTCGAACAGGATGAAATCGATCGCTTCATCACACGCCGACCAGCCTGTTTCATGGTGACGATCATCAGCGGCTTTATCGAAACGCGGGATGCTGCACGCCTTTCCATGACAAAGCGCCTGCATCACCCGTTCGATGAGATCAACATCATGTGTACCCGGCACACCACGAGTGATGAACAGCGGGTGTACATCATCAGACAGCTGCTTACGTTCTGTACGGGTGAGATAAAAATCATCGATGGATAATTCAGCAACGCGAGCACCCGTCTCTGACTCGATGATACGCTTGAGGAAAGCGGTCAGCGTCGATTTACCGGTGCCCTGTGCACCATTGATATTTACGAACAACGGACCTGCTGAACCCCTGGAGGATGCTTTATCGATGATAATCTTTGACAGCGGCTGATAAGTCTGTTCCACGATCGTCATAAAACTCTCAGGCAGACACATCTGCTCGATCATCGAGTAACAGGCTCGGCTTGTATCATCGGTGGGTATCATCTGAAAAACTTATCAGGGCGGCTTCATCATTAACTGGATCTTTAACTGGCCAGGCACAGTAGTACCACTGAGTGTACTCTTTTCATAACTAGTTTTGCTCTTCTATTTTGGCCTATTGTTCTATCAGTCCCGGACAGATAAACTAGTTTGATTCACAGTTGAAGGAACCTACGATGAAGCGCTTCATTTCGACCTTTTTCTCCTGCCTGCTTTTCTGCACCTCGAGCAGTTTTTCTTCCCTGGCCTCAGCTGAAGACATCGATACCCGAGAACTTATCCAGAAAGCCATGGACCACTGGCGTGGCCTGTCATCCTATTCTGAAATGACCATGACCATCCACCGGCCTGACTGGGAGCGCAGCATGTCCATGCGCTCATGGACGAAAGGTGAGAAGACCACGCTGGTACGCGTTACCAAACCCAAGAAAGACGCCGGCAACGGCACGCTGACGAAAGACAACAATATGTGGACCTTCGCACCCAAGGTAAACCGCATCATCAAGGTACCTTCTTCGATGATGAGCCAGAGCTGGATGGGCAGTGATTTCTCCAACAAGGACATCAGTAAATCCACCGACATCATCGACCAGTACGACCATCGCCTGCTCGAGACACGCCAACAGGATGGCCACACCATATACGTTATCGAATCTATCCCGCATGAGGATGCCGCCGTCGTCTGGGGAAAAGAGATCGTCACCATCCGCGATGACTACGTGCTCATCGAACAGCAGTTCTGGGACCAGGACGACATCCTGGTGAAGAGCATGAAAGCACTGGAGATAAAACAGCTCGGTGGCCGTACCGTGGCCAGCACCATCCGCATGGGAAAAGTGGATGAGCCGGATGAATGGACCGAAATGTCGGTACAGGACATCAAGTTTGATGTCGAACACGACGACAGCCTGTTCACCCTGTCCAACCTGAGAAATCCACGGCAATAAAACCGGTCTAGAGACGCGATGAACATTACTCTACGAATGGCATGGCGCAACCTGTGGCGACATAGCCGCCGCACCTGGCTCACCGTGGGGGCGATGATCTTCTCCAACCTGATACTGGTGTTTGCTATCTCGCTGCAGTTCGGCAGCTACCAGATGATGATCGATAACACGCTGCAGGCCTATACCGGCCACATGCAGATACAGCGTGACGGTTATAACGATGAACCGAAGATGCGCAGCAGCATCGACGACATCCTGCCGCTGGCTGCAGAAATGCGCAAACACCTGTCCAGTACCGGGGTTGCCACTCGGGCTGCAGCACGTGGTGTCGCTTTCGCCATGACATCGAGTGAGGAGCGTTCCTATGGTCTGCAGATCATCGGCGTCGAACCGGACCATGAGCCCGACGTCTCCACCCTGCCAGGCCTGGTAGAAACAGGAGCATACTTCACCGGTATCAATGCTGAAGAGATCCTTATCGGCACCGTGCTAGCACGCAATCTCAGGGTTGAGGTCGGTGATGAACTCACCCTGCTCGGCAGTGGCCGCGACGGCTCATTCGCCGCCGGCATCGTATACGTCGTCGGCATCTTCGAATCGGGTACCGCCGAGATCGACCGCAACATGGCACAGCTGCCGATCGGCTACTTCCAGGACCTGTTCGGCATGGAAGGCGGTGGCCACAATATCGTCATCAACGCACACGACCTGACACAGGTAGAAATACTACAGAACGATATTCAAAACCTGATAAAAGACAAAGAGCAACTGGTGGTACTCAACTGGGAAAAGCTGCAGCCCGGGCTCAAGCAGGCGATACAGGCTGACCTCGCCAGTGCCTGGTTCATGTACGGCGTGCTCATCATCCTGGTTGCTTTCAGTGTACTCAATACCCAGTTGATGTCGGTTCTGGAACGCACCCGTGAGTTCGGCGTGATGATGGCACTGGGTGTGAAGCCGTCTCGTCTCGGCGCACTGGTGATCACAGAGACCGGCCTGATGTCAGGGCTCGGTCTAATCATCGGCGCCGTACTCGGCATGATGCTGACCTATTACCTGAGCATCGTCGGTTTCTCCTACCCCGGTATGGAAGAGATGGCGCAGCAGTTCAACCTGCCGGGACGCATGTATCCCAGCCTGTCCTTCCTATCCATCATGCTCGGTCCCGGTATCATCTTCATCTGCAGTCTGCTGGCGTCGATCTATCCGGCTGTGCGCCTGTTCTTCCTGCAACCGGTAACTGCGATGCGGGCGGTGTAAGCAGACCATGAGCGGAATGAATTTCAAAGTCATATTCACCCTCGCATGGCGCAACTTATGGCGCAACCACCGCCGTACCAGCATCATGCTGGCAGCGATCACCGTCGGTGTATGGGCGATGATATTCATGACCGCACTGATGCGCGGCATGGTCGATGACATGCTGATCAATGGCATCCGCAGTATGCCGGGCGAAGTACAGATACACCATCCGCTGTATCGTGATGACCCCAGCATCAACAACAGCATCCCTGAACCGGGCAGTAACTTACTTCAGGCTTTGCAGCGCCCTGAAGTCGCCGCCTGGACCAGCCGGGTAAAAGTACCCGCGGTGATCTCCAGTGAACGAGACAGTCGCGGCATCGTCCTGCTCGGTGTCGAGCCGGAAAGTGAGATAGAAGTCAGCTTCGATGCTGACAGCATCGTCGAAGGCCGCTTCCTGGAATCCGGCGACGATCGCGGCCTGGTCATCGGCAGGAAGATGGCCGAGCACCTGGAAACGCGCCTGGGCAAACGCGTGGTGGTGATGAGCCAGGACCCCGACAATAATATCGCTGATCGCGGCTTCCGTATCGTCGGCATCTACAAGGCCAAGCTGGCCAGCCTGGAGGAGATGTATGTCTACGCTGGCCGTGATACCGTGCAGAAGCTGCTGAACATTCAGGGTCAGGTATCCGAGATCGTGGCCACCGGCGATGACTACCGTTATGTCGACAGCTGGTTGCCTATCATCGAGCAGGCCGCCGGCGATGAGCTGGAGACCAGGCCCTGGCAAGAGGCGAATCGTTATCTTGGCTCCATGATGGCGATGATGGACGGTTTCGTGCTGGTCTGGATATTCATCATCTTCCTTGCGCTGTCTTTCGGCCTGGTCAACACACTGGTGATGGCCGTGTTCGAACGTATCCGCGAGATCGGCCTGATGCTGGCGCTTGGCATGCGCCCGGGCATGATCCTCTACCAGGTATTAATGGAGTCGTTCATGCTGCTGTCCATCGGTCTGCTGCTGGGCAATGC
>Ga0180435_10003717_pt1 | contig 15193 bp, 20 predicted proteins | sample SS_ome_3_FD_132467 | JGI IMG/M metagenome (GOLD analysis project Ga0180435, IMG submission 132467) | Hypersaline lake sediment archaeal communities from the Salton Sea, California, USA - SS_3_S_1 metaG | ecosystem: Environmental > Aquatic > Non-marine Saline and Alkaline > Hypersaline >... | reverse complement strand
TGTTCCGAAATACTGCAGGATCATGCGTATCCAGCGCGACATCCCTACACACCAGACTGAAGCTGGTGTGGATCGCACTAATCTGCGGCAGATCGTTGAGCAGAGATGCGGGAAGAAAGGCATTAAGTGCCGTTGCATCCGCTGCAGGGAAGTGGGAAGAGCAAAGAAAGTAGGAAAAGTGGACATCACTGTCGAAGAATACGACGCGAGCCAGGGAAAAGAGTTCTTCATCGCTGCAGAAGACACGAAGAACGACGTACTCATCGGCTTCACACGCCTAAGGTTCCCTGGCCAGCACCTCAGGAATGAAATAACCAAGAAGTCTGCTCTCTTGAGAGAGCTCCACGTCTACGGAGCGGCTGCTGCGGTGGGTGAGAAGACTAATGCCCGCTCCCAGCACAAGGGTTATGGGACAAAGCTGGTAAAAAAAGCAGAACAGATAGCGAAGAAGCATGGCTACAACAAGCTCATAATAATATCTGGCATCGGCGTGCGCGCATACTACCGCAAGCTCGGCTATAAGAAAGAAGGGCCGTATATGGTTAAGCATATCTAGCCTTATGATATCTCATCATATGTTTCCTGAATTCGCTGTCTGTGTTTGTGAAGTCTTTGGCGAGAGCGTAGAATCTGCGGTCGCATTCTTTCTTGTGGCAATCGAACTTTCCGATGGCTCTGTTCGTGTCTATTATGTGTTTGACAAGTATTGTGATTGTCGCGATTTGAAGACCCATTATCAGCTGTAACTCTGTCGGACTGTGACCTGTGATTTTAAGTAACAACCAATATATCATTAGCGCGCCGATTACCCAGAAGAATATTTTGAATATGGTCTCGATCCAGTCTAGTATCTTTTTTTTCATATTGACATCTGTATCAGCCATATCGTGCTGAGTATCCATATTATTATCAATATCAGGACTGTTACTATTATCTCGTCCTTGATGAATACCATGATTTGTTCTGATTTGGTCATAAGATAAAATAAGTCTTCCTCCTTAATAAACATTTCCTGAAAAAATCCGGTGCTTTTCCGACGAGAGATTTAAGCTGAGAGGGGTTCGGAAGATTTCCGAATAACATATATACCTCCTCCGCTACACCGTTCTCATGGAAACAGACAGACCTGACCTCGACCACCGCTTCAACCAGATAAAGCAAGCCTACGCAGAGTTCGAGAACTATCTCAAGGACTCAGGTAAAGGTCTTGTCTACCGCACAGAGAAAGGTATCTATGGTACCACAAATCTTGATGCTATCTTCAGGTTTTTCAAGGAGATCGGCCTGCAGAACTACAAGAGTTTCCTTGACCTCGGATGTGGAGATGGGCGTGTAGTCCTTATCGCGAGCCTGTTCACCAAGGCAACAGGTATAGAATACGACCAGGACCTCATCTCGATCGCAGAAAAGATCCGTAATCAGCTCAACATCGACTGCGAGCTCATAACAGGCGACTACCTAGCTCACGACCTGACATCTTACGACATTGTCTTCATGAATCCTGACCACGAGTTCGGCGAGCTTGACGAAAAGCTCAGGAAAGAACTCATGGGGCCATTGTTCATCTACAACAACATATTCGCTCCAGAAAGCCTAAAGAAAGGGAAGAGTTACTGGCCGAGCCAGGTACCTGTGATAAAATATTCTAAATGACCGAACCTCCACCCTTTTCTACCTAAGCACAGACACCTCCGCCTAGCGTAGCTAAAGCATAAAGAAGCGAGTCGCACGATCGCGCGGGTCGAGAAGCACGAAAAGAATAAAGCGGAGCGCTGAGGTGTTTGTGCTGAAGGTTGTTGTTTGATTATCACGCTGCTGCCTTGTAGTTCTTGCATCTGCTGAGATTATCGATTTTAGTTTCTATTCGTTCGAGACGTTTGTCTGTTTTGCAGGAGTCTAGGTGTATATGGTCTACATCTTTTTCTACTCTGGCGAGTCCTAACGCCATATTGTTGACTCTTTTTGAAAGCTTCTCATGGCTATAAGGGATATCTTTGATACGTATATAGAATTGGACGATCGCTATTATTGCTGTTGCTGATGCGGTTATTCCTGCAATATGCGGACTTAGCTGTATCCAGAGAGGTGTGTTTATGATGCCTGCCGTCTTCAGCATATGGAATACAAAGATGTATGTGACGCATAATAGCATTATAGCTTCAATTATCCTTATGATCAGGAGTTCTTTATCTTTAACCATATATCCATAAAAGTGAAACCGCTTAATAAATGTTTTCCATAAAATGTCGCAAAGTTTCCGACGAGAAATAAGATGGGTACGCTCAAAGATGTTTCACGCAGTTCACGAGATGCACTGTGTGGTTGCCTTCTGTGTCAAGCTCTACGATGCTGACTGCGGTGTTCTCTGACACAGATTTCCGCTTGTTCATCTTGTCATATGGTATGAGGAGTATCCTGTGCAGGACCTTGAAGATAGGGCCGCCATGCGTCACCCATAGCACCGAATCAGCTGGGTGTTCTTTCACCATCTTGTTCAGGAATCTCTTGATCCTGTTGGTCATCTGGTCTGAATTTTCGCCGCCGCTTGGCTTCCAGTCATGCCACTTTATCCCTCTTTTGGCAAGGTGACTGTCTATTTCCTGGTGGCTTCGCCCTTCCCACACCCCGAACTTCCTTTCCCTGAGCTCTTTCGCATAACGCACACGGGTCTTCGGGTGATACTTCCGTATCTCTTTGAGTGTATCTTTGCATCTGAGAAGGTCACTTGAATATATGATGTCGAAGTGTTCCTTGCTGAGCCTCTTACCGAGCTTTTTTGCCTGGTTTATTCCCTTGCGCGTCAGATGGCCTGGTATCTGTCCTTGCATTATGTCATCGACGTTCTCTTGCGTCTCGCCATGCCTTACGAGAATGAGCCTCATCTCACTTCACCACTGCATTAAACGCTTTTATCGCAACTTCGATCTGTTTCTTGTCTGGCTCTCTGGTCGTCAGGCTCTGGAGAGCCATGCCTGGCCACACCAGTATGTTCAGAACAGTGCTCTTCGGGAACTTCGCCCCTAACTTTAGCAGCTCATATGATATCCCTGCGATAACTGGCAATAATACCACACGACCAGCAAACTTGATCCAGAAGCTGTCAGTGACGATAAGAGAGAATATGACTATGCTTATCACCAAAACGATCAACAAGAATGTCGTACCGCACCGCCTGTGCGCAGTGCTGAACTTCTTGACGTTTGCAGGTGTAAGTTTCTTTCCTGCTTCATAGCAGTGCACTGTCATGTGTTCTGCTCCGTGATACTCGAAAAGTCTCTGAACGTCTTTCATCAATGATATCAATAGTATGTACAGGACAAAGATCACTACTCTGATCACTCCATCTATCAGGTTGAACACTATGCCTTCGGTCTGTGTGACTTTTGTCAGCCAGAGCGGAAGTAAGATGAACAGCCCTACTGCGACAGCTATAGCGAACACAGTGGTCAGCACGAATTCCCAGGGTTTTATCTTCTCCTCATCCTCTCCGAGGGATTCGTTTGCAGAATAGTTCAATGCCTTGATTCCCAAGACAAGCATCTCGATAAGGTTGACAGTGCCTCTTATGAAAGGCCATGCGAGCCATCTGTGCTTTTTTGACCAGTTCTTCAGCTTTTCCTTCTTGACTGATATCTTCTTGTCAGGCCGTCTGACTGCTATTGCTATCTTGGGTCCATTTTTCATGAGAACGCCTTCGATCACGGCCTGCCCGCCTACAGAAGCACACTTCTTTGCCATACCTGAACAGCAATCTTTCTTATTATATATAGTTAACTGAAGAGGCAGGGGGAGAAACAAGAAGTCAGGAATGCCGCAAAACCACGCCCTACTCCGCTTTTCTCACTCCATTCGAAAAGCTCTCGTGCCGCCACGCACGCCATAGGGGTGTATCGTCTTGTTTGCCGAAGGCCTGGTTATTGATTGATTATGAATTGAGTTTATAGCGTGCTATACAGGCGGCTACGGTCGTGGTTTTGCTAGAATTGGTATTAAAGCAATAACTCTTTATCGATTTCTTTGGCTATTTCTTGAAGATCATCACATGTCCGCATAAGGTCCTTCCTTATCTCCTGGATCAGTGCTTCAAGCTTATCCACTCGCAGGAAATAGCTTTTGCCTTCATGCACGACGATGCCTGCATCCCTGAGTTTGTTGATGTGATGCACTACAGTCCCTCGAGTCAAACCCAACCGGAACGCCAGCTCATCAGACGAGATAGGCTGTTTCCTCTTCGCTGCCTTTAACAGCTCGATGAACACCCGGAAGCAGCTCTTGTCCTTGTCCCTCATGTTGAACAGGCCAAGGGAATTGCCTAAGAATTGGAGGTCGTCATTGACATTATGCTCACGCGGTTTCCTTATCCTGACAATGGTTATCTTCTGTTGAACAAATGCCATGTTTCACCTGTATGTTTAAGCTGTGTTGATAAGTTGTTGTTCTACTATATAAATCTTCTCCCAAACATTTATATACTAGTAGAGTTGACATACCTCTCGTTGACTTTAAGTCGACAGAAAAACCAGGGGGTGCATCAATGTCTCCTAAAGAAAAAGACGAGAAAAAAACAAAAGGATCCAAGGCTGATGCTAAGGATGACAATAAGTGCGAAGCACAGGCCAGGATAGATGAGCTGACAGATGACCTGAAGCGCGTCCAGGCTGAGTTCGAGAACTTCAAGAAGCGCACTGAGAAAGAGAACTCTAAGATGTGTGAGTTCTACAAGGCAGATCTTATCAAGAAGCTGCTTACGACACTAGACTCTTTTGAGATAGCTCTCAAACAGACAGATAATCATGAGGAGTTTGTGAAAGGTGTTGAGCTCATCTACTCACAATTATATACTATACTCAAGGACGAAGGCCTTCAGTATATAGATACTAAGGATAAGAAGTTCGATCCTTATCTGCATGAGGTCATGCTTTCCGAAAAGTCTGAAGCAGAAGAGGATGCTATACTTGAGGAACTGCAGAAAGGCTACAGGTTCAAGGAGATGGTCATACGACACTCCAAGGTAAAGGTGGCGAAGAAATGAACATTCCAACATTGCTGCGAGCGACGGTTCGGGCTTTGCACGAACCTTGCAACCGCAGGTTGCATTGCTGCGGTGTTGCAGGTTTAAGGTGAAAAGATGGAAATAACCAAAGACACTCCAGAATCAGAAGTGCGCAAGCTAGGCGAAAAGTGCGAGCAGTGCGGCAAGTGTTGCTCTTACGGCTCAGGTTTCATGCTCGAGAGCGAGATACCGAGAATAGCACAGTTCCTTAACATCGAGAAAGACAAGTTCATCAAGGATTTCCTGGAAGAGTCTGAGATATTCCACACTAAAGTGTTCAAGATCAAGCCTTTCAAGAAAGCAGACAAGCCATACGGTCCTTGCATGCTGCTCCAAGACAATAAGTGCCGCATCCACAATGTCAAGCCATTGCACTGCATCGTCGGCAACTGCAGCGAGCACGGCGATGACCTCCACACGTGGTTCATACTCAACTATTGCCTGAACATCTATGACCCTGAGTCTATCCGCCAGTATGCATCTTATCTCGAGACTGGTGGTAGGCTTCTTAAGGGCGCAGAGCTGGAACGATTGTTCCCAGACAAGGCAAAACTCAAGCGCATACTCAACTACGAGGTGATGAGATGAAGCTTACGATACTTGGAAGCGGGACAGTGGTCCCAAGTAAGGATGCTGGCAGTGCAGGATATTTGCTTGACGTCGACGGTAAGAAGATACTTTTCGACACGGGCCTTGGCACCTTGCATAAGCTTGATAAGCTTGGCATAGATGGGAGGGAGATACATCATATCTTCTACTCTCACCTGCATAACGACCATATCTGCGAGCTTCCACCTTTGCTTTGGTATATGTTTGTCGCCAACAAACTGGAACCGGAAGCTAAGTTGACAAAAGATATGGGTCTGACAATTTATGGTCCTGAAGGCACTAAGGATTATGTCGATCTCATCTGGCATAAGGTTCTTGGAAAAGAAGATGCTTGTCCTTTTATCAAAGAAGTCATAGAGCTTGGCTCAAGCAGTGTGGAGATTGACGATTTGGTGATAAAGACGGAGCCTGTCGTCCACATGGCGCCTACGATAGCGTTCCGTGTAGAACACGACGGCAAGTCATTGGTATACTCTGGCGACCTTGAGCGGTGCGAAGGCATAGAGAAGCTGGCGAAAGGTACCGACCTGTTACTGCTTGAGTGTGCTTTCCCGAAGGACAGGGTAGAGGAGATGCATATGAACACCGCGCAGGGCGGCAAGCTGGCGAATGAATCTGCTGTAAAGAAGCTTGTGCTTACACACCGATATCCGCCGACATTGAAGATCGACGCGGCAGCCGAAGCGGCAGAACACTTCGACGGCAACATCATCGTCGCTGAAGACCTGATGGAGATAGAGATTTAATCACGATACGCGAGGGGATAAACATGGAAAAGAATCAGAATCTTAACATGACGATAGATGACGGGGAGCCGTTCTTCTGTCATGAGATGAGTGTCAATTTCAATCCTATGCAGGTTATTCTTGATTTCAAGAGCATAACGCCGCGGACTGATATGCGCTCCAAGGACAGGCCGGTGATCAATGTGAAGCATAATGTGGTGATGGTGGACCCGTTCCACGCGAAGCGCATGCTTCAGCTGCTTAACAAGGTCATAACAGATTATGAGTCTGAGTTCGGCACGATAGAGAAGCCGAAGGCTGTCGCCAAGGCTGAGAAGAAGATGGCGAAAGGACAGAAGTCTGCCAAGAAGGACAAGAAGACTGTGTCTTCACCGTCTTATTTCGGATGATGATGATGGACCCGCAAGACAGACGACCGGACAGGCGACCGATGAGGCCTGCCAGACCGAGAAGGCCGATAAGCGTACCTCCCGGGGCGCAGGAGCCTGAGTATTTCATCAAGGCACAGCACATACTGCGCTACCTGATAGGTGAGGACGATAAGCTCGACACATTGATAATCTGCAATCCGCAGAAGCAGCGTTTCATCACGACAGACCAGGAGCTCTATCACGCGATAGGCTCGATAAAGGAGTACGACACGTTCAAGCTCAACAAGCTGTCCAAGTTTTTCGAGACAGTGTCTGTCCGTACTGTGGCAAAGAAGCAGCTCCTCACAGAGGATATCGTTGATAAGCTGCGGGCAGAAGCTCTAAAAGACCAAACAAAAGATGAAAAGACTGACAATACGACAAAACACTAGGAGGAGAAGAAAATGGCAAAGATAATAGGGATCGATCTGGGAACATCCAATTCAGCTGCAGCTGTGCTTGAGGCTGGAAGGCCGAAGATAGTGCCGTCAGCAGAAGGCGCGTCCCAGTATGGTAAGGCGTTCCCGAGCGTCGTCGCTTTTACTAAAGAGCATCAGATGCTCGTCGGAGAACCAGCAAGGAGACAGGCAGTGTCCAATCCGGATCAGACCATAACTGCTGCTAAGCGTAAGATGGGCACTAACTTCAAGTATAAGATGAATGACAAGGAGTACACGCCTCAGCAGATTTCTGCTTTCATCCTTCAGAAGATAAAGAAGGATGCAGAGGAGTTCTTGGGTGAGAAGGTCGAAAAGGCAGTGATAACAGTGCCTGCTTATTTCGATGATAATCAGAGGCAGGCCACGAAAGACGCCGGTACGATTGCAGGACTCGAGGTGGTCCGTATCATAAACGAGCCTACAGCAGCATCTCTTGCCTACGGTCTTGATAAGGCTGACGAGGAGCATAAGATACTTGTGTTTGACTTCGGTGGCGGAACTTTAGACGTGACGATAATGGAGTTTGGTGAGGGTGTTTTCGAGGTGAAGTCCACCAGCGGTGACACGAACCTGGGCGGTACTGATATGGATGAGCTGATAATGAACTGGCTCATCTCTGAGTTCAAGAACGCAGAAGGTATAGACCTTAGCGATGACTCGACTGCTATGCAGCGTCTCAGGGAAGCTGCTGAAAAAGCGAAGATAGAGCTTTCCACAACGCTGGAGTCTGACATCAACCTGCCTTTCATCAGCGCTACTGATAAAGGACCGAAGCATCTTGTGATGAAGCTCACCCGTGCAAAGCTTGAGCAGCTTGTCATGTCTACTATAGAGAAGACAAGGCAGCCTATGGAGCAGGCTATCAGCGACGCAAAGCTGAAGCGGTCTGACATAGATAAGATCATACTTGTAGGTGGTCCGACAAGGATGCCTGCGGTGAGGAAGTTTGTTGAGGATTTTGTCGGTAAGACCGCGGAGCGGGGCGTCGATCCTATGGAGTGTGTAGCTATGGGTGCTGCTATCCAGGCAGGTGTGCTTGCAGGAGAAGTAAAAGACGTGCTCTTGCTCGACGTAACACCGCTAAGCCTGGGCATCGAGACTTTAGGTGGTGTGTTCACGAAGCTGATAGACCGCAACACGACCATCCCGACGAAGAAGTCCCAGATATTCTCTACTGCTGCTGACAACCAGCCTGCTGTGACCATAAAGGTTCACCAGGGTGAGAGGGCGATGGCTTCTGATAACAAGGTGCTTGGTAATTTTGACCTGGTAGGTATCCCGCCGGCACCGCGTGGTGTTCCGCAGATCGAGGTCACGTTCGACATAGACGCGAACGGAATACTGAACGTGTCAGCGAAGGACATCGGTACTGGTAAGCAGCAGGCGATGACGATAACTGCTCCGAACAAGCTCGACGAGAATGATGTTGAGAACATGCGTAAGGAAGCTGAGTCTCATGCAGAGGATGATAAGAAGCGCAGGGAAGAGGCTGAGACGATAAACAAGGCTGACTCTCTTGTCTATACATCCGAGAAGACCATGAAGGATATGGAAGGTAAAGTAGATGAGGCGAAACTCAAGCCGCTCAAGCTTGAGATAGAGGAGCTGAAGAAGCTTCTGGAGCCGGAGAAGAAAGACATAGAGACCATAAAGAAGAAGCTTGATGAGCTTGAGAAGCTCGCGCAGGATGCCGCGACTGAGATGTACCAGAAGGCTCAGCAGGAATACGCGAAGACACATCCCAAGGAAGGCGAGCAGGCACCTCCGGGTGGTGACAAGCCTGACGACAAGAAGACAGAAGCAAAATCTGACGAGAAGGTCGTGGATGCTGACTTCGAGGTCGAGGATGAGAAGAAGGATAAGGGCAAGGCTCAGAAATAAGATGCCTCCAGACCATTCAGCAAACAAACGTCCCCGTGTCGGTTCAGCAGTGCTTGTCCAGCACGGAGAAAAGTTCCTGTTGGGCAAGAGGAACAAGAAGAACGCGAACGGCATGTGGGTGATACCTGGTGGTGGTATAGAATGGGGTGAGTCTGCTTATGATGCCGGCAAGCGTGAGATCAAGGAGGAGACCAACCTTGACATAGAGATAAAGCGCTTCCTTGGTGTAAAGGAGATAATCGCCACGCATGCAGATTATCATACTGTTGTATTCTTCCACCTTGCAGAGCCTACCAACCCAGAAGAGTTGCAGTCGAGCGATGATGTCTCAGAGGTTGGTTTTTTCACGATAGATGAGATAAGACAGCTCAACTGTGTTGAGAGCGTCCGCGAAGTTCTGCAGGACGCTGGTTTTTGGAAGTAAGATGGTGATACCGACAGAGCAGGAGTGCATGGAACTCATGGCAGAGGTTTCTTTAGCTCCTGCTATAGTCAGGCATAGCATAGCCGTGAAGAAGGTTGCTCTTGAGTTTGCGGATAGGCTCGAGCGTAACGGTGTTGAAGTTGACAGGCGGCTGATATCTGCTGCAGCCCTTCTGCATGACATCATGAAGCTTGATGCAGAGTTCTGTCATGGTATCGAAGGAGGGGAGTTTCTGCGTGGCAAAGGATTTCATGAGGTCGCTTCCGTGGTTGAGAAGCATTGCCTTAGCAATGTCAGCGAGCCGAACCTTGCACCTTCTACGGTTGAGGATAAGCTTTTGATATATGCTGACCTGCGGGTCAATCATGGTAAGATGGTTTCCCTTGATGAGCGTTTTGAATATCTCAGGGAGCGTTATGGACTTAGCCCTGAACGTTTCCAGCATTGGTTCGACGTTGCGAAGGGTATAGAGAGAGACCTGTTCAGTGACAGGAGTGAAGAGAAGTGATGATCATGGCAAAGGACTACTATAAGATACTCGGTGTGGACAAGGGCGCATCGCGAGATGATATAAAGAAGGCGTACAAGCGTCTGGCAAAGAAGTACCATCCTGATATAAACAAGGAGGATGGTGCTACAGATAAGTTCAAGGAGATAAATGAGGCTGCTGCGGTTCTTGGCGATGACCAGAAGCGGCAGCAGTATGATCGTTTCGGTACTGCGGACTTTGGTCCTGGTGGTCCTGGCGGCGGTTTTGACTTCTCTGGTTTCGATTTCGGCGGCGGTGATTTCGGTGACCTGTTCGAGAGCCTTTTCGGGGGCAGTCCTTTCGGTGGTAACTTCCGTGGAAGGCGAAGAGGACCTAGACGTGGCGCTGACCTGAGATACGACATCGAAGTTGAATTAGAAGACGCTGTGAAAGGTACAGAGAAGCACATCAACATTCCGCGTTATGAGACCTGTACGAAGTGTGATGGTTCCGGCGCAGCATCAAGCAATGACATAACGTCCTGTCCTGAATGCAACGGTGCTGGTATGGTTACAAGAACTCAGCGCACCCCTTTCGGCATGTTCCAGACCACTACTACCTGCAGGCGTTGTCATGGTGAAGGCAAGGTGATAGACAAGCCTTGTGATGAGTGCGATGGTGCGGGTCGTGTAGAAAAGGAGCGTAAGATCAGGGTTGAGGTTCCTGCTGGTGTCGAGACCGGCACTACCCTAAGACTGCCTGGTGAAGGTGAGGCAGGTGAGAAAGGTGCAGGTAAGGGTGACCTTTATGTTGTGGTGCACGTCAGCCCGCATGACATATTTGACAGGAAAGGTAATGACCTTTTCGTCCGCGTCCCTATATCCTTTATCACTGCAACGTTAGGAGACACGATAGATGTACCGACGATAACAGGCAAGGCAAAGCTGAAGATACCTGCAGGCACGCAGTCTAACACATTGTTCAAGATGAAGGATAAAGGTGTGCCATATATCCGTGGTTCAAGCGTAGGTGACCAGTACGTGAAGGTTGTCGTCCATACTCCTCAGAAGCTGAACAAGAAGCAGCAGTCTGCTCTCAAGTCTTTCGCTAAAGAGATGGGGGATAAGATATCTCCCCAGAAATCCTTCCTTGAGAAAGTGAAGGAGAAGTTTGTATAAAAGATTTGTCAGGGCTTGGCCTAGACTCCGAACGCAGGTTTGACTTCTCCTGGAGGTATCTCTATGTTGGATCCTTCTTTCGGCCACTCGCCGAGATAGTGTTCCCAGAAGTACCAGTTGCCTTCTTCTCCGCTGATCGTGAAGTTTGTAGGCAGGTCTATCTCTCCCCTTCTTGTCGCGTCGACCATCATGTCTTTGAACTCGATCGTCCTTTTTGAGTCATCTTCGTTCCGCACGACTATCTTCAGCGGGTATCCGTAGTATTCCTGCAGCCAGAGTCTGGCTTCTTTACCTTCGAACGTCACTGAGAATACTTTAGTGTAGTCGTTGCCTACCATCTCTGTGGTGACATAGGATGGTTTAGTGGCCCTGAAAAGGTATTCCATCGGGTCCCATACGTAGAACTCTTCATAATCTACCCGTTCAAGCTCCTTGTCTATGTTCGGTTTTTCGCATACTTCCCTGCTGCAGTGCGTGAACGCCTGCTTTGTGGTCCGTTCAAGGAAGACTTCATCGTAAATCTGTCCTGTGCTGTGCTGGTAGGTGTAAGGGAACCGCGTCTTGACGAACCTTCCTGCAAACCAGAACTGTTGGTCTTCTATCCCTAGATCTGTATCAGTGAGTGTATACTTGTAAGATGCTATCGATGATGCCCTTCTGAGAAGTTCATCGAACTCTGTGATGTTGGTGATGACTCCGCGTTTTTCAGGCAGGTCCTGGTAAGGCTCGCCTGTTATCGGGTTGAGTTCGACTTCGGGCTCTGGGCTTGCTGACACGTTCGCGCCATAGCCGTATTGCTGGCATCCTGTTAGTGTGATCAAGGCGCACATCAGTACTAGTGCTGCAGTGATCGCGATGATTCCGGTGATGGTTGTCTTTTTCATGGTGCTTGATGTTGCTCTATCATCATATTTTAACATTTCTATGGATTTAAATACCCTCAAACCTAAGAGAAATCTCAATATATAAATACGAGCAGTTTTTTTCTTCTGCTTATGATACGGAACTCGTTCATATTTCTTGAGCGTGTAAGCCACAGCACAGAAAAGGGGTTATGGCAGAGGGGCATCACGGACTGGAATGCCTTTATAGATGCACCTGTATTGCCAAGGATGTCTGCTGCCAGGAAGAACTATTACAATAGGCAGCTGAAGCAGGCCAAGAAGCACCTTGCAGACTACAATTCATCTTTCTTCCACTCATGCCTCCCAAGTTCAGAGACATGGAGATTATACGATCATTTCAGTGATGACTGCCTTTTCCTTGACATAGAGACCACCGGTTATTATGGTGACATAACAGTGATTGGAGCGTACGATGGTGACAACGTGCATACTCTTGTGAAGGATCAGGGACTTACGAAAGATAACATCAAGAGCATCCTCGCTCATCACAAGATGATAGTGACGTTCAATGGAAGGTCGTTTGATGTTCCTTGTATCAATAAGTATTTTGATGGTGTTGTGCCTGACATACCGCATCTTGATCTTCGTTTCCCTCTTGCGAAGCTTGGTTTCACTGGGGGGTTGAAAAAGATAGAGGAACGCCTGAAGATAAATAGAAGTGATAGTACAGAGGGTATGTGTGGTGAGGATGCTGTGCATCTGTGGCGTGATTACGTAAAGAACGGAAATCAGGAAGCTCTTGATCTTCTTGTTGAGTACAACACGGAAGACATAATAAATCTTAAGCCTCTTGCTGATTTTGTTTTCAAGGAGATGAAGAAGAACATGGTGAAGGAGTTCATGTGAATTATTTTTCTGCGCGAAAAAGAATTTTTCTTATTTTTGGATTTTTTTCGATTTTCTAAGTTTTTGCATGTTTTTTTGTTTTTTCGCGCGTTATGAAGTTTTTTTTCACATTTTTTTCACAACAGCTTTTTTTGGTGTTTTCTCGACGAGAAAAACGCCTTTGATATTTTTAGAAGAAGTGCTCAGGTGCTTGAATTCTTTGTTTTCAGACGATTTTTTTCCGAAAAAACCAAAACCTTTATATATTAAAATATGCATAATTACTGTTTAAGTGCGTTTAAAGCGCGTCTTACGCGGTTTAAACTCCAAAACGAGGTGAGTGTTTTGGTTAAAAGAAGGAAAAAAGCTGTTAAGAAAAAGGCGCCAGCCCGCAAGAAGAAGGCGGTAAAGCGCAAAAAGAAGGCAGTTAAGAAAAAGAAAGCAGTGAAGAAGAAGGCACCTAAGCGAAGGAAGAAGGCAGCCAAGAAGAAGGCAGTCAAGAAGAAAGCTCCTAAGCGAAGGAAGAAGGCCAAGAAGAAAGCAGTGAAGAAGAAGGCCAAGAGAAAGAAAGCCAAGCGGAAAGCTCCTAAGAAAAGGAAAGCTGCCAAGAAGAAATAATTAAGCCTTGGGCTTCATTATGCCAAAAAGCTTTAGCTTTTTGAGCATAAATTCTAAGGGTTTTTTTTTTAATACCCGGCCCCCAAAGCATGGTCGGGATATTTTTTTTATCATGATGTAGATTATATGCTGTATTTCTATTAGCCCACCTTCCATTACCCCCAACCACCCACCCCTTACCTGTAGCGCCACTGCCAGCGCCTAGCGTAGCTTTCTCTGATAGAATAAAGTCGCACAATCGCACGGTTCGTGAATCAAGAAACACAGTAAGCGGAGCGCTCTGGCAGTGGTGCGCGCTGCGATCTAGAAATCCCCTAATCCCTTCTGACCTGGATCCTTCTTCACCTTCACCGGCTTTTTCGGTTTCGCAGGCGTCTCTGCTGGCATCTTCTGCGGCCCGGAATACTCTCTCTCCTCCTCCAAAAACAAAGGAACTCCATAAACCCCATCGTACCCGGGCTTCAGCTTGATCTTTCCTTCGCGGTTTGCGATTATTGCGCGAGCCATCTTCTCAGAAGCGACAGTGATCAGCTTATCATAAGGGGTGTCCAGCAGCACTTCGTTCTCTGCTCCCAGCTTCAGTATCTCGTGGTACTTCTCCCATACGCTTTTTGTTGCTATGCCTTTTCCATAGATGTTCGCTATCAGCTCGGATAATGGTATGATAGTATGGAATGGTTTTGCGTTTTTGGGTGTGTACCCTTCAGGCCTGTCAGCCAGTTCCTCAACACGATAATGCACTCCGATAGTCATCGGTCTACCACACTTCGGGCACTTGCCGCCGACTTTCTTTGTCTCTGACGGTACCATGCACACGTCGCATGCCCTGTGTCCGTCTTCATGGTATTTGCCGTACGCAGGGTCGACTTCTATGGTTCCTGCAAGTCCTTCGCCTGTGCGGATGGCTTTCAGTACGTTGTCGTATGTCAGTTTTTCCATCTCTAACAGTGTAGCTTCCCGTCCCATCCTCCAGGGCCAGTATGAGTGCAGGTCTGAGAATGATACTATCTGCATCTTATCCAGTTGAGATAGCCTCCAGTTCATAGGAGGGTCTGAAGAGAGTCCTGTCTCTACAGCATGCACGTGCTTTAATTGATCACCGAAAGCATCCGAGATCCTGTCGAAGCCTGATTTAGAACCAAATAAAGAGAACCATGGTGTCCAGATGTGTGCAGGGATGACTTCTGTCTTCGGGCTTATCTTATGCAGCATCTCTACGAATTCTATGCATGATATCTTGAATATCGGCCGGCCATCATAATCCACTCGCCCGCGTTTCTTCAGCTCGTCTGTTATCTGGTCTGCTACTTCAACAGAAGGCGCAAGCACGACATTATGCACCCGACGGCCTTTTCCATCTTGGGAATAGACCAGTGATATCTCTGTCTGCATGACAAAAGGGAACCCTTCTACAGACCGCAAGACTCCGCTACCGTCATCAGTCAGCTTGGCTTTGATCTCCTTTATCCATTCCGGGTGCGTGAAATCCCCTGTACCAAGAAGTCCTACTCCTTTCATCCTTGCATACTTCTCCAGATTACCCAGATCCAGGGATGTACTGCACCCTCTCGAATGCTTGGAGTGTATGTGCAGGTCGGATATTATCTTCATGCAGAAGTCGAACAATCAATGATA
>Ga0180435_10003715_pt1 | contig 15196 bp, 19 predicted proteins | sample SS_ome_3_FD_132467 | JGI IMG/M metagenome (GOLD analysis project Ga0180435, IMG submission 132467) | Hypersaline lake sediment archaeal communities from the Salton Sea, California, USA - SS_3_S_1 metaG | ecosystem: Environmental > Aquatic > Non-marine Saline and Alkaline > Hypersaline >... | reverse complement strand
GGATCTGCTTGTCATCGGGAGACAAGTTGAGACGGACTTCGGTGGGTACATCGATCTTCTCTGCATCGATCCGGAGGGCGACCTCGTCGTAGTTGAGCTCAAGCGTGACAAGACGCCCCGTGAGACTACTGCACAGGCACTCGACTACGCGTCGTGGGTTCGTGGTCTATCGCACGAACAGATCTCCAGACTGGCAGATGCATATCTCGGTGCTCGCGGGCCGCTGGCGAGGCTGTTCTCAGACCGCTTCGGGATTGGGCTCCCGGACGTGCTGAACTCTGGACACTCGATGGTCGTCGTCGGCTCACGAATCGATGACAGCACCGAGCGGATCATCAACTACCTCTCTGACGAGCACGGAATGAACATCAACGCTGCGACCTTCCAGTTCTTCCAGGATGCCGACGGGAGGCAGTTCCTGGCCCGCAGCTTCTTGATCGAGCCTGAGACTGTCGACTACCGTGACCGCACCAAAGGCACATCGAAGCGGAAACCGAACCTGTCGTACGAGCAGCTGGAAGCGATCGCGGAAGAGGCAGGCGTTGGCGACCTCTACCGAGCGGCATTCTCAGCATTGAACGGCCTGTTCTCCAAGGGCACCACAAGAACGACGACAGGTTTCGCAGCGAACTTCAACGAGAGCCGGAACGTAGTGTTCAACCTTCTCCCGTTTGAGAGCGATCCTGAGAGGGGCCTTCGCTTCCAGGCGTACACCGTGCGGCTGGGCCAACTGCTCAGTGTCAGTCGCGAGGAAGTGGAGGCTGCTCTGCCATCGCCGCTTGAGTCCTGGGCATACGCTGGGATTGAGGATGAGATGTGGCATGGCTGCACGGGGTTCTTCAGAACAGAGGATGAGATCCGAAGCTTTGAGAGCTACCTGCGAGCACGGTTGGGGAGCGAGTGAGGAGGTAGGAGTCCGTGTCTGAGAAGAAGGAATGCCCGAAGGATCTGGCCGAGGGAAATACCCTCTTTTCGATCCAGATCGTCGCTTCCGTGTCACTCAATGCCCTCGACGGGTTCGACGTGCAGTACGCCGAGGACGACTCAGGCGAATGGGAGGAGTTCCCGTTCCCGGACAATCCACTTCTTGGCTACGGAGATCCCGCAGGATTGCCAGAGGTCGTTGAGCCGCTTGGCGTCATTGGGGCAGCTGCGAGAGCGCATGGTGTACAAGTGGCAACCATGGTCCGCCCGTTTGCGTCACATCTTGCGAGCGATGACGCTGCTGAGTCTCGCGCCGAGATTGTGACAACCATCGTGCCCCCTAGTGCGAGTCTTCTTCTTGCCCTGATCTACGCCGTAGCTCAGGTTCTCTCTCGGCGTCAGGCAGAGCGCCTGGCGGCTGAGACCCCGTCTGACGTTGGGATTGCCGTGAAGTGTAGAGACAGGATCTACGAGGCCGTCAACGAAGTGCCAGAGGAAGCTCTCCGGGATCTACAAAGGGAGGCTGAGCGTGCTCGGAATGGTCCGAGCGAAGAAGATACTGCCTCAGGATAGCTCCGCCTCGGGGCTGCCGCTTGCATGGCGGCTGACAACCGAAGAGAGATCTCGCGAGGCGAAGTCAACGGAGCTTGGAGGAGGGTGCTGTGTGGGAGCAGTGGGATTCTCTGGTCGACATCCGGATCTCCGAATTGCGGCTGTACTGGACACGGTTCAGCGCGTTGCTGGCGGTGAACGGAGGCGCGCTTGCGCTCTACCGGTTCTGGAATCACCCCGACGGGGAGTGCGGGTGGGAATCCGTCGTTGTGGGTGTGTTCGGAGCCGTGTTCGCCGGCTTGAGTGTGCTCATTCTGCGTGGCTCACACTTCTGGGTGAGATGGTGGGAGGATCGGCTTCTTGAGCTTGAGAAGGCAATCGTTACCTCAGCGCCAGGGCTACTCCCGGTGTTCTCCGTACACCCGCACTACGTCCAGAGGAGTCGGCGGAAGAAGCACACATCCACGTTCTCAAACGCGACGCGAGTGATGTACGTTGTCTTGGCAGCCTGGCTCTCGCTTCTCGGATACTCCCTGCACTCGCTGATCTGGGCGTAGGGAGCTACGCGTACTGGCGCACAACACGCGCAGTGGCTGTGTGTGTCGCATCGCGAGACCTGGTCCTGCGTTTCCTGGATCGGCTAGAGTGGGAAGCTGATGAGCAGGAGGGATCGCGATGGGGAACCGGATCGTGGAGCGGATCGCCGCGATCGGTTCCGCGCTTGAGGGGCGCTGGCGAATCCCGCGGCGGGCGTGCGGTCTCTCGTCCTGCGGCCGTTCAGGATGGCGACTCCGTCGAGGCAGGCGGCCCTTTGAGCTAGGGTACGTCGGCAAGCAGCTGTAGGGGGGAACGCACGTGGCAGCTTCGTTCAGCATCTTCAACGACGTGCTCGGTCCGGTCATGCGTGGGCCTTCGAGTTCGCACACAGCCGGCGCGCACCGCATTGCGCGGATCTGCCGGGCGTTGATCGGGGAGGATGTCGCCTCCGCGCACTGCTCGTTCGATCGGGACGGCTCGTATGCGCCGACGTACGAGGCGCTCGGCGTGGACAAGGCGTTCTGCGCGGGCTTGCTCGGCTGGGACATGGCCGACACCCGGTACGAGTCGTCGGTTGAGGAATCCGCGAACCTGGGAATCGACATCGCGTTCGCCGTCAAGTCGCTACCTCAAGCGGATCACCCGAACTACGTTGAGATCGACCTGGTTTCGCGAAGCGGCCGTGCGTTATCGATTCACGCCAAGTCCCCCGGCGGGGGCGCGATCGAGATCACGGAGGTCGCGGGATGGTCGGTTCGGATCGACGGCAAGGCGTGGGATGTCGTCGCGCTTGCCCCCGCGCCTGTCCTGGATGCCGTGCGCGAGGCGGTTCGCTCCGCTGCGCCGGGTGGCTCCGAGCGAGCGTCTGAGGTGCGCGGCGATTGCGCGATGCTCCACTGGCAAAGCCTACAGGCTGTCGACGCTCCGGCGTTGGAGGCGAGCGTGGCTGACCTCGAGGGCGTGGCGGTCGCGGTCTCGGAGCCGCTCTTCTTCGTCCCGGTTGGGGTGCCGCTCTTCTCGTCTGCAGCGGACGTGCTCGGTCTCGCTAAGGATCGATCGTGCAGTCTGGGCGAGCTGGCCAGCGCGTACGAGATGGCGCTGCTGGATCAGACGGAGACGGAGGTCCTGGCGGAGATGCAGCGTCGTCTCGATGTCATGAACCGTTCGGTTGAGGAGGGTCTCAATCCAGCTTCGGTCGCCATGCCGCTGACCGATCCTTGCGCGAGCGCAGTGCTGTCCGCTGAGCGAGAGGGACGGCTGGCGTTGGGCGGACCGCAGACGCGGGCCGCGGCTCGAGCGCTTGCGGTGATGCATGTCTGCAACAGCCGGGGCGTGGTCTGCGCGGCCCCCACCGGGGGATCAGCCGGCGTGCTGCCCGGCGTCCTCAGCGTGATCGAGGAGGACCTTGGCGCCGATGAGGCCTCGATTCTCCGGGCGCTGTTCGCTGCGTCGGCCATCGGACTGATCCTGGTCACGCGAGGGACGTTCGCCGCGGAGACGGCGGGCTGCCAGGTCGAGATCGGCGTGGCCGGAGCCATGGCCGCGGCAGCCGTTGTGGAGGCGGCCGGCGGCAGTACACGGCAAGCGATGGATGCGGCATCGATCTCGCTTCAGAACACGATGGGATCAGTGTGCGATCCGGTGGGCGGAGGCTGCGAGATCCCTTGCCACACGCGAAACGCGGCCGCGGCATCGAGCGCGTTCACGATGGCGGATCTCATCCTGGGCGGGTACGTGAACGCGATCCCGCTCGACGAAGCGATCGACGCGTCCCTCGAGGTCGGCATGGCGTTGCCGCCCGAACTGCGGTGCACGGCACGGGGAGGCATCGCCATCACGCCGTCCGCAAAGAAGCTGTGTGAGAGGCGGTCCGCCAGTCCTGACTCCAGGTGATGCCTCGGAGAAGCGACAGGCCCGCGAGAAGCTCGGGAATGCGCCCGCGCTGGCTCCTCGTGATCTGCTCTGACGGATGGCGGATGCAGTGGACGTGGCGATCCCCAGCGACATAGGCTTCTCAAGCGTTCCCAAATCGGGTATGATCGTTCCCGTTATGGGAACGAAGAGCGGCAAGGACTCCCCAGGATTGGCCGGCGCACTCTTCTCTGCAGTTCAGCAGCGCGTGTTGGGGCTCCTCTTCGGCCAGCCAGGGAGGACCTTTCAGAGCGCCGAGCTCATCAGACTCGCGGAGAGTGGCACCGGCGCAGTACATCGTCAGCTACAGCGCCTCGCGGCTGCGGGCTGGGTGAGGGCGACGCGCGTGGGCAACCAGAAGTTCTACCAAGCCAACACCGACTGCCCCGCGTTCGAGGAGCTCCGAAGCCTGGTCGCAAAGACCGTGGGCCTTGTGGAGCCTCTGCGCCGGGCGCTCGACCCGTTGATGGCGAGGATCCAAGCCGCCTTCGTCTACGGATCGATCGCGAAGGGGAGCGACACTGCGGATAGCGACATCGACTTGCTGGTGATTGCCGACGGCGTGGAGTACCCGGAGGTCTACGTGGCGCTTCAGGCGGCTGAGGCAGAACTGGGACGATCGATCAACCCGAACGTGTTCACTGAGGGGGACTGGAGAGCGCGCCGCGACCAGGAGGACTCGTTTGCGGCTCGCATCTCGGCGCAGCCTCGGCTCTTCGTGATCGGAGTGAAGGATGACATCTCGTGAACTAGAGCGCCTGGCAGAGGTCGGCGCACTCAAGCGCGAGCCGCCTTCGAGGCGGGAGTATGACGGACTCGTCTCTTCGGCAAGGGCTCGCCTTGCGGATGCGGCCAAGGCTGATCTTGCTCTGGGGAGCCGCTTCGATCTGGCGTACAACGCATCCCATGCATTGGCGCTTGCGGCTCTTCGGCGCGTTGGGTATCGCTCGGAGAATCGCTTCCTCGTCTTCCAAGCGCTTCCGCACACTGCAGGCCTCGATGCAGCCGATTGGCGCTTCCTCAGCAAGTGTCACGAACGCAGGAATCTCGCGGAGTACGAGGGGATCGTCGACCTGGAAGAGCGTCTCGTGGGCGATCTGCCCAACGTTGCTGAGAGGCTTCTTGCAGCGTTCTTGGCGCTGCCGATGTCTGAGCTGAGCTGCAGTTGTGACCGTCGCCAAGTGAGAGCATCCACTGCTGCCGCTGATTGCGCAGAGGCACAGGGGCTCGTTGAATGAAGGCGGGGGATTGGCATACACGGAAGAGACCTACAAGGCCGATCGACAGGTTCATCGCTCTCCTCTGCGTCTTCGCTGTCAGTACCGCCTTCTGCGATCTTCTACTCTACAGCGTGAGGCTGGATCTCGTTGCTGTCTGTACTGTAAGTCTGCTGGTGAGTATCTACCTAGTGCTCAAGGGAGCAGAGCTGCTCTGGCATAGCCTGGGGAGGACTGCAGCTGCTTGCAGAGCAGGAGCATATTCGGTAGTCGTGTGGCACTTCATTGACAGATTCCTACTTCTCTGGGCAGCGGGAGCCTCGCTGGTGTTCCTCGCAGTCATCCTATCTGATTTCTATGAGATATATATCCCGCTTTTTCTCTTGCTATTCATCCAAGCGTTCCTGAGGCTAAGCAGAGCATGGCGCCCGCACATCGACGCACATAGCGCGGCGACAAAACCTACCGTGGTATGGAGTGTCAGGGTCTATCAGGGGACTCAGTTCATTGTGGCAATCATCGTGTTCCTCATCTTCCTCTATGCAGGCTTCTTGTGCGTTGCTGCGGGCATTTGGGTTGCAGGGAACGCGCTGTCATGGCATATGTTGCGAGCGCAGTATGGGCGACTGCTGTGCTCCGTCGGCGTGAAGAAGAGCGAGGTTCCGTGGCGTCCTGATAGAGAGCGCCTGCACGAAGCCCTTTGGACGCTGCTGAGCCCGCTATCAGAGTGGATACAGAGATTCGTACGGAGCAGTACTGCAGACCACTTGATGGGGAAGTATGGACGTGAGTTCTTCCTTGAGAGAAAGGGCTAGCCGAAACTCGAGGGACGCATACTTCATCTCTCGACCGAGCTGTGATTCGTGGCCCCGATCACTCCGGTTGTCGCCCGATCCCCCAGCCGCGGGCTCTCCGCGCCGAGCCATAGGAGCTTACCGAAGCCCGCCGAATCTGCGACCTTCCCGAAGTGCCTGAAGGTCGCCACGACTGCAAGGATTGCGAGAAGCTCGGTAGCTTGATGCTCCTCACCAGGGGACTCTGGCTATCGGTGATCTCCGGCAACGGATGTAAGAAACACTGGAACTCGATCGCGCGGCCCTCGGGGTCCCTGCCGAAGAAGTTGTAGATGCGGTACTTCGTGTTCTCCCTCGGTTCGGTCGTGGCGACGTCCTTGAACTTGGCGTACATCGCGTCGACTTCTTCGCGGGTGTCGTAGTAGAAGGTGAGGACGCCTTCGATCTGTCCTTCGGGACGGTCGCAGAAGCCGACGAGTAGGCTGCAGCTTGCCTATCGATACACACTGCTTCTGGCGGGCGGCCTAGGTGGAATGCGCGTCGATGGTTATCCCGCCCATGTCCTGCGCGCTGATCTATCTATGCACGCGGATCAGCACGTCGGAGAAGCTCAAGAGGTGTGGCTTCTCCTTGATCGATCCATCGTCACGACAAGGACGGCGTCCTCGAAGGCGTAGATGATCCGATATTGGCCGCTTCGAATGCGGTATTTGTCCTTCCCCGATAGCTTCCGACAGCCAACTGGGCGAGGATCTTCTGCCAGCGAGCGAATTGCCCGGACGATTCGCTGGCGGTTCTTCTTCGAGTCGACGGACTCAAGCTCCTTCAGGGCTGAGGGCTTGATGAAGATGTCATATCTTGCCACGCTGGCGCAGCTCCTTGACGACGTCCTCAAATGGGAGGTTCGGCTCTGCAGCCCGCCGGTCGAACGCGGCCAGATCCTCGGCGTCTTCAGCAAGCGCAAGCTGGATGGCCTCGTTTACGAGGTCCGACATCGTCCGATCGGTCTCCGCTGCCTTGACGCGGAGTGCCCGATGAAGATCCGGATCGAGATAAACGGTCGCGCGCTTCTGCGGTGTGCTCATGACGCCACTCTAGCAATTTGACGTCTAAGCGTCAAGACTCCGGGGCGCAGTGTGAAACTGGCATGGTCAATGCACAGCTCGCGATCGAGGCTCTCAGGAACCGGGCGCTTCGCTTTGCAGGCGTGCGCCTGCAACGCTTCGCATTGCAGGTACGAGTTCGCGGGTGCGAACATCGCGAGCGGATCCCAAGCATCGCATATCCGTTGCCAGGCTAGTCGTCCGTGATGGGTGGCAACGGTCGCTTCGCTCATGCAGTCGTGCGCCTGCAACGCTTTGCTTTGCGGGTGCGAGTTCGCGCAAGCGCGAACATCGCGGTCGGTCGGCAGATATCCTGTATTCGTTGCCAGACTAGTCGTCAGTGATTCGCGGCAACGGATGCAAGAAGCACTGGAACTCGATAGTGCGGCCTTCGGGGTCGGTGCCGAAGAAGTTGTAAATGCGGTACTTCGTGTTCTCCTTCGGCTCCGCCGTGGCGATGTCTGAGAGCTTGGCGTACATCGCATCGACTTCTTCTCGGGTGTCGTAGAAGAAGGTGAGGACGCCTTCGATCTCACCCTCAGGATGGTCGCAGAAGCCAATGAGCAGATTGCTGAATCGAAGGATCGAGATGTCCGGCTGTTCGATCCAGACTGTCATCCCGACGCGATCGAGGTAGAACGACTTCACCGCTTCGAACTGCGCAGTCCTGAGAAAGACGATGCCGCCAGCCATGAGGGCAGTGTACCGGAAGAGGCGAGGGGGGAGGGACGAGGGATGCGGGGTGAGGGCGAAAGCAGTGGGCTGCAACATGTGGATAGTGGCGAGTGGGTAGTGCAAGAGCGAGGGGCGAGGGAAGAGGGGGAAGGGCAGTGGGTAGTGGGTAGTGAGGAGAAGCCGCACGACATCGGACAGGTGGGGAGTGGGTAGAGGAAGGGAGAAGCGCGAGGGACGAGGAGCGAGGGGGGAGGGAGGAGGGGTGAGAGGGGAAGGCAGTGACGAGTGAGTAGTGAGTAGGAACTGCGCGACATGGAACAGACCAGAAGGCAGGCCGGTAAGCGCTGGAGAACCTCAGAAGCCCATGAGAAGGGCGATGGCGGGGACGACGACGGCTCCGGCGAGGGTGCCGAAGAAGCCACCCCAGAAGCCGCCGGCGAGGACGGCCATGCCTACGGTTTGCGGGTAGTCGAATCGCCCCCAGTAGCCTTCGGGGACGTCCAACAGAGAGTAGGCGATGACGAAGTTGAGCGAGAACGTGACGCTGCCGACGAGCGCGCCACCGACCAGGCCGAGCCCCGCTCCTTCGATGACGGCGAACAGCGGCGACGGCTGATGCCGGAGGATGACGTCGGCGATCCACCGGCCGGCGACGGCCCCGGTCGCCGCCCCGGCGGCCGCGACGGGAATCGTCAGCAGGAGGGCGTTCGACAAGGGGGTGTCGATCGCGTCGAGGCTGAAGCTGACGCCGATCGCACTCCCGGCGCCGAGTCCCGCCGCCGCGCCGGCGATCGTCATCCCGACGCGCACGGCCTCTGCGTAGCCGTCGGAATCCGCACACGCAGCGGGCAGGACAGGAGTCCAGAGGACGAGTAGCGCAGATCCGATCGCGCAGAGACGCTTCATGTCATCCCTACCATCGTGCTGCGCGGGGAATCTGTCAAGCGGGCCAGCGCGCGGCTGCGGTCCCGCGACGTCGCGGGCTTGCGCCGTGTCGGAGCCGGCCTCGTCCAGTTGGCTGACGTCGTTCAGGATGTTATGTTCCACCGTACGACACGAGGTGTGCGACTCGACAGATCGGGGGTGAGATCGATGGACGCAGAGTTGCTCCCCGGCGACGTCTTCCTGTCACGCAGCACGAGCCTGCTCGGCCGACTGATTCGCGCGTGCACGCGTTCGTTCGGCGAGGAGCGCTCCAAGGTCAACCACGTCGGCATCGTCGTCGAGGCCGGCGGTGTGCGAGACGCCAGGGTCGTCGAAGCGCTGATAAGGGTCCGCAAGCATCGCCTGTGGGCGCAGTACGGACCGCCGAAGACCGACCACGTCGCCGTCTACCGGGCGAAGAACGTCGCGGCCGAGGAGATGGCGGTCATCGTCGCCGAGGCCGAGGAGCAGGTCGGCAAGAGGTACGGGTTCGGCAAGGTGATCGCCCACTTCCTCGATTGGCTGCTCACGGGAGCGTACGTCTTCCGCCGGCTGACGCAGAACGGCGACTACCCGATCTGCTCGTGGCTGGTCGCCCACGCGTACGCCAAGGCCGGGTACGACTTCGGCCAGCCGCCCGGCGCGGCCGATCCCGATCACATCTGGGATTTCGTCGCGGGGAAGCCGCAGTACTACGCGTGCATCGTCGAGCTCGGCCCGTTGATCCGGTCTGCAATCCGTGAGGTGGCGTCGACGTAGACGATCCCCGGAACAGGCCTTGCGGCCGGTCGTTGGGCGGGGGCTCGCGCGCGGCCGCGCATCCGGAGCGACGTCGTGGAAAGCCCATGTCCTCTCCATCTCATTCCCACACGGTTCGCGTTTCATCTCGGCGATCGTGTCAACGACTGGGGAGTTCGTCGCGAAAGGCCGTCGTGAAAGCTCGTTGAGAAAGCGAGGACGTGATGCGTGATAGACGTCGAACGAGGTCGGTCCGATGGGGCGCCGTGGCGATCGTCATCGTGGCGGGGATGGGGTTCCTCGGTTGGCAGATGGGCGGCTCGTTTGACGGCGGAACGGAGGAGGCGATCATGGGCGACCCGACGCAGGAGGGGCTTCGCGAGGCGATCTTCGCGGGGGGGTGCTTCTGGTGCATCGAGGCGGCGTTTGAGCTGATGCCGGGCGTCGTCGAGGCGGTCTCCGGCTACACCGGAGGTGCGGTCGAGAACCCGACGTACGAAGAGGTATCGACTGGGACGACCGGGCACTTCGAGGCGGTCCTCGTCCGCTACGATCCCGCTCAGACGACCTACGAAGCGCTCCTCGACCAGTTCTGGCGGAGCATCAACCCGACCGACGGCGGGGGGCAGTTTTACGATCGCGGCAGCCAGTACTACACGGCCGTCTTCTACCTGGACGAGGAGCAGCGGGCGCTCGCCGAAGCGTCGAAGCGTGCGTTGGACGCTGCGGGCGTGTTCGACGAGCCGATCGTCACTCAAATCCTGCCGGCGCAGACGTTCTACGTCGCCGAGGAGTACCACCAGGACTACTACAAGACCTACCTCGCGCGGTACAAGGCGTACAGCTCGGCGTCGGGGCGAGACGCGTACCTCGAGGAGACGTGGGAGGGGCACAGCGACGTCTCTCTCTCCGCCCCGGTCGATCGACCGTGGGAGTCCTTCGCGAAGCCGTCCGACGAGGAGCTTCGCGAGGCGCTGACCGCGCTTCAGTACTCGGTGACGCAGGAGAACGGGACCGAGCCGGCGTTCGGGAACGAGTACTGGGACAACCACGATGAGGGGATCTACGTCGACGTCGTCTCCGGCGAGCCGCTGTTCAGTTCGGTCGACAAGTTCGACTCCGGGTCGGGCTGGCCGAGCTTCACCCGGACGATCGAGCTGGACAGCGTGGTGACCGTGCAGGACACGAGCCTGTACGTAGAGAGAACGGAGGTTCGCAGTCGAATCGCAGATTCCCATCTGGGGCACCTGTTCGACGACGGGCCACAGCCGACCGGCCAGCGGTACTGCATCAACTCGGCCGCGCTGCGGTTCGTCCCCAAGGGCCGGCTCGAGGCGGAGGGCTACGGCGCTTACCTCGACCGGTTCGAGTGAGGTCGAGGGGCCGATCGCGCTCGCCGGGCGGCCTGGCGGCGCCACCGTTCGATATCTCGGCTAGAATGAAGCCCGGAGGTGGATCATGTCCAAGTGCTCGGAGATGAAGGTCGGGGACGTCTACAAGTGCGACTTCTGCGGTCTCGAGCTCGAGGTCAAGACGGAGTGCACGTGCGGCGACGACGACTGCCGCTGCAACGACATCGAGTGCTGCGGTTCGCCGATGTCGAAGGCGTAGCTCGATCGTAGAACGCTGATCGGATGTGCTGCGGGGCGCCGGCGGGCGCCCCGCGTCCTTTGGGCGGTTGGCGTGGGTTGCGGCAGGCGTCCATGGCGCGGAAGGAGCCGGACGATCACGACGCCAGCCAGCTTGCCGATCCGACGGCTTCGCCATTGGCATCGAATGGAAGCGCTCTTGACGAGCAGTCCGCATACTGCTATAGATACGATGGGAAACCAGAAGATTCGATGAGGGTCTGGAGGTACGGAACCGGCCGATATGAAGGCTCGTGAGTTGGTGGTCGTCGTTCTGATTGTCATCGGCTTCAGTTCGAGTAGTTGCCTTGCCAGCTCCATCGCCGGTGCGTGGAGCACATGGCTGGAGTTCGACAAGACGCTCGATCTCACGTCGTTCGAATCGACGTTCGACATCGGCTACTCGATCTACGACTGGACGCTTGGAGGATCCATTGTCTTCGACGATCGCGGCATCGAGTTCGTGTTCGCAAGGGCTTCCGGGGAGCTCGGGATCGTCGACTTCTACACGGAGACCGTGTACACGCGGTTCGACAGTCCGCGATGGTTCGATGGGTTGATCCTCTCGGCGCGAGCGAGCTTCGAGGGGATCGAGGGCTACAGCATCTTCCTGTTTGGGGAGAACGCGCACGCCACAGGGCTGGGAAATGCGTTCCTCGCCGGGTGTGCGGCTTCTCTTGGCGATGCAACGATCTGGGGGCAAGCCCAGTTCAATGCGATGAGCACGCTCACGTTCCTTCGGCGCTTCGGGTATGAGCAGGTTCTGGACTTGCTCTTCTATGTCAGGACATGCCGGGGTGTGTGGGGCCACATCCCGATGCTCCGTCCTCTGGATGTATCGTGCGACCTCCCGTGGTCGGGCGCGGATCTGGTCGTGGAAACGCCACTCTCTTGCTTCTCGCTGACGGCTTCTCTGCACATGACGTGTGATGCTGGATTCGATGCGTTTGAGGTCGAGATCGAGGATGTCGAGCTCGGATTCGAATGGCTGAGCATCGGGGAGATCGAGTGCGCGTTCGAGACGGAGGGCAAGACCCTGCACGCATCGTTCGCACTCGAATTCCTGGACCATGGCTGCGTTACACCCTACGTTTCACTCGAATCGGCGGACGCGTCGATCTCGGGGCTGTCTCTGCGCGCGCTGGTCGCGTCGTACGAGGTGGGCGGTGCGACGATCAAGATCGGCGAACGCTTCGGCGATTCGAGTTGGAGCACGTGGCAGGAGAACATGGGCGAGGCGATGAGCGTCTACGCGTTCGGCGAGACCGGAGACGTCATTGGTTACGGCGACGTCTTCGTTCCGTCGTCGTGTGTCTACAGCGGAGACTACGAAGAGTATCTCGGCGTTGAGATCGCCGGGGAAGCGTGCTGTTCGGCGCCGTTTCACGCCTGGGTCTACAGCTGGTTCGATCTGGACGGCACTGACGCGATGTTCGACTGGGCCGAGACGGTGGCCTTTGTCGAGTGTGCGGTCGGATCCCATTCTGGGTTCTTCGGTAAGGTGAGCTACGTTGACACGGGACTGAACTGGTTTCGGGTCGGGGTCACCGCCGCCTGGTAACAGCGCGTCTCGCCCCGGAGGGGATGAAGGGAGCGTCGTGCGTGCTGGCTCGTTCCGCTATGCTTCCCGTCATCCCGCGATCAGGAGGTTCCTGTGCGTTCTCGGTTTCCCGTCACGAACTCGCTTGTCGCGCCTGACGCGCTCGGGGAGCGCCTCGTAGCGGCGTACGCCCTTCCAGGAAGGCTCGATGTGCGGCTGTACCAGACGGGCTTCAACGACACGTACGTCGCCGAGGCGGACGATGGCACGACGTACTACGCCCGCGTCTACCGCCACGGATGGCGCACGCGCGAGGATGCGCTCTGTGAGCTCGACGCGCTCGATCATCTGCGGCGCAAGGGGATCGCGGTCGCCTATCCGCTCCCTCGGGAAGACGGCGGATTCCTGTTCGAGATCGACGCGCCGGAGGGGATGCGCGGCGCCGCTCTGTTCGTCGAAGCGAAGGGGCGAATGCTCGAGTACGGCAAGGAGCCGGGTCCGACGGCGCGGGTGTACGGGGCGGCCGTGGCGGCGATGCACAATGCGTGGGACGATTTCTCGAGCGATCACGAGCGGTTTCGCCTGGATCTGGGGACGCTGATCGATCGACCGCTCGAGCGGGCCGAGCCGCTTCTCGTCCACCGTTCGGAAGATCTCGCCTACCTCAAGCGGTTCGCGGCGGCCGTGCGGACACGGATCGCCGAGGCTCCCGACCTCGAGTGGGCGTTCTGCCACGGCGACCTGCAAGGCTTCCATGCGCACCAGGATGAGGACGGGACCTTGACCTTCTACGACTTCGACTGCGGCGGATTCGGGTACCGCGCCTACGATCTGGCCGTCTTCCGATGGAGTGCCCGGTTCGACGACCAGGAAGCCGCGTGGTGGGAGCCGTTTCTCGAGGCGTACCGCGAACGTCGGGCAATCGCCGACGCCGATGTGGAGGCCGTGCCGCTGTTTGTCTGTGCGCGTCACTTCTGGCACATGGGGGTCCATGCCCAGAACGCGCCCGTCTGGGGGCACGGCGCCCTCGGCGACGCGTACTTCGACAGGCGCATCGGCTGGCTCCGCGAGCTGGCGGTGGACTACGGGATCGAAGTCTAGATCGAATGCGCGAGGTGGCGGCGTCGATGGGAGGTGCCGCCGCAAGTGGGCTGCATACCGATTGTCGAAAAGTTGTATACTGGTGCACTTGAATCGGATGTTGGCAACCACAAGGATCGGAGGAATCGGTATGAGGAGATTGGTCGCTCTACTCGCGGTGGCAGCGCTCGTCCTGGGTGTCGTCGCAGCATATGCGGGACCGGGACCGGCCCCGAATTCAGGGGATGGGGTTCCCGATGGGAGTGGCTTCGACGCTGCTCCACTTGGATTGGGTGAGCCGTTCGGCCCGGCTCCGAACTCCGGAGACGGGATCCCTGACGGGAGCGGGATGGACGCGCCGCACATTCCATTCTAACAACACTTCAACCACCACGGCACCTCGCGGGCCGTCGCACCTACGTGCGGCGGCTCGCTCATTTCGTTGCGGGATTCGGCGGCGAGCCCATCTCTGTCCGTGGTGGATGCGGGTCGGGACGGGCTCCGTCTCGCGTGGAGGTTTGGCCCCGCCGCGCCTCGTCCGTAAGATGCACGCGCACGGTCAGCGGAGTCTCGCTGGCGAAAGGAAGGGTGGTGGAGTCATGAGAGGGACGCTCAAGCTTCTTCTGATCTTGGTCGCGGTCGGGGCAATCGGGGCGGCGGCCACGGCAGATCCGGTGCGCGGGTTCGGGTTCGGTGGACCGATGGCGATGGCGTTCATGCCGGACATGACGGGCGTGAACACCTTCCTGTCGGAGAATGGTCTTCCCTCGATGGGCGACGCGCTCCTCGGCGTCGGCGGGGGCGGGCGCGGCGGCGTGATCGGCGGGCCGGTCTTCGGCGGGAGCGGCTGGGGACTCTTCGCGCTGTCGGCGAACGAGGATCGTAGCGCCGAGCTCGTCTTCGGCGGTGGGGGAGTCGACATCGGGTACGCCGCCGGCGGCGACGAGACCTCCGTTCTCACCCTCGGCGCGATTCTCGGCGGCGGCGCGAACGTGCTGACGGTCGAGCTTCCGACGGTCGATCAAGAGTCGGTGAGCCCGAGTGGACTGGTGATTGAGCCGACGACGCGCGAGATCGGCCGGGCGATCGGGTTCGTCCAGCCGTACCTCAGCATGGCGGCGCAGTTTCTTCCGTGGATGGGGTTCGAGCTGCGCGTCGGCTATGTCTTCCCGGTCTTCGGCGTCGACTTCGGGGGTGGCGTGGCGATTCCCACGTCGAGCCTGGATCTTGCCGGCCCAACGGTCTCGGTCGGGCTGACGTTCGGCGGGATCTCGTCGGGCGAGGATCGCGGAGAGGATGACGCGGAGGGCGACAGCGACACGGTCACCCTGACGCGCGGTGGCTCGTTTGCGCTCGGAGAGGCGGAGGAGATCACCCTCGAGAACGCGGCCGGCGACATCGTGGTCGAGTCGTACCGCGCCGAGATCGAGGGGACGGGCGCCGGCCCGATCGTCGAGTGGTCAGCCGTTCTCACCGCGCGGGAGTGCGACATCGATGGCCTTCAGATCGAGGCGGACGTCTCGGGTCTGCGCGCTGCGGTCCGAACGCTCGGACGGGGCCGGATCGACTATCG
>Ga0180435_10003713_pt1 | contig 15201 bp, 11 predicted proteins | sample SS_ome_3_FD_132467 | JGI IMG/M metagenome (GOLD analysis project Ga0180435, IMG submission 132467) | Hypersaline lake sediment archaeal communities from the Salton Sea, California, USA - SS_3_S_1 metaG | ecosystem: Environmental > Aquatic > Non-marine Saline and Alkaline > Hypersaline >... | reverse complement strand
CATTGGTGGTCACCCGGCGAATCTCCCGGCGCGGGGTGCCATCGGGTAACTCATCCGAGATGCCCATGATCACCGTTAACATATTGTTAAAGTCGTGCGCGACGGCTGCCGCCATGGAACCCATGCTTTCCAGGCGCTGTGCCTGGGTTAACTGATCACCCACTTTGCGCTCTTTTTCATAGTCGCGCAGAACAAGCTGTACATGGTTGGGATTTGCCCCCAGGAGTAAACCGGATGTTGCATAGAGCTCCACCCAGACCCAGCGGCCATCAGCGTGACGCAGTCGCACTTCCAGACGTGCAGGTGGTTTGTCCGGGCTGAAGTGCTCCAGCAGATCCTGCTCTTCGGGGTGCAAGTAATAAGACAGCGGACGGTCTATGAAGTTGTCCGCTTTGTACCCCAACAGTTTCTCAATACCGTCAGACACGGCAAAAACATCGTCCCCTCTGACCTGCATATGAGCGTCAAAATACTGGGTGATCAATGATTCGAGAGTGGAGGCCTGCTTTTTTGTGAACGACTGGCGTTCACGCGTGCGACGGTCTGAACGTGCGCGGGACAATTCTGACAGTTGCACAATGGCAAATACCACAAGGGATATAAACGCTGCTACCGCGGCGGTTGCTGATGCCTGTGTAGCGTCGACGGTAACCGCAACGTAGATACAACGCAGCACTATCAGGCTGATCCAGATGCGCGAACCCACTTTGCCGAGTAATCCGGCGCCGGCAGCCAGGCTGATGAGTACCACACAGCTGATCGCCGGGTCTGCGGTGAACAGAATGCTCTGCAGCATGATGTTGGCAGCCAGGTAATGGCCGGCAACAATCGGGCTTTTGAACATATGCATGACCGCAATAGCCAGCGGAAAAGTCACCGCCCCCATCAGTATCAGCCAGGCCTGGGAGGTATAGCCATAGCTATAGGTCAACGCTGCTGCAGCAATGCCGGCCACCATGGTTGACAGGCTTAGATACACCAGCAGCTGTGACAGCCGATCTTTCTGTTTGTCGGCGGGCAGGAAACCCCGTGCAAAATCGATGGCTAGCGACATAGTCTGATTGCCTGAACAGGCGCTCCCGCCTTTGGAAAGTTCTGCATGGTAGCAAATAGACCACTGCCTGCGAGGAGACAATTGTGCTTATAATGTGGGCTGTTTTTACTGGGGCGAGAGACTATGGCGAGCGTTAAATTTGGTGCTTTTGTGGCGCCACACCATCCCATCGGGGAACATCCAACACTGCAGCTGCAGCGCGATCTGGAGCTGGCAGCACACCTGGACAAGCTGGGTTATGACGAATTCTGGTGCGGTGAGCACCATTCCACCGGCTGGGAAGTGATTGCCAGCCCGGAGCTGTTTCTGGCGGCTGCTGGCGAGCGCACCCACAACATCAAGCTGGGGACCGGTGTTATTTCGCTGCCTTATCACCATCCGTTCAACGTGGCGCAGCGCCTGGTGCAGCTGGATCATATGACACGTGGGCGTCTGATCTTCGGTTCCGGCCCTGGTGCTCTGCCGTCAGATGCTTACACCCTGGGCATAGATCCCATGGTGCAGCGTGACCGTCAGGACGAAGCCATTGGCGTGATACGCAAGCTCTTACGTGGTGACGATCGTTTCAGCCATGAAAGTGACTGGTTCACCTTAAAAGATGCCAAACTGCAGCTGCTGCCTTTGCAGGAAGACCTGCCTTTTGCCGTAGCGTCCATGATCAGCCCATCCGGCATGACTCTGGCGGGTAAACACGGCACCGGTGTGCTGTCCATTGGCTCCATGAGTTCTGCAGGTTTACAGGCGTTGCCTACACAATGGTCGTTTGCGGAAACCGCAGCCGCCGAGCACGGCAACGTGGTCAATCGGGACAACTGGCGCGTGGTCATGTCCTGGCACATCGCTGAGACCAAAGAACAGGCCAAAGCTGAAGCTAAAAACGGTCTGTACCGCTGGCACAATGAATACACCGTGGGCACCTTGATGCGTCCCGGTGCAGAACCTTACAGCTCACCGGATGAAGCGGTGTCTGATGAAATGCTGGCCGGTGGCGGGGCGCTGGTAGGTACACCGGACGATATGATCAAAGCGGTGAAAGATATGCTCGAGCTGACCGGCGGTTTTGGCACCGTGATCGGTTTTGCCCACGACTGGGCTAACCGCGAAGCCACTCTGCGCAGCTGGGATATGGTGGCCCGCTACGTGATTCCAGAGGTGAATGGCATGCTGGATAACTATCGGGAGTCGCAGCAGTATGTGATTAACAATCGCGAAGTGTTTGATCGTGCTGGTGAAGCGGTGATGGCCAAGATCATGTCTAACGAGCAGGCTGTGGCTGCAATGAAGCAGGGAGCAGATGGCCAGGCTGCGATGCCGGCACACCATGCGCCGGATTTGTCAGATAAGTCCAGCTCCGGCGGTTAATCGGTCAGATCACTTCATCTTTCTGTAGCGCAGCTATCTCAGCTGCGCTGTAGCCCAGCGACATAAGAATCTCTTCAGTGTGCTCACCCAGCTCCGGCGGTGGGCGCTGTACCACCGGGGGTGCAGGCTCACTCATATGCCCTGAACTGACCACCTGCACCTGAGTGTCCGGTTCGCCGGGTTTGGCAATAGAGGTCAAACTCAGGCGATGCTGGTTCTGTTCATCAGCGGTGGATTCCGCCAACGTCTGAATGGCTGCAGCGGGCACGCCTTCGTCCTGCAGAACCTTCAGCCAGTGTGCTGTGGTGTTGCTCGCAAACGCAGGGTTCAGAGCGGCCGCAAATTCCGCGGTGGCACGAATCCGATCAACCGGTTCCGGGTATTTTTCAAACAGATCTTCGCGCCCGATTGCGCGCATCAGCGCCTGTGCTTGCGCATCGCGTAATCCGATCACCTGGATGAAACCATCCGAGGTTGCAAACACGTTTGCAGTAGGCTGTTTAGTGGGCGAGGCATTGCCCAACAATTCGGGTACGGTGCCGTTAACCAGATAGTTACTCACCTGGGCGGCCTGCATAACAAAAGCTGAATCCATCATGGACACATCTATGCGCTGACCTTCGCCAGTTATATGGCGACGGAACAGGGCGGCGCTGATGGCAAAAGCGGCATTCAACGCCGTGCTCATATCCACGGAGAAATAACCGGTGCGCACCGGTCCGGTTTCCGCGTGACCACTGATGCTCATCATGCCGGAAGCCGCCTGAATCGCGCCGTCAAAAGCCGGCAGTTCAGATTTTGGGCCACTCTGGCCGTAACCAGAGATAGAGGCGTAGACGATGTCCGGTTTGCGCGCGCGCATGGCCTCATAGCCAAAACCCAGGCGCTCGATGGTGCCGGGTTTGAAGTTTTCAACCACCGCATCTGCGGTATCCAGCAGTTTGAAGATGATGTCTTTGGCCTGCGGATGTTTTAAATCCAGTGTCAGACTGCGTTTGCCCAGGTTGCAGGTAAGGAATGAAGGCGCCATGCCGTCCGCGCCGGTGGAGAGCAGGCCACGGGTGATGTCCCCCACGCCGCGGGCTTCAATTTTAATCACATCAGCGCCAAGCTGAGCCAGTTGCTGGGTTGCAAACGGCCCGGCCAGTACCTGGGTGAAATCTAAAATGCGCAGGCCACTGAATGCTTGACGATCACTCATGGCTAACGTGGCGCCAGTTCAAATATCCACAGATAGCCGCTGGTGAATGCTTCCATGGGTAATGGATCGCCGCCGCCGTATTTACGGCCGAGTTCAGCCATGACGGGTTCAATGGCAGGGCCGTCCATCACGCGCACCAGCTGGCGCTCGTACAACTTACCGTCTACGCGCAGGATCGCGCGACCGTCTTTTTCCGCCTGCAAAGGCCACTGTTTCCAGATTTTGCCCCACCAGGTGGTCATGTAACCGCTGGGAATATAGATGCGCCCTTCATGTTCAGCAATCCAGGTGGTGCGTGACGCGGCTGGATCCAGCAGCTGAAATTCAACGGTGTTGTAGTCTTTAACAAAAGACCAGTCCGGTTCTTCTGTAACCAGCTCCCCCGAGGTAAATGGCCCGCCGGCAACAATTTCCATCGGCCCGTCAGAAAAACGTGCCGCAACAAGCGTGCCCGCGACAATCAGAACGATGAGGCCCAGCAGCCCACCAATAATTTTAAGTAACATTTTCACAGTGTTGTCTCCCTGAACCTCTCCATGCAGGCTGGGATAGTGTCTGTTCTACGAGCACTTGTCGAGGGTTCCAAGGCTGCCTGAAGTAACCAATAATGGTGGCTGGAGAAAATCATGTTTGCACAGATTACCGCGCTGCTGCCTGAGATAGAGGCTGCCGCCCAGCAGATTGAAAGTGAGCGGCAACTGCCCGCGACACTTGTCGCTCGGCTTAAAAAAGCCGGTGCTTTCCGACTGCTCATACCCGAAGCCTTTGGCGGGCTGGAAGCCAGCTTTGAAGATTATCTGCCGCTGATGCAGTCTTTAGCCAAAGCGGATGCCAGCACCGCCTGGTGTGTGAATCAGGCAGCAGTGATTGGCACCACTTCGCTCTGGCTGCCGGCGGAACAGATTAAAACCATCTGGGCAGATCCGGAGACGTCTGTTGCTAACGGTCCGCCGTTTGCCGGTGAGATTAAACCCAACAAACAAGGGTATACCCTGAATGGTCACTGGGGGTTTTCCAGCGGTTGCCAGCACGCCACCTGGATGATGGGTGCAGCACGGTACAGCGAAGGCGGCTGGCGAATTGCTTATTTCAAACCCGAACAGGTGCAGTTTATTGATAACTGGCAGACCGCTGGCCTGTGCGGCACCGGCAGTTTTGAGTTCACCTGCGACAATATCGAGCTGCCTGCCTGTCAGGTGGCTGATGCAGGACAGCCCGCCACCTATGACAGTGAGATCACCCAGATTCCCAGTGCACTGCTGTTCGGCTGCAGTTTTGCCGCGGTGGCGCTGGGGGTGGCGCAAGGGGCGTTGGATGATGTGTTAGAGATTGCCCAGGGCAAACTGCCACGCTACGCTGCCCTGCATCTGCGGGACGATCCGGACGTGCAACGGTTTATCGGCAAAGCCCAGGCGCGCTGGCGCAGTGCTTTGGCGTATCTGACTCTAACAGTTCAGACTGTTTTTGCCGATGTGCGGCGGCAAGGGCACATTACCCACACCAACCGGGCAGCGCTGCGCATGTGCAGCACCCATGTGATCCGCGAGTGTGCTGAGGTGCTGGACCTGGCCTACAAAGTGGCGGGTTCAACCGGCATCTATCAGGATCACACCCTGCAGCGACGCTTTCAGGACATGCACGTGATTACCCAACATGTGCAGGCACGGGAATCGTACTTTGCTCTGTTAGGCCGCTATGCTATTTCCGGCGACTACGAAACAGGACCCATGACATGAACATTCGAGCTGATCTCGATAAAACTGAATTTGTCAGCAGCGAAGAATTTATCTGGCATCCGTCACCCCTGGCCGGTGTTGAACGCGTGCTGCTGGATCGCGTAGGGGACGAAGTAGCGGTGGCCACCAGCCTCGTGCGTTATGCCAGAGGGGCCAGCTTTGATCCGCACAAACATGCCCTGGGCGAAGAGTTTATTGTGCTGGAAGGGGTGTTTTCAGACGAACATGCGGACTACCCGGCAGGCAGCTATATCCGTAACCCGCCGGGTACCGGCCACACGCCGCACAGCGATCCCGGCTGCGTGATTTTTGTGAAACTGCGACAGTTTGACGAAACGGACCTCACGCCGGTAGTGGCGCAGATGCCTTTGCAGACAGATGTAGCTGAGTCCAGACAACATGAGTTGTATCAATACAATGACGAGCAGGTGAGCTATGTGGAAGTGCCTGCCGGCCAACGATTTGCATTTGCCGCGTCTTATTATGTGCGTGAGCTGCTGATCATCAGTGGCGAGCTCGACTGGCAACAGGAAGAAACACGCCGGCTGGGGCCATGGAGCTGGATACGTATGGCGCCGGGGCAACCGCTGCGTATCAATGCAGTCACACCGTGTGTACTGTTCAGTAAAACAAGACCAATCTATAGGAATGCAGATGTCTAAGACCGCATTAATTACCGGCGCATCTGCCGGTCTGGGGGCAGAGTTTGCCCGTCAGCTGGCGCAGCAGGGCTATAACCTGGTGCTGGTGGCCCGGCGTCTGGAAAAGTTGAACACACTCGCCGACGATCTGCGCAGTGACCATCCCAACTTAACCGTCACCTGTATAGCCGCAGACCTCAGCGACAAAGCAGCGCCGCAACAGATTTTTGAGCAGACTCAAGCGCTGGGTATCGATATCGATTTTCTGATCAACAACGCCGGTGCTGCGGGTCCGGAACTGCTGACGGATACAGCCTGGCAAACCCATGCAGATTTTCTGCAGCTGATGATGTTGAGTGTCACCGAGTTGTGCCACCTGTATGTACCCGGCATGGTGGCGCGCGGTTTTGGCCGCGTGATCAACGTGTCTTCTGTCGCTGCGCGTATCGCGCGCGCCGGTGACTGCCATTATGGTCCCAGTAAAACTTATCTTGTCGCGTTATCCGAAGGTATGGGTCTGGACGTAAAGGCCAAAGGCGTACATGTGTCTGCTTTGTGCCCGGGTTTCACGCACACTGATTTCCACGAAGTAGCGGGCATGTCCGATATGAAAGCCGCCATGCCTGAGTTTATCTGGTACAGCGCAGAAACCGTGGTGCGGGAAGGTTTGCAGGCGGTAGAGCGGGGTAAGCTCATCTGTGTGTCCGGGCGACTGTACCGATGGCTGGATCCCTTCCTGCAATCTAAACTCACAAGAGGGCTGTTTCGTAAGGTGTTTTAAAGAATGAAAAATTTCCTGTTTATAGCTGCTCTGCTGGCGCCTATGGCGTACGCAGACTGCGTGGACGACGTGGTGGCCGCCCAGGCGGACATCGAAGCCATTGTGGGTACACTGGACACCCGCCAACAGGTTGAGTTGACGGCAACGCTGCTTAAGTTGTGCGACAAACGTGAGGTCGGCAGCAGCGTGCTTGAGAACGAAGATCGACGTGCGTTTACCACACACGGGCTGAACCCGGAGCAGGTGAAACCATTAAGTGATCTGGGCAGCCAGGGCGTGCCGGTGATTATAGACACAGAAGTTGCTACACCAGAAACGAGAAAAGCTCGCTCGACTCGTTAGAATCAGCAAGCTTCTCGTTCGGGAGGGGACTAGCCCGACCTGGCAGCTCAAGGCTACAAGGTCGGTTAGTTTCCCTGTAGTGCTTTCACACTACTGGTTATCTTCTCTTTGCCAAACGTCTTCAGCAGATCCAACAACCGATGACCTAAGTCGTTATTTTCCGACGCCTTTTACGTCGCACTTCTCAAGTGTCCGGCACCTTCGAAGTTTCAGATTCGCCGCTTCGCCCTCGCACATGCGCTTAAACGTCGCTGCTAACCCTTGAGCCGTCTTAGCCTGACGACCCTGGTCTCGGCTAGAGACCGTAAGCTCACGAGGCCCACTTTTCCGACTTCCCTGACCTTCCTTATACCCTTGCGGGTGGTTTGGTTGATCTGTTCTGCCTTCTAACTGTGTCTCCTGACCTTGGTTGTTACCTTACTCCCGTGAGAAAAAGAGACCAGTGAAACAGCAGCATGTTGCGGTGGATAGGCTGGGGATAAGTTGGGGTTGGCGGTTGATAAGTGGGGGTGGTTTGAGGTGAAAGTTGAGAATTGAAACTTCGACTCTTTAGTAAGACATTGTGTTGTAACGGTTTTTAGCAAGATGAGGCCAGCTCATGATCAGTGGCGTCGTTGAATATTTTTTAACAACAGGGTTTTGGATTACATCATCTAGCGGGTAGCCGGGTTACCTTGACCCACAAACTTGTGGCAGGAAGATGCCGGAATTTATGGTAGGTTACATGTAACCTTCGAGCAAAGTTGAAGAGGAGATGGAAAATGCCCGCCACACCTGGTTCAAAACCAACAAGGGACAAGGTTCGTAAGCACCGTGAACGGTTGCGCGCGCAGGGGTTGCGACCCATTCAGATATGGGTGCCAGATGTGCGTGCCGCTTCTTTTCGTTCGCAAGCCCATCAGCAGTCTCTTGCTGTTGTAGCAAGTCAGCATGCATCTGAAGATCAGGCATTTATCGATGCGGTGTCCGCAATTGAATCCGACGACGTCTAGAGCACGTGAGGCGCGGTGAAGTATGGACGGTCTCCGGCGGCAAGGGTTACGCGGGCAAGCCACGACCTGTCGCGATAGTTCAAGATAATAGTTTTGACGCAACGGACTCCATCACTGTCTGTGCGTTTACGACAGATCAGACCGAGGCACCCTTATTCCGCTTGCTGGTGGAGCCCAACGAGCTAAACGGACTTCGTGCGGCCTGCCGGTTGATGGTTGATAAAATCACAACAGTGCCAAAGTCCAAAGTCGGGAAGAAGATTGGACGGTTGGACGATGAAGACGTTTTGCGCCTCAACCAGGCGGCTATGGTTTTCCTCGGCCTGGCCGTGTCTCCGCGAGTCAGCCGTAAAGAAGAAAAGTGACTTGAGCCGATGATTGGGAAGAGTAATCGAGTGTATGAAATATTTAACTACAAGCGCTCGCTTACCCTGAAAATGATCTGGAAATTACACGAAGGCCTGGGTATTCCAGCGGAGTCTCTGATCAAGCCGCCGCAGGCGAAAGCGAGCTGAGCTTTTTAAGTTAAGCCGATAGCAAGCTGCTGCCGATCAAAGTCCTTGCGGAGAATAGCCCTGATAGTGTCCGTATAAACTGCGTACTTTAAATGAAATTTATCTGCCATCTTGATCAATGGCCTGACCTGAGCTGGGACCTGGAGCAGCTTACCCCGCTGCTCACCCGGGCTGCGCACTCTGACCGACGACGTTCTCAATTCCAGCGAGATAGAAGGCGAGAGCCTGCCGCCGGATCAGGTCCGTTCATCTAACTATGCTGAGCCCCGCACTGAAGATCGACTTTTCGCGTGGCATGCGTCCCTGTTTCCAACCGGTCGAAGCGGCATGAGCAGGATCTCTGTTGGCGCATGGCGCACAGGTCCTATGCAGGTTGTCTCGGGACCGATCGGCAAAGAAACCATGCACTACCAAGCCCCGCCTGCCGAGCGCTTACGCAAAGAAATGAAAGTCTTTCCAGGTTGGTTTGCAGACACCAGCCCCATGGACCCCTTACTCGCAGCCGGACTGGCGCATTTCTGGTTTGTCACCATCCATCCGTTTGATGACGGCAACGGTCGCATCGCCCGTGCGATTGCCGACATGGCCCTCGCCCGCGCCGAGAAGAGCCCGAAGCGCTTCTACAGCATGTCTGCTCAAATCCACAGCGAGCGAAACGAATACTATCGCCTGCTGGAACTCACCCAGAAGAATGGCCCCGACATCACGACGTGGATGCAGTGGTTTCTGTCCTGCCTGTATCGCGCCATTGAAGATGCAGATAACAGCATCGGCACGGTCCTGCAGAAAGTACGCTTCTGGCAGCGTTTTGCAGCCGAGTCCCTCAATGAACGGCAGATCAATGTCCTCAACCGTCTCCTCGATGGCGGCTTCGAAGGCAAGCTCACCTCTGATAAGTGGGTTTGATGTGGGTGTTATGTTCAGAGAGCAAGTTGTGAAACATGTGTAACGTACTGATGCGTAATGGGATTTTTCAGTATGCAAGGCTTTCATGCTGGGCAGGTGATGATTAAGAATTCAGGAGGCCCGTTGTACTGCGTGCGCAACAGCTGCGCCTTGTTCGTTCTGTTGGCGGTTCGCAACTAAAGGTTGTAGTTTGGTTTGAGAAGTGCTTGGATTGGGTCTGCGTAGTTTGTTCATCACTAAAGCAATCGGGGAGATATGCTTATGTACGATTCAGCTGGCGCCAGACCATACTGTCTGACAATTCTCTTTTCTCTTCTCGGCATGGGTGTTTTCTCACTCCCGGTATTTGCCGAACAATCTCAACTTATCGAAGAAGTCGTTGTTACCGGTTCCTACATCAGGGGTACACCCGAAGATGCAGCCCTGCCGGTAGACGTCATTGATGCCCAGGAGCTGCGCGACAGAGGTAATCCGTCGGCACTGGATCTGATTCGAGCGATGCCTTATGTAGGCCCGACCCTGGGGGAAAGCAATCAGTTTGGTCCCAATCAGGGTGTCATCGGCACCGGCAACGTCAACCTGCGGGGGCTCGGCGGCATGCGGACCCTGGTGTTGATGAACGGTCGGCGCACCACTTACACACCGGCAGAGGGTCCTGGTGGCGTTGACACTAACCTGTTACCCATTGCCGCCATTGGCAGGGTAGAGGTATTGAAAGACGGTGCCGCCGCCACTTACGGGTCAGATGCCATTGCCGGGGTGGTAAACTTTATCACCCGCCGCGACCTTGACGGCTTTGAGTTTGACGGCGAATACCGCTCTATTGAGGACTCCGGCGATCACAGATGGTCCATCAACTGGGGCTGGCAGGGCGACCGGTCAAACGTGCTGATTTCCTACGCACAACAGTATCGAGGTGAGCTTAAATCCACAGACCGTGACTGGGCTGTACCACCCTATCTGGTGAACCCCACGGGTTGGTCTGCGTTCAGCACGCCCGGAAACTTCATACCCAGAGGGGTGGGCGGGGCACCCGTTGCCGGCATCACACCGGATTCTAACTGTAACGAACTGGGTGGCTATCTGGATGGCCTGCCCGCCGCCAGTGGTGGACCCGCCTGCCGCTTTACGTTTATTCCCTTTGACAACATTGTGGAAGAAACCGAACAGCAGCAACTGTACGGCGAACTCAACGTCGAAATCGCCGATGGTGTCGAGTTCCATGTCGAAGGCCTGTGGGCTAAAACCGAACTGCCGGAATATCGCACGTCGCCTTCTTACCCACCCACTTCGGGCCCCAACGGTCCGGGCGCGTTTCAGTTCAGTGTGTTCAATGATCCGTTGGGCCCTTCACAGTTTTCCAATAATCCCGGCACCCTCACAGCCTTGCAGCAGGCGGGCTTACCGCAGGGCACCATCGATGCCACCGATTCCGTGCAGTTGTTCTTCTGGCGACCTAACGGGTGGGGTGGCATACCAGCAATCACAGGGGGTAATGGTGGCCAGCTCAACGTCAACACATTCGATATGGCGCGCGTCTCGGCAAGCTTAAGGGGTACATTCCAGGAAAGCTGGCTGGAAGGTATAGGCTGGGATTTAGCGGTCACCTATTCAGACTCGCAACACTCGCGCAGCGGGGTCGACATTATGATCACGCGCCTGCAGGATGCACTGAACGGCCTGGGTGGATCTGACTGTAACGGCATCGCCTTCGGCCAGCCAGGCTCCACCTGTGAGTTTTTTAATCCATTTTCCAATGCCATTGACCGCAGTGGCCCTTACGGCGCGGTAAACCCGGGTTACGTTGCCGGGAATGAAAACTCCAACGACATTCAGCGCTGGATGATTGAACGCTGGGACGTCATACAGGACCAGTCTCTGCTGGTGGTAGACGCGGTTGTGGATGGTGAAATGGGCTTTGAATTGCCGGGTGGCAAGATCGGCTGGGCCTTTGGTGGACAGTATCGCGATATCGAATATCAGACCCGGCCCAACAATCCACTGATCGACGCCAGGGTAACCCCCTGCCCGGAGCCTGGCGACACCAGTTGTGCGCTGCCCACCGGACCGTTTATTTTCCTGGGCCAGTTCATCCCTCAGGAACTGGAGTCGGATGTCTGGGCAGTTTTTGGTGAGCTCGCGATCCCGCTGCTCGATACCCTGGATGTGCAGATTGCCCTGCGCCATGAAGACTACGGCGGCCTGACCGGCAGTACCACTGATCCGAAAATCTCATTCCGCTGGCAGCCTGTAGAGATGATTGGCTTTCGCGGCTCTGTTGGATCCACCTTCCGCGGACCCACGCCGGTGAACCTGTCGCTGCAGGCCACCGGCCTGCAGCCTGTGCCAGCCGCTGCCAATCAGTATCGTTCCATCGACTTCTCCGGTAATCCGGGACTCGATCCTGAAAAGGCAGATACCATGAGCTTCGGGGTGCTCTTCAATATCGGCGAATTCAGTGCCATTGTGGATTACTGGAACTATGATTTTGAAGATCAGATAACCTCGGTACCTTACGTGGCGGTCTCCAATGCAGTCGGTAACGGTCCCGGCACGGGTGCTCAGTTGGCCAACTGTTCTCATCCGCTGCGAGATCTGGTGGTGTTCGATCAGAACAATACCTGTACCCAGGGTGTGACGCTGGGTAATCAGATGCAGCGGATTTCATCCCCGGTGGTGAACGGATCGCCGGTTGAAATTGCAGGTATGGATATTTCGCTGAAGTATGATTTTGGCGAAGTGGCAGGCGGTATGCTGAAAGCAGGGGTTGACGCCACCTACACCGACAAATACGAGCAGGATGCCTTCAGCTTTGGTGGGGTACCCATTCTCGATGCGTATGACGCTGTTGGTTACACGAACTATGAGCGCTTTCCTGGCACCGTCTCCAAGTGGCGTGCACTGGGCCATGTGAACTTTAACAGCGGTGACTGGAACTTCCGCTATGAAGTACGTTATGTCGGTGGTGTAGATGATGACCGTGCTCAACCCTCTGTGTTCGATGCAGCGGGGAATCTGGTGACCATTAATTACGGCAAGACGGTGGACGACTTTTACTCCCACAATTTCTATGTGAACTGGGCCGGGCCATGGGAGACAGACTTGTCGTTGGCGGTGGTCAACCTGCTGGATGATGATCCATCGGAAGCGCGCCACCAGCTCGGCTATGACCCCTACATCGGTGATCCGCTTGGGCGCACCATAGAGGTAGGCATACGCAAGACGTTTTCGCGTCAATAGCAGCCGACACAGGCACACATGCGGGCCGGGCCGTCAGCCCGCATGTCGTTTGCCACTTTCATCCAGTGATACCTTTTGCTTTACTGCTCACATATAAGCGTATGGCTGAATCTTGTCCATCCACCACATCAGCTCAGACTTAAAGAGTGGTTGCTTTGCAACTGAAGCCGGCGACGCCATCGCCTACTGGTGGTATAAATCTCAATCTAAACGGTTGACAGTGCAGGTTGGGAAAAGCCGTACCAGCCTGTTGTTGCTTGATTACAAAATAGACGCTGTGCGTCCCCTACTGCTCGTTTGGCACTTCGTTGATATCGCTTATACGCTGGCAAACTGGCTTAATGCGAATTTGGGTACATGTACTTTTTCGCACAAGGTCATTCCGCCAGCAGGCGTCACTCGCAAGGAGATAGGTTAATGCCAAATTCTAACGAACTTCCAAGCCTGGAGGAGTTGGAAGTTCGTCTAAGCAATGGAGAGGTTATTTCCTCTACGATAGTTCGAAAGGTGTACCAGCGAGCCCTTCAAGAAGACTTAGACGCTGGCCTTGATGTACACAAAGCGTGTGTACGTGTAATAAAAAGCCGATCTGAATTTGATTTTGCGATGTAGTGAACCTGAGCATGCAAACCATTCCACTTCTGAGGTAATTTCCCTCTAACCCGGACGGTTCAATTGTCTTTGAGAACCAGCAACAGGGAAATATAGATCCATTTGCAGCAATTCAGCTGGCCAGTAGAGGTCAGCAACGCCAATTGCTCTTAAGACCTGGCGTTTTCACCCACAATCAATTGACAGTGCAGCTACAGCGGGTAACATACGCGCCCTCGCATTCGTGCGAGTCTGAACGCCGGGTGTTTAGCTCAGTTGGGAGAGCGACGGCCTTACAAGCCGTAGGTCACAGGTTCGACCCCTGTAACACCCACCAATTCCTCCTTTGGAATTGACTACGGAGCGGTAGTTCAGCTGGTTAGAATACCGGCCTGTCACGCCGGGGGTCGCGGGTTCGAATCCCGTCCGCTCCGCCATAGATATAAAAAAGGCTCGCCAACAGGCGGGCCTTTTTTGTATCTACTGCGCAGCGGTTGGACTTGGTTCGGTCCCGCGGTTCGACTCGAAGTGAGCGGTAGCGAATGTAGAGAACGAGCACGGGCAAAGCCCGCGCGCAGCCCGCAGGGTGAAGATCGCGCGAGAAGCGCGATATGAATAATCCCGTCCGCTCCGCCATTTTCCCTTGGTGCTGTCCTGGCACATAAGTAAAGTTTATCTAGCTAAAAGTGAGCAAAGGATGGCTTTGTTGTGGGCTATCGCCGGTTTGCCAATCATTCGACTTGAAGTTAAAAGAATTTGCACCATACTGCCCATGGCGCGAGTAAATCCTGACTCATCCGCGACGCAGAGCATTGTCGTAAGCGTTCTCTAAGAACGTCGGATTCAGGGTTCGCGCTTTTTTATGTCTGGCTTTTGGAGGCAGCAGGGGCGATTGCTATTTTACCTGGATGAAAGTGGTGATCTTGGCTGGAAGTTTGACGCGCCTTATCGCCGTGGCGGATCTAGCCGCCATCTCACCATCGCTACCCTGTGCCTGGCGAATTGTTAGTCACGCTGGAATCGGAGTGTAGAAGAGACCTCGACAATGTGGTCGCCAACCGTAACTGCTGATGTTAACTATCTCTTTGGTGGTGGGCCGGCAATATTTCGCAGGCGATTGGTCAGAGAAGGCGGAAGGCGTCCGGTGGTTGTTGTAGTAATTCTTGAACTCACGAAGCTTTCGCTCTAAGTCCAGCGAATTCCAGAAGGGCACGTCATCAAGATACTCACGCCGGATGGTGCCTATCACCCGTTCGATGAAATCGGAAAAGCGGATCGTTGTCGCTACTCAGGTAGCGGGGTGGGTCAGCCCCTGAAATGGCGCGGTTGAACATTCTGCATACTTTGATGCCGTCAACGTCACCTTGATGAATGCCAAAACCGATGATCCTGCGACTGTACTGGTCCATAACAACGAATACCCAGTACGATTTGAGCGTTAAGGATTCACAGCGAAACAGATCAAGGCTCGACCAGATTGGCGTTCAGCAATTAGTGCGCATCAGCTGTAGTAGTCGCGACTACTACACAAAAATTGATTAACTCGCCTTCTTCCTGATCTTCTGCGCAGGTTTGAGCTGCTCTTTCAACATTTCTTCTGCAACATCAACCACCTCAAGCAACGATTCGATAAATTCCGCTCTTTTAAATCGTCTCCCTGCCCAGGACTGTGCAATTTGCGCGTTGCCTGCGTTCAACATGCATGAGATCAATGTAGGTCGAATATCCAGCGACCGATTAACGCCCATATCCTCGGCTATTCCATCCGCAAGCAATTCCTTTATTCGGTGAATGGCGTCCTGTCCTTGCGGCGTGATCACAGGAAAGCGATAGGAGTCGT
>Ga0180435_10003712_pt1 | contig 15202 bp, 12 predicted proteins | sample SS_ome_3_FD_132467 | JGI IMG/M metagenome (GOLD analysis project Ga0180435, IMG submission 132467) | Hypersaline lake sediment archaeal communities from the Salton Sea, California, USA - SS_3_S_1 metaG | ecosystem: Environmental > Aquatic > Non-marine Saline and Alkaline > Hypersaline >... | reverse complement strand
GAGGGCGTCGGCCGCGGCGATCACGGGCAGGGCGTCCTCGGGGCGGTCCTGGGCGAGCAGCACCCGCGCCAGGTTCACGAGGCTCTTGGTGTGGTCCGGCGCGATCTCGAGGGCCGCGCGCAGGGAGGCCTCGGCGTCCTCGGCGGCGCCGGCCTTCCACAGGGACAGGCCGCGCATGTAGTGGCCCCAGGCGTTGCCGGGCTCGCGCTCGGTGTAGACGGCGAAGATGTCGGCCGCCTCGTCGTAGGCGCGCCCGTGGTAGGCGGCCTCGCCGTCGCGGTAGATCTCCGCCGCGGTCGCGGTGGCGTCGTAGGCGATGACGGGCTCGGGGGCGGGCTCCGGCGCGACGTCCTCGGTGGGCTCGGCCGGCGTCGCATCGACGGGCTCGACGATCGGTTCGACCGGTACGTTCGGTGCAGACTCGACGACCTCGACGGCCGTCGACGTCGCGGCCACATGCACGGGCATCGCGTCGTCGTCGCGCGAGGCGATGTTCACGCCCACGGCGATGGCCACGCCCAGGACGAGGACGAAGAGGATGCCGGCCTCGGCCAGCTTCAGCTTGCGGGGATCGTGCTTCTTGGTTCCTGTGGTGCTCATGGCGTTTCCTTTCGCTCGGGTGTGCCGGTTCGGCGTCGGTTGCTGATCTCCGTAGCGCAAGGATGTGGCCGGGGCGGGCTCCGATGGGTCTGCGCGCATAACATGCTTATATTCAGCGGGTTACACTTCCGTACATCTGGCGGCTCCATGGACGAACACCGCGAATCGTGTCCTGGTGGACACATCGCTTCGTGTCGGGCGGGACATGCCGGCGGCGGGACGTGCTATCATCATCCCGTGATATCCGGATTCCATCTTCGTGAATCGAGGTGCGCCATGGCCACCATACGCTTGTCGCTCGTCTTGCTCCTGTTCGTATGCTTGGACGGTCCAGCCTTCGCCGAGCGCATTCCACCGCCCGTCTACGATTTCTGTGATGCGGTGATCGATGCTTCCGACCTCGCGGTCTACACCGGAAGCAATTGCGACGGTGAGAATCTCGTGCTGGATCATGATTGCGGTCCCAATGTCATCCACAACGGCAACGAGGACTACTACGCCTTCGTTGTGAATCCGGGCCACCGCCTCTTCGCGACAGTGGCTCACGACGGAGACGCGGCGCTCATGTTGACCGCCGAGTGCGTCGTCTATGGAACGCTCTTCACCTGTCTGGCCGGCGCCGATGAAGAGGGGCTCGGCGGCATTGAGAGTATCGACTACGTCAACGAGACGGGAGCTCCTCGGACGGTCTACCTGGTCATCGACAGTTCCGACGTGACGTCCTGCGGGGCATACACCCTGATATCGATCATCCATCACGAGGTGGGTGCGACGAACGCGACCTTCGGCGATGTGAAATCCCGCGACCGCTGACCGGCGCGACCGCCCGCACGGCAAGGGCCGGGGACGAATCCCCGGCCCTCTTCCCGTCGGTCGGTGTCGAGACGCTACCTGTAGATGCTCTTGACCGCGCCCGAGGAGGCGGGCTCGGTGGGGACGATGTCGTAGGAGTTGCCGCAGACCTCCAGGCAGTATTCGAACTCGCCCGTATAGCCGGCGATGAAGTCGGCTGGAGCCACGAAGATCCAGTAGGTCTCGCCGGGGACCGTGGGCACGGTCCAGCTCGCCGGCTGCAGGGAGTTCACCTGGCTCGACTGGAACATGTAGTCGTAGTCGCCGCAGCTCGGGTTCGGCGTGGTCATCATGCAGCGCGTCAGGGTCATCCAGTTCTCGGCCTCGAGGGTCACGGTGACGGCGTCGCTGGCGGCCACGATCTCGAACCAGTCGGTGTCGCGGCTGTCCACGCTGCCGGCCGAGTACCAGCCGCTGACGCCGCTCATGTGCATGCAGCCGGTGTCCTCGTCGATCCAGTTCAGGGGCTGGAAGACCTCGGGCGTGCTGTTGCAGCCGCCGTTGTAGGTGTCGACGTACTCGGTGCCCAGGTCCGGCTCGTCCTCGGACAGGGCGTTGGGATCGCAGTCCAGGGGCTCGTAGGGCATGCCGGTGACGTCCAGGACGTATTCGCCGCACGCGTCGCCGTAGCCGTCGACCACGAAGTAGTAGGTGTCGCCCGCGGGCAGGCGGATCCGCAGGTACGACGAGTAGTTGAAGCACTCGGGCGTGTCGCCGTCGTAGTAGTCGTCGTTGCAGCCCATCACCTCGTAGAACGAATCGTAGACGTAGACCTTGGTGTCGAAGGAGGCGTGGCAAAGGTCCAGGGCCACCACCATCTCGACCGACGGCGTGTACGCGTAGACCACGTCGGGCGCGACGGAGCCCGCGTAGTTGCAGACCTCGTCGTAGTCGTCGGCGTTGTCGCAGGTCAGGCCGGTGTCCGTGAAGGGCAGGCTCGGGATGGGGATGGCGGTCTCGACGGTCTCGCCGCCCTCGCGGGCCTTCAGTGCGGATGCGGGGTAGGACGCCGCGTTGCTCGGGACGAACACCTTCCACGGCGTGATCCGCTGGGCGGTCTCGTCGCTGGCGACGGCCGTGCCGGCCATGCAGATTGCGAGTAGGAGCAATATCAACCGTTGCATCGTGGATCTCCCTTCGGGGCCCCGCCACGGGAACCGAGATGTCGTAACGGTCGAGGAACCGGCTTTCCGGCGGGCCCTCGCCGCGATCGGATTGCGTGCCCTTTCCGGCCTCGGTCGGCCGGCGGCGTGTCCGTTCCCGGATACGCACCCCGGACTGAAAGTATCGTGCCCGATGCCGGGACGGCGGGTCCGGAGGGGAGCGGAGCGGGGACCGGACGCCGCGATCGGCCGCGGCTCGGCCTCGACGGGAAGTCCGGGGAGCCGGCGGAATGGAACCCGTCCGGGAGGACGCCCCCGCGCGTCGGCGGCCCGGGGTGCGATTGTGCATGGGCGGTCGTGCGGAACCCGGCGATCCGGGGGATCCGGGCGGCGGATCAGCGCGGCCGCTTCAGGCCGTGCCGCTTCATGACCTTGCTCAGGCTGGCGTGGTCGGCCAGGCCCAGCTCGCGGGCGGTGTTGGTCAGGTGCCAGTCGTTGCGCTCCAGGGCGGCCAGGACGATGCGCCGCTCCGCCGCGCCGCGCAGTTCCTGCAGGGTGCCGCCGGAGAGGGCGATGCCGCCGTCGTCCCCGGACGCTGATCCGGAATCCGCGGGGACGTGTCGGGCCTCGATCATCCCGCCGTCGCTCGCCAGCACCATCTGCTCCACCACGTTGCGCAGCTCGCGGACGTTGTTGCGGCGCCAGGCGCGCGTCTTCAGCAGCTCCAGGGCCTCGGGCGAGGCCGTCATGTGGCGCACCCGGAAGCGTTCGCAGGTGGCCCGCAGGAAGTGGTCGACCAGGACGGGCACGTCGCCCAGCCGCTCGCACAGCGGGGGCACCGCCACGGCGTGCACGTTGAGGCGGTAGAGCAGGTCCTCGCGGAAGCGGCCCTCGCGCACCTCTACGTCCAGGTCGCGGTTGGTGGCCGCCACCACGCGCGCGTCGATCTCGATGGCCCGGGCGGCGCCGACGCGCGTGACCTCGCTCTCCTCCAGGACGCGCAGCAGCTTGGCCTGGGCCGCCGGCGGCAGTTCGCCGATCTCGTCGAGCAGCAGCGTGCCGCCGTGGGCCGACTCGAAGGCGCCGCGGCGCAGGCGGTCCGCGCCCGTGAAGGCGCCCCGCTCGTGCCCGAAGAGCTCGCTCTCGACCAGGGTGTCGGGCAGGGCGGCGCAGTTGACGGTGATGAAGGGGCCCTTGGGCGCCGCGCCCAGGCGGTGGAGTTCGCGGGCCACCAGCTCCTTGCCCGTGCCGCTCTCGCCGGTCACCAGGACGGGGCTGGGGATGGGCGCCACGCGGGCGATGCGCGCCTTGAGCTCCGTCATCACCGGGCTGCCGCCGATCAGCGCGGACTCGGCGGCCAGGCGCCGCTTCAGCGTCTCGACCTCGCGGGCCAGTCGGCCGTGGGCCAGGGCGTTGTCGATCTCGTGGGCCACGCGCTCAGTGGGCTCGTCCTTGTCCATGAAGCCGTAGGCGCCGAGCTTCACGGCCCGCACGCAACGCCGGTAGTCCCCCGTGCCCGTGTAGACGATGACCGGCACGTCGCTGTCCCGCTCCTGCATCGTGCGCAGGACGGCGAAGCCGTCGGTGCGGGGCATCTCGAGATCGAGCACCACGCAGTCGAAGGGCTCGGCGGCGAGAAGGTCCAGGGCCTCGCCGCCGTCGGCGGCGGTGACGATCTCGTGCCCGCCGAGGCGGTGCAGGTCGTAGGCGTACTGTTCCCGCATGGCGGGATTGTCATCGACGACGAGGATGCGGCTCATGTCGTGCCCTCCGGGCCGGCGGACGGGAAGGTCAGGGTGAAGCGGCTGCCCGCGCCGGGCGTGCTGTCCACGTCGATGCGGCCGCCGGCGTCGGCCACGAGCCGGCGCACGATGCTCAGGCCCAGCCCGCTGCCCTCGGCCTTAGTGGTAGTGAAGGGCTCGAAGATGCGCGCCTGCTGCTCGGACGTCATGCCGCAGCCCTCGTCGGCGACCGTCAGCGACACGCCGTTGCCCTCGCGTTGTACGGCGACGGCCACGCCGCCGTCACCGTCGCGGTCGAGGCTCTCCATGGCGTTGCGCACGAGGTTCTGCACCACGCGCCGCATGGCGGTGGGGTTGACCGAGACCGGCGGCAGCGCGCCGTCGTCGGGCACGTCCAGTGTCACCGGGTAGGCCGCGCAGGCCTGGCGCACCAGGGGCGCCAGGTCGACGGGTTCGGGCGGGGACTCGGCGGCCAGGCGCTTGTAGCTGCCGGCGAGCTCCTCGAGGTGCTTGAGCCCCGCGTCGAGGGTCGATTCGCGCTCCAGGAAGACGGCGGGCAGCTTGTCGGGCTCGTCGCGCGCCACGCGGCCCAGGTGCCAGATCACGTTGCGGATGGGCAGGAAGCCGTTGCGCACGTCGTGGTTCACCTGGCGGGCCAGGTCGCCCAGGGTGGCGCGCCGCTCCGCCGAGCGCAGGCGGTCCACGCCGGCGCGCAGCCGGCGGACCATGTCGGCCATGAAGCGAGACAGCACGCCCAGCTCGTCGTCGCGCCCGGTGGGGAAGTCCGCGTCGAGCCGGTCGAGGTCGAGGCGCGAGGTCCGGTCGGCCAGGGCGGCGAGGGGCCGCGTCACGCGGGCCGCGGCGATCATCGAGGCCAGCACGACGCCCAGGGCCGTCAGCGCCAGGGCGCCCAGCAGCCAGAGCTCGAGGCCGCGCAGGGAGGCGAACCAGGCCTCCCGGGGGTGGGTCAGCACCAGGGTCGCGGGCACCAGGGGGGCGCGCGGCATCGGCGGCCGGCTGTCCCGCTCCAGGGTGGCGGGGAAGGGAACGCCGCGCACCAGGTAGCGGTTCACGGGCACCACGGTCTCGGGACGGGGCAGCCCGGTCTCGCCGGCCGTGGTGAGCCATGGGTCGAGGTCCGGATCGGTCACGATGGCGCCGCCGTCGAAGACCAGCGAGGCCCGCACGTCGTCGCCGCCCGAGAGCTCGGCCACGAAGACCAGGTCCACGCTGCGGCCGGCCAGCAGGTAGAAGTCGCCGCCGGGCACGCCCAGGGAGTCGAGCCGCGCCAGGGCCAGGCCGGGCGCGGGCAGGCGCGGATCGCGGATCAGGCCCGGCGTGCCGCCGCCGGCGCGCACGGCCCGCACCAGGGGCCGCAGGTCGCCGTCGGCCAGGTCGAGGGGCGGCGAGCAGGCCAGCACGCCGCCCCGGTCGTCGGCCAGGATCAGCAGGTCCAGGCCCGCCAGGGCGCGCCCGCCATCGACGAACTCGTCCAGGTAGCCGGCGCGCTCGCGCAGTCCGGCCACCGACAGCAGGAAGGACTGGTCGATCGCCGCGGCGTCGCGCAGGGCGGTCAGGCGCGCGGCCAGTTCGTCCTGATGGGTGAGCAGGCGTTCGTCGATGGCCGACAGCAGGGACTCGACCCGCCGATCGTACTGCTCGGCCAGCCGCTGCGACATGACGTGGCGCAGCCCCAGCCCCAGGGCCAGCAGGGGCAGCAGGGTCAGCAGGGCGTGGGTGACGATCATGCGCGTGCGGAGCGTCATCTCTTTCCTTCGCGGGTGTGCGGGACGGCCGTAAGTCGTTGTCACCATACTCCCGCGGCCACGGGCGGTCAAAGGCGGGGTTGCGGATGAATACTCTCGGTTATTTAGTGTGGGCGATCGATGCAAGCGATCATCAGGACACGTGAGGCCGGTCGTTGCGACCGGCGCCGTGAACGAACGAGACATAGAGGACATGACAAAGCCCAAGATCGCCGACACGAAGCCCGTGGTTCTGGAGCTCGCCCCGGGGCGGTACGCCTACTGTACCTGCGGCGCCTCCGCGAACCAGCCGTTCTGCGACGGCGCCCACGCCGGGACCGGCTTCGCGCCGCGCGAATTCACCGTCGACGCGCCCACCCGCACCGCCCTCTGCGCCTGCAAGCAGAGTCGCGAGGCGCCGTACTGCGACGGGGCGCACCGTCTCTACAAGGAAGGGAACGAATCATGAACATCTTCAAGCGGACGACCGTCCTGACGGCGCTGGGCCTGCTCGTGCTGGCCGCCGGTGCCCCGATCCCCGGCGCACAGGCCGCCGACTACGTCATCGACGCCAGCCATTCCAGCGTGTCCTTCAAGGTGCGGCACATGATGGTCAGCAAGGTCAGCGGCACCTTCGACAGCTTCTCGGGCTCGGCGACCTTCGTCGAGGGCGACCCGGGGTCCTGGTCGGTCGAGGCCGTCATCGACATGGCGTCGGTCAACACCAACGACGAGAAGCGCGACGACCACTTGCGCAATCCCGACTTCTTCGACGTGGAGACGCATCCGGAGATGACTTTCAAGTCGACGGGCGTGGAGGCCGACGGCGACGACTACGTGCTCAAGGGCGAACTGACCCTCATGGGCGTCACGAAGCCGGTGGAGCTGGAGCTCGAGTTCAACGGCGAGATCGCCGATCCCTGGGGCAACCAGCGGGCGGGCTTCTCGGCCGAGGGCAAGCTGGACCGCCGCGATTTCGGCATCGTCTGGAACAAGTCCATGGACAAGGGCGGCATCGTCGTGGGCAACGAGGTGTCGATCGATCTGGAGATGGAGCTGATCAGGCAGTAGCCACGCCGACGGAACGGAAACGAAGGGGCGGCCCCGTGCGGGGCCGCCCCTTCGTGTTTCGAGGCAGGGTCAGCGCACCATGAGGACGCGGCTGACGGCCGTCTCGGCGCCCGAACGGGCCTTGACGAAATAGACGCCCGAGGCGGCGGCGCGCCCGGCGGCGTCGCGGCCGTCCCAGGTCAGCACGTGGGCGCCGGCGCTGCGCTCGCCCGAGGCCAGGGTGCGTACGGCCTGCCCGCGGGCGTTGTAGACCGTGACGGCCAGGTCGCCGGCCCGGGGCAGGTTCAGCGACAGGCGCACGCTCTCGCCGCCGGTGCGGTCGAGCTGGCGCAGGTCGAAGCCGAGGATAACGCCGTCGACGGCGGTGGCGGCGTTCACCGTGAACGCGCGGGCCTCGCCCATGAGTCCCCATTCCGTCTCGTCGGCACCGAAGGCGCGCCACCAGTAGGTCGCGCCGTCCGTCAGACCCGCCACGTCGACCTGGGCCTGATCGTCGACGGCCGCGATGCCGTCGGTGGCGAAGACGACGCTCGTCAGCGCAGCGTCGTCGTAGACGCGGAAGCCGTAGGTGACCGTGTCGCCCTCGGGATCGGTCACGGTGCCGCAGCTCAGTGTGGCCGTCGTGGGCGTCTCGGCGCCGGGGGCCGGATCGATCAGGGCTGGTGCGGGCGGCAGCGCGTTCGAGGAGCCCACGCCCTCGATGACCACGTCGTCCACGTACCACCCGTCCTCGTGGACAGAGTAGTCCGTGACCAGCTCGAAGCGGACGCGCACCGCCTGTCCGTTGTAGGCGGCCAGGTCGATCTCGACCTGGGTCCAGGTGCTCTGCAGGCCGGTGTAGGTGCCCACGGTGGTGAAGGGGCCGCCGTCGCCGGAGACCTGGACGTAGCCGTAGTCGTAGTCGTCTTCGATGTCGTAGCGGTGCCAGAAGGTGAGGACGCCTGCCGCGGGGACGGGGACGCCGTCGGTCAGGGTGGCCGAGGTGGTCTCCTCGTCGCCGTAGTCCTGATCCAGGCCAGGCGAGTCGGTCAGGGATGTCGAGGGGGAGTGGCTCATGCCGGACGTCAGGTCCCACTGGCCCGTCGTGGTCCAGGCCGTCATCGGACCCTCGAAGTCGTCGGCGAAGAGGATCTGGGCCGCGCCGGCGGGGTAGATCAGATCCTGCTCGATGAGACCGCCGTCCCAGGCGATCGTGGCGTTCACGACGACGGCGCGCCCGTCGGGGCAGGCCGCGTCCAGGGTGGCCGAGAAAGGCGCCGCGGCGATGTCGGCCGAGCCGCGGGCGGCGACCGTGCCGAGCGCGCGCGATGTCTCGTGCGGCAGCAGGTAGGGATCGTCGGTGGACAGGGCGATCGTCACGTTCGTCGCGTCGGCGTCCACGGCCATGTTGTCGAGGTCGAAGGCCAGTCCGGCGGTCTCGCCGGCGTCGAGGCGGCCGTTGCCGTCGCCGCCCACGACGACGGGCGCGTCGGAGCGCACGTAGGGCCCCGCGCACATGATCAGGTAGAGCGAGGGCCACACGTTCTCGTTGAAGAGGGCCTCGCGCCGGCTCTCGTCGGGCCAGAAGCCGTCGCTGGAGCCGCCGATCTCGTTGCTGAAGGCATAGCAGAGGGGATGGCCGGTGGTGTCGCCGTAGACCCAGTCGAAGGTGCCGCCGCTGACCACGCCGTACCACAACAGGTCCGACGGCTGGCCGGGCGCGTAGCCGTTGTACTGGGTCATGATGTCGCCCATGTAGACGTAGGTCGCCTCGTGGGGCGAGTCGCCGTCGGTGTAGCCCCACGGGTAGAGCGTGAAATTGCTGTAGGTGTGGTTCGTCTGATGGGTCACGAACTCGTGGGCATCGACCAGGGCCATGATGGCCTGCACCTCGGGCTCGCTGGCGGGCGAGGGGCCGCGGTAGAGGTCGTCGAAGGTGTCGTCGCTGCTGCCTTCGCCGCCCCACTGGTAGGGGTAGTTGCGGTTGGGGTCGACGCCGTAGCTGCCGTCGCCGTTGTCGCGGCGGTTCTTGCGCCACATGCCGCCGCCGTCGGGGGCGATGGCCTCGTTGTAGACGACCCCGTCCGGGTTGACGATGGGCACCAGGTAGATCTCACGGTTGTCCAGCAGCCAGGTGATCTCCGGGTCGACGCCGTAGGACGCGCCCAGGAGGTCGATGAGCATGAGCACCGTCTCCGAGGACATGATCTCGCGGGCGTGGTGCATGCCGTCGAAGAGGATTTCCGGCTCGCCGGTCTCGTCGGTCTCGGGATTGTCCGAGACGCGCACGCACCAGATGTCGCGGCCCTCGTGAGTGGTGCCGATGCTCCACTTGGCGCTGACCACGTCGGGATGGTCGGCGTGCATGACGTCGAGCCAGTCCGTGGCCTCGCTGTAGGTGTGGAAGAGACCGAAGTTGGGGCCGCGGCTCTTGGCGGCGTAGTGGGCGGTGAGGTCCGCGTGGATCGTGCGGTAGCGGACGCCCGCACCGTCCAGCCAGGCCAGATCCCTCGGTCTGGCCACGATCTCCACGTGGCTGCCCGGCTTGTACTGGACCACGTCCAGGCCCGTGTTGGCGCGCAACGAAGCCTCGACGGCCGGCGAATCCAGCTCGACATGCACGAGAGCGTAGCTCCCGGCGTCGGCGGCCAGGGCGGCCGGGCCGATGAGACAGGTCAGGAGCAGGGCGGCCGACACGACGGCGTGACGGTTGCAGACGAAGGCGAAGCGTCTCATTCCAGCCTCCAGGCGAGGGAAAGGAGTGCGTATTCTGGGTTGTCCGGCGGGTCTTTCAGTATAGCATATCCACCGGTATCGGACCAGAAGTCACGGAAAACGCCCGCCCCGGGTCGGGACGGGCGTTTTCGCTTCCTGCCGCGGAATCTACTTCCGCCGCTTCTTGGCCTTCGCCTTGCGCGCGGCCGCGCGCGTCAGCTTCTTGACCTCGTCGCAGGTCTTCTGCACGGCGCCGACCGAGTGCTTGAAGAGCTTCTTCTCGGCGGGGGTCATCTTGACCTGGATGATCTTCTCGATGCCGTCCTTGCCCACGACGCAGGGCACGCCCACGAACAGGCCCTTCACGCCGTACTCGCCCTCGAGCTTGGCGCAGACGGGAATGATCTTCTTCTTGTCGAAGAGGATCGACTCGAGCATCTCCAGCGCCGACCAGGCCGGGCTCACGAAGGCCGAGCCGCTGCCCAGCAGGCCCACGACCTCGCCGCCCGCCTTGCGCGTGCGCGCCTCGATCTTCTTCAGGGCGCCCGCCTTGACGAACTGCTCCACGGGCATGCCCGCCACGCGGCAGCAGCTGCGGATGGGCACCATCGTGTCGCCGTGGCCGCCGAGCACCATGGCCTCGACGTTCTCCACCGACACGCCGGCCTCCTTGGCCACGAAGTAGCGGTAGCGCGACGAGTCGAGCACGCCGGCCATGCCGAAGAGCTTGTTCTTGGGCGTGTTGAGCTGCTGGGAGAGCCTGAACACGATGGCGTCCAGCGGATTCGCGATGGAGATGATCGTGGCCTTGGGGCAGTAGCGCTTGATGCCCTTGGCGACCGCGTCGGTGATGGTCAGGTTGATCGTCAGCAGTTCCTCGCGCGTGGGCATGGACCCGTCGGGGCGCTTGGTGCGCGGAACGCCCGCCGTGTTGATCACGTACTGGGCGCCCTTGAGCGCGCTGAAGTCCTTCGACGCGACGTAGTCCACGTCCGAACGGATCACCGGCGTGCCCTCGATCACGTCCAGGCACTTTCCCTCGGCCAGAGCGGGAGGCTTGATGTCGACCAAGCCGACCTCGCGGGCCAATCTGCGTTCCACGATCTCCGCCAGCAGCACGCCGCCGATCTGGCCGCCGCCCACGAGTCCGATCTTGTTCACCATCGGGGATCTCCTTGCTTGAGGGATACGAGACTATCGAAGCCGGACGTCCCGGCCGAACCGACATGAGACTTCACGGAATGTACGCGAGACGAGGGGGCGGTTTCAACGGGGAAATTGCGAGAACCGCATTGCCGACGGTGATACTCGTGGATACCATGACGCCATGAAAAATCCATGGGACGAACGCTACGGACACGACCGCTACTTCTACGGCACCGCCCCCAACGCCCTGGTCGCCGAGGCGCTGCGCGGCCTGTCACCCGGGCGCGGCCTCTACGTCGCCGAGGGGGAGGGGCGCAACGCCGTACACGCGGCCGAACTCGGTCACGAGGTCGTCGCCTTCGATTCGAGCGTCGAGGGCCGGCGCAAGGCGCTGGCGTTGGCCGAGGCGCGCGGCGTGCCCATCACCTACCATCTCTGCGATGCGGCCGAACCGCTCTGGGAGGACGACGCGCCCTACGACCACGCCGTGCTCTGCTTCTTCCACACCCGCCCCGAGTTGCGGCCAGGTCTGCACGCGCGCTTCGCCGCCGCCCTGAAGCCGGGCGGGCGGCTGATCGTGGTGTCGTTCGCGAAGGCGCAGCTCGGCCGCGGCACCGGCGGGCCGCCCGACCTCGAGCTGCTGCACGAGTTGGAGGAGATCCGCGGGGAGTTCCCGGGTGTCGCCTGGGAGCGGACGGAGGCGCTGGAGGTCGAGCAGCGCGAGGGGCCCGGTCACGACGGGCTCGCCGCGGTCAACGTGCTGGTGGGGGTGCGGCGCGCGCCTTGACCCACGGGTCTCCCCGGTGGGCCAGCGTATGGCAGGCCGCACAAAGGACACGCAGGTTCCCCGGTTCGTTCCCCCCGCCCGCCGCCCTCGGTTTCACGTGATGGACTTCCAGGAAGCGCGTCCGTCCGCACCCGGGCGTCTGACAGGTATGGCCGGCCCGCGTCATCGCTTCGCGTCGCGCTGTGGGCGGGATCGTCGCGCGGTTGGGCCGATCCGTTTCGTGAATCCGCGCGTCGCAGGCGACGGCGGCCGGCGCGGGCCTGGCGCCGTGACCGGTCGGTGTCTGCGACCGGCCGCACTCTTTACACGTGTAAACGACCACTTGGTATGGCGGGGCTGCCGGCGCCTCCGCCGCCTCTCCGGCGGCCAGATCGTGCAGCGCCGCCAGCAGCACCTCCGCCCGCCCGGCCCCGCGCAGTTCCCGGTCTCCCCGCTTGCGGATCGACTCCAGCAGCGCCTCGTATCGTGCGAACTGCTCGGCTGTGAAGGTCACGCTCACGGTGACCGGAGCGTCTTCGGGGATCGGTTCGGCCGGTGCGTTCAGCAGGGTCGGCGGCTCGCATGTCCGGCGCGATCGTTTCCGCGCCGCGCGAACCCTGCGTTCCAATTCGCGGCTGCTCGATCGGCCGGCCTCCTCGATCCACCGCGCCTCGCTCGCGGGGGTTGCGACCTTGGCGACCTCCCGCGCCTTGGTCCAGCCGAGTTCGCCCGCGGCGACCGAACGCCGCAGCGCGGGCAGATCCTCCAGCGCGCCGGCCAGTCGTACGAACTGAGAGGTCTTCGCGGGTGTGAAGCCCAGCGCCCCGGCGGCATAAAGCTGGATCGTGGCGTAGCCGAGGTCGCGGTAGAGTTTGCGGCGAAGGATCTCGGCGAAGAGCAGGACGGCGTTGCGTTCGGCGCGCTTCAACTCGCGCAGGGCGGCCTCGAGGCGGGTGTGGACTTCGCTGGCGGACATGGAAAGACCTCCCGGACGGCGTGGCTTCGCGGGAGGTCGAAGCGGTGTCGATGATGACGTCAATATAACGGCGAAACGGCTCCGATGCAAGCCGTAACTATATTATTAACAGCGTATTATGTTGATTCAGTGGTCCGGTTCTTGCCCGGTGACACTACCCGAAGACCCCCGCCACCGCGATCCGCGACCAGTCCTCGAAGCTTCCCCCGTCCGGTCCCTCGCCCGGCCCCGTCATACCCGCCAACTCCGCTACCGCCACCCACCGCGCCCGGTGGGGCTCGGCCTGGGCCATGACGGTCGCCATGAGCTCGTCGTCGCTGCCGGCCACGCCGTCCAGGTCGATCCGGAACACCACGCCGAAGTGCACGCTGCTCACGTCCTCGCGGTCGGAGTTGATGAAGCCCGCCGGTGTGAGGTCCTGGCCGTTCACGCGCAGCCCCGTCTCCTCCACCAGTTCGCGCAGGGCGCTCACCCGCAGCAGGCCCTGCTCGGCGATGTCGGGATCGTCGCGGTCCAGGGGTTCGATGTGCCCGCCGAAGCCCACCGACCATAGGCCGCCCAGGCGCTGCTCCGTGTGCTTGGCGCGGCGCTGGTAGCAGAGCACGCGCGCGTCGGCGCCGGTGCCGCGCGTGAGCACGAGGTAGGGGATGATCTGCTTGTAGTGGGAGCACTGCTCCATGTAGTCGCGCTCGGCGAAGAAGAGGCGCGGCTGCAGGGCGTCCAGATCGACGCTGCCGCGGGGCAGGAAGCCCTGGGGGCTGAGGCCGGGAAAGAGCTGGTTGCGGGCGATGACCAGGATGCTGCGCACGGGGTCTCCTCTTGGGCTATCAGTTGCGAAGGTCGGCCGTGGCGCGCAGGAACGCGTCGCGGTTGCGTGTCCGGGGATGCCCGCTCAGGTCGTAGAGCGCGATTTCCTCGTTGGCCCGCACGATGCGCTCGTCGGTGGGCGGGTGGGTGCTCAGCCAGCCGGCGAAGCCGCCGGGCCCGGAGCCGTGCATGGCCATGAGCTTCTCGAAGAAGCGCACCGCGCCGGCGGGGTCGTAGCCCGCGGCCACGGCGTACTTGACGGCGAACTGGTCGGCCTGGAACTCGTACTCGCGGCTGTTCTTCATGGTGAACAGGCCGGCGCCCACGCCGGCGAGCTGTCCCCAGGCCGCGCCGTTCTCGCCCAGCAGCAGTTCGGCGGCCATGGCGAGGCCCATCGAGCTCTGGATCCCGCGCACCGAGTGGCGGCCGACCACGTGGCCCGCCTCGTGGGCGAGTACGCAGGCCACCTCGGCCTCGTCGTCGGCCAGGGCCAGCAGTCCGGTGGTGATGTAGATGTAGCCGCCCGGAGCCGCGAAGGCGTTGACCACCTCGCTCTCGAGCACCGTGAAGCTGTACTGGACGTCCGTGCGGTCGCTGTGGGCGGCCACGCGGGCGCCGATGTCCGCGATGTAGGCGGCCAGGGCCGCGTCGTCGGTCACGGGGTATTCCTGGCGGATGCCCGCGTCGGTTTCGAGGCCCATCTGGACCTCGGTGGGTGTGTCGATGATGATGAGGCTCTGCTCGCCGCGGGGGCCGGTCGTGGCGCAGCCGGCGACCAGCACGGCCGTCAGCAGGAGCATCGTGCAACGCATCGTCCTCATGTCAGCCTCCTAGGGCAGGAACGCCTTCACGTCGCCCAGCTTGTTGGGCAGGTATTCCTCGATCACGTAGTTCAGTCCGTGCTTGGCCAGCGCCTGCTGTTCCGCGCGCACACCCATCTTGACCATCTGCAGCAGCGCGAGCTGCCACGGCTTGTGGTGCAGGATGAAGGGGTCGTTCTTCAGGGCGTCCTTGGCCCGCTTGACGTCCACGTCCTTCAGGGGGTGGGTGGGCAGTTCGTAGTCGATGATGTCCTGGGGCGTGATGCCCAGGAAACGCGCCTGCGGGACGCAGAAGTACTCGTTCAGATGCGCCGCGTTGCCGCTGCCCACCTTCAGGGTGCGGTAGATGTTCGAAAAGCCGTAGGGGTCGCCGTCCACGAAGACGTAGACGGGGATCTTCATCTCGTCCGACAGGCGCCGCACGAAGCGCCGGCAGGCCCGCGTGGGCACGCCGCCCAGGGAGATCAGCACGCAGCCGGCCTGTTTCCAGTAGTTGTGCTTGACCAGGCGCTGGAACATGCCCGCGGTCTCGATGCAGAGGATGAATTTCGCATCCGTCTCGAAGCCCAGGTGTTCCACGGAGATGGGGATCGAGTAGGCGCCGCTGCCGAACTTGGTGCAGTCGATGCGCAGCACCTCGCCCGTGTCGCGGTCGTGGTCGATCACGACGAGGCGGCCGGCCACGTCGCCGCCCTTCTCCTCGGGCACGAAGCCGAGCTGCTCGCGGTTGACGCCGAAGAAGGCCTCCACGTCCTCCATCACCGCGTCCGACTCGGGTTGCTCGGCGAAACGCGCGTCCTGCCAGTTCTTGCTGACGTAGTAGGCCTCTCGTTTGGTGGCGATGTCGTCGGTCCGCACCAGCTCCTGCGAGAGGGACAT
>Ga0180435_10003711_pt1 | contig 15203 bp, 10 predicted proteins | sample SS_ome_3_FD_132467 | JGI IMG/M metagenome (GOLD analysis project Ga0180435, IMG submission 132467) | Hypersaline lake sediment archaeal communities from the Salton Sea, California, USA - SS_3_S_1 metaG | ecosystem: Environmental > Aquatic > Non-marine Saline and Alkaline > Hypersaline >... | reverse complement strand
TAATCGGTGGCTTATGATAACCATACGTTCACAAAAAAGGATCTTTAACCATAATTTGAATTCATCTACCTCTGTCTGCAGCGGCCGCTGCCAAGCAGCGGGGAATTCAAATTTAAACGTTCCGATCCGAGCGCAAAGTAGATTGCATATTTTTCAGAACGCCATTGCAACCGGTCTATAAAACACGAACGTTAAGCACCCGCCATACGGTTGATCAGCCTTTTGAAACGCATTTGCCAGTAGGCTATGCTTACACCGATGAATAGTCTCGGATCAAAATTGGGGTTTTTAATGCCTGCAAGAATGGATAAATAGTTCACATGATCTGCTACGGATAGGGTGCATCCCTTGGCATGCATAGTCCTGGACCCGATTCGTTTGTAAGCCTTGAAAATAGCGCCGAATGTTTTCACCAGCATATCATTTGTTTTGGTTTTGGTTTCATCAATCTGTGTGGTTGTTTTATAACTACTCTGAATATCGATTTTTTTACCATCAATTTCGCCTTTCCACGAGGTGCAATTGCCGGCGAAAATAACTTTTTCATCTGGTTCCAAATTAAGCGGCCCCTCTACCTTCCCGACGACATAGCGTATTTTTTTCATGTCGCTATCGACGTTCGGATAAAAACCCCTGAAAATATGCATAGCTTCCTGCAGTGCCCCCGGGCATCCGCCCCAGCAGTAATCGGGGGAATGCGGCTCCGGAAAGGTCCCCACCGTGCAGGAAAGATTGCTTTGGCCGTTAAAATAATCATCGATTTTCTCCATGCAGAAAGCAAAACCTTGAGTTTTGGCTTGGATTTCCTCCAGCGAAAAATCACCTTGAATATCAATTTCTGAAAGATCCATGGGGCCAAAACCGCGTTCCGAAGCCAGTTTCAAGTGAACAACCTGGTTTGGATCTGCATGCACCATGTGACAACCCACAGTATCCACTGCGCAAGAATTGGTGCCCATCACGATGGCCCCCAACGGAAACGGTGTGGGTGTCAACATCATTTTCTGCCCGGCGATAATTCCATCTATAGCGATAAATTTGGGCTGGATCACTTCCTGCAGATCGGCAATCTTATGTTCTAAAAACTGATTATGGTCCACCAGACGGTGGCGGTCATCCTGGATGCCGATAAAATTCTTAAGACTCAAGGTCATCCGGCTCCAGGGGTGGGCTTTAAACTTCGGCAAATTGATAAGAAAATCGGCCTCGACCACGGGCTTGGGCATAAATAATTGTTTTCTAAGGTTATTTTCACCGTTAATTGCCACTGCAACCTGTTTGGTTTCATCAAAATAGTGCGTTTTTATGCCGTGTTTTTTAATGACGGCAGGATAACCAGCCATTTTAAAGCTATAGCGTGTTGGAATGGTAATGCCACAGCGTTCACCCACAGCGATCTCCTTGATATTTTTTGACAGAGCCTTGGTCGCAGAGATGACGCCATCCAAAAACTCCTTGCGTGTAAAGGCATGTGGAAACACATCGGGATGGGCCAGAACCGTATTGGGTTTCAGGAGGATATTGCCTTGTGGTACCACGTCCAGTTCCTGCATACCCTCGCGAATAATTCCGCTGATCTGATCGGCATCATATTCATCACATTTTCTGATAATAACTTTATGTTGCATGCGCTGCTCTCCCTAATTTTGCCCATCGTCATCGATTCAAGGCAAGTCCAGAAAATCTCAATTGACGCTATATCCTGATTAATCTAAAACATGTTTATCCAATACAAAGCAGTTAAATTGACCTTTAAACACGACCGTATCGTCTTTTTGAACCAGGACTTCTGCAATCTGTTTTTTACCGCTCACACGCTGAATGGAGGCATTTGCCTTAATGGTATCGCCAACTCTAACCGGTTTTTGAAATTGTACGTCTGCAGATCCGAGCACCACGTTGGGATGATTGACGGCCAGCATGGCTGCATAGTCGGCCAAGCCGAAAACAAAACCGCCGTGCACCAGGCCGGTATCATCGGCGGCCATTTCAGACCTTGTTATCAATTCGACGGTGCTGCTGCCTTCCCTGATACGAATCGGTTTTCCACAAAGCGTCTGGTCAATTTTCAAATGTGTTCGAATATTTTCCAATTGAGTTTCCCCATTCCAATTATACCTGTTGTCAAAAATGATAGACTCGTAAAAAGTCCGAAAATTGGCACTATTTAAACTTCACTCATAATAATGTTGACAGCTTAGAGATTTTAAATTTGAGAATTTTGCCGGTGCGGTGAGACATTCACAAGGAATCGGCAATTCGATGAAGGACTTCAGTCGAACCGCATCGCGAAATTCAAATTTAAAAAAGGGAACTTTACAAGCTCCCTTTTTGGGTTAACGACTAAATTTGGAGATGGCATCTTTGCATTCAGAATGCCGCTTTCATTTTTCAACTTTTATAGATGAACTGCACTTTAACCGGGCCTAGTTCGATGATATCAAACTCGTTCAAGAGAACGGATTCTTTAACAGCGACATCATTGACTTTCGGTTTGGACATGCCGCCCACATAACTCAAATAGTATCCCTTGGGCCGTTTGCTGATGGTCGCGGCTGTTTTGCCAATCATGAGCCCTTTGATAACGATGTCGTTGGCGGTATCTTTGCCCATTTTGATCAGTTTCTTTTTAATTTCAAACTCGCCATCTCCGCCGGATAGAAAAGACAAAACACCCTTGCTTTCTTTCTTGCGGATGGTTGCGGCAGCATTTCCAGAACTTTTTGACAGCATGTCCCGATATTTTTCGGTATCCATCACCATGGTTTTATCCATGCCGCCTTTACCATCCGATACCCGTTCTTCACCCTCCGCATAGGTAAACACCAATGTGTGTTTGCCAATACTGACCGTATCACCATGACCCAACCAATGGGTTGCCACCAACTGGCCATTGACGAACGTGCCGTTTTTGCTTTTCAAGTCGGTCAGCAAATAGCCTTTATCAATGGAATCAACCTTGGCATGCATACCGGATACCGCCAGGTTTTCAATCACGATATCGTTACTTTCGCGACGCCCAATGGTTATATTTCTCCCCTCTTCCAGAAGAAAGTCACTGATTTTGGTATCTTTGAATTTCAGTGTGAGTTTTGGCATCTTCGCTTCCTCTATTTATTAAACAGCTTAGTGAAAAATGAGAAAAAGCCTCCCGTGGAAGACTTGGCACCCTTTATTTTCAACACAATAACGGTAACATTATCGCTACCGCCACGGCTATTGGACATGTCAACCAAAGTTCGGCACGCTTTTTCCGGTTTTTCTTTGCCGACGATATCGTGAATCTCTTCCTGGCTTATTTTCTCGGTTAGCCCATCGGATCCTATTACCAGCATGTCGCCCTTGAAGCACTGCAGTTCGGATATGTCGGCCCGCACGGTTTCGCTCACACCCATTGCCCGCGTCAGCATATGCTTAAATTCATTACCCAGCTGTTTGGTATTGTCCGGATCCATGGCCCGTTGCTCTGCCAAAACAGTGTGCATAACGGACAGCATTTCGATTCTACCGTCATGAATCAAGTAGATGGGGCTGTCGCCTACGTTAGCTGCTATGAGCGTACTGTCTGTAAAATAAACGGTTGAAACCGTTGAGCCCATCCCGCGATAGGTCTCATTGCTTTGAGAAGCTTGGTAAACGCTTTTATTCGCCAAGCGGATACCGGAGAGAAGGCGGTTGGCTTCCTTTGAAAGGGATTCGTCGTGGTCTTCCAACTCCTCGACATCGTGATTGCCATTGAATCGTTTTATATAATCCCACAGCGTTTCAACCACCAGACTGCTGGCAACTTCGCCGGCTTGATGTCCGCCCATGCCGTCAGCCACAACATAGAACTGCTTCTTATCATCCAGAAAAAGCGAATCCTCGTTGTTTTTACGCCTCATGCCTACATCGGTAAGGCCTGCAGATTCAATATGATACATGCGATTTTTTATTCACCAATCAGCCAAATTTTGTTTCAGGCGATAGTTGCTTGTATACCAAAAATTTGAGCAGGTCAAGGGTCCCGATTTCCCACTCACAACCATAGTTGATGCCAATACCTAATGTTGCGTCTTTGCCAGGGCGTCATCGATTCGTTTGGCGATTTCCCTCAGGTGCGTGCACATTTGGGAGGCGTTTTGATAGCGTTTATCTCTGTTCTTAATTAAGGCATTATTAATGACGGTAACCACTGGTTTGACAATTTTGGGATTGATTTTACGCGGATCCTGATGGGGTTCGTTCATGATTTGATTCATCAATGCTGCCGGATTGTCCGCATAAAATGGGAGCTTGCCGGTCAGCAATTGATACATCATGACCCCTAAAGAGAAAATATCGGATCGGCCGTCAACTTTTTTTCCGGAAAATTGTTCCGGTGACATGTAATAAGGAGTTCCCTTGACGATGCCGGTTTGCGTCTGGGAAGTTGCGGTTATCCGCGCAATGCCAAAATCCGTAATTTTAACCACGTTGTTTTTAAGCAGCATAATATTGGCCGGCTTGATGTCCCGATGCACGATACCTTTATCATGGGCATAAGCCAGACCGTCGGCGACATCGGCCATATACCCGATCACTTTGCGCATGGGGATCAGGTTTTCCTTTTTGGTATATTTTTCAAGGTCTTCACCTTCCAAATATTCCATGGCAATATAAGCAAGATCCTGCTCATCTCCGGCATCATATATGGTGACGATGTTCGGATGCGAAAGGGTACCCGCACTCTCTGCTTCGCGGAAAAATTTCTCCTTCAGACCGTCAATCTCGGATTCTTCAAAGTCGTCTGTAAATCGGAAGGTTTTGATAGCGGTGGTGCGATTGATTCTGGGATCTTTACCCAGATAAACAATGCCCATGGCACCCTTGCCCAATTGCCTTTCAATTTCATAACGTCCGAGTGTCGGCTTGATATCCGTTCCGGTTTCCAGCAAGCCGCCATCTTGTGCACCACCCGTCAAAAAACCATCACCGAAAACCATGGTTTCACTGGCCTGAAGCAGTTTTTTCTTGCGTTGGGCCACATCTTTGAATTTCTTGTCGTTTTCTTCGATATACGCATATACTCCCGCGGCTTTATTGAATTGGCGTTTACGCTCATAATCGAGAGCCAAATTGTAGAGAATATCCTTCATCTCGTCGTTAATTGGCACTCGCCGGAACTTATCAAACGCCATATCCAGCATTCCCTGACTTTGAAAACTTAGCCCCAGCATGCGATTGGTCTCAGCAGACTCCCCTTCTACTTTGTCTTTATGGGTTTCGGTAACAAAATAGCTGAGGCTCACCACCCCGATGTAGCATATGATTAATTCTAATAAAGGATACATGGATGGGATCCACAAGCCGCTGGATGCGAATGCAATGGCGGTTCCCCCGATAAATAAGAGCAACAAGGCCACAAAAACAATGCCGGCCAGCATTGCTTTAAGCCGGGGCATCACCCAAGCGGCTATAATGCCAATAAAAATTATAGCGATCAGCTCGGCCAACTCAGCCCAAGGCGGTTTTTGAATAAAGGTATTATTCAACATGGCCCAAACGGTATGGGCAGAAAATTCACCCACCGGCATGGTCGGATCTGTGGGGGTGCTCAAGGGATTCATGATGCCGGCCGCAGATGGACTCACCAGCACCAACTTGTTCTTGAATACGCTGGCCGGGATTTTGTCATTGATTACATCGAAAAACGAAAAACTGCGAAACGAGTCTCGCGGTCCCTTAAAGCTGATTAACAACTCGGAATACAGCGTGGTGGGTATCGTGACCTTGGAACCGATATGGATCGCGGAGCCGATATCGGCTTTTAGTTCCTCCAGAGGTATGTTGAGATAGAGTGCCGCTACGCGTAGGGTGTAAGAAGGAAAGAAGAGACCGTTATACTCATACAGCATTCGTTCGCGTCGAGCCGTCCCATCGATATCATAGTTTAGATTAAAATGTCCGATACCCTTGGCGGCATTCAGAAACGAGGTCACCGGCAACACAATCTCATTCCCCACCGGGACTTTATAGTCACCCTCATTTAGAATCTGTTGAATCGATTGAGCAATCAAAGCTGCATCGGGAGCTTCGCGTTGTTCGCCCACAACTGCTGATTCCTTAAAAAATATCGGCAAGACCACATTGTCGGCCTTTTCCAGCGCCTGGGTCAGTTTGCCATCATTATCCAATCGGGTTTGGGCTTGACGTAACGCCTCTAAAAATGCATTGCCTTCCCGTCCGGCTCTCTTTAGGAGTTTTTCCTGGAAAATGGTTTCCAGTGACTGCAATTCACGCAAGCCCTCACTGGTTTCTGCCTCCGTCAAAAGTAAATTTAAAGCAATTACTTTAGGGTTCCCGGCGTTTATTTTTTCGATTCCTTTGGCCAACAAGGAACGCGGCCAGGGCCAGCGTCCCAGTTTCTCTATGGAATCCTCATCGATATCCACCATGACGATATTGCTTTCGGCTTCCGGGTCTCCGCGCAACTTCATCATGACGTCGTAGTATTTCAATTCGAGGCTATCGATAAACTGAAACCGCACGAACCAGAGCCCCAAAAACAAAATCATGATTGCGGCACCCAGAACCAGCGCCGGATTTTTCTTTAGAAAAGTCATTTGGAATCCTTTTATTTGGTTTTCATCGTATAGGAACCATTCCAATCCTTCGGGGGCGGCTCTTGCTTATATTCTTGGCTTCGCAACCGCATGGTCTGGGACGGACCGTCAGCCGTGACTATCTCCAAGGCCTGATCGAATTTTGCTATAGCCGCGTCCCATTGACGCTGCCGATACAGCCTCAATCCCTCAGCGTAGCGGCTGGTCATCGAGAGCAGGGTTTCGTCGATGTCCTCTGAATTCCCCAGCACTTGATAGACAACAACGGGCTCAGCTTTGCCCACCACATTGATGGCATCGATTTCCCTGCCCCAGACGCGTTGATTGGCCTTTCGAAACGTTGTTTCGCACACCAAAGTGTAAATCCCGTATATTTTGTTAACCCCTTCTAGCCGTGCGGCGGTATTCACAGTATCGCCCATCATGGTATAATCCATGCGATTGCGTGAGCCCATATTGCCCACAACCGCCGGCCCGGTAGAGAGTCCAATCCGCATCATCAATTCGGGTTTGCCTTCCTGTCGCCATTTTTCGCGGAGGGTTTGCAGACGTTTCTGCATGTCCACACAGGTTAGACAAGCTGTCTCAGCTTGATTGGGCAGCTCGTTGGGCGCACCAAAAAAGGCGATAATTGCATCGCCTTCGAACTTATCCACCGTGCCTTCATGTTTAAGGATGATATCGGTCATCTCGGTTAGAAACTCATTCAAAAGCTCAACCAACTCATTCGGCGTCAGCCGTTCGGAAATAGTTGTAAAGCCCTGAACATCTGAAAAGAAGGCCGTGATTTCTCTTTCCTCGCCGCCTAGCTCGAGATTATCGGGAGAGTCAATTAGTTGCTGAACCACCGTTGGTGCCAAATAAGTTGAGAATGCGTTGCGAATAAATCGTTTTTGCCGTGTTTCTACCAAATATTTATAACCGGTAATGCCAATGTATAACGATACCATCACCAACAATGGATAGACCATATTCAGTATCCATCCGTGGCTCACAAAGAGGTAGCGGCAGAAAAAAATATGACCTAAAAAAAGGATACCTGCCGTCAGAATTCCGGTAAATACGCCGGTGCGCGGCAGCACGATCCCCAGGATAATACCGCTCATGATAATCGCTAAAATATCCACTACAGCGGCCCAGAGGGGATGATACAGAAACTCCTGCTTTAACACGCTGTCCACAAAGGTGGCATGGATCTCAACACCCGGAAACACACTCGAAAAAGGCGTCACCCGCATGTCATAGATACCGATCGCGGTAGCGCCGACAAAGACGACCTTGTTTTCCAGGATAGCCGGATCAATTTTGTCGTTGAGAATACGGGTCACCGGTATGTGTTTGAAGGTTTTGGCATCGCCCCGGTAGTTAATCATGACCATTCCTAATTCATCGGTCGGAACATGAATATCGCCGAATTGAATGCGTTGAATGCCGTCTGCCGCCACCACCAATAGCGGATCAGAGTCCAGGGCTGCGCTCAGGGTTTGAACGGACAAGGCCGCGTACATTTCACCGTTATGCGCAAAGACAGCTGGAATCTTGCGCACCACCCCATCCCGGTCCGGAATCATATTGAAATAGCCGGAATACGATGTGGCCTGTGAAATCATGCTGATATTTGCGGTGGGAACCTGGGCCTCAAGGATCGGAATCCCCATGGCTTTGGGGGACTCGTATTTTATCTGGGTATAGCGCGAAGATCGGATATTTTTTGTCTGTTTCTGGATGGCATCAGCGTCGAGATGACCAGCATGCTTTTTTTCCATTTGGAAAAAGTAGCCTAATACTACTTTGGCTTTGGATGCGGCTATGGCATCCGCCAGAAGTTGATCATTATCGGATTGTCGCTTCAAATTCTCAAGAAATGCCTGATTGTTCGAATCCAGCCCTGTCAGTTGTTCCTGAATGGTATCAATGGTTTTGACAACACTTTTTTCATCTGGCTCCAGGAATCCGACGTCAAACGCCACAACCTTTGCACCGGCATCGGACAGCTTTTGAACCAGTTTGGCCATTTTAGATCGTGGCCAAATCCATTTGCCCTCTTTGTCGATGCTTTCCTCATCGATAACGGCCAAAACCACATCTGATTGGTGCTCTTTTTGGCTTCTGCTGGCATAGCGGAGGTCGATGGTTTTGAGTTCCATCAAGTCCAAGAAGGGCACCTCTACAAGGTATAGCGTGGTACCTAAAATAATTAGTAGGATTGAAAGTGTAATCGGATTTAATCGGATCAGCTTTTTCAGTGAAGGGATCATGAAAGGCATCCTGCGCGACGATTATATTCCGACAATGTCGCTGCAACGCGAAAGGTTTCTCCGCAATATGTTGTATATGGATTAATATAACCCTGGATCTTGCAAGTTTCAGGGTATAACTTGGTGTCGTGACAGCAGGCCTACAGTATGCGAAATTGCTCTAAAAGTCAATTGGTTGATCGGTTTCTGTTTGACGCGCTTTATGGGAGTGTTTATAAAATGAGACTGTGCTTTGAACAAATGTTAACCTGGAGAAAAGGCTTATGCAACCAATGATTATGCAACGGATTAATAAGTTTCGATCACTGCTGCCATCTGCTGGCATTGATACCCTTCTGGTTTCTACCGCTGAAAATCGTCGCTACTTGAGTGGATTCACTGGTGATGATACCCAGTGTGATGAATCAGCTGGTTCGTTGTTCATATCAGCTGATCACCTGGTACTGGCCACGGATTCGCGTTTTGATATTCAGGCCAAAACCGAATCCAAGGACTATGATATCCATTGCTACCGTGAAGGTTTGGCTAAATCATTACCGGAAATTCTAAAACAACTTGGCACCCAGCGTCTGGGATTCGAGTCTGCCCGAGTTACTCACAAAATTCTAACGGATTTAAAGGAGGCCCTCGCTTCGCAAAACATGAAAGTTGAGATGCTCCCCACTGAAAATCTGGTGGAACAACTTCGCGAAGTGAAAGACGAGCAGGAAATTCAACAAACCCAATTAGCGTTGCGACTCGCTGAAAAGGCTTTTACACAAATTCTGACCGTAATCAAGCCGGGCATGACCGAGAAAGAGATGGCCTGGCTCCTGGAAAAAGAGATGCGTGAATCCGGTGCCGAAGATTTGTCCTTCCCATCCATTGTTGCGTCCGGACCCAACAGCGCCTTGCCGCATGCAATTCCTAGCGATCGCGTGTGGCAAGCTGGTGAGCCCCTGCTTTTTGACTGGGGTGCAAAATTGCACGGGTATTGCTCGGATATTTCCAGGACGCTGGTATCCGGCCCTGGTGATAAAACCTCTCAAAAGGTATATCAAACTGTAATAGATGCCCAGCAAAAGGCAATTGACACCATTCGCCATGGGGTCAGTACGGTGGCCGTAGACCGCATCGCCAGGTCGCACATCGAAGGTCAGGGGTTTAAAGGCAAATTTGGGCATGGTTTGGGACATGGAACCGGACTGGCAGTTCACGAATCGCCCCGTTTGAGCCCTTTCAAAGACACCATTTTAAAATCCGGTATGATTGTAACCGTGGAACCGGGTATTTATCTGGAAGATTGGGGCGGAGTCCGTATCGAAAATCAGGTTGTTGTCAGACACGATGGCGCTGAAGTACTGAACTCACTGGATGTGGATATTGCCTGGGGTTAATATGGATGCCCTCGTCGACCAATATTTACAATATATTCTCGTGGAAAAAGGACTTGCCGCCCAAACTATCGCAGCTTACAGCCGCGATCTCGTTCGCTACATCCGATATTTAAAACAAAATCATATCAATACAATTCAAGACGCGGACACGGCAATTATTCTCCGATATCTCATCCATCTCAGAAATTCTGGATTGGGAACAACCTCCCGAGCCAGGCATTTGGTTACCATACGTGGTTTTTATCGATTTCTGGTTCAGGAAAAGCATCTATCCACCAATCATGCCAAAGTTGTAGACTTGCCCAAACGACAACAGACCCTGCCGGATGTGCTATCCGTGGATGATGTTAGAAATTTATTGGAAACACCACAACCGACCTCCCTGGCAGGGTACAGAGATGCAGCCATGCTGGAACTTCTCTACGCTGCCGGTCTACGCGTATCTGAGCTGATCAATTTAAAACTCTTGGATGTCAATTTGGAAGCCTGTTTTCTGCGTGTCAGCGGCAAGGGATCCAAAGAACGCGTGGTGCCGTTCGGCAGTTTTGCCAAGCAGCGCCTGGACAACTATCTTAAACTCGCCCGGCCAGGCTTGTTAAAGCAGCGGGTTAGTGCCTATCTGTTTATTGCCAGAGCGGGCCAACCCATGACCCGTCAGGGATTTTGGAAGCTGCTCAGAAAATACGCGCACAAAAGCGGACTGATGAAGCATATAACCCCGCATACACTGCGGCATTCATTTGCAACCCATTTATTGGAAGGCGGTGCCGACCTTCGGACGGTTCAGGTAATGCTCGGACATGTTGACATCTCCACCACGCAGATATATACGCACGTTGCCCAGAAACACCTGAAGAAAATACATACAAAATATCATCCGAGAGGATAGTGATGTTACCAAAAACACAATTGGGTTGGTGGATAAAAGGCAGTATTGAACCAAAAATGGGTCAGTCAGCTCTATATAATGCATTAAACCAGGTCACCGAGCCGGTTCACGTAATTGCTGGTGGGGATCAAATCGGAATGGCCCGTGGGGGTTGTTTTATCCCGATGGAAGATAAAAATGAAACCACAGAGATTGGTACTGAAAGATTCCCGTGGATAGCCAGCGTGCCGGCGCTGCATCCGACTCGTTTAGGGAGTCGAGAATTCATGCAAACGAATGGGCTGAATTACCCCTATGTCATGGGTGCCATGGCCAACGGCATCACATCCGTTCAGATGGTTGCTACCGCTGGTGATGCCGGCATGTTGGCATTCTTTGGTGCAGCGGGTCTCTCCATCGCTCAAATCGAAACGGCTATTCATGAATTAAAAGAGTGCTCGCCCCATAAGCCCTATGGCTTCAATCTAATCCATAGCCCCAGCGATCCCAACCTGGAAATGGAAACAGCCCGCTTGTATATGGACAATGGTATCCGTCTGATCAGTGCATCCGCATTTATGGATATGACCCTTGCGTTGGTTTATTACCGGGTGAAAGGGATTCAAAAAGACATCGATGGCTGTGTCAATCCGCTCAATAGGATAGTGGCCAAGATATCGCGCGAGGAGGTGGCCAGGAAGTTTTTGGCGCCCCCACCCGATAAATTGATTGAGCCGCTAGTGGAACGCGGTTGGATTACGGCGCAAGAGGCGCAGCTGGCCAGCGAAATTCCCATGGCCGACGCGCTGACAGCTGAAGCTGATTCCGGTGGTCATACAGACAACCGCCCGGCTCTGGCCTTATTGCCAACCATCCAGTCAATTCGGGACGCAGCCGCATTGACCTACGGATATCAACGTTCGGTTATGGTCGGATTAGGCGGTGGCATCGCCACCCCTGAATCCGCGGCCGCTGCTTTTACAATGGGAGCTGATTATATTGTCACGGGATCCATAAACCAGGCTTGTTTGGAGGCCGGCACCTCCGATTCGGTTCGGCAAATGCTTTGCGAGGCTGGTCAGGCCGATGTCACCATGGCACCGGCAGCCGATATGTTCGAAATGGGAGTCAAAGTACAAGTGTTGAAACGCGGAACCATGTTTCCGTTACGCGCGGCAAAACTCTATGACCTCTATTCCACCTATGATGCTTACGAAAATATCCCCGAAACTCAGCGCCAGATACTCGAACGCGATTTCTTTCGCCGATCATTTTCAGAAGAATGGACCCACACCAAAAATTTTTTCAACAATTGTGATCCTCGCCAGGTTGAACGCGCTCGGAATGACTCCAAGCACAAAATGGCTTTGGTTTTTCGCTCCTATCTGGGGCAGTCCTCCAACTGGGCCAACAAGGGTGAGGCATCACGCAAAATAGATTATCAAATATGGTGTGGCCCCGCCATGGGCGCATTTAACCAATGGGCCCAGGGGTCATTCTTACAACTGCCCCAACATCGCAGGGTAGTCCTGCTGGCGCTAAATATTCTAGTGGGTGCTGCAATTATCCTCAGGCGCCAAAGCCTGCGCCAACAGGGGATCCAATTTAGGGATGAATCCGCCAGCATTCCACCACGGGATCAGAATGAGTTGGCCGAATTGCTTAAACCGAGCTTTCAGCTTTAAGCGATAAGCCATGAGCAGCTTAAAGCTTATGCCTTTTGGCTGTCCGTAGGTGCCAGTTTGCGCTTAAATCTTACATAAAGCTTAGAGATATATAAAATTCGGGAACTCCCCCACTCCAAGGCCTTGTCGGCATCGGCATCCCCGCTGACAAATTCGCCATCCTCAAGCCAGTTCTCCAAATAGCGCTCCGTAATCATACGGGTACCCCGTTTGCCATCCATTTTCTCATCAATTAGGCGCCGTACAGCATAGCGACGCTTCTGTTCGGTCTCATTATCAGCCCGGGTTGCAAAAATGTGAATGCGATACTCCTTGGCAGGCAAGGCCACAGATGGTGAGACGTCGTTTTTGGAATGCGAAAAGAACTGACTGCGCACCCAGGGTTTCAAATCGTCAAGTATATTCCGGGCTTCCGGTATCGGAAAATTGAGATCCGCCACCAGATGTCCCCCGAGATAGACATGAAATGCATCTGCCAAGTTATATTGACGGGCGAACCCCGACTGCAACCCGCCCAAAGGATCTGGCGGAAGAAATTCCCGTGACCATCGTTTCCATCGGGATAATTTGAATCCTAAACAACCGGCCAATTCGCGATTAAGATAGAATTTAATCATAATTCCCTATTTTAAATCAAATGATAAACACAACATAAGACGAGATCGATATTATTTTTTGGTGGGCATTGCCTCTGATCGGTTTGTTAAGTTTTATATTAATATCGATAATTAACACAGTATTTCCAGACGGCCAAAAATAATTTCCAGACCAATCTAATTGGTTGTTAAGTTGATATATCAACGTATCAACTTAGTTTTTTCTTGTCAAGGCTTGAAAATGATCGGTATATACACTATGTTTTGTGTTTTAAAGGATAATTGCGCATGCACAGAATTTTATCGCAATAGAAAATATGAAGACCAAAAATAAGCATAAAACCCACCAGATGCCAATAGCCATTATCGGAATCAGCTGTCTATTTCCGGATGCTCCGGGTCTGAAAGCCTATTGGCAGTTACTGTATCAGAAAAGAGATGCCATTCAAGACATCCCCGATACGCATTGGTCAGCCGAGGATTATTTCAATGCCGATCCCAAAAAATCTGACCATGTGTATTGCCGCCGGGGTGCGTTTTTACCGGCAATTGACTTTGACCCTTCCGAATTTGGTATCCCGCCGGCCTCGCTTGAAGCAACGGATACCTCACAGATTTTAGCGCTTCTAACGGCACGGGACGCACTGCAAGATGCTGGATACCACAATGATAGAGGATTTAACCGGGATCGAACCAGTGTTATTTTAGGGGTTACCGGGACACAGGAATTAGTCATACCACTGGGCGCGCGCTTAGGCCATCCAATTTGGCGTAAAGCTTTGAAACATAACGGCATTCCCGATGAAACCGCTGAAGCTGTCATCCAAAACATTTCTGATGCCTATGTAACCTGGCAGGAAAATTCGTTTCCAGGTTTGTTGGGAAATGTGGTGGCTGGCCGCATCTGCAATCGTCTGGATTTGTCTGGTACCAACTGCGTTGTCGATGCTGCCTGTGCTTCCTCATTTAGCGCCATCCATCTGGCCATACTTGAATTGCAATCCCGAAAAAGCGATATGGTCGTGACCGGTGGTGTTGATGCAATCAACGACATCTTCATGCACATGTGCTTTGCGAAAACTTTGATTCTGTCGCCTAGCGGCGATATTCGACCATTTTCAAAATATGCAGATGGCACGGTTCTGGGTGAAGGCGTTGGCTTGTTGGTTCTCAAACGGCTTGAAGACGCCGAACGAGACAAAGACCGTATTTACGCCGTTATCAAGGGTATCGGTGCCTCCAGTGACGGCAAGTCCCAAAGTATATATGCCCCCCGAGTCAGCGGTCAAGCCAAGGCCCTGCGCTCTGCCTATGAAAATGCAGCCATCGATCCGCGTACCGTCGGAATTGTGGAGGCCCATGGTACCGGCACCCGGGTTGGCGATAAGGTGGAAGTTTCTGCCTTAAAAGATGTTTTCGGGTACGATTCCGAACGGGCTCAATTTTGTGCCCTGGGGTCGGTAAAATCAATGATCGGCCATACCAAAGCAGCAGCGGGGTCTGCCGGTATTATCAAAGCCGCCTTGGCCCTGAAGCATAAAATATTACCACCTACGATTAAAGCGGAAGATCCCGATCCCGATCTTAACTTGAATCAATCTGCCTTTTACATTAATTCAGAGACACGACCCTGGCTTGCGGATAATCAAACACCCCGACGGGCAGGTGTCAGCTCATTTGGCTTTGGCGGAAGCAACTTCCATGTGGTTCTGGAAGAATATGGTTCCGAAAAACCCGATGTTTCCTGGGATGGCAGCATTGACTTATTTGCCTTTTCGGGTGCATCCCCGGACGAAGTGTTGACGCAGATTGCAAAACTCGAACAAGCTCTACAAG
>Ga0180435_10003710_pt1 | contig 15208 bp, 14 predicted proteins | sample SS_ome_3_FD_132467 | JGI IMG/M metagenome (GOLD analysis project Ga0180435, IMG submission 132467) | Hypersaline lake sediment archaeal communities from the Salton Sea, California, USA - SS_3_S_1 metaG | ecosystem: Environmental > Aquatic > Non-marine Saline and Alkaline > Hypersaline >... | reverse complement strand
GATGAAAGACCGCAGGACTTAATACCGCTTAAGGCTTTGCAGAAGAAGTATAAGGATACGAACAGAACGATGGTAATCGAAGACCCGTTGAACTGTAAGGAGCTGAAATACATAATATCCAGATGCAAGCTTTTTGTATGTGCAAGAACACATGCTTCAATCGCAGCATATTCAAACAATATTCCGACTTTGGTTGTTGGATATTCTGTAAAGTCGAAAGGGATTGCTATAGACATATTCGGGAACTATGAAGGATATGTTATACCGACACAGAGCTTAAGTGAATCCGGACAGCTCAAAGAGGGCTTTGAAAGTCTTTACTGCAATAGAGAATCGATCAGAAAACATCTTGAAAAAGTCATGCCGGCATATAAGAAAAAAGCATATGATGCCGGTAGAATAATCAAAGAACTTGCAAAAGATAAGGACATGAGATGATTAACCAAAGAAAAGCAGGGGCAACGCTGTCCTATGTAAATATGTTTTTAAGCATCATTGTGGGGTTTATCAATCTGCCTCTCATATTGCGGTTTGTTACCAAAGGCGATTATGGTGTCTATGTTATCATGGGTTCGCTTATCGCCGTAATGGGCGTTATGGACTTCGGACTTGCCGGAACTATGACTCGGTACTACACGAAGTCGATGACGATTCACGACGATGAGAAGCAGGAAAACACTCTTGCGACAGGGGCTGTGATCTATGGTATCATTTCACTTGTTGCGATTGCGGTAGGTTTTATCCTGTATCCGCTTTTGGACAAGGTATATGCTGCAGAACTTACAGTAAGAGAGCTTGTGCTGGCAAAACAGATGTTTATCATAATGATGGGTAACTTTATCATTTCGATAAGCACCAATGTTTTCAACTCTGCCATTATGGCACATGAAAAGTTCGCATTCTTAAAAATAATCGAGATGATGAAAACGATATTAAATCCTGTTTTGGCGATCACTTTCCTCTTCTATACAAAAAACATCGTCTACGTTGTCGTTGCGCATTCAATATTGAATGTCATTGCTGTAACACTAAGAATGGTGTATGCGTTTACGGGATTAAAGATAAAAATCAAACTGCATTATTTTGATAAGGAGCTGTTTAAAGCGATTTCGGCTTTTGCATTCTTTATTTTCCTGAATATGATTATGGACAGAATATACTGGCAGACGGATAATCTGATTTTGGGTGCTGTTGCGGGAACAGCAGTCACGGCTATCTATGGTATTGCGACAACCTTGAATAGATACTATCTCAACTTTTCCTCGAATATTGCGAGCGTTTTTTTGCCTAAGATTACGGCGATTTCGTCGAAGACGGACGATATGAAAGAGATAAACGAAATCTTTATACGTATAGGAAGAATACAGTACATCATAATAATGCTCATACTTTCCGGCTTTATTATTTTCGGCAGAGAGTTTATAATTGTCTGGGTTGGACCGGATTTCTTAGAAGCGTATTATTTCTCGCTCATTGTTATGGTTCCGTTGATAATACCGCTTATACAGAACACGGGGATATCGATACTCCAAGCCAAAAACAAGCATGCTTTCAGGTCGATCGTTTATGTTATAATTGCGGCACTGAACGTCGGAGCTTCGATTCCTCTCGCAAAGCTATACGGAGGATATGGTTGTGCGGCAGCAACAGGTGTTTCGCTTTTGATTGGGCAAGGAATAATAATAAACATATATTACGAAAAGAAGATTGGTCTTGAGATTAGGAAATTTTTTAAACAGATTCTTTTGATGTCCGCACCGATTTTCGCAGTGGGGATAGCGAGCTATTTCTTAAATACGCTTATGATTACGGAAAAGCTGTATATTCTGATACCGAAGATCTTTGTATTTATAATATTATATTTCCTAGTGGTCTCAAGATTTGCGTTTAACCAGTATGAAAAGGATAGTTTCGGCGGATTTGCGAAAAAAATTCTTTGGAGAGCAAGAAAATGATAGTGATAAACGATAAAAGAGACTGCAGCGGATGCTATGCGTGTGTAAGCATATGCCCAACAAGCTGTATCAGCATGAATATCGACGAAGAAGGATTTTGGTATCCCTTGGTGGATATGGATAAGTGCATACACTGCGAAGCGTGTATTGACGTTTGTCATGTGATAAATGCATACGAACCTAAAAACAATCCTAAAGCATATGCGGCGTATATTCGAGACGATGACATCAGAAAAGAAAGCTCCTCCGGCGGACTTTTTACCTTGATCGCCGAAGAGGTGCTCAAAGAGGGCGGAGTTGTTTTCGGCGCTGTTTTCGATAAGAATTTCGATGTGCATCATGATTATATCGAGAAAAAAGAGGACCTATATAAACTTCGCGGGTCTAAATATGTTCATTCCAAAATCGGTGAAAATCTTATAAAAGCCGAGGAGTTTTTAAGACAAGGAAGAAAAGTGCTTTTCACAGGAACACCTTGCCAAGTTGCTGGTCTAAGGTTCTACCTGCTGCGGGATTACGATAATCTCTTGACGATGGATGTAATCTGCCATGGCGTACCTTCTCCGAAGGTTTGGGATAAGTATAAAAAACTCGTTTCAAAAAAGAACGGCGACAAAATAGATAATGTGAGTTTTCGAGATAAGACAAAGGGCTGGAGAAACTTTTCTATGATGTTCGATTTCAAATCGAAAAAGAGACAGCTAAAAACTTTGGACGAGGACAGATATATGTACGGATTCCTTCGGAATATATACTTGCGGCCTGCTTGTCACAGATGCGCTGAAAAGTCGCTCAACAGAAAGAGCGATATAACATTTGCGGACTATTGGGGAGTTGAAAACGTCCACAAGGACTTCAGCGACGATAAGGGTATCGCGCTTGTTTTTACGAACACTGACAGGGGAAAGCGTGCTTTCGAAGCTATAACAGATAGAATTGAATATATCGAAACGGATATGAAAAGGGCAGCGAGCTATAACACCGCAGCCACAAAGAACTCGGTCCCAAACCCCAGAAGAAAAGAGTTCTTTAAGAACATAGATTCGATGGACTTTGAAAAGCTTATGGACACATACTGTCAGGACAGCTTCTCTGTTAGAGTTAAAATAAAAATAAATGGCGTTATAAGAAAACTAAAAGATATCGTAAAGAGGATTATAAGAAGATAATGAAAATTTAACCTATTGTATTATAAAAGACCGATTGATAGATCTAATTGGTCTTTTTTGCTTGTATTTTTCCAAAAGTTTGGTATAATAAGCGGACTTAATCTATTGGTTTAGAGGAGTAATTGAACTATGAGAATTTTTTTAACAAATGATGATGGATATCTATCCTATGGAATACTGGGCTTGGCTGAAAAGCTATCTAAAAAGCATGATGTGACCGTTGTCGCACCGCACAATCCGCAATCGGCGGCAGGGCATGCTCTTACTTTGCACAAGCCGCTGTGGATAAAGCATTTTGACGATCTTACAAAAAAGCACGGAGCAGAGATTTTCTCTTGCAGCGGTAAACCAGCGGACTGTACTACACTTGGCGTTGATGAAGTCCTGAAAGAAAGACCCGATCTCGTTATAAGCGGTATAAATATCGGTGGAAACTTAGGCACGGATATCATCTATTCCGGGACCGTTTCCGGCGCCCTAGAGGCGGCTATGAAAGGCTACAAGGCGATTGCGGTATCGCTGAACTCTTTTGAGCTCGACAATATGGATACTGCGATTCAGTTTATAGATGAATTCGTAGATTATTATCCGGTAGAAACCATAGGCAAGGAACATATACTGAATATAAATGTTCCGAACCTGCCTTACTCCGAACTAAAGGGAATAAAAGTTGTAGAGCAGGGGATTACAAGCTATTCGGACACTGTGACAAAAGGCAAAGACCCCTTTGGCAATGATTTTTATTGGATAGGAGGAAAGAAGGAAAAGGCAGAGGAAGGAATGCGTGATGTAAACGCTATTGATATGGGGTATGTCACTTTAACGCCGATAACCTATATGATGACGGATAAGACGGGGCTAAAAGAGATCGAAGAAAACATAAAAGGATTTAAAACGGAAAGGTAATGATGGACAAAAAAAGGGTCGCTGTTGTCGGCGGAGGACCCGCCGGAATGATGGCGGCGAAGGCTGCGGCACAGAACGGAAATCACGTAACGTTGTTCGAAAAAAACGAAAAGCTTGGAAAAAAACTTTTTTTGACGGGTAAAGGCAGATGCAATATAACCAACGATGCCGATATATCCGATTTTTTTTCAAATATCGTTAGGAATTCGAAATTTCTTTATAGCGCGCTGTATTCCTTCACGAACGTCGATTTGCTGAATTTCTTTGAGAAAAATGGACTTAGGACAAAAGTTGAAAGAGGAGGAAGAGTTTTTCCGGACTCTGATAAATCCAGCGATGTTATAAAAGCTCTTCAAAAAAGTCTTAGAGAAGAAAAAGTGAAAACATCTCTGAACACTTCAGTTATTTCGATTGAAAAGAAAGAAGAAAAATTCGAAATCAATACAACCGGAGGAAAGAGAATTTTTGATGCTGTTATAATCGCAACGGGCGGATTATCATATCCTTCGACCGGATCGGACGGGAAGTTCTTTGATGTGGTAAAATCACTCGGGCATACAACGACGGATTTTGAGCCTTCTTTAGTATCACTGAATACTAATGATAAATCTAAAAGGCCTGTCGGGCTCACTTTGAAGAATATTGAAGCAAAATACTATAATTCAGGGAAAATGGTGTATTCGGAATTTGGAGAATTGCTTTTTACCCATTGGGGTATCTCCGGACCGTTGGCGCTTTCTGCATCCGCGCATTATGATAGTGGTAAAATAGAAGATGCGTATGTGCTTTTAGACCTAAAACCCGCTTTGGATGAAAAGAAACTGGAAAATAGAATTATTAGGGAAATAAACGAAAAACCGAATAAAGACTTTTCAAATCTCATTCGGGGATATCTGCCGTCGACTTTGGTTCCGCATTTCATAGACAGACTATCTTTTGGAGGAGAAACAAAGGGGAATACGATTACAAAGGAAAACAGAAAAGAGATAATAGAGCTTCTAAAAAACTATAGATTGGATATCACATCGAAAAGAGGGATTAACGAAGCGATAATCACAAGAGGAGGGGTTAAGACGAATGAGATAAACCCCTCGACTTTGGAAAGCAAGATAGTAAACGGAGTATACTTTGCTGGTGAGGTACTAGATGTTGACGCTCTTACCGGCGGATATAATCTCCAAATCGCCTTTTCAACGGGTTATCTTGCGGGAATAAGCGTATAAACTACTCTTTTGCTTTTTTCTTCTTAGACTCCGCACGAAGCCGCTCAACGCTATCAAGGATAATCTTTCTCAAGCGAAGCTCAAGCGGGGTTACTTCCAAATATTCATCATCATTGATAAACATTAGAGCTTCCTCTAAAGACATCCTTACAGGAGGAGCGAGCAAAACATTATCATCCTTTCCCGAAGAACGGGTGTTGGTCAGTTTCTTGGTTTTGCATACATTTATCGACACATCTTCCGGTCTTGAGCTGAGTCCGATAATCATACCTGGATAAACTCTTTCTCCGGGGCCAATAAACAACTGACCTCTTTTTTGAGCCGTATTCAACGAGTAGGCAACAGATTCCCCGATATCGGTGGACACCAAAACTCCGGCATGTCTGTGCGGTATATCTCCGCAATAATCGCCGTAACAATCGAAGGATGAATTCATAATTCCTTCGCCTCGGGTATCAGTCATCAAATTTCCGCGAAATCCGAAAAGACCGCGTGAAGGTATAGTATATTCGAGTTTTGTTCTTCCATCATTTGAAGCCATATCGACCAGTTCAGCTTTTCTTTTGTTCAAGTTCTCCATAACAGATCCGATATATTCATCAGGCAAATCGATGTATAAACGTTCAATAGGCTCCTTTGTTCCTTCTTTGGTTTTATGGAGGATTACCTCGGGTCTGCTGACCATAAATTCATAGCCTTCTCTTCGCATAGTTTCGACCAAAATCGAAAGGTGCAGTTCGCCTCTTCCGCAAACGCGGAAGGAGTCCGCACGTTCTCCTTGTTCGATTTTAAGGGCAACATCGGTCTGTGCTTCCTTTTCAAGTCTTGCCCATATCTGGCGCGATGTGACTAAGGATCCGTCCTGTCCTGCGAATGGTGAGCTGTTTACCAAAAAAGTCATAGCTACTGTGGGCTCGGAGACTTCGATTACAGGCAAAGGGTCGGTATTCCCGAGAGGGCATATGGTGTCACCGATTTCGATACCATCGATTCCGGATATGGCTACTATATCCCCGATCTTCGCTGTTTCCACAGGGGTTCTGCTGAGTCCGTCGAATGTCATTATACTTGTGACTTTCGTAGGTATCTGTCTTCCTTCCGGATTCGAAGGAGAACAAAGATCGATGCTGTCTCCGATTTTGATGGTTCCTCTGTTCACTCTGCCGATAGCGATACGTCCTACATAATCGTTATAATCGATAGTCGAAACTTGCAGCTGCAACGGCTCGTTTTCCTCACCGACAGGGCAGGGGATATGTTCTAAAATCATATCATGAAGAGGGGTAAGGCATTCCGAAAGCTTAGGAGAAAGACCCGCTTTGCCGTCTCTTCCCGAAGCGAAGACGATAGGGGAATCAAGCTGGGCATCAGTGGCGCCTAGCTCCATCAGCAATAGCTGAGTTTCCTCCATAGCATGGTCGGGCTTTGCGTCCGGTTTATCCGTCTTATTTACGACGATAATGAGCGGAAGACTCAATTCCAGAGCTTTTGAAAGAACAAACCTCGTCTGCGGCATGGGTCCCTCTGCAGCATCGACCAGAACAAGTACACCGTCGACCATAGAGAGTATGCGCTCGACCTCTCCGCTGAAATCAGCATGTCCCGGGGTATCAACGATATTTATTCTTACACCTTTCCAGTTAACCGAAGTGTTTTTCGAAAGTATGGTTATCCCTCTTTCTCTTTCTAAATCGTTAGAATCCATAGCTCTTTCAGTCACATTTTGATTTTCTCTGAAAAGCCCGCTTTGTGAGAACATGGAATCCACCAAAGTGGTTTTTCCGTGGTCAACATGTGCTATAATCGCAATATTTCTTATATCCGTACGCTCAATCATCTATATATACTCCTAAAATTAAATTCAATTTATTCGCAACCTTGTTAAACTACCATAAATCCAAGTATTTGTCACTAGATAAAACAAGTTTTTGTAAATAAAAAAGCGAAGCCGATTTAGACTTCGCGTGGATCATTTAATTTTTTTTATCATTACTAGATATCAAACGCTTTTGAGATAAGAGCTAATGCCTTTCTGGAATCCTTATCTCTTACGCAAAAAGCGATTTTTGTTTCGGATGTCGATATCGCTTTGATTGAGATATTCTCCAAAGCCAGTGTAGAAAACAGTTTTGCCGCAACACCAGGCTGTCTTTCCATACCAATACCCTCTACTGTGATTTTCGTAATATCGTCAAATGAGGTGAGTTTTGCTCCTTGAAGGTCACTCACGTATTCATTCATAGCCGATTCTGCTTTTTTAAGCTCGTCTTTTGAAAGAGAGAAGGATATATTGATGCTGCCGGTTGAAAGCGTAATTTGGCTTATTATATCTATATTGATTCCACTGTCAGCCAAAGCTTCGAACACACCGGCAAACGAAGGTGTGTCTGTCGGGATATCAGAAAGTGAAATCATCGCTTGGTTTTTATCAAAATACATATTCGTTATGATATGCTGATGACTGATTATGTCTTTCATCTCATAAAGCTTGTGTGGTTTTCCCGCAACAAATTTTGCCGCACGAATTGCCCCTACTGCAAAAACCTGTCTTGAAAGAGCTTTATGCGTGATTTCGATAATCTCATCGTTGCCGAAAAAAGAGACTTCATGTTCTCCCACAACAGTTCCGCCGCGGACAGCATGGATACCGATATCCAGCTTTTCCCGCTTATCCTGTGTCGTGTGTCTGCCGCAAACATAATTCATCTCTTCTCCGAAAGCGGAGTTTAAAGAATCCGCCAAAGCCAGAGCTGTACCGCTCGGAGCATCAACCTTTCTGTTATGATGTCTTTCAATGATTTCAATATCATATTCATGACCCAAAAACTCGGCAACCTGGCGTATAAGATCCATTTGGATGTTGACGCCGAGTGACATGTTAGCTGACTGGAAAAGGGTACAATTTTTGGCTTTTTCTTTTATCAAAGCTTTGTCATGATTTGTATATCCTGTCGTACATAGGACCGCTGCGGTACCACTCTTTTCTGCAAACTCCAAAATCGGCCCCAAAGCATCCGGTCTTGAAAAATCGATTAATACGTCCGCTTCTTCTTTAATTTTATCGTATGATTCGTATACGGGGAAGTCGTTTTCGTATCTATCGGTGAACTTGTCCACGCCGCATACGACGGTGATCTCGGGGTCTTCTGCCGCAATTTTCGATACGACCTGACCCATATAACCGTTTGCACCGCTGATTATTATTTTTATCATTATTTTTCCTTACGTTTCTTTATATTATATCAAATCCGTATTTCACCATCTCGCGGCGAAGATATTCAAGTGTTTCTTCGCTTGGATCGCAAAGCGGCATACGAGTTTTGCCCATATCAAAACCGAGCATATTCAGAGCAGCTTTAACAGGGATTGGGTTTACTTCTTTAAACAAAGCCTTCACCAAAGGAAAAGCTTTCATCTGTAGTTCTAAGGCTTTTTTTGTGTCTCCGTTATGGAAGGCCATGACCATATCATGAGTATCTTTCGGAGCAACGTTTGCAATAACGGATATTACACCGGCACCTCCAAGCGAAAGAACAGGAACGATGTGATCGTCGTTTCCTGAATATATATCGATCTTATCTCCGCAGAGTGAAGCGATTTCAGCAATCTGATTGATGTTTCCGCTCGCTTCTTTTACGGCTGCGATATTGTCGATATCCGCCATGATTTTTAAGGTTGAGGGGAGAATATTGACACCTGTTCTGCCGGGAACATTGTATACTACAACCGGAAGTTTCGTAGCTTTTGCCACTGCCTCATAGTGTTTTATCAACCCTGCTTGAGTGCATTTGTTGTAATAAGGAGTCACCACCAAAATCGCATCAGCACCCAAGTCAGAAGCGGCTTTTGTCGCTTCAATTACGCTTGCGGTATTGTTTCCGCCGGTTCCTGCCATAACAGGAACTCTGGAATTCGCTTGGTTGACAACGAAAGAGATAGCATCCTGCTTCTCTTTTTTTGTCATAGTAGAAGGTTCACCTGTTGTACCGCAGACTAAAAGACAGTCGATACCGCCATCAATCTGATATTCGATTAACGACTCAAACGCATTATAGTTAATTCCGTTTTCTGTAAACGGCGTGGATAATGCAACACCTGCACCCTTAAAAACACTCATAGCTTTACTCCTTAAAATATTATATGCTGTTTCTCTTAATCATCTCTTCAGCAATCTGAATCGTGTTGGTCGCCGCTCCCTTTCGGATATTGTCCGAAACCACCCAAAGGTTAACACCGCTTTTGACACTCTCGTCACGCCTTATACGACCTACAAACACTTCATCTTTGTCTTCTGCGAAAAGCGGGGTAGGGTAGACAGCATTTTTTGGATCGTCCATAACCACAACCCCCTCAGCATCGCTCAAATCCTTTCGGAGTTCATCCAAATCAAAAGGTTTATTGAACTCAATGTTTATGGACTCGCTGTGGCCGTGGAAAACAGGAACACGCACGGTTGTAGCCGTGATTTTAAGATCATAATCACCCAAAATCTTTTTGGTTTCATTCATCATCTTAACTTCCTCTTTAGTATAACCGTTATCCATAAATACATCAATATGCGGTATACAGTTGCCGGCAATCGGCGCAGGGAAGTTTTTTGGCTCTTCGCCTTTAAGACCGTTTTCGAGATCCTCATATCCGCTCATACCCGCACCGGAAACAGCCTGGTATGTTGAATAAACTATCCTCTTAATATCATATTTCATAAGCGGCTTTAATGCTACAACCGCTTGTATGGTCGAGCAGTTGGGATTTGCAATTATGCCGTTATGTCTGTTAATGTCCTCAGGGTTTACTTCCGGGACTATCAAAGGGACGTTCTCATCCATACGCCACTGGCTGGAATTGTCGATAACGACCGATCTGTTTTCAGCGAATATCGGTGCAAACTCTTTGCTTGTAGAACCGCCTGCACTAAAAAGAGCGATATCACAAGGATATTTTTTGATATTCTCCTCACAAAGCTCTATTACAGTATATTCCTTCCCCAAGAATTCGATTTTCTTTCCTGCGCTTCTTTTCGAAGCGAAGAGAAAATACTCTTTGGCGGGGAAACTTCTTTTCTCCAAGATTTCTAAAAACTTTCTTCCAACCATTCCTGTTGCTCCAACAACAGCGACTTTATAACTCATTTTCTTCTCCTCCAAGTATTATGATATAAAATAAAAACAGTGCCTAAAGATTCAGCACCGTGTTTTTTTTGAGTCAGACACAAAGAACCAAATAGGGTAAAATGTATCTTCAAACAGCAGCGCTCCGTTTAAATGAATAAACGACAGTTATACGGTTGTTCACCAATATACCCAGACAAGCAGCATCGGCTTTGCAACTCATCTTCGGCATCTTCTCCTTTTGCATTAATCATGTGTTGCCTCGCCGAAAGCTTATGATTAAAGGTACTATTAGAAGACGCACCTCAAACTGTATATAAATAAGTATTCATATTTACACAGGATTATAACATTATTATTTTGATGATGTCAAACATTAATTTATTTTATAACAATTTGATATTAAAAGTGAAAAAAGGGTATACCGAGGACGGTACACCCTTTATTAGATTGACAACTTAGTCTTTTATCAGTTCCTTTAAGCTTGCTGTAAGCCCTGCAATGTTTTGAATTTCTGAAGGGATTATCAGCTTTGTTGCCTGACCGTTAGCTACATTGGTCAGTGCATCGAAGCTCTTGAGTGCCAAAATTTTCTCAGTAGGCTTCGATGAGTTAAGCATCTTAATACCTTCTGCTGTAGCGTTTTGAACTTTCAATATCGCTTCTGCTTGACCTTCTGCCTCACGGATTGCGGCTTCTTTCTTAGCTTCAGCAACCAAAATCGCAGATTGCTTTTGTCCTTCAGCAACGAGGATAGCAGATTTCTTTTCACCTTCTGCTGTCAGGATAGATTCACGCCTTTGACGTTCTGCTTTCATCTGTTTTTCCATCGCATCCTGAATTTCCGCAGGAGGCATGATGTTTTTAAGCTCAACTCTGTTTACCTTGATTCCCCAAGGATCAGTGGCTTCATCCAAGATTGAACGCATCTTTGTGTTTACTGTGTCTCTTGACGTAAGTGTTTCATCGAGTTCCAAGTCACCGATAAGGTTACGAAGAGTTGTCGCTGTAAGGTTTTCGATAGCGGACATCGGTCTTTCAACGCCGTATACGAAAAGCTTTGGATCGGTAATCTGGAAGAAGATAACCGTATCGATCTTCATTGTTACATTATCCTTAGTGATAACAGGCTGAGGCGGAAAGTCTACAACCTGTTCTTTTATCGAGACTCTTTTGGCCACCTTATCAAGGAAGGGCACCTTGAAGTGCAGTCCTACAGACCACGTTTTATAATACGCCCCGATTCGCTCAAGAACAAAAGCTTGCGCTTGAGATACAACTTTGATGTTTGTTACAACAAGTAGAAGCAATATCACCGCTACTATAAGCCAAACCCACCACATACTAATTTCCTCCTATTTATCAATTTTTTTAACAATCAATTTCACGCCTGCAATAGCTTGGATGATAACCTCTTCACCCTTTTTAATGGTGACAGCATCATCAATAGATCTCGCTGACCAGCTAAGACTGCGCACTTTAACTCTGCCTTCGGCTTTAACGTTGTTTATATCTTCAGTAACGATACAAGATTCACCGACAAGGCTGTCAGCATTGGTCTTATTCTTTCCTATCTGCAATTTTTTTACCACTAAAGGCCTTGTGAAAACCAAAAGAACGATCGAAGTGACCAAGAAAATCGCAATTTGCCAATACAGGTTTAAGCCTAAAGTCGTCGCTACCATTGCCAAAATACTACCAAAAACAAACCATATAGTTGCAAGATCCATGGTTGCAGCTTCGATAATACCAAGAACTATCGCTATACCCAGCCAAACCCATATCATAACACTACTATCCATACTTAAAACCTCCTTACCTCTGTACATTAATATTATCACTTTAGTATGACCATTACAACATAATGTTTGTAACATTTTGTAAATAGTTTAAAGTTCTTAAGAAACTTTTTTATAAATTGATTATAAAATATACGATGCACAAAAACCAGAGTAAAAATGCGGTTTTTGCGAATAAAAAACCTCATTATTGAGGTTTTTGTATAGGAAAATTATCATTTGATTTTTTTGTTTAGATTTCATGCAAGACGGAATTTATTCCGAGATCTTATGCCTTAAAGAATGCTTCTCAATCTCTATTTCGATATCACGAAGAAGGTTTTGAACCTGTTTTATCTGCGGGATTATAGCCCTAAGCCTAACTATCTCTTTTTCGTCAACTATACCATCTGCAAGAACGTCAAATAATTCGTTTTTAAACTGCTCCAAAACTTTGTTGGCATTTATAAGACCATATCCTGATTCGAACAGATTTTTCGGTGAGCTGAACTCGTGGTCTTCTTTCCCAATCAAGCACGATTCCGAGCAATACTTTCGTCGAAGTACGGGGTTCTCATAGACTTTGCTCATAGCGAAAACAACTTCCGGGCTTGGCTCGCTCTCTCCAGTTTCATATCTCCCCAAAGTCGCAAGACTAACATGAAGCTTTTCAGCAGCATCATCTCTGTTCAAGGGACTATCAGAATTCCTATTGAATTTTTCCCTTGCTTCTCTATAAAGGTTTTCTTTTTTCATACTATAACCGCCATTGTTTTTGATTTCGCTATTATAACATTTCTGAAATGCACATGCAATTATTTGAAAAATTAGAAGATGGGTTTTAAGAAAAAGTAATCGATTGAAATTAGATGTATAAATAGTAGAATGAACAGACTAAAACAAGCGGTAGAAATAAAAAAACTCATGGTTAACAGCATGAGTTTTTTTCGTGCAATCGTATAAAAATTTCTTCCCAAGGTAAAGATAGTCTTATACACATCATAGTTGGGGAGGACAAAAATTTGCTTAACAAAGTTGAGATATGTGGGGTGGACACATCCAAGTTGCCGGTATTAAAAGAGAAGAAAATGAACGAACTTTTCATTCTGATAAAGCAAGGGAACAAGAAGGCGAGAGAGGAGTTTATCAGAGGCAATTTGCGGCTTGTATTGAGCGTTATACAGCGTTTTAATAATAGGGGTGAGAATGTGGATGACTTATTTCAGGTTGGATGTATCGGTCTTATCAAAGCGATTGATAATTTCGATTTGAAACATGGCGTAAAGTTTTCGACTTATGCTGTCCCCATGATTATCGGGGAAATAAGAAGATATTTAAGAGATAATAATTCGATAAGAGTAAGCAGATCGCTCCGTGATACTGCATATAAAGCACTGCAGATTCGAAACAGTATTGCAAACAAGAAATTTGAAGAACCTTCGATCGAAGAGATTGCGAAGCTCATGGATATGAGACAGGAGGATGTAAGCTATGCTTTGGATGCAATCCAGGATCCCGTTTCTCTTTTTGAGCCGATATTCCATGACGGTTCGGATGCGGTATATGCAATGGATCAAATCAGTGATGAAAAGACAAAAGATGAATATTGGCTTGAAGAACTCGCATTAAAGGAAGCTATGAGAAAGCTCAACGAAAGAGAGAAGAATATAATTAGTTTGAGGTTCTACCAAGGTAAAACTCAGATGGAAGTGGCTAATGAAATCGGCATTTCTCAAGCACAGGTTTCGAGACTCGAAAAAACCGCACTCAAGAATATGCAAAAGAATATTAAACAATAGTTTAAAACACTTGTATGAAAAAAGCACTCTTCAACGAATTGAAAAATGCTTTTGTTTTGTCTCGATTAAGTTTTTTCTATGAAGGATACACGCTGACTTGTTTTCTGGTTCTTCCTTTATGTTCAAACTTAACTTTTCCGCTTATCATTGCGAAAAGAGTGTCATCTTTTCCTCTGCCAACATTTTCACCTGGGTGAATTTTTGTTCCTCTCTGGCGAACAAGAATGTTCCCAGCTAGGACTTGTTGACCATCAGATCTTTTAACACCTAGACGTTTGGATTCGCTGTCACGACCGTTTCGTGTGCTTCCCATACCTTTCTTATGTGCCATCTGGACTTCACCTCGCTTTTATTTATAATAATCTATTTTTCTTCAGGTTTTTTTGCAGTAGTAGTCTTCTTTGCAGCTGGCTTCGCAGCAGTAGTAGTCTTCTTCGCAGCTGGCTTCGCAGCAGCAGTAGTCTTCTTCGCAGCTGGTTTAGCAGCAGTAGTAGTCTTCTTCGCAGCTGGTTTAGCAGCAGTAGTTGCTTTCGCAGCTGGCTTCGCAGCAGCAGTTGCTTTCGCAGCCGGTTTAGCAGTAGTAGTCTTCTTCGCAGCTGGTTTAGCAGCAGTAGTTGCTTTCGCAGCCGGTTTAGCAGCAGTAGTTGCTTTCGCAGCCGGCTTAGCAGCAGTAGTTGCTTTCGCAGCCGGTTTAGCAGCAGTAGTTGCTTTCGCAGCTGGCTTAGCAGCAGTAGTAGTCTTCTTTGCAGCTGGTTTAGCAGCAGCCTTTGGTTTTGTAGTCACATCTCCGATGCTGACTATTTCTAGTTCAGTATACGGCTGTCTATGACCTTGCTTTTTGCGATATCCGATTTTTGGTTTGTACTTAAACACAACGATTTTTTTGCTTTTGCCTTCGCCTAAAACTTTGGCAGAAACTTTTACACCGCTTACTATCGGCGTACCGACTTTTGTGTTCTTTCCATCAACCACGGATAGTACATCAAACTCTAAAACATCTCCTGTTTTAGCAGCTAGTTTCTCAACTCTGACTACGTCACCAACAGAAACGTGCTGTTGCTTTCCGCCTGTCTGAATAATTGCATACATATAGCGTTAACCTCCTCAACCCAGTCTCGCCAACAAGGGTACTTTTTGCTTTCTTGTCAGAAAGAAAAAAGGTTTCTAAAAAACCCTTAATCGTGCGGCTCACCGAAATATTCTAGCACAAGCTATTGCCTTTGTCAACAATACACTTTGGCATCGTCCAATATTCTTTCGAGCTCTT
>Ga0180435_10003708_pt1 | contig 15209 bp, 9 predicted proteins | sample SS_ome_3_FD_132467 | JGI IMG/M metagenome (GOLD analysis project Ga0180435, IMG submission 132467) | Hypersaline lake sediment archaeal communities from the Salton Sea, California, USA - SS_3_S_1 metaG | ecosystem: Environmental > Aquatic > Non-marine Saline and Alkaline > Hypersaline > Sediment... | reverse complement strand
GCGAGTGCCACGGCGAACCCGATGATCGTGGTCAAATGCCGCTGCAAATCATCGGACTGCAGCACGCGCGTCTGCCAAGCGGCAACGCGCACCAAGCCATCGAGGAATCCCTGGTACGCACCTGCCGGACCGAACCGGACGCCGCCAAGGCGCGCCACGAGGAACCGGTGTAGGGGTCCCCACGCGATCGTCAGGACCACGCCGATCGTGACCGTCACGATCGACAGGATCAACGCCGTGTTCACCCCATGCCAAAGCGCCAGGTAGAACGAAGCGTCCGCCCCAAGGATGGCGCTGGCAGCGGGCACGAGCAATCCTTGTGCGAGCACGTCGGGCGCGAAGCCAAAACCAATGCCCAGGGCGGCCAGCACGGCGGGTCCCAGCCACATCGACAGGGGCGCCTCGTGCGGCGACTTGGGGGCCGTCACCTCCCGTCCCGCGAACGGACGCCAAACGACGAGAAAGACGATGACCACCATGACCGCGCTCGCCGCAATGAGGGCCGCGAGTGCCCACACGTGCGGAAGCAGTGTCTCGTACGCCACTTCCTTCGCCACGAAGCCCAGCATGGGCGGCAGGCCGGCTGCGCTCACGCCCGCCAGCAACGCAATCGTCCAACTCACCGGCATGACACGCCCAAGCCCCTTGAGTTCGGTCACGTCACGACTGCCTGCCTCGTGATCGATGTTGCCGGCCACCATGAACAGCGGCGCCTTGTAGAGCGCGTGCGCCACCATGAACACCACCATGGCCTTCGCGCCGTACGTCCCCCCGACGCCAATCAGCACCACCAGCGCGCCAAGGGCAATCAGGGTCGAGTACGCCAACAACCGCTTCGCGTCGCGTTGCAGCAACGCCAGGCCTGCCGCGGCGAGTACCGTCAGCGTGCCCACGACCGTCAACAGCCAGAACCACGCGGGGGTACCCCCCAAGCCCGGCGCAAGCCGCGCCAGGAGGTACACGCCGGCCTTCACCATCGTGGCGCTGTGCAGGTACGACGACACGGGCGTGGGTGCGGCCATCGCGTTGGGGAGCCAAACGTGGAACGGGAACTGGGCCGACTTCGTGAACGCACCCAGCGCAATGAGGATCAAGGCAGGAAGGTAGATCGGCGACGAGGTCAACGCAGCGGGATCGGCCAGCATCTCCGAAATGCGGAACGTGCCCACCTCATGCCCAAGCAGCAGGAACCCCCCAAGCATCGCCAGGCCCCCCGACCCGGTGATCAGCAGGCCCTGCAACGCTCCATCGCGACTCGACCGGAGTTCATGCTTGTAGCCAATCAGGAAGTACGAGGTGAGGCTCGTCAACTCCCAGAACACGAACAACGTGATCAGGTCGTCGGACAGGACCACGCCCAGCATGGCGGCCATGAAGGCAAACAACAGCAGGTAGAAGCGTGGCAACTGCCGGTCGCCCCGCAGGTAACCACCGGCGTAGATCACGACGGCCGTCCCAATGCCGCTGATCATGAGGGCAAAGGTGAGCGACAACCCGTCGAGCCGGAAGGCGGCCTCGATGCCGAGTTGCGGCACCCACGTCACGCTCGAGGAGAGGACGCCACCGGCGGCAATCTCGGGGAGGTGGGTGGCGAACCATGCGGTCAGGGCGGCGGGAACGAGTGCGAATGCCCACCCCACCGAAGAGCCCAACGTGGGCGTGAGGAGGGGGGCCAATGCAGCGGCCACGAAGCCCAGTAGAACGGCGATCAACATGACGGTTCCGGCGCGATTGACACGCGTCGAACCTCCCTAGGCGAAGAATTCGTGCTCCGGCGCCACCCCGGGGTAGCGACCACCAACGTGACCGAAAGTCTACCCCGAGGGTTCACGCCACGATTGTCGTTCGGGGCAGGATTGCGCGTTCCTCACGCGCGACGCGCGAGCACCTCGACCCGGTCACCGACGTGGACGCGCCCCTCACCTCGCGCAACCGCATTCACACCGAAGGTGACGCCCCCCTCGGCATCCCGCCGGAAGGTCGCCAGGGTTGCGAGCGGCTCCTTGCCTGCAGGACCACCATCCGGGTCGAGCGTCGTCACCACACAACGCACGCAAGGCTTGACGAGGTCGAACGTCACCGCCCCAATCCGAAGGACGGCAATCTCGTCCTCCTCCCACGCCTCAAGACCGTCGACCACGAGGTTGGGTCGAAACCGTTCCATCGCAATCGGAAGCCCGGCTCGGGACTCCAGGTCACGCAACGACGCCTCGTTGGCAATCAGGAACGGATACCCGTCCGCAAAGGAGACGTGGGCGCCGGGGCGCACACGTGAAGTGCGCATTGGCCGCGCGCGATCCGATGCAAGGGCAACGAGGTCGTAAGGATGTCCGAGGTGCGCGTCAAGCCACAGTCGAGCGTCATGACCGCAGGACGATGCGCGCACCCGATCGTCCCACACCGTCACCTCCACGACGTCGTCCGTGCTCGAGGGAAGAGGGACGTGGATTTGGCTCGGTGACACCGTACTTTGCGTGCCGCGCCAGACGAGATGAAGGCCACGGGCGTCACCGTGCGCCTCGATGTATCGGAGTGAGGGGGCAATTCGCTGGCTCACGAAGTCCCCGGCATCATCCACCAGCATCCAGCGGCGATCGAACGCCAAGCCGATGGGCGTCACCATGGCCGTGGCGTGGGCAATGCCGCGCGCCCCCTTGAGCGCATGAACCACGATGCTCGACAGCACCCACCAAGCGTACCTCGGGGCCCCACTGGGTCGGTCGGAGCCAAGACATTGAAGACCGATCCTCCAGTGCTGGAGGGCCGAAAGACCGCTCTACCTCCAGCATCGAGCGAACGAGGAATCTAGGGCGGCAGCATGCAACTTCATTCATGCTGCCGCTGCGACCCATCCGAACGGTGGTCACGATGGAGTTGGCGACGTTCTCGCTCTTCATGCCGGTGCAGGACGCAAAAAGCTGTGCGATCCCTCGCTCCTACCAGTTGGCGGGGAACGACGAGCGAAGTGGCGGTTCAACGAGCAACGTTGCACGGACATGACAATAGTGTCTTAAAGTACGAACGCGTCCGAAATTCAAACCACCGAAGTGGTTTCAGGTCGCTTTGTGTCTTCTCTTGGAGAGAGAACCGCCCTTAAGGAGGGAACCGTGAACATCACGACCAGACTTGTCACTGCCCTTGCTGCGCTCGCGCTCTTTGCCGGTGCAGCCATGGCCCAAACGTGCGAGGTCGTCGGCGAAGCGCCGATGCTCGCCGAGCGCGTCGCTGCAGGCGATCTTCCGCCCGCCGCCGAGCGCATCCCATCCAACCCCATGGTGCTCGCCGTCGCCGAAGAGATTGGCACGTACGGTGGCGAAATGCTCGACCTGTACGACGGAAGCCGCCTCGCCGAGTTCCGCCAGTTCGGCTATGAGGGCCTCGTCCGCTGGAACACCGACGGCTCGGAAGTCATCCCCAACATCGCCGCCGGCTGGGAAGTCTCCGAGGACGGCAGCGCCTACACGTTCACCCTCCGTGAAGGCCTCCGCTGGAGCGACGGTCACCCCTTCACCACCGCCGACATCCAGTTCTACTTCGACGAGGTCGCCTTCGAGCCGTACAACTGCTGCAACGACTACATGCTCGTCGATGGCCAGAAGCCCGTCGTCGAAATCATCGATGATCTCACCTTCAGCATGAGCTGGGATGCCCCCAACTCCACGCTGCTGCAGAACCTTGCTACGAGCTACGGCGTTCAAGTGACGCAGTTCGCCGCGCACTACCTCGAGCAGTTCTCCATGAAGAAGAACCCTGAAGCCGTCGAGGCGCTGATGGCCGAGGATGGATACGACGACTACAACGAGTGGTGGGCCGCCAACGTCGGACGCTACGGTCAGAACTCGGAGTACAACAATCCCGACCGCCCGCTCATGACGGCCTGGATTCCGACCGCACCGTTCATCGGTCAAGAGCGCTTCACCTTCGAGCGCAACCCGTACTACTTCAAGGTCGACGAAGCCTGCAACCAGCTTCCCTACATCGATTTCCGCACCTGGAGCCTCACCCCCGACGAGGAAGTGCGCGTCCTTCGTACGATGGACGGCCAAGATCACTTCTGTCGCCGCGACGTCTGCCAGCCGCCCAACAAGGCCGTGCTGTTCGACTCGCAGGACCAGGGTGACTACCGCTTCGTCGACCTGACGAACAGCGATCACAACCAAATGCTCCTCCACATCAAGTACACGCACGACCTCGAGGAGCGCGCTGCGCTGTTCCAAGAGAAGGACTTCCGGGTTGGCCTGTCGCTTGCCATGGACCGTCAGAACGTCATCGACACGGTCTACGTCGGCCAAGGCACCCCGCACCAGATGGCCCCCCGCTCGGGTCCCTTCTACAACGAGCAGCTCGCCACGCAATTCACCGAGCATGATCCCGAACTCGCCTCGGAGTATCTCGATCGCGTCCTCCCGGAGCGGGATGCCAACGGCATGCGCATGCTTAACGGTGAACCCTTCACCTTCAACGTGCTCGTCAATGCTGGATTCCGCGCCGATTGGGCCGACGTCATGCAGCTCATCGAGCGTGACTGGGAGGCCGTGGGCCTCGACGTCAACGTGATCGTGGGTTCGGACGAGTTCGCTCGTTCCGCCCGTCAGGGCAACGACGTCGATGCCTACGTGTGGGCCGGTGAGAACGGTACGGGCCAGCTCCCCATTCTCGCTGCCGACGAGTACGTCCCCGAAGCGGCCTACGGTTGGTACGCCTGGGGTGCCGAAAACTACTTCGGTACGGAACCCGCCAACCCCGTCGTCACGCCGCCCAGCGACATTCAGCGCATGATCGAACTCGTGTCGCTCATCCCGACGTCCGCCTCGGCCGAGGTGCAGTCCGACCGCATGAAGGAACTGCTGCAACTCCACGCCGACGGACTTTGGGTCATCGGCCTCGCCATGCCCGAGGGTGACTACCGGGTTGTGAACAGCGCGCTTCGCAACGTTCCCAACCCGCTCATCGGTGGTTGGCTCTACCCCGGGCCTGGACCGCTCAACTTCGAAACGTTCTTCTACGGCAACTAGTACTTCGCTGTAACGAACTCCGTCGCATTCCTCGACCCCATGATGCCCACGCGGCATCATGGGGTCGACCAGAAGTCTTGAGGAGCCCATGACGAACTACCTTCTTCGTCGCCTGCTCTACATGATTCCGACGTTGATCGCCGTTTCGTTCGTGGCGTTCGCCGTGATTACTCTTCCGCCAGGCGATTACGCGGACACGTACGTCCTCGCCGCCCGCCAGAGCGGCCAAGTGGTGACCCCCGAACAGGAGCAGGCCATCCGCGAGTTCTACAAACTCGATCGGCCCTGGATCGTGCAGTACTGGGATTGGACGAGCTCGATCATTACGCGAGGAGACTTCGGCTTTTCCTTCCAGTGGGATTTGCCCGTCAACGAACTCATTTGGCCCCGGCTCGCCATGACGTTCGTCGTGTCGTTCTCCAGCCTCATGCTCGTGTGGATCATCGCCATACCCATCGGCGTTTACTCCGCCGTACGGCAGTACTCCGTGGGCGACATGCTCGCCACCATCTTTGGCTTCATCGGTCTCGCCATCCCCAATTTTCTTTTCGCGCTCGTCTTAATGTACGTATCGTTCCGATATTTCGGCGCAAGTGTGGGCGGCTTGTTCTCCCCGGAGTACATTAATGCCCCATGGTCCTTCGCCAAGCTCGGCGATTTCCTTGGCAAGCTCTGGCTTCCCATGGTCGTGCTCGGCACGGCCGGAACGGCAGGCCTCATTCGCGTCGTTCGCGCCAACCTGCTCGACGAACTCAAGAAGCCCTACGTGGTGACGGCGCGCGCCAAGGGCATGCGCGAGCGTGATGCGATTCGAAAGTACCCACTGCGCATTGCGCTCAATCCGTTCGTGAGTAGCCTCAACGACGTATTCGTCCAGCTCGTGTCGGGCGCAACGATCGTGTCCGTCGTGCTCAGTTTGCAGACGACCGGACCCCTGCTCCTCGAGGCATTGCGCGCCGAGGACATGTACCTCGCTGGGAGCTTCATCATGATGCTCAGCCTCCTCACCGTCGTCGGTACGCTCGTGTCGGACCTCCTCCTCGCCTGGCTCGACCCGAGGATTCGCTTCCGATGAGCGTCGCCATGCCCACGCTGGAAGACGCTGGGGCAAGTGAGAACGCGCCGCGCGTCGTCACGCCCGCCCAACTCATCTGGCGCAAGTTCCGGCGTCACCGCCTCGCCATGCTGGGCGCCGTCCTCACCATCGCGCTCTACCTCGGAGCTGCCTTCGCGCCATTCATCGCCCCCTTCGGCCCCAACGAGTACCAGTCGCGCTACACCTATGCGCCTCCCCAAACGGTGCATTGGATTCGAACGAACGAAGAAGGCCGCCGAATCTTCGGACCCTACGTCTACGATTTGAAGGTCAGCGTCGACTACGCATCGGGCCGCCGCGTGTTCGAAACCGATCGCGAGAACGTCATCCCCATCCGGTTCTTCCCAAGGGGCGCGGAGTACCGCCTCTTTGGCTTCATTCCTGCCGACCGGCACTTGTTCGGCCCAGCCGATCCCGACCGACCCATGTTCCTCACCGGCGCCGACCGGCTGGGTCGCGACATGTTCTCGCGCACGATCATCGGGTCCCAAGTCTCGTTGTCGATTGGCCTCGTCGGCGTCATCATGAGCCTGATCCTCGGGCTCATCTTCGGAGGGCTGTCAGGCTATTACGGTGGTGCCGTCGATACCTTCATCCAACGCGTCATCGAATTCCTGCAATCGATTCCATCCATCCCGCTGTGGATTGGTCTCGCCGCGGCACTGCCCAAGGACGTCAACCCTGCCCTCATCTACTTCTACATCACGTTGATCCTCTCCCTCATCGGATGGACGGGGTTGGCGCGTGTGGTGCGAGGACGCTTCCTGTCACTCAAGAACGAGGATTTCGTGCGCGCCGCCCGCCTCGACGGGGCGAGCCCCTGGCGCGTCATGTTCCGTCACATGGTGCCCTCGTTCCTGTCGCACATCATCGCCGCGGTCACGCTCGCCATTCCCGCCATGATCCTCGCGGAAACGGCACTCAGTTTCCTTGGGCTGGGGCTGCGCCAACCCGTCATCAGCTGGGGCGTCCTGCTCCAGGAAGCGCAGAACATTCGCTCGGTGGCCACGGCCCCATGGCTCTTCGTTCCTGGCGGTGCCGTGGTGGTTGCCGTCCTCGCCATGAACTTCCTCGGTGACGGCCTCCGCGATGCGGCCGACCCGTTTTCCTCCAACTGATTCACGAAAGGACCTCCATGTCGATTCGATTCGAAGGTACCCTCACGCGCACCGACGAGAGGATCACCCGCACCTTCCCGTTCGACGTGCCCGAGGGCACGACGGACCTCAACGTGCGGCTCCGTTACAATCCCGCCCATACCGAAGGCGCTTCCCTGCCACAGCAGATCAGCATGACCGTCTACGGTCCAAACGGGTGGGTGTCGGAGATCAACCGTGCGGGCGATCGCTTCGAGGAAGGTACCGACATTGGTCCCAACCCCAGCCCCGGGACCTTTCCCACGCGGATCGAGCCTGGCCGATGGACGATCTTCCTCAGCACCTACCGCGTGGTGGACACCATCGTCCAATTCGAAATCGAGGTGACCTTCCGAAACGGCGCCTCCAACATCACGCTTCCCGAGGCGCCGGCAGCTGCCGAGCCACGAAGCCGTGGTGCAGGCTGGTACCGCGGTGACTTGCACGCCCACACGGTGCACAGCGACGGCGCATGGGGCAACCGCGAGCTCGTCGACTACATGCAACGGCACGGCCTCGACTTTTGTACCCTCACCGATCACAACACCGTGACCGGCCTTCCCGAGCACCTCAGCCTGGCGCACGACGGGATGGTCACACTCGGCGGGAGTGAAGTGTCGACCTACCGTGGTCACATGCTTGCCCTTGGTGTTCACGAGCGCATCGAATGGCGTAACGAGGATGGCACCACCATTGCCGTTTCCAGCCTTGCCGATGCGATTCATGACGTGGGCGGCCTCTCCATCATTTGTCACCCACGCAAGCCGGGCGACCCTTGGTGCTGCGGATGCCGCTGGGAGCATCTCGACATGATGCCAGGCAACGCCAAAGGCGTGGAGATTTGGAACGGCGTATGGAGCGACCGGAATGGCGAGGGAATCGCGCTGTGGCAATCCTGGCTCGACGAGGGACACCGCCTCGTCGCCACGAGCGGCACCGATCACCACGGCCGCAGTGAGCACTTCGAAGCGGCGCGCCAGGCGCGGGCTGCGGTGAACGTCGTGTATGCCCAAGAGTTTCGGGCAGATGCGATTCTCGATGCGCTCAAGCGTGGCCATAGCTACGTCTCCGCTGGACCCATCCTGCAACTCCATGGAACGCAAGAGGCCATCAGCTCGCAAGTGCACATGGGAGACCAAGTCCAGGACGATGGTGTGGTCATCATCGAAGCAGCGTGGAATGACCTTCCCGAAGGCGCGAGCGCGCACCTCGTCATCGACGGTCAGCGGGAAGTCCTCGGGAACGAGGAGCGCGGCGAGCATCGTCGTGACATCGATGCAACGTCGTTTCGTTGGCTGACGCTGGAAGCCTGGGATGACGCTGGAGCATGGGCCATCAGTAACCCAATCTATGGAAGGCGTTGACGTGGAGGCGGTGACGCGAAGCGACACGATTCTCCGCGTCGAGGAACTGCAGACGACCTTCAACACCGACGAGGGGAAGGTGCGCGCCGTTCGAAGGGCCTCGTTCTCCGTGGAGCGTGGCAAGACGCTCTGTATCGTAGGCGAGTCCGGCTGCGGCAAATCTGTCGCAGCTCGCTCCATCCTGCAGCTCGTTCAGCATCCCGGTGTCATCGAGGGTGGGTCGATTCACTTCGATGGGCCCCGCGGAGCCGTGGACCTCACGACGCTCGATCCGTACGGTGCAGAGATTCGTGCCGTGCGTGGGAACGACATCGCCATGATCTTTCAGGAGCCCATGTCGGCCCTGTCCCCCGTGCATACCATCGGCCACCAGATCATCGAGGCCATCCAGCTGCACCGTGACGTCGCGCGCTCCGAGGCGTATGCGCGTGCCGTCACTTTGCTTGACCGCGTGCGAATGCCCGATCCGGAGAAGCGCCTAGCGTCGTACACGTTCGAACTGTCGGGCGGCATGCGACAGCGCGCGATGATCGCCATGGCGCTCGCTTGCGACCCCCAACTCCTCATCGCCGATGAGCCCACCACCGCGCTCGACGTCACGACGCAAGCCACCATTCTCGATCTGCTTCGTGAGTTGCAGCGAGAGCAGGACATGTCGCTCATCCTGATCACGCACGACCTCGGGGTCGTCGCCGAAATGGCGGACGACGTTGCCGTGATGTACCTCGGCCGTGTCGTTGAATCCGGACCCGTTGGAGAGGTCTTCGCGAATCCGCACCACCCGTATACGCGGGGGCTGCTCGCCTCGATTCCACGCATGGACCCTGAGCGTGCCTATCGCCGCTTTGCGATTCCCGGCAACGTCCCGAGTGCGATGACCGAAATCCAGGGCTGCGCCTTCCAAGATCGCTGCCCCTTTGCCATTCCCGGTCGCTGCGACGTCGATCGACCCGTGACGCTTGAGATCGGGGATGCTCATGGCGTGGCATGCCACCTGTTCGATGGGGACGATGCTGCAAGTCCCGAAGCGCTCCCTTGGCTCGGTGTGGAGGATGACTACGCGCCGTCGCACGTCCGTGTCGACGATGAGGTGCAGGATTCGGTCGTCCTCGACGTTCGTGAGGTGGACGTGCACTACCCGGTGCATGGCGGTTTGCTGCAGCGACGCATTGGCACGGTGCGTGCGGTCGAAGGGGTTTCCCTGTCGCTGCGAAAGGGAGAAACCGTTGGTCTCGTCGGTGAGTCTGGCAGTGGCAAGACCTCGTTCGCGCACACCCTGGTCCGGCTTCATCCGCCCACGCGTGGCGTGATTACGTTGCATCGCGACGGCCGTGAACCGCTCGACGTGGTGCATGCCGAGCGGGGTGAGCTGCGGAACTTGTATCGCTCGGTCCGCATGGTGTTCCAGGATCCGTACGGTTCGCTCGACCCACGTCTCCCGGTTCGCGAGGTCATCGGAGAACCCATCGACTTGCTCACGGACGTAACGCGACGGGAACGCAATGATCGTGTGGGCGACCTGCTCGACGTGGTGGGCTTATCGCCCGACATCGCGACACGCTACGTCCATGCCTTCAGTGGCGGTCAGCGGCAACGCATCGGGATTGCCCGCGCGCTTGCGACGGACCCGCAGGTCCTGATTGCCGACGAGCCCGTGTCTGCCCTCGACGTGTCGGTGCAGGCGCAGGTGCTCAACCTCCTCGAGCGCCTCGTGGCCGAGCGGGGTCTCACGATGCTCTTCGTGTCCCACGACCTGTCGGTCGTGTCGTCGCTGTGCGACCGGGTCGTGGTGCTGTATGCAGGGGAAATCGTGGAGGAGGCGAAAAGCACTTCGCTCTACCGTACGCCGCGACACCCGTACACCGAGGCGTTGCTGGCTGCCGTTCCGGTACCGGATCCGTCGGTGAAGCGCAACGAGCTGCCTCCATTGCAGGGGGGCGTACCCGATCCTGCCAACCGGCCGGCTGGATGCGCGTTTGCTGCACGCTGCCGCTACGCGACCGAGCGTTGTCGCGATGAGCGACCGGCGTTACGCGAGGTGGGGGACGCACGTGTGGCGTGCCATCACGCCGAGGAACTCGAACTCGTGGGTGCGTCTGCCTGACGTTCGCGAAGGAAGCGCGTCAGCCCCACGAGATCGTCGGTGTTGATGAGGTCGACCCCCTCGTCGAGTAGGGTCGTCCAAACCGTCGTTCTTTCGGGTCCTGGCGTTTCTGGGGTTGCCCAGAAACGGAGGAGTTGCCCTTCGGAGTGGGCGGCAGCAACGGCATCGCGGAGCTTTCGCCGGTCCTGCTCCGGCATCGCGCCTGCACCACGCCAGCGCGTGAACTTGCCCCAGTCATCGGACACGATGGGCATGGTGTCTCGGTTGCGGGCTTTGGCGAGGTGTGGGAGGCGACCATCATAGTGGCACCAGCCAGACCGCTCTTCGTCGAGGGTTGCATAGGGTGGACGGTTGCCGGTCAATACGAGGTGGATGGGCGAGCCGTTCTGGGGCTTCCCGGGACGCGCAATCCATGGACCATAGCGCTCGGCGAGTCGCTCGACGGCCTGGTAGGCAGGCATGGCGCGCGTCTTCACGTCCACGTACAGCCATGTCGCATCCGTAGCGGCGAGGCGACCCGAGTCGTAGGCGTCGACGAGGGGATCGAGATAGAGGCGTGGGACGGTGCGTCGTGGCCGAAGGTCTTGTGGGTCGTGAGCGACGAGCAGCTGCCCGAACAGGTGCCACACGTCGAACTCGATGTGCCGAACACCGACTTCGAGGGCGTCGAGCAAGGGTCGTTCATTCTCGTCGTCGCGATGGGCGAACGCTTGTGGAACGGCATCGTTCATGGGCATCCTCCTTGAGGGCCTCGCAGCATGGCGTGGAAGTGACGTGGAGCGTCGGTTGGTCGGGTCATCCGATCGTGGGCGAGACGTCGTCAGAAAGTTCGATCGCGAGCGTGAGGACGCCGGCATGTGGCAATGCGATGGGAACGTCGGTTCCTTCGAACGCGTGTTCCTGGATGGGGGTCTGGTCGAGGCGAACGATGTGGCATCGGCGAATCGAGCTGGGTGCACGGAGGATGCCTTCGGTGGTGTCCCTGCCTGCGTTGTAGATGCGCACGATGACCGTGGCTTCGTCGTCGAGAGGCCCATCGAGTTGGGTGGGCGTGATCGTCGACAGGGTGAGGGGTGGCGTGAGCGTCCAGCCACGTGCAGGGCGTGCCATCACGTTGGGGGCGGCTATGTCGATGCCAGCGCAGGCGGCATCGGAGGGTACGGCCATTGGAGGCGCGATGCAGCGGTCTGCCTGCATCGTCAACCGGGCCGTGTCGCCGGCGCGTGACGGTGCGATGGCGAGTCGCGCTTCGAAGGGGCCGAGTTGCTGCGCTCCTGGAGCCTCGAGAGCAGGTCCCGCCTCTTGTGGGCGGCTCGCAAGGTCGTCGCGCGATAGCCAGCCGATCGAGCGGAGGAGCGTGAGGGCCAGGGCGGTGCCGCGTGGCGTCCGCACACCCTCGACTTCGGGGAGTCCGCGCGTCACCAAGGCGAGCGTGCGTTCCTCGTCCTCCATGGCCGCGAAGCGGCGGATGGGATGGGTGCGGGTGGGCGCCTGATGCCAACCCTTGCCTTCGGGAGGATCGATCGGACTGCGCAGGGTTGCCCAGTGCGTATCGCGCAAGATCGTATGGGTCACGAGGTCGTTCTCGAGCCATAGGCGGAGCCGATGATCGTGTGCTGAATTGTCGACCTCGACGTCCAGGAGAATCGTGTCGGCAAACGCATCGAGATGCACCGTGAGCCTCGCCTCAATCGTGGATACGCCCTCGAAACTGCAGCGGTCCTCGGCGAGGCGCTCCGGGAGTTCGAGGTGGTGCCGGAGGCTCACGCTTGCCCGAAGAGGCCCATCGAGGGCGAGCCTGGGTGCGTCGCGTAGGGTCGACATCCTCACGTCGGCACCGCGAACGGGAGAGTAGTCGTAGCTGTCCCCCGCGTCCGCCTGGTCCTCGAAGCACAGATGCATGGCATGGCGGAGGCCTTCGGCTCTGTCGATGAGCAGGAGCGTGCCGTCGCGATGCACCTGGAGTTCCAGTGCCGCGTTGCGAAGGACGATCGAACCGTCCTCATGCCGAAGCGTGTCCACCGGGTCCGTGGGTTCGGGTGCCGCACCCGCGTCCACCTCTTCCACCGCGATGGTCAGGTTGGAAAGGCCCATGGGCGTGAGGGGTGTGGCGACGCGCATGGACACCCGTTCCACCTGCACGCGCGCGTCGCCAGGCGCGGTGGTTTCGTCGACGTGGACTTGCATCGGGAGCGCCTGACCTTCGGTGTCGTAGGCGCGCAGGGCATCGCGTGAGCCTCGTGGGGCGTCGAACGTCAACGCCACCGTGCCCCATGATGCATCGGGGGTGGGCGTGAACACCGTCCAGGTGCGTTCGGCCCGTTGAGGCGCGAGGTGCGTCACGGCGCGTTGCACGAGGCCGTGCGCGAGGCGTTCCGCCCGAGCGAAGCGCGCCATCATGGCGTCCGCGACGGGATCGATGGAGCATCCACAGATCGAGTCGTGGGGGTGGTTGCGCAGCAGGGTGCGCCAGGCTTCGTCGAGTGCGTGCCGGTCATCCGGACCTCCCTCGAGGAGGGAAAGGCCAAGTAAGGGCCCCGCGTAGCGCTCGAGCAGCGTTTCGACCGCGTGATTCGTCGTCTTGAGCGGCATGCGTGCTGACCAGACGCCGGACAGGACGTGGTAGTACCGGCTCCCTCGAAACTCGTCCTGATGGACGCGTGACGTGTCGTGGTCTTCGCGGACGGCTTCAACGTAGTGCTCGATGTCGGTGTGGAGAAAGGTGAGATGGGGGTGGCGACGGCGCGCATCATCGAGGACGTCGGGCAGGGTCGGTTGGGGAAACAGGTGGTCCGACCCGTTGAGCAGCAGCAGGTGGGGACCGTTCGCGTAGGCGGCGATGCCGCCGACGCGCTCGATGTTGCTGCGAAGCCACGCCTCGGGAATGTTGCTCGCACCATTGCCGTAGAGAATGGCCTGGAGGTGCGTGGCTGCCTGATCGAGGTCGAGCGGATCGCAGTAGGACTGGTCATCGTGACCTATTGACACGATGGGGGAGTACGTTCCGACGAGATGTACGGCGAGAACGTCGCTTGCGCCGTCGGGACTCCGCCAGGTGAACTCGCTTCCCAGTCGTTCTCCCTCGTCACCGACGCCTCGTTGGAACACGATGGCGTCGAGGCCGAAGCCCCGGATGATCGTGGGCATGTGGGCGATGTGGCCGAACGAGTCGGGGGTGTAGGCGACCTGCATTGCGCCCCCGTACGCTTGGCAGGCGCGCATGCCGAGTTCCATGTTCTTGACGAGCGCTTCTGGGCTGGTGAGGAACTCGTCGCTGAGCACGTACCAGGGTCCGATCCGGAGGCGACCGTCACGTACGTGTCGTTCGATGCGGTCGCGCAGGTCGGGACGGAGGTCGACGATGTCTTCGAGGAGGATGGCCTGGCCGTCGAGCGTGAAGGACGGGTAGCGTGAGGGATCGCGCTCGAGAAGGTCTACGATGGCTTCGGCGACGTCACCGAGGCGGAGTTGAAAGGTCTCGAACGGGAGGTACCATTCACGGTCCCAATGCGTGTGCGGGACGACGTGTACGGTGCGTGCTCGATCATCGCCTTGCGACGAGGCGCGAGTGGACATGAGCGGCATCATTGCATGGTCCGGCCTTCGTCGCTCTCGTCGTTGCAGACCGTGCAACTCGGTGTGTGAAATTGGGGATTGTCGTCCTCATGCACCGTGCATCATCGTTGCCGTTCGGCGTACATTGCAGCCTGGAGGTGGACATGGAAATTCCCGAAGCTGCCGAGGCGCTGCTCGAGGAACGCTACAAGGGTTCGACGTGGGCCATGCTTCACGCGTGGACGTCGGATGAAACGGTGCTGGCCGTGATCGCCGTGGCCGACGATGATTGTTTCGATCTCGAGGACGACGCGTTCGACGTCGACCGTATCCGTCTCGAAGCGCTTCAGATCTTCGACACGGTGCAGGAGGGTTGGGCCATCGAAGAGGACACCGCCTTCGAGCTGGGGGACGTGTTCGCGGAACTCGTCCATGCGTTCGAAGGCGGTGAGGAGACGCCGGAAGCGTTGCGTTCCTGACGTCGGTTTTCTCGATCAGGTGGCGGTTGCCGGCGTGGGTGTTCCAGGCGTTGCCGGTCGACGGTAGGGACGGTTCGTGTCCGCGTCGATCGTGGGTTGCACGCGGCGCAGCCGGAGGGCATTGCCGACGACGAACACGTCGCTGAGTCCCATGGCGGCGGCGGCGAGCATGGGGGAGAGAAGGACGCCGAGCCAGGGGTAGAGGACGCCGGCGGCGACGGGAATGAGCACGGTGTTGTAGGCGAAGGCCCAGAAGAGGTTCTGGCGAATGTTGTTGAGCGTTCGGCGGGACACGGTGATGGCGTTCACGACGCCCCGCAGGTCGCCCGACATGAGCACCACGTCGCCCGCTTCGATGGCGACGTCCGTGCCCGTCCCAATCGCGACCCCCACGTCGGCGGTGGCGAGGGCGGGCGCATCGTTCACGCCGTCCCCCACGAACGCGACGCGTGAACCGTTG
>Ga0180435_10003707_pt1 | contig 15211 bp, 13 predicted proteins | sample SS_ome_3_FD_132467 | JGI IMG/M metagenome (GOLD analysis project Ga0180435, IMG submission 132467) | Hypersaline lake sediment archaeal communities from the Salton Sea, California, USA - SS_3_S_1 metaG | ecosystem: Environmental > Aquatic > Non-marine Saline and Alkaline > Hypersaline >... | reverse complement strand
ACTATTTTTATATCAAAAATCTGTTCTTTCTTTAGGAGGCCTTATGCATGAGTTTGGGCGCGGACGTTGCTGATCATATCTCCGCACCAGGCTTGTTAAAAAACTCCCCGAGTGCTCAATTAATTGTAACCTTGGGTTATCCTAAAACTTAAAACCTAAAACCATTCTTTACCTGTACCCCAGGGCCATGTCCCCAATCATCACCCGCGCAATCTCCATGGAAGTCCCGGCAATCTGGGTATACTTTGCGCATGCATAAGCATCGGCCGCTGGGTTGCCGTGTTGATATCCCTGACCGGACAAAATTTGCAGGGCCATGCTGGCTACCTTTTCCGCAGATTCGGCGCAAAAAACCTTGGCACAGAGCATTAAACCATCCCGTTCCTTGACTTGCTTGTCTGCCGTCCAGGCAACCCGGTAAGCCAATAACTGCGACGTCTGATACAGAGCCAGCATTTCTGCCAATTTGAAAGCCACTTCCTGGTAGGCGATGATGGGCTTTCCGCCGGTGTAATGGGAATTGGCAAAATCTTTGGCGGATGAAAAGGCGGCCTTCATCATCCCCAGGCTGGCGCCAATCAAAATGTAATTTTCCCATTGCCGCAACAATGCGAGCACATCGGTATTTTCAGGCGGTATCATGATGCGGTCAGCCGGGATGTCACAGGCATCCAATTGCATTCCGGCAATGGCCGCGGCACGGTATCCCATGGTCTTCTGGGGCGCGTCTATTTGGAGTCCCTGGGTGTTTTTCTCCACCAGGAATATGGCTGACCGGTCATGCATACACCCCACCACTGCAATCCAATCCGCCCAGGGCGCATTGACCACATAATTTTTTTTTCCGGAAACCTGGATACTGTTTCCGTTTTCAATGCCGGCTGTTTTCAGGGGATCATTGCTTACACTCATGGCATCTTCGGAAAGAGCAACTGCGCCCAGGACGGTGCCGGATCGCAAGTCGGGAAGCAGGTGAGCTTGTTGTTCCGGCGTGCCCCAAAGCTGAATAATACTGCCAAACATGCGCACACTCATCTCAACTAATAAAAAAAGCGATTGTGAAAAAGCCGCCAAAATCTCCTGACCGGCCAAAAGATGTAAACTATCACCATCCGCTTGTCCCGGCAGCTTAAAACCCAATTTTAAATATCCCACCTCAGCCAGAATCTGCTGAAACCGCGATACCCATTCAGGTATAGCCCCTTTTGAATCCGTACCCAACTTTTCAGGAGCCTCATGACCTGATAGCGCCTGCGTCATCTTCCGGTAAAACTTCTGTTCACGCTCACTAAAGTCAAAATCCATAGCAACCTCTTGTTTACAAAACATTGTTCATGGAACTCTATATTTGATATCTGTGATCAGGCCTTTTTTCGAGTGCCTTTTTCTGGTAAATTTCAAATCCGAATATCGAAACAAATTCAAATTTTGAATGCGCAAATGCCACAAACCATCCATTGTTCCTTTATTCACATCGTGAATATTTTGGTCATTATAGTTTAGGTCATTAAAACATGTTTCGGATTTCGTGCTTCGAAATTGAAAAATTATTCCAATAGTCACTGTCTAATTCCATAGGCACAGAAAAAATTAAAGGATCCTGTAGAATAAAATTTCGCTACATCAATTTGGAGATAATCTTCTTCTGTATTTCCGACGTCCCGCCCCCGATGGGCGCCAGCCGACTGTCCCTGAATATTCGCTCCACGTCAAATTCATGTGTAAACCCATAGCCACCGTGAAGCACAACCGCATCATTGGTGGGGCCCAAGCTGTGATCACCGATATAGAGCTTGGCAATGGCCGCTTCCAGGTGGTTTAATGGACGGCCTTGATCTTTGTACCAGGCAACCCGATACACAAGCGCTTTGGCAGCCTCTCCAAAAATGCGAATATCCGCCAGCTTATGTTTAATGGCCTGAAAATGTCCAATGGGCCTTCCGAATTGGACTCTGCCCTTGGCATAGGCAGCACATTTTGTCAGGAGATAATCGGCCGTGCCCACAAAAGGTGCCAAGATGGCGCTGCGATCCCATTCCACCGTCTGCATGGCCATCAGAAAACCATCGCCCTCGTTTCCCAGGCGGTTCTCAACAGGAACGGCGCAATTGCTGAATACCAATTCAGATGTTTGCGATGTACGAACCCCCATTTTAATTAGCGGATTGCCGGCCGTGAATCCAGGCGTTCCCCGCTCCACAACAAAGGCCGATATTCCGGCGTGCTGGGCACCCGGATCGGTTTTGGCGTATACCACGGCCACATCGGCAATCGGGCCATTGGTGATCCACATCTTGGTTCCGTTGAGGATATATGCATCCCCCTGCTTCACAGCCGTCGCGGTCATGGAAGCCACATCCGAACCCGCGTCCGGCTCCGATAATGCCATGCAGCCGATCAATTCACCCGTTGCCAGACCGGGCAAATAGCGTTGTTTCTGCGCTTCGCTGGCATGACACAATAGGGTGTCTGCACACAAAAACGAGTGGGCCCCGTAAGAAAGGGTCAATCCCCCATCCACACCGGCGGCCCCCAGGGCCTCGCCGGCGATGACGGTGGTAACCACATCAGCCCCTTCACCACCGTATTTTTCCGGGAAATGAAGACCCAGAATGCCGAATTCACCCAACTTGCGAAAGGCCTCAAAATCAAAGGCCTCCCGGCGATCATATTCCTGAACCCTGGGAACAATTTCCTGTTTGGCAAATCGGATCACCTCTTTCTTGAACATGAGCTGTTCCTTGCTAAACGCAAAGTCCATCTTGCCTCCTAGGCGATCTTCATCGCGTTTTGATTATTGATTTTTTAGACGGTTCGAATGCGATTCAATCCAACTGTAACCAACGAATAAATACGGTCGTATTAAAATTTAATTCGGATATTGAATAAAATTCGGAAATCGAATTCATCTTAATTAAAATGATGCTAGATGTCAAAACAAAATTTACCCATAGGCCCCAAACAGCGAATGGCTGATACCTTGAAGCCGATAGCTGCACTTATTTGAACGATTCAATAAAAATTTATTAAATAATTCATCAATTCATAAAATATTAGAAATAATATTGACATTTTCATTAAGTTTATCTAATCTCACCGTCTATAAAGGTTATGAAAATCGATGCCACCAGCATAGACATTATCAAGCACCTTCAAGATGGCCGCAAATCGTTGCGAAAAATCGCCGACGATCTGTCTCTGTCCGAGAATACGGTGCGATCACGGGTCAACCAACTTAAGGCCGAAGGTTTTCTATCCATCAAAGGTCTGGTCAATCCGGAAGCCATCCCCGGTCATCGCTCTGTGTTGGTGGGTGTCAAACTGGCCACCATGCATCTGGTCAAAAAAGGTGAGGAATTCAGCAAACTAAAAGGCGTTGTTTCGGTGAGTGTGGTTACCGGCCGTTTCGACTTGATCCTGATCGTGTTGCTCAAGGAAGGCTATGGCTTGTTGGAGTTTTATACCGAGCAGGTTGCGCAGATAAAGGATGTACAATCGGTTGAGACGTTTGTGGTGTACAAAAATTATGGGTTGATGGTGCCTTATATACTCTGATCCCCCCATCATATGAATAAGAGAAAAAATCACAAATGACAACTACCAAACGCCGTACGCTGTTATACCTAGTTCGGACATTGAAATTTTGAATCATAAAAGGTTGGGAGGATAATGCCCATGGAAAATCTATCCAAAACCGTCTTGCACGATCGCCACGTTGAGCTGGGTGCTCAGATGGTTGGCTTCGGTGGCTGGCGCATGCCGATTCAGTATTCCCAAGGGATTTTACACGAACATCTGGCCACCCGGCGACATGCCGGCCTTTTCGATGTGTCTCACATGGGACGCTTCCGCTTCCGTGGTACCAATGCCTTGGATTTTCTGCAACACGTGCTCTCCAATAACGCTGCTGGCCTGGAAGAAGGCGAAAGCCAGTACACCCTGATTCCCAACCACAATGGCGGGGCCATCGATGACGCCTACCTCTATCGTTTCTACGCCGATGAATACCTGCTGGTGGTCAATGCAGCCAATAGCGACAAGGACTGGGATCACTTTCAAACGCACGTGAATGACTTTGAAGATGTCAGCCTGGAAAATAGCACCAAGGAGCTATCCATGCTGAGCCTCCAGGGACCCGAATCCAAGGATATCATGCTTCAGTTGCTGGATACACCGGAATTGCCGGATCCCATGCGAAATTGCCTGGGCTTTGGTCGTATTCAAGGTAAAAAGGTACTGATCGCACGCACCGGTTACACCGGCGAACCCTTATGTTTTGAATTGTTCATGGATACCGCCGACACCCTGGCTATCTGGGATCGTTTGTTGGATCAAGGGGCCCACCCCATCGGCCTGGGAGCCCGGGACACGCTGCGCCTGGAAGCCAGTTTACCGCTTTATGGGCACGAACTCGGCCTGGACCCGGAAGATCAGGAAATCCCTGTTTATGCTTCCCCCTTGTCCCGGTTCGCTGTCAGCTTATCGCCTTTGAAGAAGGAATTCATCGGCCGCGAGGCTCTGCAAAAGCAATTTGATGCCTTGAAACATATCATCGACCGAGATTTCTTACTTATTAATGACCTCCCCCGCCGGATCATGCCGGTGGCACTCAAAAAAAAGGGGGTTGCCCGGGCCGGCTATCACGTTTATCAAGGCGACCGTCACGTGGGCTATATCACCAGCGGCACCATGGTACCCCGCTGGGAAATCGAAGGCGACGGTATTTTCTCCAAACTCACCCAAAATCACGAGCTCAGGGGAATCTGCCTGGCCCTTCTGGATAGCACCTTGATGGAAGGCGACCACGTTCAGGTTCAAATTCGCAACAAACAAACCCCGGCTATTATCGTTCCGTATCACATGCGCAGTGAAGCACCCCCTTATGCCAGGTCAATACCCTGGGATCAAATCGGGATCGACCGTGAACCAGCGGCAGGCGATGACATCAAGAAAGACGTTCGGGCGCTGCTTCAAAAAACGGTTGAGAACACGCACTGGCGTCAGATCGAGTGCATCAACCTGATCCCTTCGGAACAAACCCAGTCCGCCCTGGTGCGCTGGCTGTCCATCATGGATCCCTGTGGCCGCTATGCCGAGCACAAACAGGTGGGTGCTTTCAGCGAAGCCGAAGTATTTTATTACCAGGGAACCGATTTTATTGCCCAGGTGGAAGATCGACTGGAGTCCGCCCTAAAAGAATTCTTTGGTTGTCAGCAGGTTGAAACCCGCGTGGTTTCGGGCCAAATGGCCAACATGGCTCTTTTTAGCGCCATGCTGGATTATATCAATCGCGCCGATCGTAAAAGTGAACAGCGCCGGCTGCGCAAAGTCCTCAACAACCACATTATCCGGGGGGGACATTTGAGTGCCCAACCCATGGGGGCCCTGCGGGATTTTGTGGCCCGCGACCCCTTGTCGGAAAAACCGGCCGTGGTTAATTTCCCGGTCCTGCCCGAAAATCCCTATTGCATCGACCGTGAGGCCTGCAAAACACTGATTGCAAAACATAAACCCGAGCTGATAATCTTCGGCAAGAGCATGGTTCTGCATAAAGAACCGGTGGCGGCTGTGCGTCAGACGATCGATCAGCTGAATCTAGACACCATCATCATGTACGACATGGCGCATGTGCTCGGCCTGATCGGTCCGCATTTTCAGGAACCATTCAAAGAAGGAGCCGATTTCATCACCGGATCCACCCACAAGACTTTTTTCGGTTCCCAGCGGGGAATTATCGCCGGGGATATGGGAGAGACCGATCCAAAATATGATTTATGGGAAGCTGTCAAACGCCGGGCATTTCCGGGAAGCGTCAGCAACCATCACCTGGGAACTTTGCTGGCCTTGCTTATGGCGGCTTACGAAATGAATTATTTTAAAGATCAATATCCCCAACGGGTACTCGAAAATGCGCGCGCATTTGCCATGGCCTTAAATGATTGTGGTTTGCGTGTGGCCGGCGATCCGAACATATCGTTCACCGAAACCCACCAGGTGATCTTGAACGTGGGCTATGCCAAGGGACCGGAGATTGCCCGGAACCTGGAGGACAACAACCTCATTGTCAATTACCAGGCCGCTCCGGCCGAAGAGGGTTTTACGGCCTCGGGATCCCTGCGCATGGGCGTACAGGAGATGACCCGTTTTGGCATGCAGCCCGATGATTTTAAAACCTTGGCTCAGTTTTTTAAGGACGTCCTGCTGGACGGCAAAACCGTTAAAGCAGCGGTGGCGTCATTCCGCCAAAACTTTCTGGAAATGCAGTATTGCTTTTCCAAGGACCAATTTGAAGCAGAGATCCAAAAATTGCATGAATTACTATAGGTTTTTTGGGTTTGTTGAGTTTATTGGGTTGCCTAAGGTTAAATCAATCGGCTAAAACATCTGAACTAACCCAACGAACACAACAAACACAATAAACGAACTAACCAACTTTGGGAGGCCGTCATGAAAGAACTCAGTGAATTAAATTTTCCGGATGACGTGAAGTACAGCGACGATCATGAATGGGGCAAAATGGACAACGGCGAAGTGCTCATCGGTATCAGCGATTATGCCCAGGATCAATTGGGAGACATTGTTTTTGTGGAACTGCCCGGTGTGGGCGATACCTTTGAAAAAGGGGGCGAATTCGGCACGGTGGAATCCGTTAAAGCTGTTTCTGAACTTTTCCTGCCCCTGGGCGGTGAAGTCGTTGCCATCAATGAAGAGCTGGAAGATGCCCCGGAACTGGTCAACACCGACCCCTATGCCGGCGGATGGATGATCCGGGTGAAGCCGGATGACCCTGCCGATTTCGACCAATTGATGTCCAAGGATGTTTATGTGGATAGCCTGAAGGAGTGATGCCATGCGATATCTACCCCATACCCAAGCAGACATCGACAGCATGTTGGCAAAAATTGGCGTCGACAGTCTGGATGCGTTGTTTGCTTCCATACCGGAAGATTGCCGCCGGCAGACCGAGCTGAACCTGCCGGAAGCCATGACCGAGTGGGCGCTCAACAGCCACATGGACCGACTGGCGGATCAAATGGCCGTTTGCCCGGAATCCCGTGTTTTTGTGGGTGCCGGGTCCTACGACCATTACATACCCGAGGTGGTCAAACAACTGCTCAGCCGGGCTGAATTCTATACAGCCTACACCCCCTACCAACCGGAAATCAGCCAGGGAACCCTGCAAGCCATTTATGAGTACCAGACGCTGATCACACGGTTGATGGGTCTGGATGTTGCCAATGCCTCCATGTACGACGGTGCCTCCGGTTTGGCAGAAGCCTTACTCATGGCCATTCGTGTTACGCGCCGTAAAAAAGTGGCGGTCTCGCAACTGATACACCCCCTGTACCGAAAGGTGGTCCAAACCTATTTTGCACCTACCAACTTTGAATTGGAGGAACTGCCCATGACGGCAGCCGGGCGAACCGATCTATCCGGTATCGAAGATCTGGATACCTATGCCGGCATTGCCGTCCAATCACCCAATTATTTCGGGTGCATTGAAGACTTGCAGGCTTTGGGCAATACCATTCATTCTGCCAAAAAGACGCTTTTCATCGTGGGATTTACGGAACCCCTGGCCTATGGTCTGCTGAAAAGTCCGGGCAGCCTGGGCGCCGACGTGGCCTGTGGCGAAGGCCAGAGTCTGGGTATTCCCAGATCCTTTGGGGGTCCGGGATTGGGTGTTTTTGCCGCCCGTAAAAACTACATGCGCGCCATGCCGGGCCGGCTGGTGGGCAAAACCCAGGATATCGAAGGCAAAAGGGGTTTTGTTTTAACCCTCTCCACCCGCGAACAGCATATCCGCCGGGAAAAAGCCACCTCCAATATCTGCTCCAATCAGGGTTTGTGCGCTACAGCCGCCGCCATGTACATGGCGACCGTGGGTGGTACCGGTATTCGCAAGCTGGCCCAATTGAACCACGACAAGGCCGCTTACCTGCAAAAGGCACTGGTTGATGCCGGCTTTGAAATTCCCTTTGCGTCGCCTGTATTCAACGAATTCGTGATCAAATTCCCGCCGGGTTTTGCGGCGACCTATCAAAAAATGCTGGATAAACATATTGTGGCCGGTCTGCCCCTGGAAAAGGATTATCCCGAGCTTAGCGATCATTATGTCCTGTGCGTGACCGAAACCATGGATAAACCCGATATGGACCTGCTAGTCGAGGAGGTGGCCTCATGAAAAATGCACTTGGAATGTCCGGCCTGATCTTGGATGAGCCCTTCCTGTGGGAACGGGGCAAAAAAGGACGTATGGGCATGTCCCTGCCCAAGAGCGATGTGCCCGAAACACAGCTTTCGGATGACCTGGTCGGTGCCGGCCCCGATTTTCCGGATTTAAGCGAGGTGGAAGTAGTCAGACACTACACCCACTTGAGCACCTGGAATTTTGGTGTGGATACCGGCATGTATCCCCTGGGATCGTGTACCATGAAGTACAACCCCAAAACCAATGAACGCCAAGCCTCCCTGCCCGGCTTTGCCCAGGCCCATCCCCTGCTGCCGGCCAGCCTCTCCCAAGGCGTCTTGAAGATCATGCACGACCTGCAAAACTATTTGTCCGAAGTGACCGGCCTGCCGGCCGTCAGCCTGCAACCTGCCGCCGGTGCCCACGGCGAACTCACCGGCATGCTTCTGTTTTATGCCTGGCATCAAAAGAACAATCAGAGACGCACCAAGATCCTAATTCCGGATACCGCCCATGGCACCAATCCGGCCAGCGCTGCTTTGTGCGGCTTTCAATCCATTCCGGTTGCCTCCAACCAAGCGGGTGTATTAGCGCCCCAGGATGTGGAAACCCTCATGGATGAAGACACCGCCGGCATCATGGTCACCAATCCCAATACCCTGGGGCTTTTTGAAACCCATATCAAAGAGATTGCCGATATCGTGCATGCCAAAGGCGGTCTGGTCTATGCCGACGGTGCCAACATGAATGCCGTCATGGGCATCGTGGACATGGCCCAATTGGGTGTGGATGTCCTGCACCTCAATCTGCACAAAACCTTCTCCACACCCCATGGGGGCGGAGGACCCGGCAGTGGCCCGGTCTGCGTCACCAAGGATCTGGAACCATTCCTGCCCGTTCCCAGGGTAGCCGAGATAAAAGACGGTTTTGAACTAAGCGACGACTTTCCGGAATCCATCGGCAAGGTGCATGCCTTCTACGGTAATTTCGGGATTCAGATCCGGGCCTACGCCTATATCCTTTCCATGGGCAAAGACCTGAAAACAGCCAGCCAATTGGCCGTGCTCAACGCCAATTACATCAAGGAGAGCCTGCGGGATACCTATCACCTGGCCTATGATCAAACCTGCATGCACGAGTGCGTCTTTACGGACAAACACCAGCAGGAACACAAGGTCAGTGCCCTGGATATCGCCAAACGTCTCATCGACTATGGCTTCCATCCGCCCACCATCTACTTCCCCTTGGTGGTGCAAGGGGCTCTGATGATGGAACCCACCGAAACCGAGTCCAAAGAGGATCTCGACCGCTTCATCACCGCGCTCAAGGCCATCTCCAGGGAAGCCGAGGAAAATCCGGAGCTGCTCCTGCAGGCCCCGGTCCGCACCAAGGTCCGACGTCTGGATGAAACTGCGGCGGCGCGCAAGCCCTGCCTAGCCGGATAGCATTACAAGCATAAGCGTTCGGTAATCAGCCGTAAGCAGCTTGATGCTTACGGCTTTTTACTTTATGCTGATATTCAGCTTTCCGGCAAAAACAATATTAACGGGGGTCACTGTGGAAAAACTGCTGGGGTACCAAAAAAAATACTTAAAAGGAATTGCCCATGGCTTAAAGCCAGTCGCGTATGTGGGACAGAAAGGGCTGTCATCTTCGCTGATACAGGCAATCAACGAATTATTAACCAAACATGAACTGATCAAGGTAAAGTTTATCGAGTTCAAGGAAAAAGCGCAGAAACATGAAATTGCAGACGCTGTTGAAAAGAAAACAGCATCTGAATTGGTGGGAATGATCGGTCATGTTGCCATCCTGTACCGCCAGCAACCGGATCCGGAAAAAAGAAGGATTCAAGTGCCAAAAAAAAAACTGTGCTAAAGCCCGATCACTAATATTTATATGAAATTATGAACACCGCCTAAGGGAGTAACTATGCGAAAATAGACGGGGACTCATCTAATGGTCAAGTAGGGTTCCCCATCTTTTAAATCCAAAAAGGTAATATATGCCACAGCGAGTGATAAAAGTAATTCTGCCCGAAGCCCATGGGAAACAAGTCATAGACATGCTGGAAAGCGTTGAAAATCTCGTTTTTTGGCAGGAGGAATCATCTGACGGTAATTTTGTTGCCAGTGCCCTTACGGATTCTGGACGTAGCGAGTCCATAATGGATCTTTTTGAACAAAAGTTTGCATTCCTGGAAGGCTTTAAGATGATCCTGTTTCCTGTTGAAGCATCCATCCCACGCATGGATACGCCAGCTGAAGATGTTTCTCTTGCGAGCGCCAGTAAAAACGGTCAAAAAACGCCCATTCGAATCAGCCGGGAAGAGCTTTATTCCGACATCGTCGATAGCACAAAACTATCCAATATTTTTGTGTTAATGGTCGTGCTTTCCACTGTAGTTGTCGGAATCGGTCTCCTAAAAAACAATGTGGCTGTTATTATTGGAGCCATGGTTATTGCCCCTTTTCTCGGGCCCAACGTCGCGTTAGCATTATCCACAAATCTTGCTGATAAAAAATTGGGGCTAAACGCCCTCAAGACATTGTCCTCTGGATTTATAATGGTTTTACTTTTGTCCGCCTGCATGGGGTATCTATTTGAAACCGACCCATCCATTCCAGAAATTGTATCGAGAACCCAAGCCGGTCTTTCCGATATCATCCTGGCGCTTGCCTCTGGCTGTGCCGGTGTGCTTGCATTTACAACCGGGGCCTCCTCAGCAGTTATTGGCGTCATGGTGGCCGTTGCCATTTTGCCACCATTAACCGTTTGCGGTTTATTGCTTGGAATGGGACAACTTTCCGGTGCTGCCGGTGCTTTTTTACTTTTTGTTACCAATATTATTTGTATCAATCTCTCTGGCGTACTCACATTCCTGGTTCAGGGAATCAGTCCCCGAGTCTGGTGGGAGGCTGACAAGGCTAAAAAAGCAACGCGTAAAGCCTTGGTCCTATGGACAATAATTCTTGTGGTGCTTGCTGTCATAATATTTATTTGGCAAACTGATTTATAAAGATTCAAAATCCCGAAGTGCATAAGGGAGAACCGGCCATTGATGAATCCGGCAACGCGCCCGATGAAAAAATTTAAGTTCGATTATGCCGATCAAGGATGGGAAAAAATAGGGAACGAATATCAAGGTGTTTTGACGAAAGTTACAACCGGAGATAATAGAATGGTGAGGCCGATACCTATGTACTCAAAAACAAAAAGCCGTAAGCAGTTTAATGCTTACGGCTTATCGCTTATCGCTGGTTCTCAGTGATTACCAGTTTTCACCCAACAGTTCAAAATGGGCTTGGGGATGGGCACAAGCCGGACACATGGCCGGTGCTTCCTGACCCTCTGCCAGGTAGCCGCAGTTTCGGCAGCGCCATACGACGACTTCATCGCGTTTGAAAACCCGGTCCGCTTCGATGTTGGCAGCCAGATCCAGATATCGTTTTTCATGCTGTTTTTCGGCAACACTGATCATTTCCCACAACATCGCCGGTACCTCAAAACCCTCGTCCCGGGCGATCTTGGCAAAGCCCGGATAGAGCATCGTATGCTCTTCATTTTCGCCGGCTGCCGCCGCCTTCAGATTCTCCAATGTGCTGCCGACAACGCCGGCTGGAAAACCCGCAGTAATCTCGAGTTCGCCACCTTCCAGTTGACTAAAAAAGCGTTTGGCGTGCTCTTTTTCCTGGTCGGCCGTTTCGGCAAAAATATCGGCGATCTGTACATATCCATCCTTTTTGGCCTTGCTGGCAAAAAAGGTATAGCGGTTGCGGGCCTGTGATTCTCCGGCAAAGGATTTGAGTAAATTTTGTTCGGTCTGACTACCTTTTAATGATGGCATTTCTTCCTCCTCTTTCTTTTTAGTTTTGATTTTATGTTGTTGATGCCTGCTGGCATTCCGGACATACGCCAAAAAAGTCCATGCGGTGATTCATAATTTTGTAACCGGTTTTGCGGACAATTTGCTGCTGCAGGGGTTGAATCTCAAGGCCATCGGCATCCAGAACCTGGTCACACTGGGTACAGATTACATGGGGATGCGGATAGGGGTGCCGCCCATCATAACGATTGCTGCCCTGGCTGAATTCAAGCTCCAATACCGCTCCCAGATCCTTTGCCAATGATATGGTTTTATAAACGGTCGCTCGGCTGGTCATGGGAAAGTCGGATCGGATCTGTTCGTATATCTGATCCACAGTGGGATGGCTGTCACTGGTTAACAATATTTCCAGGATCGCCAGCCGCTGGGGCGTTATACGGTGGCCGGTGGCTTTGATCTGATTGACCAGATTGTCTATGTTGGGGGAAGCATCTAGCAAAACGGCTACCTGGTTTTAATAAGCACTCCATTCTTTATCAAGAACGATTATTTCTAAATAACATGTCCACTATCTGCCATCAAATGAAGGCGGTGTCAAGAACATTCTATTTATTTGAATTGAAATGTGTCGTCATACAGATGTGGATCCGTGAAGTGCCCGCGACCCACCATTTTAATGGCGTGATGGCCGCGTTGACGCATATATCCAATATCCGCAATACCCATGGAGAAAAAGATGAAGGGCTCGATTCGCCACGAATCTTTCATAATTCCAGCAGGAGTAAACACACTCTCATATTGTCCATTTGTTTTTGGCAACGACTCCAATACCCCGTAGGGAATCAATGCATAGCTCTGGGTATCCAGGGAACGATCATCTGTCCCGATATGTTGGACTTGATGCCAACCCGAATTGACTCTGAGCAGCAACCGCTGTTGCGGAAACTCTGGCGGCAGCCAGGTGGGCACCAATGGTGCAATCTCACCGGGTTTGGTCACAATTTTGGCAATGGATTCCTTTTGGGGAACAAAAAAGAAATAGCAGCCGCAGGTATTCATAATGTCCACCATGGCCGCATGACCTGTTTGGTCTAAGGTCACTCGATAGGTAACACCGTCCAAGGGACCGCGCTCGATCCAAGGCGCATTTTTTCCGGCCCGCTCCGGATACCAAAAGGCATAATTTAATTGCAGCACCGGATGCCCCGCCATGAAGCTTTGGGATACATAATAATAGACACTTGGCTGTGAGATATCGACCCGCACTTGATCGTTTTGCCATTCAATCCGGCCAATACGGTCATAGGTTTCAGCGACATCTTGGCGTATTATCGGAGCGAACTTGAACGCTAATTTGCGAACATCTTGAGACGTCAATTTGGGAAGACCAAAGACATCCAGGTTGCCTGGGTCATACAGTTTTATAATGAAACCCGGATCGACTGATTCAGTTTCCAATTGGGGCATGTATTGAGTCAATGTCCCCAGCAGGTCTAATTCAGATTGTTCTGCTTGGTGCCATTTTTCGTAGCGGCCATACGCCACTGCCGTAGCGGCAGTAACGGGGATACCGGCCAAGGTATAAAATCCGATCAAGCGTGCCAGTGTAGAATACTCGTCCGGAACCCATACAGCCTGTTGCAACAGTTTGAGAAAATCCGGATGGCTCTGATCGCTTGCAAACAAGCGTTGGGCAAACGCCTCGGCTTTTTGAATGATTATTTGCCGGTCCAGGGATTCCGCGTTTGTTTGGGACAGTTCCAGTATGGCGGCATCGGGGAGGTTGCCGATCTCTTTGCGGCGGGATGCCACACCCAAGGTCAGCATCTGCTGGGTCCAATGATGTCCATCTTGTAACCACGCAGATTGATCCTTTATGGCCGCCAGAAATCGATTGGTGCGCAAGTAGGGAAATCCATCCACCGGGAAACTGCTGGCATCAGACGCTCCATATTTTTGGATTACCTTTTCCAGTTCGGCATAAAAGACCTTGCCCTGATCATCCCGCGGCAACACATCGGTACTGATACGTGTAAACGGGCCCGTACAAGCCAGTATGCTCAGCAGACCAAAGCCGAATATTATAAAACCAACTTTTTTCATGAGCCCTATTCGCTGAATAAAATTGTTACAATTCAAATAGGCTGATAGCTTATGGCTTATACCTGATAGCTATTCAATCATTCCGCGTGTCGCAACAATTGTTCTACAAAGGAAGATCCAAAATAATCATTTATAATACCGACCACACTGGCATCCAGATGATTTGGATCGTCAGATTCCTGATTGCAGGGGAAGGTCTTCCAATTCTTATCCACCGATAGCTCTGGATAAGCACCATCCAAAAGGATTAGCGGCCAAAGTGAACAGGCACTCGGTTTTATTGCTACCGGGCTTAGTTGCAAATCCAATGCGGCTGAATGCAGGCTGCAAAGCTTTTCGCCTGATGATAGTGTATAGGTAAAAATGCAGGCTTCATCCGCATCGGCATCGATACGATAGGAGCCATCCTCCCATTCTTCAAATACGTTTTTGAACCCATCGTCTTCCAAAATATTGTCGGTATAGTTCGCAACCACTGGAAAACATCCCACAATTTTCTCCATTTTGGCCGGTCTCACATGCGGAACATAGCGGATACAACAAGTCGTCCGATTTTTGCAAATCTCTGGCCGGCAGTCATGGCTGATGGCCTGCAAGACCGCCAAATCCACCCGGATCCCATTGATGATGGGCTTACTGTTTCTTTCTGAATCATATACCATAGATGCCTTCTCTAATTACGCCAGCAAATAAATTCTATCCTTATCGAGTAAAAGCAATCGGCTATCAGCTAAAGACGCTTTCTGGATCCCCTCTTCCTCGGGGATGACAAACGGTGAACGCAGTTAGCAGCCATCAGCAGTGGTGGCTAATACCCTATCTCGTAATACTTTTATAGTCCTTCCCGTAATGCCGTGCTTGACGGGTCAAGTCCTGACTCCTGCCTGCTGAATTCTGTCTCCTTTAGCTCTTTACCGCCCAGCGCTTGCATCTCAGCGCTCAGAGCTGTCGGTTAACCAGTCGTCAAGGGTTTGATCAGCTGATTGACCAGTGCTTCTTCAGCCCACTTGAGATCCTGCCGTTGCTTCCCTTGTTGAAAAAGAGCGATCATTCGATCAGCCAGGTCACGCGCTTTTTCGAACCCGATTTTT
>Ga0180435_10003706_pt1 | contig 15212 bp, 12 predicted proteins | sample SS_ome_3_FD_132467 | JGI IMG/M metagenome (GOLD analysis project Ga0180435, IMG submission 132467) | Hypersaline lake sediment archaeal communities from the Salton Sea, California, USA - SS_3_S_1 metaG | ecosystem: Environmental > Aquatic > Non-marine Saline and Alkaline > Hypersaline >... | reverse complement strand
TTCAAATCGAAGCCGAGGCGTCTCTTGATGTACGATGGATCTCCAGATCCGTCGATTCCGCTCAAGTTTCGTTGGTCGCGACGGGTTAGAAAACCCATCGTACAGGATTTGAAGACAGGCTCTCAGGGACGGGCCACCCGAGTTTAGACTCTGACTTCGTCGCTTCTCACTCGTCCTCTTTGATTCGCCATTTCCAGCGCGCGTGAACGGAGTAGCTAGCGAGCACGAGTTTGCCGAGCATGGCCCAGGAAAAACCTTTGATGAACAGTATTATGTCGACACCGAGGATCGCCACCGAGATAGACCTGGGCGGCGGACAGCCCCCGCTCGGGCAGCCAGTTGGAAGAGGTTTCTGACTTCGTCGCAATCCTGCTCACAATTGGATGCCCAATCGTGTACATTGGTTTCTTCCGCTTTGAGTTATCCCAACCCACCAGCCGCTGATGCCTACCAAGATGAGATTCCGCCTCGCTGTACTGTTTCTACTCAGCCTATTTTGTTCATCGCTCGCGACCGCGGCGACAGTTTACAAGTCAGAAGTTCAACCGAATTGGTCGTTCGACAATTCGCATTTCTGGTACTGCAATAACCTAGCCGACGGCAAGCGTCAGTACGTGCTGGTCGATCTGAATAAGGGCACGCGCAGGCCGGCGTTCGATCAAAAGCGACTGGCGACTGCACTGACCGCCGCCGCCGTCGACAACGTACAGGCCGAGCGACTGAAGCTCGATAAGCTTCAGTTCCATCTTGCCAGCAATACGACCACGTTTCGATGTGGTGGAAAGAACTGGACCTGCCACTTGGATGACTACAAGCTGACCCGCGTCGATGAGCTACCGGCTGTGCCGCGGATTGGCGCGGTAGATCCGCCCAAGATAAGCGAGTCGCCCAAGTACGCCGCCAGTCGTGAAGTCTCGCCCGATCGAGATCGACGCTCACACGGGCACGACGCGCATCATCATCGACGAAACCTCGGAAACATTCATCTGGACCGCCCACCCCCAGCACATCGGCGTGCGGCGCGTCACCTGGCTCGACAAAACCGACGAGATCATCTATGTCTCAGAGCAGGACGGTTGGCGCCATCTGTACTTGATTGACGTCAAAACCGGCGAGACCAAGAACCAAGTCACCAAGGGCGAGTTCGTCGTCCGCTACATCGACGCGATCGACGACCAGAAGCGACAGATTTGGTTTCGCGCTTGCGGGAAAAACAAAGACCAGGATCCGTATTTGATCCACTACTACCGGATCAACTTCGACGGCAGCGGGCTGACTGCTCTGACCGAGGGTGACGGCCACCACGCCATCCAATACTCACCCGACCGCAAGTTCATCATCGACACCTACTCGCGAGTGGATCAACCGCCGGCGCATGAGCTTCGCCGCGTGTCGAACGGCAAGCTCGTTTGTAAGCTGGAAAAGGCTGACATCAGCGAACTAGAAGCGGAGGGCTGGACACCTCCGGAGGTGTTCGTCGCCAAGGGGCGCGATGGCAAGACCGATATCTGGGGGCTCATCTGTCGGCCCCCGAATTTCGACCCGGCAAAAATGTATCCTGTCATCGAAAACATCTACGCTGGGCCACACGATTCATTCGTGCCCAAACGGTTCAGCCAGCATCACCGTTGGGCGGCGTATACCGAGTTGGGGTTCGTCGTCGTCAAGATCGACGGCATGGGGACGGCCAATCGCTCGAAGGCGTTTCACGACGTCTGTTGGCACAACCTGAAGGACGCCGGCCTGCCCGATCGCATCCTTTGGCACAAAGCGGCCGCCAAAAAATACCGGTGGTACGACATTTTGCGGGTTGGCATCTACGGCGGATCGGCGGGGGGCCAAAGTTCAACCGGGGCGTTGCTCTTCCACCCCGACTTCTACAAGGTGGCCGTCTCGTCGTGCGGCTGCCACGACAACCGGATGGACAAGGCATCGTGGAACGAGCAATGGATGGGTTACCCGGTTGGCCCACACTACGTCGAGTCATCAAACATCGACAACGCCCATCGGTTGCGTGGCAAGTTGATGTTGATTGTCGGCGAGTTGGATCAAAACGTACCGCCCGAATCGACGATGCGACTGGTGAACGCGCTGATCAAGGCCGACAAGGATTTTGATTTGGTCGTCATACCCGGCGCTGGGCACGGTGACGGTGGCCGTTATGGCGATCGCCGCCGCCGCGACTTCTTCGTGCGGCACTTACACGGCATCGAATTGCCCGACCGCAATGCGGAATGAAAAGAAAACCGTTGGAAACGAGACACCCCATGACATCACACAAATCCGTAGTCGCACTTTCGCTCTTGCCGTTCTTCGTGTTGGCACCCGCGATGGCACAGCCAAATGAACCCGAACCGGCATACATCTTCACATCGTTTCGAAACAACGGGCAGGACGGGTTGTACCTTGCCTACAGCCACGACGGCCTGAAGTGGACTCCACTCAAGAACGACAAACCGTTTCTCGCCCCGCAAGTTGGCGGCAAGCTAATGCGCGACCCCTGCATCATTCAAGGGCCAGACGACGTCTTCCACATGGTTTGGACGACAAGCTGGCACGACAAGGGGATCGGAATCGCCCACTCGAAGGACCTTATCGAGTGGTCGGATCAACAGTTCGTGCCGGTCATGGAGAAGCAACCAACCGCCCGCAACTGTTGGGCGCCGGAAATCACCTGGGATCCCGACGGCAAGCAGTACGTGATCTACTGGGCGACGACGATTCCGAAGAAGTTCACAGAAACGGCGAAAGCCGCCGACCGTGGTTGGAATCACCGTATGTACTGCACGACCACGAAGGACTTCAAAGCGTATTCAGAAACGAAGCTCTTCTACGAACCGGGGTTCAATGTCATCGATTCGACGATCACGAGATTCGGCGATCGGTGCGTGATGGTGCTCAAGGACGAGACGCGGCGCCCACCAGCCAAGAACCTGCGATTGGCGTTCAGCGACCGTGTCACCGGTCCCTTCAGCGCGGCTACCGATCCCTTCACGCCGACGGGGCTCTGGGTCGAAGGGCCCACTATCCTCAAGGTCGGCGATAACTGGATCGTCTACTTCGACGCCTACGCGACCCACAAGTACGGGGCGATGCAAACAAGCGATTTCGAAAAGTGGGAGGATATCTCCGGCGAGCTCACCGTCCCCGAAGGCATGCGGCACGGCACGACTCTCGCCGTTTCAACCGAAGTGCTCGACAAGTTGAAACGACAAGAATAGTGCTGGTAGCGTGTCAGGAAGGCCCCCCAGTCGTCACAAGGGCGAAATCCCGGCTATTTATCGCCTACCAGTTCGACCATCGCTTTTCCCAGTGCGTCGCCGATCAGGAAGTAGCTTTCTGCGTTGCCGAACCAATGATGCCCGTGCCCAGTATTTGGCGACTCTTCGCGCGGTCGCGCGAAGTCGGTCGTCTTAACAAAGGCAACGGTCCCTTTGAATTCATCACGCGCCGCGGCCGCCGCTTGTGCTGCGCGGATCGACTTCATGTTGGCTCCGGCGTCTTCGCCACCGTTGCCCAACTCGCCGATGACGACGGGTAGATTCGGTTTCTTCAGCGCCTTGCGAACATCCTTGATGAGGTGGACCAGGTTCTGTTCGTAGTCGCGGCGACCGTTTTCGTCGAACATGTCATTCCAACCTTGGAACCAGATGAAACCGGCGATCTCGAATCCCTGGTCTTGATACTCGGGAAACTCCTCCTTCAGGTTGGAAAGGCACTGGTCGATTTCTGCAAGCATTTGTTTGTAGTACGGCCCGACTTCGCCGCCGGCGCTCGGTGGTCGAAAGTCCTTGTGCAGGCTCTTGCCGCCCCACGCCGTTTTGATTAGCAGCACTTGTTGCTCGTACTTGTCGCCAATTCGGTGGCCAATTTGCAGTTCGGGCCCGATGTGATGCTTGCCGGGATAACAGGTGTAGCCGATCCCCAGGCCGCCCTTTTTCAGGCCCGCCTTGTTTGTTTGATACCAAACCCAAACGTCATCGCGGATGACCCAATCGCCGTTTTCGTCTTTGAGGTGTTTATACCGTTCGGCGAAGTTTGAATTACGCATCACGTGTTCGAGATTCCCCCGGCCGCCATTGTAGTACTGCTCGTGGTCGAAATCGACGACCCCCTGCCCTTCCATGTTCGATTGGCCGGCCAGGAGGAAGACTTTGACGGGCGGCGTCTGACCCTTGGCAGTCGACAGACAGAGTGAAAATGTTGCGGTCAGCGTTAGAGCCAGAAATTTTGCCGGATTTCGTTGCATCTGAGTTGCTCCTCATCTTGGTTTGCGAAAGGCCCTATCCAAACGGCGGGGCGCCCTGTTCCAACAGCAAGCTAACGCGCGCCGCTCGCCAGTATGGTACGTCGACTCACAACACGCGCGCCATCTGCGTTTCATGTCGCCAACAGACCGATGCAGACACGCCAACGCGACATCGAAGCCAAGCCGCCTAAAACGACAACAGCATCTGCCAAATGTACATGTTGGCTAGTCCGTCGACGTTCTGCCAAATGTTCTTACAGAGCGCCTCGTCGCCTGGAACGTCATCCAACTCTTGGCGGTATTTCGACCAACTGACACACTCGCCGGGTTGTGGTTTTTCGGCGGATGGCGTCGCGAGAAATTCGCCGGGGCGCGCCTCCAATTCGGTCGGCTTGGGTGCGCCGGCGACCAGTGGATTGCTGTGCCCTCGCGAGTAAACGCCGTACTCGAGCGTGGCGTCGGTCATCGCCTTGATGTTCTCGATCTTGGCGTCGTTCTGCACGATCGCCGAGGCATCCATGATGTAACCGCCGTCCTGGGCGACGCGTTCGATGATTTCCTTACATCGTTTGCGAATATCGTCCGGCGTACCGAACGCGAGGGTCACATTCGAGACGCCCCCACTGAGACAGAACTTGTCGCCCAACGCTTCGTGGACTTTGAAGACATCGCCTTGATCGACGTGGTAGACGATGCTGCGATCGGGCAGATCGCGAAACGCTTCCAGGTGATGGTCCCAACTGCCTTCGGCATAGAAGAGCGTCTGATGGCCGGCCGCCCAGATCTCTTCGATGATCGGTTTCAGTGTTGCCCAATAGATGTTGTCAAAAATGTCGAAGGAGACGAACGGCACACAACCGCGGTGCATCCACAATCCCACCGGTACGTTGCCGCCCGGGTCGGCCGTCGAGACCGCCACATTGCAGAGGTGTGGGGCGAGCGCCTCGCAAGCGGCGACGACTTTGTCGCGCCGCTCCATCAGGTCTTCGACCAGCCCCAGGTAGCCGCGCAGCTTGTCGGCGATGATGTCGAGCGGAGCCTTCAAAATGCCCGCGATCGCCGAGACCGTGCCCGACTCGGTTCGCAACCGTTCGTTCTGCACGCCAAATGAACTGAAGTACTGCATCATCGCCATCGACGATTTGATGAGCGCCAGGTTGTGGTCGTAGTTGACCTCGCCGCCCATCGGCATGATTTTTTTCGCGACACGCGGGAACCACACATTATGCAGAAAACCGGTCGGATCTTCGATCAACGCGTCGTACTCTTCCGGCTGCATGTACGCATCGTTCTCCGGTGGCTCGCGGTATTGAAAACCGGTATCGGCGGGGATGTGGATACCGGGAATTGCGTAATAGTCGAGATCGAGCGCTTGAGCCAGGCCCGTCCACACATAGACCATATTCGCTACGACCGCGTCCCAATCGAAGTCGGCGGCGCACTTGCGAGCGGCCGCGAACGCCTGCTCGTAGTCGTGGGCCAACTGTTGGCAGGTGTAACCCGCATAGGTACCGGTGAACTCAGCAACGAACGGACGGATCGGCACGCGATCGGGCATCTCATTGCGCATCGCTGTCGTGTAGCGAGCCATGCGTTGCTGGTAGAGTTGCTCCATGTCGACGGCCACGGGTGCTTGTGCTGTGCTCATGCCGGTTCTTCCTTTGTCGAGACGCAAACGGATTCGCAACCGTCTAATTGTGGCAAATTAGATCGCGATTGCCAACTGAGTGGCAGGCATGATGGCGAGGACGCTCGCATTCGACGAGGCAAATCGAAAACCGGCCTCGAATCCGGGTTGAATTCGAGGCCGGTGTGCTTGGTTCGACAACATGCCTGTCGGCGTGGTTACTGCGTCTGTGACAGCGATTCGCCGGGGCTCTGCTCTTGTTCTTCACGAGCCTGGGCAACAGCGACATTGGCCGCTTGCACACCACGGGCGAGTTCGACTGGAGCAAAGTAGGGGTACCGCGCGCCGTTGGCTCGCTTGATCTGCTTGGCGGCAAGTTGCTGCCAGCTCATGTCGCAGTTCAGGTTCCAGGCGGCTGCCTGGGCGCTGCGCTGATCGACTTGGCCTTTGCCCAACATGCCAACTAATTCCTTCACGCCCGGCTTGGTCGTGAACTCTTCGATCGGCTTGACTTCGTACTTCATGTGCGGACGGGGATCAGGCTTGCCATGCTCGAGGCAGACGCCGGGCAACTTGACCTTGCCGGTCTTCTCGGCCGGTACGGCGAAGAAACCGCCGCCGCCGCCCATGCCGCCGCCGCCCATGCCGCCGCCCATGCCGCCGCCCATGCCCATACCTTGGCCGCCGCCGCCGCCACCGACTCCGCCGCCGCCGATCTGGGCCAAGACAGGCACACCGGCGAACGCTTCGGGCAGTTTCACCTTCAGGGGCTTTTTGGTTTTGTTCGTGATGAGCAGGGTGCCGACCGTCGAGTCTTTGGGAATCAGCTTGACTTCGATATCACCCTTTTCGATGCCGTCGAACATTTCGACTTTTACAGCATCTTCTTTGGCCGGGCGATCGGCCGCCGACAACATTGCCGGCACCAGAGCTACGGCGCCGACCAGCATTAGTCGGACCATCCAGCCTGCGAAACGATTGCGCTTCATGGTCTCCTCCGAATCCTCTCGTGTTCCGTATGAAAGGTGAGTGTGATGATGCGAAATTGCCCAGGGGTCGTCCGCACCACCGACGTTCTGACCGTGTTAGAGCACGCCGCCGAAAAGACATGCGGCGCGCAAAATACCATAACTCCAGCATAGTTGTGTTACATGCCCCTGCCAAGTGATTTTCGGGATTTATGGGCCCAAATCCTCATCTTGTTTGTTGGGAAAGCGGCGCGAGCATCACGCGTTTGCCCCCGCAGCGGTCCGGTTATGAGGGCCAGCGGTTGGCCGAGTTGCGTACATCCGAAAGACGGCTAGGTTTCCGCCCTACCAGCGGCGGAATTTGCTCCCACAGATTCAGATTGGGGTACAAGGTCGATTGGCGGCGCATCGAGCGCCGTAAAATGGCATGAAAACTGGGGTTATGGTTGACAATTCTACCCTAAACACACTACACTACCCGGCTTATATTCAAGCAAATTTCGGTCGTGTTTAGCGCAGCGTTCGACGGTCTGGGGTCGATCGCCGCGTAAAACCTCCCCAGAGAAAGTTCGAGGAAACGATGATCAAAAAAGCGTTTGGCCATTGGGGCTGGATGTTGGGATTGCTGGCAATTTTTGCCGTCATGCTGTCAACGACAGGTGCCGCATTTGCTGCCGACGACGATGGCAAAACCGAAACGACAGCGACAGCCACCGACAGTGGTAGCGACACCGAAACCACTGAGGGCGAGACTTCCGAAGATGAGATTAGCCAGAGTGCAAAGGTGATGGTCATCGTTTTCTGGGCAGTCGCTTTCGTTGGGTCGATTGTTGCCCTCTGCTTTGCCTTTATGTTCTTCAAGTCGGTGATGGCGGCCGATGAAGGCAACGAAGAGATGGTTGAAATCGCACAGCACGTGCGCGTTGGCGCCAACGCCTATCTTTGGCAACAGTACAAGGTGGTCTTCATCTTCTTCGTGATCATCTTCGCTCTCTTGTTCTATGCGGCTTTCTTCCTGCACGTGCAAAGCGAGTGGGTGCCGTTTGCGTTCATCACCGGTGGTTTCTTCTCCGGTTTGGCCGGTTGGTTTGGCATGAAAACCGCCACCTGGGCAAGTAGTCGGACGGCTGCGGGAGCACAGCAGTCGCTCAACTCTGGCTTGCAGGTTGCTTTCCGCAGTGGCGCTGTCATGGGCCTGACGGTTGTCGGCCTCGGTTTGCTTGACATCACCGTGTGGTTCGCCATTCTCTACTGGATCGTTCCCATGTTGGGTTACGATGCCATCAGCCTCGAATCAATCACCGTGACGATGCTTTGCTTCGGCATGGGCGCCAGTAGCCAGGCTCTGTTCGCTCGTGTTGGTGGTGGTATCTTCACGAAGGCCGCGGATGTCGGTGCCGACCTCGTCGGCAAAGTCGAAGCCGGTATTCCCGAAGACGATAAGCGAAACCCGGCCACGATCGCTGACAACGTGGGTGACAACGTGGGTGACGTCGCCGGTATGGGTGCCGACCTTTACGAGTCGTACTGCGGTTCGATTCTCGCGACCGCCGCTTTGGGCGTGGCCGCGTTCGCCAGTGGCGTACTCGTGCCGGAAGGCTATAGCATTGTTGAAATGCAGCTTCGCGCATTGCTGTTGCCGATGGCGATGGCCGGCGTGGGCATCTTCCTTTCGATCTTGGGGATCTACCTCGTTCGAACGGAAGAAAAAGCCGACCAGAAAACGCTGCTCAAAGCGCTCAGCCGTGGTGTTGATATTTCCAGCGTGTTGATTATCGTCGCGGCGTTTGGCCTGACGTACCTGATCCTGCCGCCCGATTTCCTGATGGTCGCGGTCAGCGTGATCATTGGTCTTGCCGCCGGTTGGTTGATCGGTAAATGGACCGAGTACGCCACCAGTGACGAATTCAGCCCGACGAAAAAGCTGGCTGACCAAGCCGTCACCGGCCCGGCGACGATTATCATCGGTGGTATCGCCGACGGTATGAAGAGCGTTTGGTTCCCCGTCATTACCGTGGGCGTCGCTACGATTCTCGCCTTTGGCTTTGCCGCTAGTTGGCAGTTCAATGACGTCTCGGCGTTTGCCCTTGGCCTCTACGGCGTAGGCATCGCCGCCGTGGGTATGCTCAGCACGCTCGGCATCACGCTGGCGACCGACGCATACGGCCCGATCGCCGACAACGCCGGTGGTAACGCCGAAATGGCTGGTCTCGAACCGATCGTCCGCGAGCGTACCGACGCCCTCGACAGCCTTGGTAACACCACGGCCGCGACCGGGAAGGGTTTCGCCATCGGTTCCGCCGCGTTGACCGCCTTGGCTCTGTTGGCCGCCTACATCGAAGAGGTCCGCATGGGCTTCGAGCACTGGGGCGACAGCGCCGTGGTCGCCATGGACGACGCCAAGGTCGGCGACGTCTACAAGGTCAACGATACCTTCATCACGCAAGTCATCAAGATCGAAGAAGAGGACGGCAAGAAGAAGGTCGAAACCTACGGCTACCTGCTGATGGGTGAAGACACCCGTGAAATGAAGAATATGGCCAAGGCTGCTTCCGACGACCCGAAAACGGCGGTCAGTGTTTGGGACGAAGTGGATACGAGTACCGGCCCCGCCAAGTTGGATGACAAACTCATTACCGTCGAAGGCAAAGGTAAGCAGGCGGTCGCCACACTCGTTCCCACCGGTGAAAAGCTGGTGGCATCGAAGACGGCCACGATGCTCGACTGGATGAACTACTACAGTTGCAACGTGATGAACCCGAAAGTTCTTGTCGGCGTGTTCCTCGGTGCGATGGCGACGTTCGTCTTTTGTGCGATGACGATGAAGGCCGTCGGTCGTGCGGCGTTCGGCATGGTCGAAGAAGTCCGTCGTCAGTTCAAAGAGAAGCCGGGCATCATGAAGGGCACCGACAAGCCCGACTACGCCCGCCCCGTGGCGATCAGCACCAAGGCCGCGCAGCGGGAGATGATCCTGCCGTCCGTGCTTGGTTTGGTCACGCCCGTTGCGGTCGGTCTGTTACTCGGCGTCGCGGGCGTGATGGGCTTGCTCGTCGGTACGCTCACCTGCGGTTTCTGCGTCGCGATCTTCATGGCTAACGCCGGTGGATCGTGGGACAACGCGAAGAAGTACATCGAAGCTGGCGCCCACGGCGGCAAAGGCACCGAAGCCCACAAGGCGGCGGTGGTCGGCGATACCGTCGGCGATCCGTTCAAGGATACCAGCGGCCCGAGCTTGAACATCCTCATCAAACTGATGAGCATGGTCAGCGTCGTCGCGGCCGGTTTGATCGTCCGCTACAGCCTGCAAGCGATGGGCATCTTCTAGAGATGTACGATGGACCTCTGGTCCGTCGAAAATAAGTACGATGGGCTTTCCAGTCCGTCGAATTGAAAACGACAACGCGGAGCGTTGGGCCAAGTCCTAACGCTCCGCGTTTTTTTGTTTTCATGACGACAGTCGAAAGATAACACTGTCGAGATGTGGTGGGAATCCGGGCCAGCTTTGCGGCCCGGCTATTCCCCAAGTTCCTTGAGCGCTTCGATCACCTGTTCATCGTGGCCGTCGACTTTGACCCGCTTCCAAACCTTGGCGACTTTGCCGTCGGCATCGATCAAGAACGTCGAGCGTTGAATGCCCATCGACTTCTTGCCGTACATGTTCTTCTCGCGCCATGCGCCGTATTTCTCGGCGATTTTGTGCCCCACATCCGCCAGCAATGGGAAGTTCAGATCGAACTTGTCGCGAAACTTCACGTGGCTTTCGACGGAGTCGGGGCTAACGCCAAAAACCCTGGCCCCGAGTTTCGTCAGTTCCTGCTTACGGTCGCGGAATGCGCAAGCTTCGATCGTGCAGCCGGGCGTATCGTCCTTGGGATAGAAGTAGAGCACGACGGGCGTGCCCTTGAGTTCGCTCAGTTTGACTTTCGTGCCGTCGTCCGCCGCCAGCGTAAACGCCGGCGCCTTTTCGCCTTCTTCAACCCAATCGGCCATGAGAATCTCCTGTCGATCACAACAACCACATCGCCTGCGGCTACCAGTGAAACGTGATGCTAACCGCGTTGGTGGTTTGGCGATTAACGGTGCTGAGGCTTGAGACTTGAGGGATGAGGCTTGAGGAAATTCGGATTTGCGGTTTCCTTGGTCATTGAAACTTGGGCCTTTGACTCTCATCCCTCACGCCTCTCGTGAACCTCCATCCTGACAGATGGGTCGTGTTGGTATAGAATAGGATAGTTGTGCCAGCACTTAAGTCTTCAAGGGAGTTTCCGTGGAAAGTCAGACATCGTCATCGGCCCCTCAGGCCGTCGATCCCGCCGAGCGCAGTCTCCAACTGGCGCTGGCCGCTGCTCGCACCGCTGAAGACAACCGTGGCACGAACATCACGGTCCTCGATCTGCGGAAGCTCACGCCGGCGTTCGACTATTTTGTCATCGCCACCGGTACCAGCCGCCGGCAGTTGCACGCGATGAGCGAAGAGATCGACAACAAGCTCGAAAAAGATCTCGAAGACAAGCGGATGGGTATCGAAGGCTATGCCGAGAGCCGCTGGATTCTGCTCGATTACGGCACCGTCGTGATCCATCTCTTCGACGAAGAGACGCGCGACTACTACGCGCTCGAAGAACTTTGGGGCGGGGCAGAAATCATTGATCTAAGCAACGTGCTGCGAGGACAAAAAGGGTGAGGCGATGACGCCGACGATGAAAGCACTTGGCATCGATCAACTCAGTTTCGAGGATCGTCTTGCTTTGGTCCAGGAGATCTGGGACAGCATTGCCGCCGAACCGCCCGCGAGACTCACGGCGGAGCAAAAAGCAGAGTTGGACCGGCGGTTGGCCGAGCATGAGCGTAACCCGGGTGATGTTGTGCCGTGGACACAGATCAAGGCGGAGGCGCTGGAGCGACTCCAGAAATGAATCTCTCTGTCGTCTTTCGACGCCCGGCGCGCCAAGAGTTTGGCGAAGCCATCGACTGGTACGAAAACCAATGCGAGGGGTTGGGCGTTCGGTTTTCGGCGGCAGTGGAACGTGTGCTCGTTCAAGCGGCCGCCAATCCGCTGCGTTATGCAAAGGTTCACGGAGAAATCCCCGAAGGTCTTGTGCCCCATTTTCCTTACGTTGTCTACTACATCGACGAACCTGACAGGATCGTCGTGCTTGCCGTCTTCCACGCATCGAGAAACCCCGCGATTTGGCAGGGAAGATCTTGACTCGAAGTGCAAAAAAATGGGGTGGCGGAATGGGTAGGCCGCAAGTATTCCGTCGCAGTTCAACTTTCGGGTAGAGTCTCTCGTGAGCGGTATGGCGCTAGCCACCGGTTTTGCGCAAACAGACGTCGCCCTGCCAAAACCGGCGGCTAGCGCCGTGCCGCTCACCCAACCCGAAACGCAAGCTGCGGTGGAATACTAGCGGTTTTTACTCCTCGCCCTCAATACCGTAGTGGTCGAGCTTCTTGCGCACCGTCGTGCGATGCATGCCGAGGGTGCGGGCGGCGGTGGCGCATTGGCCGCGATGTCGAGCGAGTGCTGCTTGCAATAGAGGCGGTTCGACAATCGCGAGCAACTTCTCGTAGAGTTCCTCGGCCTTGTCGGGGTCGGCCAGTTGCATCTCGGCCCAGGCGTGAACCATGCTGGCGATGCGTTCTTCTTCGCCTCCCTGTCGCTCGTCGGCAGCGGCGACTGGTGTGGGAGCCGGCAGGTGCTCTGGCAGAATCGTGCCGCCGCGGGCCACGATCATTGCGTGTTCAACGGCGTTGCGAAGCTCGCGAACGTTGCCGTACCAAGGGCGCAGTCGCAGTTCTTCCATTGCCTCCTTACCGAGCCGCGGCGTAGAAACTCCATCGCGCCGAGCGAACAGACCCAGAAAATGGTCGGCGATTTCGACAATGTCATCGCGCCGTTGCCGTAACGGCGGCAAGTCGACCAGAAACGCCGAAAGGCGGAAGTAAAAGTCCTCGCGGAATGAGCCGTCCTGCACCTTTTCGAGCAGGTTTCGGTTCGTCGCTGAAATCACGCGGAAGTCGGTCTTCACGCCTTCAGTCGCCCCGACCGGAGTTACCTCGCGGGTTTCGACGGCTCGCAACAGTTTCACCTGTGTGGGCAGCGGGATATCGGCCACCTCATCGAGGAAGAGCGTGCCGCCGTTGGCTTGCATCATCAGGCCGGGTCGAGAGTGCTCAGCCCCGGTGAAGGCGCCCCGCACGTGCCCGAACAACTCGCTCTCAGCAAGCGATGGGCTTAGCGAAGCGAGGTTCACCGCGACGAATGGGCCGTCGCTGCGGCGGCTGTAGCGATGGATCGCTCGGGCGACGAGTTCCTTGCCGGTGCCGCTTTCACCGGTGACCAACACGCAGGCGTCCGATGTGGCGGCCAACGCGATCCGCTTAAAGACCTCCTGCATCGCGGGCGTGCGGCCGACGAGGTTGCCGCGTGTTTCGGTGGGTTGCTCGCGCGCCGGCTCGGGGGGCGCCGCCTGCAACGACCGCTGAATCACCTTCTGCACGTGCTCGAGGTCAAACGGTTTGATGATGTATTCAAACGCACCGCCGCGAATCGCTTCGACAGCGGTTTTCAGATCGCCATAGGCCGTGATCAAGATGATCGGCACATCGCCGACCGTCTTCTGGAAGTGTTCGATGGCGGCCAGTCCATCCATGCCGGGCAGACGCACGTCGAGCACGATCACATCGGGGCGACTGCGTGCGGCCGCCTGAATGCCGTCCTCCGCCGAAGAGGCAGTCGTAACGGCGAGCCCCATGCTCTCGCCGAGCTTTTGCAGTCCCCAACAGATCGCGTCTTCGTCATCAACGACTAGCAGATGCTTTGGCAAGTTATCTCTCCAACAATGCAATCGTTTAACCGGACGCCGTAGGCGACGTTGTCTGTGCCGTCGACGCAAGCACCGAAAACGACGTCGCCTACGGCTTCCGGTTAAACAACACTAACGCGCCACTGGAAAACGCACCGTAAAGTACGTCATGCCGTCGTGCCGGTTCCATGCGATCTCGGCGTGATGTTGCTGGGCAATCTCGCGGGCGACGGCTAATCCGATGCCGGTGCCGTCCGGTTTTTCGGTCACCAACGGGTCGAACAACGTACTCTGCACGTCATCGGCTGGGCCAGGACCGGTATCTTTCACCTGCAAGAGTACCTGCTCTGCGCCGGCCGTCAATTCCACAATCACGCGGGCTCGCGTTTCTCGGCGAGCCTCTCCCGGCTTTGCCCCGGCGGCTTCGACTGCATTGATCATCAAGTTCACCAGCAGTTGTTCCAGTGCGTCGGCGTCTCCACTGATCGTGATCGATGTTGGCGGTGGGTCGTAGTCAACGGCTACGCCCACATGCTGTGCGACCGGGCGAACTAGCGGCAACACGTTATCGATCACGGCCGACAGGTCCGTCGGTACGTGCTCCTTGTTGGAAAGGCGGCCAAGCGTGAGGAATCGTTCCACATACTTGTCCATCAACTTGAGTTGACGGACGGCCACATCCAACTCTTCTTGATCGAGATCGTCCGACGCCTTGCGTCGATGCAAATCCAGTGCCATCCGACAACCCGTGATCGCGTTTCGCAGTCGATGCGCGATGCCGCCTCCCAATTGGTCGAGCGTTCTCAGTCGCTCTGTGCGGCGAACTTCTTCCTCGTACTGGGCAAGCGTGGCCGACATCCGGTTGACCGCTTCGGTCAGGTCGCGTAGTTCGTCGTCGCGCGGAGGCGGGGGGATCTCGCGGAAGCTGCCATGTTCGATCTCATCGACTTGCGTGCGGAGTCGCTGGATCGGCCGTGTGACACCCGACGCAATCACCACGGCCAAGGCGACCATCACCACCAACGCCACACCGCCCACGATCAGGGGTGGCAGAATCGCGTGACGAAAAGCCAGTCGCCAGCTTTCCTCGGGATAGAAGATGTGCAAAGTGTGGTTGCGGTCACCGCTTGGTCGAGCTTTCCGCGGCACAGCCGCATGGTAGTACGACTCGCCCCCGACTTCGATCGTATCGGTCAGTTGCAGGTCTCTCGGTTGCTGTACGTTGGCCTCGGTAGGCGGCGCGCCAAGATCCTCGCGGCTTGCGGCGAGCCGGTTGCCCTTTGCGTTGGTCACGGCAAACTCAGCGCCGGAGAGGCCGCGGGTTTGCCGCAACACCGCGTCAGTCAAAGGAAAACTCGATTGCGAAAGCGTCGTAGCGACCTCCCGCAATTCGAATTCGATCCGCTCGCGCGTGCGTTGCGCCGAAAAATACGCATTCAGCACGCTGACCGCCAAGATGGTAACGACCATCACACCGGCCATCGGCAGCAGGATCTGATTGCGAAGGGGCCAACGCATGAAAATTGGGGTCGGGGGTCGGGGATCAAGGATCGGGGAACCCG
>Ga0180435_10003703_pt1 | contig 15222 bp, 14 predicted proteins | sample SS_ome_3_FD_132467 | JGI IMG/M metagenome (GOLD analysis project Ga0180435, IMG submission 132467) | Hypersaline lake sediment archaeal communities from the Salton Sea, California, USA - SS_3_S_1 metaG | ecosystem: Environmental > Aquatic > Non-marine Saline and Alkaline > Hypersaline >... | reverse complement strand
GCCACCAGCGACATCTCCGAGGTGCAGCGCTTCGTCGGCACCGGGACCATGGACCTGACCGGCATCCTCCTGGTGCTGGTGGGCATCGTCGTCGCCATGCTCCTGGAGGATGCGCGCCTGGCCTTGTTGGCCTTGCTACCCATCCCCGTCCTCGTCGCCGCCACCATCCGTTTCGGGAACGTCGTCCGGCCGATGTTCAAGCGCATCCAGGAGCAGATGTCGTCCCTCTCCGCCGTTATGCAGGAGAGCCTCACTGGCATCCGCGTGACGAAGGCCTTCGCACGGGAGCGTTTCGAGCTGGAGAAGTTCGATCGGGAGAACGATGAGTGGTTCCGCCAGCGGCGCGACCTGATCCGGGTGTGGGCCAACAACTGGCCCCTGTTCACTTTCGTCCTGGCCTTCGCCATCTTCCTCCTCCTCTGGTTCGGCGGGCCGCGAGCGCTCGACGGACAGATCACCGTCGGCGTCCTCTACGCCATGATCTCCTACCTGCTGATGCTCAACGGGCCCGTGCAGCAGCTCGGCTTCCTGGTCAACCTTGGGGCCACGGCCAACGCCAGCGCCAGCCGCGTCTTCGAGATCATCGACGCCCCGACGGAGATCGAGGAGCGACCCGGCGCCGTCGCGCTGGAGACGGTCGAGGGCGCGGTCACCTTCGAGGGCGTCACCTTCGCCTACGCCGACGGCCGGTCGGTGCTCCAGGGGATTGCTTTCCACGCGGAACCGGGGCAGCGGATCGCACTCATGGGGCCTACGGGCTCGGGCAAGTCGACGGTCACCAGGCTGATCCCGCGCTTCTACGACCCGTCGGAGGGGCGCGTCCTCATCGACGGGATCGACGTCCGCGACGTGCAGATCGGCTCCCTGCGCCGCCACATCGGCAGCGTACTCCAGGATCCGTTCCTCTTCGGCCTCACAATCGCAGAGAACATCGCCTATGGACGGGGGGACGCCTGCCAGGGGGAGATCGTGGCCGCCGCCCGGGCCGCCCGGGCCCACGACTTCATCACCGGCTTCCCGGACGGATACGAGACCCGGGTGGGTGAGCGGGGCGTCACCCTCAGCGGGGGGCAGCGGCAGCGGATCGCCATCGCCCGCGCGCTCCTCTACGACCCACGTATCCTGATCCTCGACGACTCCACCAGCAGCGTCGACACGGAGACTGAGCATCAGATCCAGCAAGCGCTCCAGGAGCTGATGGAGGGGCGTACCACCTTCGTCATTGCTCAGCGCCTGCTCACGCTGAAGCACGCGGATACCATCCTGGTGCTCGACCACGGGCGCATCGTGCAGCGGGGCACGCACGACGAGCTGCTGGCGGCCGGCGGCCTGTACCAGGAGGTCTACGACTCGCAACTCAAGGACCAGGAGGCGTTTGCCGACCTGGAGAGGACCCTTGAGGCGGAGCAGCTCGACCCCGAGCCAGAGGGCAGCGCAGAGATATGAGCGACAAGTCGGAGATCACTCGCGCGCAGGACCAGGGTCGGGACCGCTCCCGGCGCTGGGACATCGACCGGGGTCTGAGCGTTGAGGAACAGGAGCGGGAGCTTCGCGAGGAGAAGATCCGCCAGCTCCTATCGGACCGGGAGGACGCCCAGCTGGGCAAGGCCTACGACGCCCGGCTGGTGCGGCGTCTGGCCGAGTACGTGCGCCCCTACTGGCAGCACATGGCCGTGGCCGTGGCGCTCATCGCCGTCAGCTCCCTGGCTAGCGTGGCCGCCCCCTGGATCATCGGCCGCGCCATCGACGACGGGATCCGCCTGGGCAACTTCAGGGCCCTCCGCCTCTGGACGGGCGTGTTCATCGCTGCCGCTGTGACCGAGTGGCTCACGAACCGGAGCCGGGTGGCCATTCTGGCCTTCGTCGGCACGCGGATCGTTGCCGATATTCGCAGCGCCCTCTTCCGCCATCTCCTCCGTCTCTCCCTCGGTTTCTACAACCGCTACTCCGTTGGGCGGCTGATGAGCCGGCTGAGCAACGACGTGGGCGTCCTCCAGAACTTCATCACCTGGTCGATCACGGGCCTGGCCCGGGGCTTGTTGATGCTCGCGGGTATCGTCGTGGCCATGATCTCGCTCAACTGGCGCCTGGCCCTGGTCACCTTCGTCGTCCTGCCGCCGATGGCCTTCGTGACCACCCGCTGGCGGGATGCCGTCCGCCGCGCCTACCGCGCCACGCGCCAGCGTCTGTCTCTGATCAACGGCTACCTCAACGAGTCGATCTCGGGAATCCGCGTCACCAAGAGCTTCGTGCGCGAGGCGGCGAACATGCGCCATTTCGTCGATCTCAACCTCTCCCATTTCGACGCCGAGGTGGACGCCACGCGTCTCTCGGCCCTCTTCTTCCCCGGCGTGGGCTTGATGAGCGCCGTGGCGCGCGCCCTGGTGGTCGGCGTGGGTGGCTGGCTCGTCTTCGATGACGCCCTCACCGCGGGCACGCTGGTCGCCTTCGTCCTCTACGTCGGGCGTTTCTTCCAACCGATCCAGGATCTGGCCCGCCGCTACAGCAACTTTCAGGCCACCATGGCGGCGAGCGAGCGGATCTTCAACCTGCTCGACATGGAGCCGGAACTCGAGGATCCGCCGGACGCCATCGAGCTACCCCCCGTGCGGGGGCACGTGGTGTTCGACCACGTCAGCTTCGAGTACGAGGACGGGGATGAGGTTCTAAGGGACGTCAGTCTGGAGGCAAAGCCGGGGGAGCGCATCGCCCTCGTCGGGGAGACTGGGGCCGGGAAGACGACCGTCATCCGTCTCATGGCCCGCTTCTTCGAGACGGACCAGGGGCGCGTCACCATCGACGGGTATGACGTGCGCCGGGTGGCAAAGGAGAGCCTCCGCTCGCAGCTGGGGGTGGTGCTGCAGGACACCTTCCTGTTCAGCGGGTCGATCATGGAGAACGTCCGCTACGGCCGGCTGGAAGCCTCGGACGAGGAGGTGATCGCGGCGGCGAAGGCCGTCGGCGCCCACGACTTCGTCACGGCCCTGCCGGAGGGGTACGAAACCGAGGTCGGGGAGGAGGGGGTCAACCTCAGCGTGGGCCAGCGCCAAATCGTCTCCTTCGCCCGCACCCTGCTGGAGGACCCGCGGGTGCTGATCATGGACGAGGCGACCAGCAGCGTCGACACCACCACGGAGAACCAGATCCAGCGCGCCGTGGACCGACTGCTAATGGGCCGCACCAGCGTCATCATCGCCCACCGCCTGAACACCGTGGTCGGCGCCGACAAGATCATCGTTATGGATGAGGGGCAGATCGTCGAGCGGGGCACCCACGAAAAGCTCCTCGCCCGCCGAGGCCGTTACTACGAGCTTTACGCCATGCAGTGGGCCGATTCCGAGGACCCATGATGGCTCTACTGAAAGAAGCTGACGAAGGCCAGGTGCCTGGCACCGTGAGCACCTTTTCTCAGGGGAGCCAATGATGTAGGGCAGGATTCCATTCCTGCCAGGCCGACTACCTACTCGTCGGTCACCACTTGCCAGAAGTAGTCGATCGTGACCAGCATTCCCTGCTCCGTGCCGCCCACGGAGCCTGCATAGCGCTGCCTGAGTTCTGGAACCGCGGTCATTGTGACCGGTGCCTCATCTTCCTGCAGGCTCCTGCTGAACACCGTCCGCCCGCCGTCGTATACCTCAAGGGGGCCCCTCTCCGGCGGGCTGACCGGGATGTCGAGCGCTACGGCGCCGCAGTCCAATCCACCTGCGAAATTCGTCACCTCCCACGGGCCCGCCTTCGGCACGTCGTAGGATCCCGCATCCGCTGGCAGCTCGTCAGGGAGGAGGAAATCGTTCAGGTCGCTGTCGGGGTCGTCAAACGGGTTGGTACCGTCCCCCGCTGCGCCCTCAGCATCCCCATCCACCGACGACCCGGTGCCACCGCCCTCCGTGATGATACCCGTGCCGCCTGCCTCGTGGCGGAAGGTGCAGCGCACCGTCTCGCCCGCGTCGAGGTTGACTATCGCCGACCGCGTTTGCGGGTCGCCACTGCTCGGCAAGGGGCTGTCGCCGTCGCTGCACACGACCTCGGTTAGCTCGAAGTCCTGGGCGGGATCGACCCGCGTGGTTGTGCATGTTCCCGGCGCCAGGTCGGTGACGACCAGCGTAGTATCTACGGAGACCGTCCCCGACGGGACGCCCGTGAACTGGAACGTCCCGGGCTCACCGGCCGGCTCCGTCTCCACGGCGATGACGATTGTCCCAGTGGGCACATCCCTGCCCATGTCCCCGGCGGGGCCCTCGCCGGTCCCTTCCACCAGGCTGCATCCCACGCCGAGTAGAGTTGGTAACAGCAGAGAGACTTCCCAAATCGTCCATCGTGTGGCGCGGGAAGAGGGCTACACCTGGGAAGCCGAGACCGACGCGATGGAATGGGAGCCTACCGTGGATGACATGGAGACCATGAGGCGCAAGCTGCAAGAACTCCAACATGTGCAGCGGGAGTGACCTCCATCTGGAGGCTCGCGAAACGCTAGATACGATGTGGTTTGTGCGATCATTGGAGGATATCAAGCACGTCGAGCTCGTGCTCTCATTGCGTTTGACCATTCGCCCCGAGCTCTTCGTGCAAGCCTTCCCGGGTGAACGAATGGGTTCTCTGTACTTCGCGTTGGTCGTGGGTACTCACTGGATCTTTGGGATAGATCGCCAAGGCGGCGAATGGCATCTGCACCATTCGATGCATCAGATGAGTACGAACCTCTGTCGGAGGGACTCGGCCCGAGACCGCTTCCGTCGTTTCTGGCAAGGGTTGAAGACCTCCTGCTGCAACACGAGCTGCTGTAGAGTTCTGCGATTCCCAGAGGCGCTGGTGAAGCGCTTCATCTGACAAGCACGCCACATCCGTCCGATAGACAACCTGCGCACGGACGTCAGTCTTCGGCCGTCCCCGCCTGAACGAAGAGCCCAACCCCCTTGCCTTATCTCACGGCGCACCGGTCCCCGCTGCAAAGATCAGCGTGAACCCCGCACAGCCGTGATCGTTGAACACTACGAGGACACGACTGCGGACGACCAGCACGACCCGTCAACTGGCCCTTGACATAGAAGACGAGATTTGATATACTCTATAGAGTGTAGAATAGAGACCTTGAGGTACGGGCGTCTGATTGTGATCCTCAGTGGAGGGCTGTGGGCATCAATTCCACCAGAAAGCACAAGCTGCCGGAGGTTCGCCAAGATTCTAGAGGATCCACCCTCCGAATGCGCTCTCGGTGTGTCATGCCGAGTTCTTCATCACCAAATGGCTCCCGTGCCAATGAACTGAAGTGTTGTTTCTGTCGTCCGCGAATCCGCTGGAGCGAGTTAGGCTAGCCTGAGCCCTTCGGCGTGGCATGCGCCTCCGCCGAACCCTGGGCCGATGCGCGGAGCAGAAGGAGTCCGAAGATGACGAGTCATTTGCTGGGATTGGGTGGAGAAGGAAGAATTCGCAAGGGCCCACTAAGGGAGCTTGCTGCAGAGCAGATCAAGGAGCTCATCCTCACGAACCAGTTGCGCCCGGGCCAGACGCTCGCCATCGGTCAACTGGCGGAGTACCTTGGCGTGAGTCACACCCCCGTGCGAGAGGCACTGGCCATGTTGGAACGTGAGGGGCTGGTGCGCACGCCGCCATACGGGAAGCCAATCGTCACCCGGATCGAAGCGAGGGATGTTCAAGAGGTTTGGGACATGCGAATACTCCTGGAGCGCGCGGCCATTGAGGCGGCGGTGTCCGAACTCTCTGATGAGACCCTCGACGAGATTGAGAGCAAACTCGATCTCGCTCGTCGCGACGCGGAAAACGGCGACTACCTTGCCCACTACGAGATCGATGTGGGGTTCCACCGTGCCATCGTGAAGTCTGTGAACAACAGCTTGTTCCGCGATTTGGTGGCTCAGGTAGAGGATCGATCTATTAGAATTCGTACCTTGGTGGAGTCGATTGCAAACGAGGGGGACGTGGTGAGCATCGTCGATGAGCACATTGACCTGCTCGGGGCAATTAAGTCGCGGGACACGGAGACAGCCGTGACTGCGCTGATGGCTCACCTCGAGGCGGGCAAGCAGCGGACCCTAAGGGCTCTGGACGAACTCAGAAACGGGGAGGATTGATCGATGCGTGATCCGCGAGCCGGAGCGGAAACGCCTCGGTCGGTGGCGCCCATTGGCATCTTCGACTCTGGCCTGGGTGGACTGGCCGTGCTCCGGGAAGTGCAACGGCTCTTGCCGAACGAGCATGTACTCTACGTGGGTGACACAGCCCGCCGACCCTACGGGCCCCAACCGACAGCGATGGTGCGCTCGTATGCGGTGGAGATTGCGGGGTTTCTGATGAGCCGAGGAGCGAAACTGGTCATCATTGGCTGTAACACGGCCAGTGTCGCCGGCTTAGACGCGTCCCGTCGCTGCTTTCCGGACCTTCCGGTGCTGGGCATGGTAGGGCCCGGCGTCAGAGGGGCGGTGGAGTCGACGAGGGAGGGCAGGATAGGGGTATGGGGGACGGCGCTGACGGTCGAGAACCATGCGTATGACGAGGCGATTCTGGAGATCAATCCAAGCGCCGAAGTGCTAGGGGTGGCCTGTCCCGAGCTTCTGAGATTGGCGGAGAAGGGCGAAATCGACGACAAGGCCCACTTATTGGCGCTCGCCCGTCGGTATTTCGAGCCGATTGACCATTTTGGTGCTGATATCCTCGTCCTCGGATGCACAGATCTGACGTGCGTGCGAGACATCGCCGAAACGGTGGCTGGCGAGGACGTGACGGTTGTGGATCCGGCGGAGCAGGTCGTCTTGGAGGCGACAGAGGTCCTCGAGTCCATGGGAAGCCGGAGACCTGAGAGTGGTGATGCGCCGACCTACGAGTTCCTCATCACCGGCGAAGACGAGGACGCATTCGGCCGCTTCACGGCGGAGTTCCTCGGCGTCTCGGAGGTCGACGTGAAGCGTGTGCCCCTCAAGAGTGTGCAGAAGGGGAGGCTGGCTGCGACAGGGGACTGCGCGTGACCGGGCAGTCTTGGGAGCGCGGGCGGTCGAGCAGACGTCGGGACCTTGGCTGGCGGGACCACACAGAGAACAAGATGGATAGCTACTTGAGGGGGGTGGAGACGTGAGTGGGTTGTTGGGAGATAGAGTGGCAAGCCTGGAGCTTTCGGCCACCGACGAGATTGACAACATCGTCAGGCGGATGAAGCGAAAAGGGATCACGGACATCATCTCGCTTGGCGGTGGCGAGCCATGCTTCGACACGCCATCCAACGTGCGAGAGGCCGTGGAGAGAGCCCTGATGGAGGGGAAGACCAAGTACGAGCCGACCACGGGTGACCCCGACCTGCGGCAGTTGTTGAGCGACAAGTTCAGGGGAGAGAACGGGATCGACGTCGGCCCCGACGAGATCATCGTCACGCCGGGCGGAAAGTTCGCGATCTACCTGACGCTACAAGCGCTGCTGGAGCCGGGAGACAGTGTGATGCTTCTCGAGCCGGCCTGGGTTTCCTACAAATCGATGGCGCAGTTGGCCGGGGCGAACGTAGTGACGGTGGAATGCAGCGAAGCCAACGGTTTCGTTCCGAGCTTGGATGACGTCGAGGAGGCCATGGAGGACTCGGTCAGGGCAATCGTGGTCAACTCGCCGTCGAACCCGACGGGCGCTGTGTACGACACGGCGACCCTCCGCGGGATTGTTGAGATCGCCGGACAGCACGATGCGCTGGTGATCGCCGATGAGGTCTATGAGTACATGGTCTACCGCGGCAGCCACTACAGCCCCGCCTCGGAGTTCGAAAATGTGGTGACGGTCAATAGCTTCTCGAAGAGCTACGCGATGACAGGCTGGCGTCTCGGATACGTGACCGGTCCGAAAGAATTGCTGGATGGCATGGTGAAGATCTACCAGCATTCTGCCACGTGTGTGACGTCTTTTGCACAAGCTGGTGCCGTCGAGGCGCTCTCGAGCGACGTGTCAGGACAGGCGTCAGCTGCGATGATGGAGGGATACGAGGAACGGCGCAACCTCATCACCGAGTTGATTGATCGTTCTAAGTACTTTGACGCTGTGCCTCCGGATGGAGCGTTCTACATCTTCCCGTCCTACGAGCTAGACATGCCGTCGCTGGACGTGGCGAAGGGACTGTTGGAGGAGGCCCATGTAGCGACTGTGCCCGGTTCTGCCTTTGGCGAGTCGGGGGAGGGCTACCTGCGGCTGTGCTACTCTACGTCCAAAGAGAACATCGTGGAGGCCATGGAGCGTATGAATCAGTTCATAGAGGATAAGGCTTAAGGAGTTGTCGATGCCAACCCACGTTGACGGGCGAGTGCTGACCGGGACGCACTTCATGTTGGGCAATTACGCGGCGGTAGAGGGAGCACTGGCAGCTGGCTGCGATTTCTTCGCCGGGTACCCAATCACCCCGGCTAACGAAATCGCGGAACGGATGTCGTCCCGACTACCGCAAGTGGGCGGCAAGTTCCTCCAGAGCGAAGATGAGCTCTGCTCCATCTATGCTGTCACTGGCGCGTCCCTGGCTGGAGCCCGAGCCATGACTGCAACGGCGAGTGCTGGTTTCAACTACATGCAGGAGGGCATTGGCTACGCAGTGGCGTCGGAGATCCCGTGCGTGGTTCTTGACGTGCAGCGATGTCGGGGCGAGAACTTCGCCACCCAGGCGGACGTGATGCAGATGCGGTGGGGGGCGAGTGGCGACCACGAGCTGATTGTGCTGGCGCCATCGTCCGTGCAGGAGCTGTTCGATGCTATGATCAGGGCCTTTAACCTGGCAGAGCGATATCGAACACCCGTCATCGTGATGTCGGACACCACCATCGCCCTGATGCGAGAGAAACTGGTCATCCCGAGTGTGGATGCCATCGAGCGAGTGGATCGACCCAGGCCTGAGGTTCCGCCGTCTGAGTTCCTGCCCTTCGAAGCCGGCCCCAACGGCGTGCCGCCGCTTCCCGATTTCGGAGAAGGGTACCGGATACTCCATTCGCTGAATCCTCACGATGAACGAGGTAGCATCCACTGGGATCCGGACGTGTTTGAGGCGCTGTACGAACGGATCACGGGGAAGATCACGGCCCACTACGATGACATCGTGGAGACAGAGGCATTCTTCCTGGAGGACGTGGAGGTCGGGCTCGTGGCCTACGGCAGTGAGTGTCGTCCTGCGCTGGCGGCGGTGAAGGAGGCACGGGCCGAGGGCATCCGGACCGGGCTCCTGAAACTCGATACGGTGTGGCCCGTTCCAGAGAAGGAGATCCGGTCGCTGGCGGAGACGTGCTCCCATCTGCTGGTGGTGGAGATGAATATCGGGAAGTACGCTGGCGAGGTCGAGCGCGTCGTTGCGGGGACGTGTCCCGTCAGCCGTCTGACCAAGAACCGGGGCACGATCCACACCAGTGCGGAGATACTGGACGCCATCCGTGATGCGAGTTCAGCGTCCGACGAGAGATAGCAGAGTGAGTGGAGACAGAATGAGAGTCATCTGTCCGACGTGCGGCGCTGAGGAGGACCTGTCGCCTGACAAGTGGCGCTGCGCGTGCGGCGGGGCGTGGGAGCCGGAGGAGCAGGAGGCCTTTGACGCCGGTTTGATCGCTGGTCAAGATCACTCGCTCTGGCGTTACAGTTCCCTGCTGGGACTGGCGTGGGACGAGCCCGTCGTGAGACTGGGTGCAGGCGTGACGCCCCTGCTCCCAGCAGTGGCTGCCGGGTGTGACATACTGGTGAAGCTCGAGTACCTGGCGCCGACAGGATCGTTCAAAGACCGCGGCACAGCTGTGATGATGAACGAGCTGATTCAGCAGGGTGTGTCCCGCGTGGTGGAGGATTCGTCGGGGAATGCGGGCGCGTCGGTAGCGGCCTACGCGGCGCGGGCGGGGATGGAAGCGCACGTCTTTGTGCCTGCGTACGCTTCCCCAGACAAGAGGGCACAGATCGGAGTCTATGGCGCGCAGATAGAGGCCGTGCCCGGGTCCCGGGAGGAAGCCAAGCGAGAGGCCATTCAGACCGCTGCTAAAGAGGGGGTTGCGTATGCTTCGCATGCTTACCACCCTTGTTTCCTGCTGGGCCAGGAGACGGTGGCGTGGGAGCTCTGGGAACAGCTCGACGGCAAGGCACCGGATTGGTACGTGGTTCCGGTGGGGCAGGGCGTCCATCTGCTCGGCATGTGGCTCGGCTTCCGGAGATTGCGGCGCGCGGGATTGGTCGATCGTATCCCCCGCCTGGTGGGCGTGCAGGCGGCGCTTCTGGCGCCCGTCTGCGAGGCCTTCGAAGCAGGGCTGGAGGATGTACGGGGGCTTGAGCTGACGTCCCCCACGCTGGCCGAGGGTTTGGCCATACCCAAGCCGATTCGGGGGCAGCGAGTGTTGGAGGCGATCCGGAGCAGCGGTGGAAGCTGTGTCTCCGTGAGCGAGGAGCAGATCTCGGCGGCCCGGCGCCAGGCGGCGCGCCAGGGCTTCTATGTCGAGCCCACCAGCGCCACGGCGCTGGCGGCGGTGGAGTTGGTCAATGAGATGGCCGGTCCCGAGGACGTGATCGTGGTACCCTTGACGGGCAGCGGACTCAAGGGCTCGCCGACCGTCGATTGAACAAGCCAAGTACCCACGGGGCGCGAAGCGCGTGCTCTCAACATAGAGTGCTCGAACGCGAACCGTCCTGGGGAGACAAAATGAAGGTGAATCGTCCGTTGGTCCAATCGCTCGGGGGCGAAGGCCGGGGACGTTGGGAGGGAGGGGCGTGAGTACAAACCCGCTTCGTAGGTATCTTCGAGAGGATAGTCTGCCGCATTTCTTCTGTTCCGGATGCGGTGCTGCTCAGGTCATGAATTTCTTTCTTCGGGCGGCCGATGAGGTTGAACTCGACTTTGACAACCTGGTTGCCATCGGGGGCGTGGGCTGCGCGGCTCGTATACCGGCTTACCTGAACGCAGAGGGGCTGCACGGCATCCACGGTCGAACGCTGCCGTGGGCGACGGGCATCAAGCTGCACAACCCGGACCTCGATGTGGTCATCTTCTCGGGAGATGGGGATGCGGCCGCCATTGGTGGCAATCACCTGATCCAGGCTGCACGGCGGAATCTGGACGTGACCATGATCGTGGTGAACAACCTCAACTTTGGTATGACGGGTGGGCAGATGGCGCCGACGACCCTGACCGGACTGCGGACCACGACGTCGCCTTTCGGGACGGTGGAGAACCCGTTTGATCTCTGCAGGTTGGCGACGGCGGCCGGGGCGACGTACGTCAGCCGCTGGACAACGGACCGACCGCGCCAGGCAGTTCGGGGCATCAAGGAGGCGCTGGAGCACGAGGGATTTGCGTTTCTGGAGATCATCACGCAGTGTCCAACGAACTTTGGCCGCCGGGCGCTGAAGTCAGGGGATCCTATAGAGGGTGTGCGATGGATTGCCGAGCAATCCCGGGGGAAGGCTGGTCAGATCAGGATTGACGCGGGAGCCCCCGACGGCTTCGATCTCGGTACCTTCGTCAAGCGGAGCGAGCCAGTCTTCAAGGGCAGCTCGGTCCAGGCAGCTGGGGAGGCTTAACATGGGTGCGGATCGAGCGACGATACAGTTCTGTGGATTTGGTGGGCAGGGGATCGTGCTCTCGGCCGTTGTCTTCGGTGCTGCTGCCGTGACGCAAGCCGGGCTTGAGGCCGTGCAGACCCAGTCGTACGGCTCTGAGGCTCGCGGCGGTGAGTGCCAGGCGGAGTTGATCATCTCCGCCACACCCATTGACTCCCCGCTGTCGGATCGCGTGGATGTTCTGGTGGCTCGTTCGCAGCCGGCGCTGGTGCGGTACGTGGACCGGGTGCGGAGTGGGGGGACCATTGTCATCGACTCCGACCTGGTGGAACGTCCGGATCGCGACGATGTGCAGGTGGTTGAGGTGGACGCGGCCCATGTGGCCGCAGAGCTTGGGAACGAGATTGTGGCGAATATGGTGACGCTCGGATTCCTTCAAGAGGCGACGGGCCTATTCTCTGCCGCCGATTTGGATCAAGCGATAGAGGACAGTGTTCCGGAGAGATTCTTGGACTTGAACCTGCGGGCGGCGGAACGAGGCAGGGACCTGGTGCGTGAGCAAGGGACAACGATCGAGATCTGATCATGAAGCTTCTTGAGTTTCAGGCGAAACGCATCTTCGCAGAACACGGCATTCCGGTGCCCGAGGGCGTCGTAGTGAGGGGGCCCGGTGACCTGGACAGTCTGAACTACCCGGTGATGCTCAAGGCCCAGGTTCCGGCGGGCAAGCGGGGCAAGGCTGGAGGTATCCAGCGGGCAGTGGACGTAGAGCAGGCGCGGGGCATCGCCGAGGCGTTGTTTGGGCAGGAACTGCACGGCCACTCGATAGAAGCCCTCCTGGCCGAGGCCAGTCTTGAGGTGGAGAGAGAGATGTATCTTTCCCTCTTGATCGACAAAGATTGTGGAAGGCCGCTCTACGTGGGGAGTGCTGTGGGCGGCGTCGATATCGAAGAGATTGCCGAGCGGAGCCCGGAGCGCATTGTCCGCCAGTACGTGGATCCCTGTGTGGGGCTGTCTTCGTACATGGTCAGGTTCGTCGCCGATGCCATGGCGGTGGAGGATCGGGCTGCGCTTGGCAGCGTGATGGCGGGGATGTATGCGGTACTTGAGGAGAAAGACGCGACGTTGGTGGAGATCAATCCCCTGGCGGAGACGACGGCAGGCCTCATGGCGCTGGACGCGAAGGTGGTGCTGGACAGTACGGCCGATTTCCGCCATCAACCGCTTTACGAGCAGCTCGAGACCGAGCAGGCCGAGTTGGATCGGAGTCAAGTCACCTGGGCGGAGGCCCTGGCGCAGGAGCACGATGTCACATACGTGCTCCTCGACGGAGACGTAGGGTTGATCGCGGATGGGGCGGGCACGGGAATGGCAGCGCTTGACCTGGTCAAAGACGCTGGGGGCGCCCCGGCGAACTTCTGCGAGATGGGCGGCCTCGCCGATGCCGACGTGGTGGCGAAAGCGATGGAGGTCGTCCTGGCTAACCCACGGGTGAAATCCCTGCTGATTACGCTGATCGGGGGGTTGACGCGGATGGACCACATGGGTGAGGGAATCGCGCGCTACGTGCGGCAGCATGACGTCGAGGTGCCCCTGGTTGTCAGAATGTGCGGGACGCAGGAGGAAGAGGGCAAGAGACTGCTGGGCGAGGCCGGGCTGCACCCGTTCGACGATCTTCTCAGCGCGGTGAAGGAAGCGGTGAGGCTGGCACGAGGTGAGCATGACAATACTGATTGACCGGGCTACCAAGGTACTGGTCCAGGGAGCGACCGGCAGCGTCGGGGCCTTCCAGACGAAGATCATGCTGGAGTACGGGACGCAGATCGTGGCGGCGGTCACGCCCGGCAAAGGCGGTCAAGAGGTGCACGGGGTGCCGGTCTATGACTTCGTCTCAACGGCATGTGCAAAGCACCCGGTGGACGTTGCCCTAAGCTTCGTACCGAACCGATTTGCGCTGGATGCTGCTTTGGAGGTCATCGATGGGGGGGTACCGTTTCTGGTTCTGACTGCCGAGGGAGTTCCTGAGCGGGACATGATGGCTCTGCGGAACCACGCCGCGCGGAACCAGACTCGCGTTCTGGGGCCGGACACGCCGGGGCTCATTGCCCCCGGACGCTGCAAAGTAGGGGTACATCCCAACCGGATGTTTGCGCCTGGGCGGGTCGGCGTGCTTTCCAAGAGCGGGGCTCTCTCTTACGAGGTCGGCAAGGCGCTCACGGAAGCGGGGATTGGTCAGTCGACCGTGGTGGGAATCGGCGGGGGGCCGCTGTGGGGCACGACACAGGAAGAGGTCCTAAGGATGTATGAGGAGGACCCGGAGACCGATGTGGTCGTGTTGCTGGGCGAGGTGGGCGGCACGATGGAGTATCGGGCCGCCTCCTTGATCGATACGTGCATCAGCAAACCGGTCGTGGCCCTCATAGTTGGCCGAGCAGCTCCGCGGGGGGCGCAGATGGGCCATGCGGGGGCTATTGTGGAGGGAGAGCGGGGAACGGCGGCCAGCAAGATTGAGGCGCTGGAGGCAGCGGGTGCGCACATTGCTCGCAGCCCCTCGCAGATCCCGGAGATCATCAAGAGGCTGGACATAACTGGAGTAGCGGCACCATGACCGTTCACATTGACGAGAGGGTATGCAAAGGATGCGGGCTCTGCGTCTACTACTGCCCGCAGGAGGTACTGGGGATATCAAGCCGGCGGAATGCCAAGGGATACAACGTTGCGGAGGTCGTCGCCGCGGAGGATTGTGTGGCGTGCCGCCTGTGTGAGATGTCGTGTCCGGACCTGGCGATCTTCGTTTGTGAAGATGCTCTGGAAGATAACGATGAGGAAGTGCAGCAATCCGTCGTGCAGGACTCGGCGGCGTAGTCTGCTGGCAAAGACGGCGAATCGTCTAGGCAATTAGTGACAAGGAGGTCACCGTGAGCAAAGAGACAATCTTAGGAAAACCGGGTGCACCGTATGCGAAGGCCGTGAAGGCGAATGGGTTCTTGTTCGTTTCGGGCAATGTGGCCCGGGCTGATGGCACGATCGAAGGGCAGACGCGCGAAATCTTGGAGCGCCTCAAGGGTGTTGTGGAAGAGCTGGGATCGTCGCTGAACGATGTGGTTAAGGTCAACGTCTACCTAACCGATGTGGGCGATTTCGGCGCAATGAATGAGGTCTACAAGGAGTTCTTTCTGCCCGAGCCGCCGACCCGGACGACGGTGGGCGTGGCAGAACTGGCGAGTCCCGACTTTCTCATTGAGATCGACCTGATGGCGGCTCTTTAGGCCACCGTGAGCAGGGCGCCCTTGGTGCGCATGGGGCCTGGGGCGCCCTGCCTATCGTCCGCATCCTCATGGAGGTTCGCGATGACCGAAGCACAGGAATTTGCTCAAGATCTGATCGATTTCATTCAGGCTAGTCCGAGTCCCTTTCACGTCGTCGCCAACGTGCGGGATCACCTCGTGGATGCGGGGTACGCTCCTCTTCCATTCGGTGAGCGGTGGACGCTTTCGGAGGGCGGCAAGTACTTCGTGACCCAAAACGACTCTGCCATTGTGGCTTTCGCCGTGGGTGAGGGCGATCCGGCCGACCACGGGTTCCGGCTGGTGGCTTCTCACACCGATTCGCCCTCACTGCGGATCAACCCGGCGCCGGAGATGGTTGTGGAGGATGCGTATCTGAAGCTGGATACGGAAGTGTATGGGAGTCCAATTCTTAACACGTGGTTGGATCGCCCCCTGC
>Ga0180435_10003702_pt1 | contig 15224 bp, 17 predicted proteins | sample SS_ome_3_FD_132467 | JGI IMG/M metagenome (GOLD analysis project Ga0180435, IMG submission 132467) | Hypersaline lake sediment archaeal communities from the Salton Sea, California, USA - SS_3_S_1 metaG | ecosystem: Environmental > Aquatic > Non-marine Saline and Alkaline > Hypersaline >... | reverse complement strand
GGCAATCTTGACCTGGTCGCCAGTGATAGTAGCCTATTGCAGGCCGAGGGTGCGATGTGGCGTATGAACGATAACCGCCTGGCTCGCCAATTACTGTCGACCAAACTTCGGCTGCTTGAGAATAAGTATGACTATGTGCTCCTCGATTTCTCTCCCTCTGCGAGTATTCTGAGCGAGAGTGGGCTGAGATACGTGCGTGAACTTCTGGTCCCTGCATCGACCAACTACATGTCACTGGTTGGAATTCGACAGGTGGTAGAGACCCTGAAGAACTTGGGACATATGCCAGGACATCGCGTTCGGTTGTATCTTATTGTGCCGACTCTGTATTCATCCCGAGTGCAGCAGGATCGTGAGGTTCTTGGTATCCTTCACCGGCATTTTGCCAATCGAGTGACCAAGCCAATTCGTCAGAACACCAAGCTTGCGGAATCCCCCAGTCATCATAAGACAATTTTCGAGTATTCCAATCGCAGCACTGGAGCGGCGGACTACAAGAACCTTGTGGAAAGGGTCCTGCGCGATGGTTGATGAGACACACGAAGCACACGAACCGGATCGCGTCCTGGGCGAGGACCCACTCAGCGATCTTGATATCGAATGGATGGATGATGATACTGAGGCGGAGCTTGGGCTCGACAGTCTCGGTGGGGATCCCTTAGCGGATATGGATATGAGTTGGATGGAGGATCAGAATACGATCCTCAGACTATCTCCTACCGAACAGAGCCCTACGCTGGACGAATTTGAGGCGGACCTCGAACTTGTCGTGACTCCCGAGCCTGTGTTGGATGCTTCAGATGAGGTGTTCATGCGGCGAGACCCCGCACTCACGCCAATGACATCCGCAAGGCCTGGGAAATCAGCCGATCATCTGCCGGGTTCGGCTGCTGAGAAACAGCTGCGCGATTCTGGAAGCATCTGTGCGACCTTCCATTTCCCTGCAGATTTTCAGTGGGGAGTGGCGACTGCTGCTCATCAAGTAGAGGGCAACAATCAGACGAACGACTGGTGGACCTGGGAACAGCAGCAGGGGAGGATCAAGGAGGGACACACATCTGGTTTAGCCTGCGATTGGTGGGAAAACGCTGAGGCAGACTTCGATCGCGCAGCTGATCTTGGTCTCAGTACACTCCGCCTGTCAGTTGAGTGGGCGCGCGTTGAGCCACGGCCGGGAGCTTTCGATGAACATGCTATTGCCCGGTATGTTGAGATGCTCCAGGGGTTGCGCGAGCGTGGTATTGAGCCTATGGTCACTCTACACCACTTCTCCAGCCCTCGCTGGCTGGCAGATCAAGGAGGATGGGAGAATCCTGAGACGGTTTCACTATTCGCTCGCTATGTACGCAAGGTGGTACAGCCCTTGAGCACGACCTGTGATCTATGGTGTACCATCAATGAACCCAATGTCTACGCCGTCGAGGGTTATCTGGATGGCATTTTCCCCCCAGGAAAGTCTGATCTGAAGTCTGCGCTGCGCGTGTTGCGGAATATGTTGCGGGCGCACGCTGCTGCATATCGGGCCATTCACGATATTCAAAAGAATGCTCGTGTTGGCCTAGCACACAATATGCGGATTTTCGATCCTGCCAATCCACGATCATTACTGGACCGCCGCGTGGCGCGCGTTCTCGACCGGTTCTACAATCAGGCAATCCTGACAGCCTTGGTCAAGGGATGGTGGGTTGTACCAGTTGGGTTTGGGCCGGCCTGGAAGCTGCGACGAACGCTGGACTGGGTGGGATTGAACTACTATACCCGCGATCTGGTGGCGTTTGATCGCGGGCTGCCAGAATCTCTGTACGGTCGACGCATACACAGCAGCGATGCGGAAATGCTGGATGGCAACTATGGAGAGTTCTATCCCGAAGGAATGTATCGCTGCATTCATCGGCTCGCCAGTCTGAAGCTGCCGATCTTTGTCACAGAGAACGGCATACCAGACGAGGACGACGATCAGCGACCGCGATACATGCTAAGTCACCTCCATCAGATGTGGCGCGCTTTGCAGGACAACTGCCCTGTCCACGGATACTATCACTGGACATTAGTGGATAATTTTGAATGGGCTGAGGGTTGGACATTGCGATTTGGGCTTATTGCTCTTGATCGGCGAACCCAGACTCGCTCTCTGCGCAAGAGTGCGCGGCTCTACAGGGAGATCACTGGTGTAAACGCAATAACGACACCGCTCATCGATTCATATGCACCTGATCTGCGCCATGTTCTGTTGCCAGGACACAACTCTGAAGGATGACAGATCCGACAATAGTCTACTGCCGAAGATGTGGTACACAGATGGCACCCGCTGAGATAGGCGGGCGCTCACGCGATGTGTGCCCGGATTGTGGGTTCATCTTTTTTCGGAATCCGGTCCCTGGCGTTGGTGTCTTGATCGAGATTGATCCGGGTATCGTGCTCATCAAACGGGGTCAAGAGCCATTTCTTGGGGCATGGGCTCTTCCTGCCGGCTATATTGAGGAGGATGAGAGTGTAGAACAAGCTGCAATCCGAGAGTGCAAGGAGGAGACTGGGCTGGATGTTCAGCTCACTGAGCTGTTCGGCGTATACTCATTTCCTGAAGGCCCTGTGCAAAGTGGAATCATCGTTTTTTATCGAGCACGCCCGATCGGCGGGGGCCTTCGCGCTGGCGACGATGCTGAGGATGCACGCATATTTGCCCCGACCGCTCTGCCCGAAGGTATTGCCTTTCGGACACACCGTGAGGTTCTGGAGCGTTGGACTCAGGGTGATGTGTGTCGGACATGCCCTGTTGAAGGACGCCCGTCTATCCGCAAAGCCACTACGGCTGACATCCCGCGCATCGTTGATCTGCTGTTATTCATTCCGGCAAACGCCAGCATGACGCCTGCTGATCAGGACGCCGCTGCTTTGCGCCTGCGAGAGAATCTGTCTATCGAGGTGCTTGTAGCCGAGATCGATGGGCAGGTCGCAGGGTTCGTTGCTCTGTCGTTTATTGGCGTATTGTCTGGGCTGCGCGTTCTCATCGATGATATGGCAGTGGACTCGGCATATCGACGACACGGGATAGGCGCAGCGCTGTTGGAGGCCGCAATACAGGAAGTTGATCGTCGGGGGGCGACCCATCTCATTGTAGATACTTCGCGCGGAGATGCAACAGCGCGGGCATTCTACCGTGCCTGTGGATTTGAAGACGGTGTGATGGCCCCTCTTTGGATACGCTAACCTTCAGCAACCACTGGACTGCGTACGCCGAAAGGATTTCCCGTGAGGTTTATGTCGGGCTACTCGAGCAGATCGGCGAAACTCTCGAGTGACGTGCTGTTCTGAATGCGCACCCGGGGCATCTCGAACAAGTTTCCTGTATTGTGAGCAACACCCCATTGCGTCGTCACGGCTCCCCAGTACCCGGCTGACTTGAGTACCGCGATTACGTCGTCGTCGTACCGGCCTGATGGGTAGCAGAAGTAACGAGGCGCCCGCCCGGTGTGGTACAATATCGCTTCCTGGACCCCAACGGTTTGGTAGACGAGGTAATCGTAGGATTGGCCGCTCAGGTCGACATGGTCGCGTCCATGGGACTGTATTTCCATACCCGCCTCCGCCATTTCCGCCATTTGCGCCCATGTCAGATACTGCGGCGATTCAAAGTGAGCCGGCGTCGCCAATATGAAGAATGTGCCATTGAAGCCAAACTCCAAGAGAGCAGGAAACACAATATCGTAGGCGTCGCGGTAGCCATCATCGAAGGTCAGAACCACAGGCTTATCGGGCAATGGATAGTCTTGAGTCAGGTTCAGATACAAGTCGTTGAGCGTGATTGTGTGAAACCCGGCATCTCTGAGATACCGGAGCTGATCGATGAAATCGACCGGTTCGACCGTCAGATTGACTCGATATCTGTCGGCATCTAGGGGGAGCTCCGAAACATAATGATACATCAGGATGGGCACGGTAACTTGCCCTAGCGTAGTTGCCTCCTCGTCTCCTTCGATAATTGCCTCCTCAATATCCTTCTGATAAGCACGCGTACCTGCCTCTGGAATTTCCCAGCGTCCATACACAACAGAGGGTGCGCGCGGTAGAAACAGCGCCAATACAATAGCACTAACACATATCACTGTGCGTATCGTTTTGTCCAGACGGTTTGCCCTGATGTCCATATTGTTATATTCGGGGTTGTGTGCCATGGGATGCTTCCGTCCTAGCGGTGTCGCCCGCGCCACGCCTGGATTGCGAGCATCAAAAGAACCAGAGATCCAATGCCCAAACCAACCTGAATCGCGACAATCGGAATGCCACCCAATGATGGCGCATCGGCCGGACCGCTGGAAGGTGGTTCGATGTTCTCGGCATCAGCAAGTCCCAATTCGTCGTCAGCTACTGCTCTGCTGGATGGTTCAGGGATAGCGGGCGCCTCGTTGCCCTCTGTTGGATCTACGCTCAGGGGGGCAGCGCCAACAGACAGCTCTTCCTCCACGTCCGACGCCTCGACAGGAGCTTCTTCCTCAAATAGCGGGGCTGGCAGCTCTGCCTCACCACCTGATGAGAGGCTATCCTGAGGAACTGCTTTCTCCAGCGCCTCCGACTGCTCCGTGACAGGTTCTTCCTTCTCGACCATAACCTCTGCAGATTCCTCAACCTGCATGGCCTGTGGGGCTTCCATCTGCAGATCCATAGCTGGAGAGGGGGCAGAGCTACCCCATCTTGCATTAATGGGCAATGAGTCGATTGCCAGTACAAGAATGAAAAGCAAACTGGTCACAGTTGTCGCTGCGGTCAGTAAGGGAGCTACCCACCTCCTGGTCGCCCGGGTTCTATTGGGTTCTGACTCGTCGACGTCCTTGGGCGTTAGTATGAAATTCCGGGGAATAGACACTGCTGGCAATTCGTGGAGCAGCGTAACGGTCTCTTCCAGCGTCTCCAGTCTTCGCCGTAACGCTGGATCCGTCTCAAGCTGCTGTTCTAATTGTGCCCGCTCCCTGGGACTCAATTCATCGTCTATGTATGCAGAGAGCAGTTTATCCCGGCGTGCATCTTGCATCGCTGTCCTTCTCAAAAAATCCATCATTTGTTCAAATTTCTCATCCCTGACTTATAGACGATACCGGGATGGCAAAAGTTCCCGTTCAGTCTGTAGATAGTCGCGCAGCTTGGTGCGCGCTCGAGAAAGCCGTGATTTGACCGTGCCCAATGAAACATGGGTGATATCAGCAATTTCCTGATAACTCAAATCTTCCACATCTGAAAGCACCAGAGTAATGCGCTGGTCGGGTGGAAGGGTGTCTATCGCTGACTGAAGCGCGTCAGCGAGTTCGCGGCGTTCTATATAGTCGACTGGCCCTTCTTGGTGACTTACGAGCGCAGGATTCGCATCCTCATCCACATCGCCGAAGTCGTCGAAGGAAGTTGTGGGCCGACGTTTACGCCGGCGTAGTTCGTCGTAGCAGGTGTTTGAAACAATCCGCATCAGCCAGGACTTGAAGGAGCCACCGCGAAATCGTTGGATATTGCGGTAAGCGGATATGAATGTTTCTTGAGTGGCATCTGCAGCTGACGCAGGGTCATTCATGATACGATAGGCGAGGTTATAGACCTGATGTTGATATGACAGTACCAGCTCATTGAACGCATCGAGTTTGCCATGCTGTGCAGCGGCAATCAAGTCCGTTTCATTTGTGAGTGCCATGCGTGCTCTCAAGGTTGATTTGCTGAGTTGTTGTGAATGGTCGAAATATGCTATGACTGTTCCCGTGAATTGATACCGTGCAATCGGGCCTATGACTTACTGGCTATTCTACTTGCTGATGGTTAGAAGTCAATGAATTGGCCACTGAGGGCAACAGTCTGTGCCTGACTATGCAGACAATCGGGGATGGCGCGCCGGGTTGCAGGTGCCCAGTTGGCTTCACGCCTTGAGGATCAGGCCCTGATTCTCAGGGGCTGAGGAACAGGTGTTCTCTCACCAGCTCTGGTTTGGGCAGTTCAGCTGGCTCCAGATTCCAGAATGCTCTCATCTCATCGAGCTCTCTCTGAGTGATTGGAACGGCCAGTCCTTCCGCCAAAATAGCTTCGTGAGCGTCTCGATAGCCTGGCGGTGGCGGCTCCTTTCTACGCTGTTCCATCATCAATCCATATATATCGATAGCGACAGGGCAGGACTCGTGACAGCGCCAACATGAGGAACATAGCCACACTGAATATTCCGGCGCGGTAGGGTCGGCAAGAAATGTGACTATGGCATGTCCTCCGACTTTCTCGACCGGGCACACGGAGACACACACACCACACCGAATGCAGTCCTCAGGATGTTTCAGCGCCATCGGTTTTCCCTCAACCCCAGTTCGTACTCAGGAAGTCCCATAGCCAGGCCAAGTAGCTGGGACAGAAAGAGCGTCTCTTGAGGTTTTCTGTCGGAGCCCTTGGTGATGGCGCGTTGAAAGTGGCGCAAGAGCAGATGACAGTTGCCGCACGCGTGTACGAGTACGTCGGCCGCTGCTGTAGCATCGAGCTTGCGCCGTCCGGCGGCCAATGAAAGCCTACCATCGGCCAGGTAAAGTGTGGCGCCACAGCACTCGTTCTCGCCATCGTAATCAAAGACACTGGCCCCAGTAAGTTCGACCAACTGGTGGATAGTGACAGGGTTCATCGGGTCATCAAACTGCATAACCTCGCCGGGGCGAAAGACCTGGCAGGGATTGGTGAGAGCTATTCGCAATTGGAGCGGTCGAACTATGTGCGTGCGCAGCGCAGATTGATGCTCGGAGAGAACCCGGACCAGATGTGTCACTGTGATGTGCCCGGGCAGCGGCAGTCCCAATGGTTCAAGTCTTCGTTGCGCTTCAATACGGACTGCGTCGTCTGACAGGGCCAGGTCGGCGCGGCTCAAGGCATTAGTGCAGCTGCCGCACAGGGTCACAACAGTACCGTGCCCCATCGCGGCCGCACGGGCCAGATTGTAGATACTGAGATACACCCAGTCGGATGTAAAGGATTCGACAATTGGAGCTCCACAACAGACCGCGCCCGGGATTATCTCTAACTCAATGCCCAGCGCACGCAGTACAGCTCGCGCCGACGTCTCGTATTCAGGCATACGTTGGAGGACAAGACATCCTGGGTAGAATGCGGACTTCAGATCCTGGGCTCCCTTACGTTATGAGGTGATGAACAGTCTGGCAAGTGCATGGATTTCTCCGGTCGCCTCTATGCAGGGCGATCTCCCAGGCGGATGAGCAGCAATCCCACTATCGCTGCCGCTATTCCCAGCCCTATCCCAAGCTGCTGGAGAGGCCCGATGCCACCCCATTTTCCGGCCCCCGCCCAATCGACGGCAAAGATGCCGCTGAGACTGATAGCGGCCAGTGCAATGATGCCTATACCGAGTTGACGTTTGGTCACCATATCCGCAGTCATTATAACACACGGCAATGCCGCTGCAACTCTCTGGAGGTCTGATCTTGCTAGGCTACCAGCCACGACTGACTTGGGCTAATGCTATTGATAATCTTCCGAAAGGTCGTGTGCTGAAATCGCACAGCGGAATCCCACGTTATTGAAAAAGAGGAAGTCACCATCAAGTCGGGCGGTGCACTGCGTTCGGTCCAGGTCGTTTCGCCAGGATCCACCCCGCAGGACGCGCCACCCGACAGCTTCCAGACTCTCACGACCATCATTGGCATCGTAAGGATATGGACGAAACAGACTGCTGGTCCATTCCCATACGTTGCCTGCCATATCCGCAACTCCGAAGGGGCTGTCTCCACGTGGAGAATACTGGTCAACCGGGGTAGTTCCCGTTGCCCCATTGTCTTTGGTGTTACAGTTGCCCAACTGGAAGGTGTCACCCCACGGCCAGCGACGTGCATCGTCGCCGCGTGCTGCTCGTTCCCACTCGGCTTCTGTGCAAAGCCTTTTACCTGCCCAGATTGCGTACGCCAGTGCATCTTCCCAGGTAACAAGAACGACGGGGTGGTTCAGCTTGCCACATGGAGGAGTTCGCAGTGCGCTATCCCAGTTGTACCCTTCAGGCTCTGCCCATTCCACGTCATAGGAGGGCACGCGATGTCCTGTCGCATCAATAAACCGCTTATACTCCGTCTGGGTCACCGGATAGCGATCAATGTAGAATTCCTCGACATGCAGCGTATGCGCTGGACTCTCATTGGGCCGGTCATCGTCCGTGCCCATCTGAAAATCCGCCGTTGGAACGTAGAGCATCTCCTTGCTATCCTTCTTCCACAGGATTGATTCAGGGGACTCCGTGTTAGTCATATACCTCATCCTTGGGAAATCCATGCGTTCGATTGTGTTTCACCTGACGGTGACACTCTGATTCTATTCAGCATATCACAAGTTTGCATGCATAGCAGCAGGCAATCCTAGACTGGCAGTTCGAAGTCATATGCCAGCGTGCATCCACCAAGCCACAGATAGTCACCCGGATTCAAAAGATCTGACTGGCCGATTCGGATGTAGCGACCATTGAGCCGTGTCCCGTTTGCACTCCCCAGATCCTCGACGTAGTGGCGATTCTTTCGTACGACAATATTGATGTGGCGTCGCGCAACATATTGTGCGGATGGGCCTTCTATGCTCAGGTCGATGTCCGGCATCATACCCAGTGAGCGATCGGAGCGACCAACGACAGCGATGCCAGAATCAGGCAAGCGGAACTGGTGCCCGGTAGAGGTGACTGTCAGTGTAGCCTTGGGCGTCTTCATCAGAGATGTCATATCGATCGTCGGGAGTGGTGTATAGGTAAACTCACACTGTCCAAAAGTGATGTGATCACCTGGTGAAAGCCGCGCCCTCTGGCCAATTCTCAATTTGTGCCAGTTGATGAAAGTGCCGCTGATGCTGCCGACGTCCTCTATCTCGTGTTTGCTATCCCTTGCGATGATAAGCGCGTGCTTCCGTGATATGTTATAGCCAGATCGCACCAAGTAAGCCAGGTCGACATCTGGAGTTGTCTGAACAGCTGGGTCGAAGCGTCCCAGGACAATCTCACCATTGGTTGGCAGGGGTATGTGGTGCTTGCTGCCGCGTACGACTAGATGAAACCGCTGCAGAACCGTGCGAGAACTGGATGCCAGCTGCGTCAGGTGGGCCTTGTTGCTCGCTTTGGCGCGCTTCTGGCTGGCTCCTGGGAGAGTCTTGGTCTGCTTCAATTGCTGCGGATCCAATGTGGTAGTGCCCTGAATCCTTGCGCGGTTGCGCAGCAGACAGTTACTCTGAAGCAGCTCCCACATCTGGGTTGTGTCCGTTTCTGCATCGAACGCGCGGTGCATCTGCATTTTTGTGTTCTGAGAGACGGTGGCCTGCTCAATGCAGCGATATTGAATCTGTTTCGGACAGTTACGACATTTATATGCCATACGCTAGTCTTTTGATCTCCGGTGGAAACCTTGGGTAGCCAAGTCGCATTGATCCACGTCAATTTCTGAGTATGATCGGCAGACAAATCTTTGGGAAAGCCGATTCAATCACCCGCAGCGTCACGGAGATGTGTTGGCTGCCATTTTCTGTGGCGGGTGGATCTGTTACTGTAACTGTGATCGTGCCGGCATAAGTTGAGACCACATGCGTCGCAAAGTTTGTGCACGTGATCCAGAAAGACTCTGGCGTCGTTCCCATAACGGGCGTCGTTGTATACCACTCACCTTCTTGCGTGAGGGTCCAGGTGAGCGGAAGGGTGCTCCCGACATTCAGGGGTGTCAACGCCCCTGGTTCGTCGAAGAATCGCTGTTCTTCTATGCTATAGGTGAAGCTAATGTCAGATGGAAGATTCCCCAGGACTCTCTCATTTCTCAGATAAATGGTGTCGCAGCTTGTCGAGGTCTGATCGCCTGACCGCATCTCTACACAGACTGTCCGGTATCCCGTTTCATTGCGCAGCATCCAATCCAAGCGGCTCTGATGCGGTTGCCACTCGTCCCATTCCCCGGCATCGTTGCGCAATCGAATCTCGGACCAGGAGCCCGCGCCATATATGTACAGTGAAACGCTATGGGAATTAGTTTCTGCAGCTTCGTTATTGATGATAATTGGGAAGTAGCCCGGTCGACGCCCGGAGTCTTGGACCCAGAAAGCTGTTTCTGTGGTTTCGTTCAGATGGTAGCCTATACCTATTTCCCAGGGTTCCGTGCTCAGAATATGGTCGCGGTGACTTTCGCTGTTCATCCAGCCAGTCAGGATGGCCTCTGGAGTCGAGCAGCCCCAGCCGATATTCTCTCCAAGCCAGAAGGCGGGACTGTAGTATGACTCAACCCGCTCCGACCAGTTACATGCGAACACCAACTCCGACTGAATAGAATCGTAAGAGTCGTGCCTGAAGTAGTTGTCATGATCCATGTCGGTGGCGTGATAGCGGGCTGCTTCAGTCAGGGATGAGACCTGCTTCAGTGGCGGCAGGCCGTATTGGGCGCGCTCGCTGTTCACCATCTCTATCACGCGTTGTTCGTATTCTTCATTGCTGGATGGAACGCCGCACACGCCACCGCATCCACAGTAAGGCGAGGGAGAGGCGCGCTGTACCGGCCGGTTGATCGGTGTTATCCTGACCGGCGCCATTGCGCCTGCATGCGTAACTTGAACTGACAGAAGCAGAATCGCAGCCGCACCGCGCATAATGGCCTTGGGAAGCGCATTTCTGCTCATCAGGTCGTTTGATTTCGATCCGCGGCAGTGGAAAGGGTCTCGTTGGTCCTCGTCCCAACCCAAAACACTTTCCATTGCACACGTGCTCCTATTCGTTCAAATGGGCTAGTACGTATTGCCGAGGCCCGCGCATATTGTGAGCCCCGCGGTCCCACCGATGCCCAGGACGAAGACCCCGATTGCCAGGCAGATGCCCAGCACCAGAATGGCCACTCCAATCCAGCCCAGGATAATTCCGGCCTTGGCCAGACCCTCACCCCCCAGCGTACCGGCACTATCCCGAATCCGGCTGCGTGCCATATAGCCCAATATCAGGCCAATCACACTGCCAATAGTCGGGACCAGTGTCAATCCCAAGATACTTGCAATCAAGCTGGCCACCGCCATGCCGCTATTCTCGACGGATGGCGGGGGTGTTGGTGTGTAGTATTGCTGACTCATGTTGTCCTCCTGTGATTAACGAACTATAGTCTCATCGAAGCCTTTTTCCGCCTGCGCCGCCGTATGGCCCACCAGGTCAACAGCCCCACGGCAACTAACAGCAGAGCAGCGCCTACGTATGGTGCGACGACAGCCAGTATTGAGGTCACGAGAGAGATAATGTCCTCGACTGTGCTCAGAATTGGATTGGCTGTTCCGCCAGTCGTGGCGGTGACGACGGGGCGTCCACCCGCTTTTACCAGATGAACCCCTCCAGTGAGGATCACACCGCATATGGCTGCTAACACGGGATGAAGCCCGATAGTATGTGTCGTCGCCGCAAACAGAATAGCGCCCGCTGTTGGTCGGATGATAGTCTGGATGATGTCGTTGACCGTATCAACCGCGGGAATCTTGTCCACAAGTATCTCGACAGTCAGAAGGATGGCAATCACTCCAATGACCCACCAACTGGTTAGCGCATCGTAAGGCTCGCTTAACGTGACTAATCCTGTGAACTTTGCCAACAGGGCCACCACCAGCAGCGGGATGTAGGCATTGAGTCCTGCGGATGTCGACAACCCGAACGCCGTCGCCAGATTGAGAAACGCTTGCACCATCTGCATAGTCCTGGATGTTGCGCTTCAAGTATCCATGTATGCCTGACCTATGGCATCAATTGTAGTCGAAATTGTGTCGTCTGCAACTGGCGACAATCTGGCAGATATCAACTCAATGTGGGAATGCCGTTCAGCGTCCCGGTGAGCGCAAAACGCAATAGATCGATAACTCCGATCTGGAACAGGCTGATAGTTAGCCCTGCAAGTACTGGGACAATTGCCTGCCGCCAATTCTCGATCACGTTTTCTCGCTGGATTATCATTGTGAAGATCATCGTGTTGATCGCCGTCAGCAGCACCAATATGCCTGCCACGCTCGTCAGCGCGATGGGATATAGCAATTGTGGCCAACCCGTCAGGATTATAACGGCCACGGCGAGACCGAGGATGAGCAGTATCGTGAGATCTCTCATATCCCGTATGGTGCGTTCCTGAGTAGGAGCCAGCCACAGTGTTGCATTGAATATTGGGTAGATCAGCGTACTCATCGCAAGCCCATTGAGAGACCCGGTGAGTAGACGCAGCCAGTTCCTTGGTTCGTATAGATACGGAACGTTCGGAATCAAGCTGATATACGAGTTGAGTCCATCCGCAGCCATTGTTGCGATAAAGAGTGCGGTCAAAACAATGATGGCTGTTGGTGGGAATCGAGACGCCTTCCCACGGCGCAGCACAAGCGCCTGGCCCAATAGACCGGTGAGTGCCCCACTGAAAGTGCCCGTGCAGCGCGCGCAGAGTGGCAGCTGACGACCTCCGATTGTGAGCGAATGCGATGCGATTCTGTGACACACTCCATAGGCGATCATATCAGCAGCACCGAGAAGTCCGCCTGGCATAGCTATCAGGAAGGCGGTCGTGGCCAGTAACGCCAGTAACGCGATCAGATGCGGTGCAGGGAATGGCCTAGCCTGGCCACCGGGTTCTAAGTGCGCTTGTGTATTGGTGGATTGATCTGTGAGTGACATGGCCTGATTGTTCCTGTTCAGTCAACGGTCTGGAACGAACGCGGAAGGAAGACATAGGATGCTATTCACGGCTGTTGGGGCGAGCATGCATTGCGAAGATTTCCAGCCTATCCGCGCTGATCGGCGGGACGGCGCCACTCTGCGTGGCGACGTAGGCTCCCACAAGATTGGCGAAATCGGCAGTGGCAGCCAGTAAATTGCCTGCTGTGTACTGCGTGATCAGTGCTGCTGTGAAGGCGTCCCCAGACCCGATCGTATCCTTCACCTGGCATCGATATCCTGGTGCATCCACGCGTTCATCCACTGTGCGTAGGTAACATCCTTGGGCGCCCCGCGTCACGCACAGGAGTTCTATTCCATAGTTGTTCAATAAATGGAGCGCGAAATCATCCCGGTCCAGGTTATGTGGGCCCAGCATATTCTGGACATTTCGCAGTTCATCCTCGTTCAGCTTGAGAACATCACAGATGGTGATGGATTCCTGCACAGTCTGGGCTGTGTAATGGGGCGGTCGCAGATTCAGATCACACACGATCAGGGCGTTCGTGGCGGACTTGAGTAGGCTGTGGATCGATTCCTTTGCCGTCGCGGCCCGCTGAGCAAGTGTGCCGAAACAGATTACGTCACTGGCCGCCATCCGTGCTATGGCCTCTGGCGGTGCTTGGAGGTAGTCATAGGCAGCTCCTGATTGAATGTCGTAGCTCGGCTGCCCATCTGATCCCAGACTCACCTGGACCTGTCCTGATGGATGGTCTAGGTCGCGTTGGATCAGGCTGTAGTCCAGACCCAAGGCTGCGGCCCGCTCGAGGATTTCGTCCCCAAGTCTATCTGTCCCGACACGGCTAATTATCGTACTGCAAGTCCCCAGCTGTTGGCAATGAGCGGCGAAGTTAAATGGGGCGCCACCCAGGTGTTTCTCGTCGCCAACGATGTCCCAGAGAACTTCGCCGATTGATGTTATATGTAGTTTGGGGGGTGTCAACACTACTCTCCAATGATCTGAGCGATCAGTAGCCGTGATCGTGGGTGTGTGTCGAAATCAAGAAATACGATCTGCTGCCATGTACCCAGTATGAGCTTGCCGTCGCTAAATGGGACTGTAAGCGATGAGCCAATCAGTGTCGCACGCAGATGAGAGTGGCCGTTGTCTTCGCCTGAACGGAGACCATGGAGGTAATCGCGATCGGGAGGGATGATCTCATCGAGTAACTGCCGAATGTCGCCAAGCAATCCCCCCTCATATTCTATGGTAGTCACCCCACCGGTTGCGCCAGGACAGAAGACTGTAACGATACCCGCCATCAACTCAGAGGCTTTGACAGCTTGCCTCACGTGTGATGTGATGTTCTGTATGTCACAGTTACCCGTGGTATCCAGCGCGATCTTCGCAGTAATAACCATGCATCCCCTCCTGAGCTGCATCTTGTAGAATGATAGCATAGTTCAGTCGAATGGTGAAACGTGAAACTAGCGCGGTGAGCGTCACCATGATAGAATGGGCCCTATGGACCTTCTCACTGATCTCAATCCTCAGCAGTGTCAAGCCGTCACAGCTTCAGATGGCCCCGTATTGGTGTTGGCAGGCCCGGGAACCGGGAAAACACGCGTGATCACTCATCGCGTAGCCTGGCTCGTTCTGGAGCGAGATGTTGCTCCGTGGCGGATTATGGCGGTGACATTCACTAACAAGGCTGCCCGTGAGATGCGCGAACGTCTCCAGTCTCTTCTGGGGCCTTCTAAAGCGCGCAATCTCGTGTTGGGAACATTCCACGCAACCTGTGCTCGTATCCTGCGCATCGAGGCTGAATACGCCGGTATTTCCAAAGACTATGTGATATTCGACACAGATGACCAGCGGCGTGTTGTGAAGCAGGTGGTACGCGAGCTAGCGCTGGACGAGAAACGGTACCGTGCGGATGCTGTGCTGGGAGCGATATCCCGAGCCAAGAATGAGCTTGTCACGCCAGAAACGTACGACGCAAGCTCATACTATGGAGAGGTGGTCAGGCGCGTCTACGAGCGGTATCAAGTGCTGTTACGGCGGAACAATGCCCTCGACTTTGATGATCTGCTGATGCTGACCGTGAGGATGTTCCGTTCAAATCCCAACGTCCTGGCAGAATATCAGGAGCGCTATCGGTACATGTTGGTTGACGAATTCCAGGATACCAACCAGGCTCAATATGCGCTCCTCGACCAGATTTCTCAGGGGCACAATAACCTGTTCTGTGTAGCGGATGAGGACCAGTCTATCTACGCCTGGCGAGGTGCGGATTACCGGAATATTCGACGTCTGAGGAATGATCATCCTGATCTGCTGGCAATACTTCTCGAACAGAATTACCGGTCCACCCAGACGATACTTGACGCAGCACGCGCTGTTATCCAGCACAACACAGATCGTACCGACAAAAAACTCTTCACCGACCGCGAGATTGGAACGCGGATCAGCGTACGCGAGTTCTACGACCCAGGCGAAGAGGCGGAGTATGTCATTGACTCTATCGAGGAGCTGACGGCACGAGGAGAATACTCTCCCGGGGACTGTGCAATCATGTACAGAACCAACGCACAATCC
>Ga0180435_10003701_pt1 | contig 15225 bp, 12 predicted proteins | sample SS_ome_3_FD_132467 | JGI IMG/M metagenome (GOLD analysis project Ga0180435, IMG submission 132467) | Hypersaline lake sediment archaeal communities from the Salton Sea, California, USA - SS_3_S_1 metaG | ecosystem: Environmental > Aquatic > Non-marine Saline and Alkaline > Hypersaline >... | reverse complement strand
CCCTCCTCCTGGACGTCTATGAACCCCTGGATGCCCCAGGCAACCGCCCGGCAATGGTCCTCATCCACGGCGGCGGACTGCGCACGGGCAGCCGCATGCACAGTCCCATCACAAATCTGGCGGAATACTTCACCGCGCGCGGTTGGGTGACCGTCTCCATTGACTACCGCCTGATCGATGACCACGGCACCCTGCCGGAGATCTGGATCGAAAAAGTATCCGCAAGGCGCGTGAATGAAGACACCGCCGACCAGCTCATGGCCCTGTACCCCGCTGCGCGGGATGCCAAGGCCGCCGTGCGCTGGCTCTACGCCAACGCCGATGCCTACCAGATCAACACGGACTACATCACCGTGGGCGGCGGCTCGGCCGGCGCTTATCTAAGCGTCTCCCTGGGGGTGACCGAAGACGAGGACTTCCGCGATGAACTCAGCGTAGAGCAAGATCCGACCCTCGCCAGCACGCATCTCGACCAGCCCGCCCGCGTGCATACCATCCTCGACTTCTGGGGCGGCGGCGGGCACATCGCTGCCTATGAAGCCGTCTACGGTGTCAACCGCTTTGACGCATCAGACTCCCCCATCCTCATCGCCCACGGGGACCAGGACAATGTCGTTGACTTTGAGAACGCGGAAACCCTCCGCAGCACCTACACCGAGACCGGCGTGCCCTACGTCTTCTACCGCCTGGCTGGCCAACCCCACAGCGCCTGGACCGCCCAGGTGGACGGGAAAGGACTCGATGAGCTGTCGTTTGATTTTATTGTTGAACAGCAGGGACTGAGGGTGGTGGAGTGAACGAGTATTGATTATTGCTTATACGGCTTCATCGAACGGCAGCGTGGAAAGTTCTGGCAGCCGTAGAATTGTTTTCCTGCATACTCGCCTTTTTTCACCGTCCGCAGCACCATTGGGATTTTGCATTTCGGGCAGATAGGCACATCCAATTTCTTTTCCTGCACAGGTTGTTTTGTTTCCTCAGCTTGCGCAGCAACCTTTCCCTTAAAGACCGTCCGAATTTTCTCCGCGATCTCCCTTGAGGAATACTGCCGCTGCGCAGAAAAGCGCAACAAAGGCAGCCCCGCATCCTTGAAAACCTGATCCACAAACTCATCCCGTTCCTCACGGTCAGAGCGATTGTGACTGGCATCGTCGAGTTCAACACCGAACATGGGCTTCATCGTCTTTGGGTCACAAACAAGAAAATCTACATGTTTTTGTGATATCTTTCCAAAGTATGAACGGTTCTCATTTGGCCTGGACACAAAGAAAATATCCGCCAGCCTGACCTTGGATTGAATCACTATATGGTTTCCAACCAAACTCGAAAGCACTTTGTAGAACGAGAACTCCGCTGGAGAAAGAAAATCATCACGTACGAGATAAGGAAGAGATTCCTCAACAGGTTCTTCCTGTATATCGATAGGTGTTTCTGATTTTTTGCTGTTAGCATTTCTCAAGAACAGTAGAAAAATGCTCAAGCAACCTGGGTTATCTTTTTTGTTGGCTGTCATGTGGCAGGTTGTCTCCTTGTTATTTTTTTGTAGGGTGTGGTCATGTAGTTTGACCGCACCATTCTAATTCAATTACGTTTGAACCGCTCCCACTTATCACGCTGATTCACTGTATCAACCTTCCATCCCGCAGCCATCCACGCTTGAGCGTATGGATGTTGATCAGGAGACGAAGGATTCGCCCACCATTCGCGATAGCGGTGAGCACTATTCGGCAACCTGAACCCCAAAATCTCTTCCAGCGCAGCGAACGTCAATGTCTTGTCCCGCATATCAACAGGCAAACGCTTCAAATAATCATAAAGTGGATCATACTTACTGCTCATAACACCCCTCCCCAATTTCCTAATCCCTCGTTACCTAATTCCCTGATTAACTGATTGATCGGTTGACTGATTCCCGCTATTCATTATAATCCCCAAAATCCAGCCCAACCTGATTCTCAGGGTATAATTCAAAGGTACGTCAATTTTTATTCGCATCGGGAGTGAAACCACCCATGACAGAACGAAAAATTCGCGTTTTGATCGCCAAACCAGGACTCGACGGGCACGACCGCGGCGCAAAAGTCATCGCCCGCGCACTGCGCGACGCCGGCATGGAAGTCATCTACACCGGTCTGCGCCAGACCCCGCAGATGATCGCCGAGGCCGCCCTGCAGGAGGACGTGGACGCCGTCGGGCTTTCCATCCTCTCCGGCGCGCACAATGCCCTTGTGCCTGCCGTGGTGGACCTGCTGCGCGAGAACGGCCAGGAAAACGTGCTCGTCTTCGCCGGCGGCATCATCCCGGAAAGCGACATCCCCGGCCTCAAGCAAGCCGGCGTGAGCGCCGTCTACGGCCCCGGCACGACCATGAGCGAAGTGGTCGAAGCCATTCAGCAAGCAGTGCTCGGCACTGTCGCTGCCTGAGCTGGATACGGAACCTTAAGAATCATGGAACTCACAGACGCCGTCCTGGCCGGGCAGCGGCTGGCCCTTGCCCGTCTGCTGACCCAGGTGGAGAATGACACCCCCCAGGGCCGGGCGGCGCTGAATGACCTCTTCCCCCATACAGGACAGGCGCATCTCATAGGTGTTACCGGCGCACCAGGCACAGGCAAGTCCTCCCTGGTCAGCCAGTTAGTACGCGCCTTCCGCCAGCCACAGGAGAGCGGCGAACAGGTCCAGGTGGCCGTCGTGGCCGTCGACCCAACCAGCCCCTTCACCGGCGGCGCCCTGCTGGGCGATCGCGTGCGCATGCGCGAACTGAGCGGCGACCCGGGCGTTTTCATCCGCTCGATGGCCTCCCGTGGCGCGCTGGGCGGCCTCGCCTGGCGCACAGCTGCCGTGGTCCAGGTGCTGGACGCAGCCGGATTCGATCTCATTCTCATCGAGACCGTCGGCGCGGGCCAGTCCGAAGTAGATATTGCCCGCCTCGCACACAGCACATTGGTGGTAGAATCGCCCGGGGCAGGTGATGACATTCAGGCCAGCAAGGCCGGCATCCTCGAGATCGCCGACATCCTGGTGGTCAACAAGGCCGACCGCCCGGGCGTGGACACCACAGTGCGCGCCCTCAAGGCCATGCTCGGCCAGGCCCAGGCCATTGCCGGCAAGCACCTGCTGAAAACCAGTCACGATGAAGCCCAACAGGAACACATCGGCTGGGAGATCCCCGTGATGCGCACCATCGCCACCAGCGGCGAAGGCATCCCTGAGTTGGCTGCGGCCATCCGCGAGCACCGCGACTATTTACAATCCAGCGGTGACTGGCAGCAGCGCGACCAGACCAGGCTGCAAAGCGAACTGGAAGCCCTCCTCCAATCAACCCTCCTCTCTCGCTGGCGGGCATCGGTTTCACGGGAGCGCTACCAACAAACACTGGAAGAATTAGCAACACGCAGCATCTCTCCCCTGCAAGCCGTGGAGAGATTGCTGAACAACTAAAGTAGGGACAGGTCTTTGCGAAGCCTCCCTGTGGGACCTGACCTGTCCACCGCCACCACTGAACACAATTCACCCGGTGGTAACAAAGAGTATTATGCGGCAGATCAACCTGCTAATTTGAAATCATAAGGAGCAACACATCATGGAACGAACACTCATCGGCGATGTAAAGAACAAGATCGGCGAAACCGTCAAAATTCAGGGCTGGCTGCAAAAACTGCGCGACCAGAAAAGCATGCAGTTCCTCATCATGCGCGACCGCACCGGCTCCGTCCAGGCGGCCTTCTGGAAAAAAGGCGACCTCAAACTGGCTGAGAAGATCTCTGCCCTGGGTACCGAAAGCGCCCTGACCATTACCGGTAAAGTTGTCGAGAACGCCTCTGTCAAACTGGGCGGTCTCGAGATCCAGTTGGAGACCATCACCGTCGAAAGCAAGGCCGAAGCGCCCCTGCCTTTCGAGCCCTTCAGCACCGAACCCCTACCCGCCATCGACTTCCGCCAGGACTGGCGCTATATCGACCTGCGCCGCAGCAAGAACCTCCTCCTGTGGAAAGTCCAGACCACCCTCGAGATGGCCATGCGTGAATACTGGACGCAGAACGGCTTCATCGAAATGCACTCGCCGAAGATCATGGGCTCCCCCAGCGAAAGCGGCGCCGAACTTTTCGAACTGACCTACTTTGACCGCAAGGCCTACCTGGCCCAGTCGCCGCAGTTCTACAAGCAGATGGCCATGTCCGCAGGCTTCGAGCGCGTCTTTGAGGTTGGCCCCGTCTTCCGCGCCGATCCTTCCTTCACCTCCCGCCATATGACCGAGTTCACCGGCCTGGACATGGAAATGTCCTGGATCGACTCGCACGAAGATGTGATGTCCTTCATGGAAAACTGGCTGGCCTACGCCTACCAGCGCGTCAAGGACGAACACGGCGAAGCCATCGTGGAAGAATTTGGCAAGGAACTTGTCGTCCCGACCGTGCCCTTCCCCCGTGTGACCATGGAAGAAGCGCGCAAGATCCTCGACGAAGTCGGCTATGAACTGCCCCCCGAAAAGAAAGGTGACCTCGATCCCGGTGGAGAACGCGCCGTGGCCAAATATGTCAAGGACAAACACGACCACGACTTCGTCTTCCTCATCGATTGGCCCATCGCCGTGCGTCCCTTCTATCACATGCGCCACCCCGACAACCCCGAACTGACCCGCAGCTTTGACCTCATCGCTGGCGGCCTGGAGATCACCACCGGTGCCCAGCGTGAACACCGCTACGACGTTCTGCGCCAACAGGCCCTGGAAGCCGGCCTCTCAGAAGATATGACCGGCTACTACCTGGACTTCTTCCGTTACGGCTGCCCGCCCCACGGCGGCTTTGGCATGGGCCTCTCCCGCCTGCTGATGGTCATGCTCGGTATCGAGAACATCCGCGAGACCGTCTATCTGTTCCGCGGCCCCAACCGCCTCAGCCCCTAAACTGGAGGAAAGATGATCCTGGGAGAACGCATCCGGTTTCGCGCCATCGAGCGCGAAGACCTGCCCATGTTTGTAGCCTGGCTCAACGACCCAGAAGTCAAACAGTACCTGCTGATGGATATTCCTCTTTCGCAGGCAATGGAAGACAACTGGTTTGAGGACACGCTCCAAAAAGATCTGCGCCAGCACCCAATGGTGATCGAAGTCACCACGGATGCCGGCTGGGTACCCGTGGGCAACATCTCCCTGTTTGATATTGACGACAAGAACCACAGCGCCGAACTCGGCATCATGATCGGCGCCAAGAAGTACTGGAACAAAGGCTATGGCCGCGAAGCCGTGGAACTGCTCTGCAAACACGGCTTCGAAACTTTGAATTTGCACCGCATATACTTAAAGGTATACGCTGCCAACCAGCGGGGTATCCGCGCCTATGAAAACGCCGGCTTCGTCCATGAAGGACGCTTGCGCCAGGCCATGTTTTTCCATGGGGAGTACATAGACATCATTCTCATGGGCATCCTGCGCACAGAATGGCGCGAGCGTATGGCTTCATCAGGAGAAAAATCATGACTCAACCACTCAACGAACCCTTCGAACGACGACGTATGCGATATGGCGAGATCCAGCTGTATACCGGATCAGCCTGCCCTGAGTTGGCACAAAAGATCGCAGACTATTTGCAGGTATCCCTCAAAGACCGGGATATCATCGAATTCCCCAACGAGAATCTGTTTGTCAAACTGCACAGCAGTGCCCGTGGACAGGATTGTTTTGTCGTCCAGACTCACACCGCCCCGCTGCACCGAAATTTAATGGAAATGCTTATCTTGATCCAGACCCTGCGTCTGGATTATGCGTCCCGGGTAACGGCCGTGATGCCCTACATGGCTTACAGCCGTTCAGACAAGAAAGACCAGCCGCGCGTGCCCATCACAGCCCGCCTGGTCGCAGATATGATCGAGGTTGCCGGCGCATCGCGCTACATCACCCTCGACCTCCACGCCGGTCAGATCCAGGGCTTCTTCTCCGTCCCGGGCGACGTGCTGCGCGGCGCGCATGTCCTCATGCCCTATCTGCGTGGGATCCAGCCGCAATTGAAAGAACCCGTCGTGGTCACCGCTGACCTCGGCTTTGCCAAAAAAGGCCGCAAATACGCCACGGTACTGGGCGCACCCATGGCCTTCGTCGAGAAACGCCGCGTGGCCAACGACGCCAAAGCCGAAGCCCTCACCCTCATCGGTGACGTGAACGGCAAGGACGTTGTCCTGGTGGACGATGAAGTCGACACTGGCGGCACTCTGGCCCAGGCTGTGAAAGTCGTCAAGGAACACGGCGCACGCGATGTCTACATGGTCTTCGTGCACCCCGTCCTCTCACGCAATGCCCCAGAGCGCCTCTCCGCCCTGCCCGTCAAGCAGTTCATCACCACCGACACCCTGCCCATCCCTGAAGAAAAAAGCCGCTACTTTGGCGACCGCTTAAAAGTTCTCACTGTCTCCCAACTGCTCGGCGAAGTCATCCGCCGCGCGCACGAAGGCCGCAGCGTCGGCGCCATGTTCAACGAGTAACCCACCTGATCCTAAAATCACCTCTTGTCTCCCCCATTTTGCAGTGAGGCTGCAAAATGGGGGACGATCCTCATGAGCGGGAGGAGGTAGAGTCCCCCATGCCCGAACTACCCGAAGTCGAAACCATCGTCCGGTCCCTGCGCCCTGCCATCAGCGGTGAAACCATCACCAGCGCCGATATCCTCTGGGAACGTACCCTCGCAACCCCCACAATAACGGAACTCAACGCCCGTCTGCCCGGCCAGACCATCCGCAGCCTGGGGCGGCGCGCCAAGCATATCCTCATCCACCTGGACCATGACACCCTCATCATCCACTTGCGCATGAGCGGCGACATGCGTGTGGAAGCGGATGACCTGCCCCTCCAGCCCCATGACCGTGCTGTTTTCCACTTCGCCAGCAGGCAGCGTCTGGTCTTCATTAACCCGCGCAAATTTGGCCGCGTGTGGCTCGTGGCCGACCCTGCCAAAGCCCTGAGCAAGCTGGGGCCCGAGCCCCTGAATCAAAGCTTCACCAGTGAAGTCTTCTACCAGCGCCTCACCCACCACAAGCGCCAGCTCAAACCCCTCCTCATGGACCAGCATTTCCTCGCGGGCATGGGCAATATCTACACCGACGAAGCCCTGCACCTGGCCCGGCTGCACCCTCTGCGCCGCTCCAACACCATCACCCCCGATGATGCAGACCGTCTGCTTACAGCCATCCGCAGCGTGCTGGAGGAAGGCATCCGCCGCAACGGCGCCAGCATCGACTGGGTCTACCGCGGGGGCGACTTCCAGAACGACTTCCAGGTCTACCAGCGCACCGGCGAAGCCTGCTACACCTGCGGCGCCGAGATCCAGCGCATCGTCGTTGGCCAGCGCGGCACACATTTCTGCCCTGTATGCCAAAAACGACGCAATTGAGACATTTTTTATACCAATCCTTAACAAAACAAAATGCTGATTCAAACCGGTTTGCTGTATACTGGAAATATGCAATGATTCTGCAATACATCTGATCAAAGTTATTAAAGAAAGAGGGTCAAAGAAACCATGTCTGCAGAGAATTCTCCATTGATGATGATCATCTTGCTGGTTATTGGCGCACTGTTGGGGGCAGTCATTACCTATCTGGTCACAGGACAGAACCCGGAAAATAATAATGAAGAGGAGGAGGATGCAGATCTGGCAGCGGAACCTGAAATCCCTGGCCTTGAAAAAGCTGCCGTCCTCTACCACAACGCAGAAGGTCGGCTGGTCACAAAATTGAACGGTCTGACCTTCAACAGCGTCAAAGAAATGAACCCTGCCGCAATGGAAACTGCAGATGCCCTGGCCCGTGAATGGTTCACCTGGCTGGGCACCCAGGCCCCGCCCCAACCCACCCCGGCAGCAGTCCCCATGGATGATACAGCCCTGGAAGAATTGCACCTCAATACCCCCGCCGCTTCAAAGATCGCCTCAAGACCCCGCCTGCCAATCGAAGAAGAAGACAAGAAAGTCCCAGAAGCGCCCAAAGAAAGCATGATCGAACAGATCGACAATATCCTGCAGGATATGCTTGCCGGTTCTGAACTCGATGACCGCGGCATCCACCTCGTGGAAGGCGCCAATATGGGCGTCATCGTCTGGGTAGGCTCGCAGAGCTACCAGGGCATCGACCAGGTCGCCGACCCCGTGATCGCCAAAGTGATCAAAAAAGCCGTTGGCGAATGGGAACGACGTTCCGTCCCCAATTAATCCATCCATATTTTGCGGTAAAATTAGATACCTGAACCTAACGATCCGTGTCCAAATGGGCACGGGTATGTTCTCTCCCTTCAGGCAGCACAAGGAGAAAAATGACCACTGCTGAAGAACGCATGAAGATCCTCTCCATGATCCAGGACGGCACCATCACTGCAGAAGAAGGTATGCGCCTGCTGGAAACCCTGGAAGAGCCCCCCAAACGACCCGCCGCCCAGGAGCGCCCCTCCGCACCGGCCAGCAACCGGGCACGGTTTGTGCGCGTGTGCGTCACCGACACGGACAGCGGCAAAACGCGCGTCAACGTGCGCCTGCCGATCAGCGTGGTCTCTGCCGGCATGAAGATGGGCGCGCGTTTTTCTCCTGAAGTTGAAGGCCTGGAAATGTCCGAACTGATGACCTATATCCGCAGCGGCGACACAGGCAAAGTCATCGACATCTTTGATGACGAAGACGGCGAGCGGGTAGAGGTATACGTCGAATAACCCCCGACGATAACACTATCACCCGAACGGTATATAACTTCCTACAGTCTTTTATTTTCTATATTTAAGAAATGCTTGATCTTGTCACGCAACACCTGCAAGCTGACAGGCTTCGTCACGTAATCATCTGCCCCTGCTTCCAGACAGCGTTCCAGGTCACCCGGCATCGCCAGGGCAGTCAGCGCGAGGATCGGTGTTTGCGCCAATCCTTCATTCTTCCGCAAACAGCGTATCGCTTCCAGGCCGTCCATCACAGGCATATGGATATCCATGAGGATCAGATCTGGCAAATGCGCCGTTGCCATGTCAACCGCCTCTCGGCCATCCTGCGCATGCAAAACCTGATAACCAAAAGCATCAAGATAGTCGCATAAAGTCAATGCATTCGCCGCATTATCTTCTGCCAACAGAACCACGGCTTCCTGTTCATGTTCAGGTTCTCCGGGCGTTTCGCTGTCCGCCAGATCAAATCCATCCGCCTCCACAGCATCGTCTCCGGACATCATTTCTTGTGCGAGGGTCCCGCGCCAGGGTAGAACAACAGTGAAACGACTGCCTTTTCCTGGTATGCCTTCACTTTCCACCAGCACCTCACCATGATGCAATGCAACCAACCTGCTCACCAAAGCCAGACCCAAACCGCTGCCTTCATACTTTCGCGAAAGACTGGAATCCAGCTGCTCAAAGGCCTGGAACAATCTTGGCATATCCTCTTCAGAAATCCCGATCCCATTATCTTCAACCACAAACCGGATCTTGTCATCTTCCTTGTCAAGATCAACTTCAAGGCTGATCTCCCCGCCTTCAGGGGTGAATTTCACAGCATTGCTCATCAGGTTGACCAAAATTTGCTTCAATCTTCGCCCATCAGCGAAGATACGTAAAGCCGGATCCTGAAGTTCATAAGATGCGCTCAGGTTCTTGCTATGTGCCATCCCTTTAACCAGCGCCAGACTGGCCTGACAGACATCATCCACAACAACAATGTCCGGATCGATCTCCAGTTTTCCAGCTTCATATTTTGAAAGATCAAGAATATCGTTGATCAATTCCAGAAGATGCTCCCCGCTCTGATAGATCAACCGCATAGATTCAAGCTGTTTCGGATTTAATTCTCCACGCACACCCATTTCCAGGATCTCGGCCACCCCCAGGATCGCGGTCAGCGGTGTGCGCAATTCATGGCTCATATTGGCCAGGAACTCATCCTTTGCCTGCAGCGCTTTCGATAATTCTGCATTGGCATGACGCAGTTCGGCAGTGCGCTCTTCCACGCGCTGCGCCAACAAATTACGCTCTTCTTCCAATGCCTTCGTCAAACGCCTGATTTCTGTAATATCCTGAGTGATCCCGCTAAGACTCAAAGTTTCGCCATCTTTATCCAGGACCCAATCTCCCACTTCGTCCCGAACAATATGGATCGAACCATCCGGCCAGACCACACGATACTCAATAGGCTTTGGCAACCGCCCGTTCCTGAATGTGTTGTCGGCATCTTTGATCAGATGAATATCATCAGGATGAACTCTTTTATCCACAATTTCAAACCAATTGCCATTGAATTCATCCCTGGTAATGTTGAAAATTGCGAACATTTGATTGGACCATTCCGAGGTATTCGTGGAATTATGCCACGTCCAGCTTCCCAGATTAGCAGTCGCCTGTGCCTTTTTGAGATTCGCCTCGCTTTTTTGCAGCGCATCCTCAGCTTGTTTGCGGTCGGTGATATCTTCGATCATACAAAGATGCCATCGAAGCGTATTATCTTCCATGCTAAGCGGCGTGATCGTCATATTGATCCAAACAGGAGAACCGTCCGGCCGCACAAACCGCTTTTCCATCTGAAAACCGTCGATTTTTCCAGCATTCAATAATGCCATATTGGCAGCGTCTTTTTCGACATCATCCTCATGTGTGATCTCCATCCAGGTGGTTTTCAATAATTCCTCGACGGTTCTACCTAAAATTTGTGCATGCATGGGATTAATACTGATGTACTCACCTGTCAAAGAATCTGTCACTGAAATCCCCAGCGGCGCTTCTGTAAACAACTTCTTGAAACGTTCCTCGCTTCCGCGAAGCGCATCCTCGGCGCGTTTACGATCGGTAATGTCCTGGCAAGTCACAACTGCGCCAATAATGTTGCCCTCTCCATCACGATACGGAGCAAAATTATAGCTACCGATCCAGGTTTCACCAGAATCTCTGCGTTTCAAAGTGAACTCAACATTTGTGCCAACTTCACCCCGGAGTGCCCTAAAAACAGCTCTCTCCTCCACTGGGACAAATTCTCCGCTGGGTAAAAACACATCCAGAAGATCAGGGTATTCAGATAGTTTCGCAGCCATTTCATCTTTACTGCCAAATCTTTGGAAAATCGCTAGAGCCTCGTTATAATTAACGAATCTACCTTTTTCATCTGAAATGAACACCGCATCCGGCATACTAGCCAATGCTGCTTCTAACTTTGCATTGGCTGAAGCAAGCAATATCTCAGCCTGCTTGCGGTCAGTAATATCCTGTGCAACACCAGTAGCTTTTAGAGGAACACCTTTTTCATCACGGATGACTTCAGCAATGGCATGAATGATGCGCACTTCCTGGTTATCCTGCCGAATGATGCGGTATTCTGTATCGTACTCTCTCTTCCCTAGCATAGCCTGCTCAGAAAGAACAGCCACACGTTCTTTATCTTCTGGATGTACAGTGTCCTCCCACAGTAGTGTAGGATGGTCATTTTCTGTCTTCACGCGCCCATAAATATCATAAAGGCCATCAGACCAAATAGATTCACCGGTTTGATAATCAAAACTCCAGGTGCCTGTCCCGGCAAGCTGCTGTGAGCGGCGAAGCGCTTGTTCACTATCCCTTAGTTTCGTTGCAGCATTAACGCGTTCAGTAATATCCTGGGCAACACCAATAGATCGTATCGGCTTGCCATCTTCATCGTAGATCAATTCTGCAATTTCATGGAGGATTCGAATTTCATGATCATTGTTACGAATGATTCGACAGTCCAACTCATAATCGCTTTCGCCAGCCTTATACTTCCTCTCGAGATCAATAAGACGCCGTTTATCGTCTGGATGAAGGACCTTCATCCACATCTCATCGAGATCATCATTCTCCCCCTTTTGATAACCCAAAATTTCGTAAAGGCTATCAGACCAGGCAATTGACCCAACTTCATAATTGCAGAACCAACTGCCCATCCTGGCGATTTTTTGCGAACGGACTAGAGATTTTTCACTATCTCTCAATGCATTTTCGGCAATCACGCGTTCGGTAATATCCTGCGCAACACCAATCGATTGGATCAGGTTCCCTTCTGCATCTCTGGTGAGTTCTGAGATCGCATGGATAATTCGCACTTCCTGGTTATCATGCCGGATAATGCGGTACTCCGTATCGTAATCACATTCACCCGCCTTGAACTTTTTGTCAAGTGCCATGACGCGTTCTTTGTCATCAGGATGTACAGTTTCCAACCATAGATCAAATACAGAATCAGTATCCTGTTTTTTGCGACCGTAAATATCATACAAGCCATCCGACCAGCGGGTTTCTCCGGTTAGATAATTGCAATGCCAACTACCCATCCTGGCAAGCTGCTGCGAACGGACAAGAGATTTCTCACTGACTTTCAATGCGTTTTCCGCTGCAATGCGTTCGGTAACATCCTGTCCAATGACCATCGCAGCAGGCTTTCCATCAAAAACAATCGGAATAGATGTAGATTCACTGTAGATCGCTTCCCCATCAGGACGCAGAACTTTCATCACAACAGGAGGATTTTGGATTCCTTCCCCAATGACCTTCCTGCTGCGCTGCATGGCGCTCTGCAGTGAATTCGGATGAATTGTTTCTGTAATCGGTAAACCGGGGATCTCGGAAGCTTTTCTACCAAGCAACTTAAGCGCAGCAGGATTGGCAAATTTATAAACCCCATCCTGTACGATCATGACCCCATTGGATGCATTTTCAACCAGAGAGCGATATAACGCTTCGTTCCTTGCAAGCGCGCCCTTCAACTTTTGTTGCTCGGTGACATCGCGGTCACTGCCGCGGACGCCCAAAAACACGCCATCTGCATTGTATACCGGCCGACAGGTATGTTCGAGCCAGCGTTCCCGCCCGTCACGATGAGCGATCCGATACAGAAGCGGCGTTTTCTGCCAGTCTTTTTTATCCAATGTAAAATGCTCTTCAACAGTTCTTCTGTCATCTGGATGCACCAGCGATAGCAAAAAATCTGACGATGCAGTAAATTTCTCAGGCGGATATCCGGTGATCTGCTCGCAGGATGGAGAACAGTATTGATATTTTCCATCAGGATCGATCCATGTTTCCCAGGCGGTTGCATAATCTGCCACCGTTCGATAACGCTCTTCACTCTCCTGCAGCGCGTTGTGCAATTTCTGCCTTTCAGTCACATCCCGAAAGATACAATGCGTCTGTTTAAATAGCCCGGCCTTATCATGACCGACCTTGCCGTCAAACTCAACGGTGATGAACTCACCATTCTTCCTTACCATCCTGAATTCATTATGAACTTCTCCCGCCGCCTTAAAGCGTGGAAACCGCTCACGAAACGCCTCCACCATATCAGGTGCAATGAAATCCCCAAACCAATGCCCGATGACTTCCTCGCGTTCATACCCCAACGTGTTAAGCCAGGTCTGATTTACTTCAAGGAAGTTCCCGTCAGCGTCCAAAGACTGGTATGGCAGCGGTGACCGTTCATACATTAACCTGAAGCGATCTTCACTCTCATACAAAGCCTCTTCGACCTGTTTGCGGGCGGTGATATCGGATGAAATGATCTGCACACCAACTATTTCTCCTGCTGTATTCCTGATACAGGTATATACACTGACATACCATTTATTCCCTGTTGGTAGTTCAAGTTTGTCCTCATACTGCTGAGAAGAATCTGAATCAATTGCGTTTGCGAGCCTTTGCATATACAAGTCGGCTGCTTCTTTTGAAAAAAGATCATAGAAAGATTTCCCTGCAAAATCTTCCGGTTTCCCCCCCATATTTGTGGCAGCCCTTTGATTAAATGATACGATAATCCCATCTGGGGTGTAATACCCAATCCCAAGCCCTGCATTTTCATGCAGAAGACGGTATCTCTCCTCACTTTCATGAAGAGATACGATTGCCTGCTTGCGCTCGGTGACGTCAGTGCACATTGCAAAAGCCCCCAGGAAATTACCCTGCTCATCAATATCCGGTGTAGCAGATACCATTGTCCACAAGATTGCTCCGTTTTTTCTTTTGAAACGGAGCTCAGCATAATCGAGTTTATTCCTGTGCTGGTCCTTCATATTCTGCGCAAGGCCATCCAGATCTTCCTCAAACAGAAAAACTTCAATCGGGTTCCCCAATATTTCTTCAGGAGCATATCCCAACAGGGCTGCCATCTTGGCATTTACATAAGTGATGACATGGTCCTTATCCATGATCCAAACACCTGCATTCCCCTGCTCAATGATCTTGCGATATATATCAGCCATAACGTTTCCTTATACTTTGGCCCACCCCCCATTAAATGAAAAAAATACCAATTTAACATACGATTACTTCATCAGATATTGATTATAGGCATAATATGGATCGCAAGCAAGAAAAAGAACATTAATTTGGATAAACTTAGTGTAAAAATGAATCAGACAACCACTATATCTCTATCGCTATCCCCCGCAATAAGCAAAATAAATTTACGAGACATCAGATAACAATTTCAGTTTTGGTTAAAAAAGGATTTCTCAGCTTTGCGAAGCGGTTTACGCTGCTGGTGAGGTTTGTCTGGTTTCAAACATTTTTTGCAAAGATGCAACCACATGCTCTTGCATCTGCTGGTCAAAATTGGGATAACTGCGCCCCGTCTTGATCGTCTGTCGCACAATCGCCCCGGCCAGCTTATCCAGCAGTGCTTCCCCTGCCTCGGGAGAGCGCCGACTCAACCCCTTCATCGTTGGCAGGTCCAGGCGTGCCACCTTACTTGCCGGGCCAGCCTGAGCTGCTGTTGTGTGACTGTGGCGCCCCAAAACCGTTGACCAGCCAAAAACTCCCCCTGGTGCAATGCGTGCAACAGTCAGCGGCGGTCCATCATATGGTTTATAGTTGATCAGAACCTCGCCCTCCAGCAGAAAATACAAATGTCCTGCGGATTGGCCTTGTTCAAAAATGACCACTTCCGGTGCATATGTCCTGTACTCAAAGATCGCCTCCAACGCATCCAACTGCGCCTGGCTCAAATCTTTAAATATAGACAGATCGTGATATTTTTTATCAACCATACCAACAATATTAATCACAGTTGTCAATCACGAATAGTGGCAAATATCCCTATTCAACTGACAAATCTACCCTCCCCGTGTTACAAGCTCACACTCACCCTATGACAAAAATCAAAAGAAAATATGACGCCTGATCTTTTCCTTCTCACAGGTTGAATTTTGATAACCCATGTAGACTTTACCAGCCTCTCACCTCAAAAATCGCACACAACTGATTTCCCTGTGGATATTT
>Ga0180435_10003700_pt1 | contig 15227 bp, 14 predicted proteins | sample SS_ome_3_FD_132467 | JGI IMG/M metagenome (GOLD analysis project Ga0180435, IMG submission 132467) | Hypersaline lake sediment archaeal communities from the Salton Sea, California, USA - SS_3_S_1 metaG | ecosystem: Environmental > Aquatic > Non-marine Saline and Alkaline > Hypersaline >... | reverse complement strand
GCCTTCGAAGCGAGACACATGCTTTCCATGGAAGCCGCGCTTGTCCTTGTGAGAAAAATCCTTGGCCGGGTCAATACTCTGCTTGACCCTCTGGATGTCATAGCGATCGCTGAGTGCCTGGCGCTGTGCCTGCGGAATATCGATTTCGAAGAAGTGGCCGATTTCGTCGAACAGCAGGGCAAAGTTGCCGACGAATTCTTCGTAGCGCAGCAGCAGGGCATTCGGTTTGTGCTTCAGTTCAAATACGTCCCAGAGGCCATGCTTGCTGAGCAGGAAAAGCTGTTTGCGGATTTCCTCATCGGTGACTGCGAGGCCATGACTTTCGAAAACCGAGGCCATCACGTCGAGCGGGTTGCGATAGGTGGCGACGATTTTCTGCTGCAGATCCTTGGGGCGCAGCGCGTGGGTCTTGAGGATGAAGTAAGGTGAGGGCAGCAATTCGCGCAGCAGGTTATAGACCAGCGTGCTGCCGCTGCGCGGAATGCCGAACTGGATGACCGGCTGCTGCCCCAGGGCGAGGCGGGTTTTGTACTTGATCTTGGCGGCGATTTTCATGGGTAGGCTTTGCGTGCGTCAGAGGCGGACCCATTCTGCCGGAATCATGTCGCTGGTGTCATATCGATCAGCAAGCTTGGGTCCGAACCAGTGTTTCGGTGCCACCACGATCTTTTTCGGGTGTTCGTTCAGCCAGGCACCCCACCAGCTGAAAGTGCTGTTGGCAACGATATTGTGATGACAAAGGCTCATCAGGTAGAGGTCTTCCTCCTGGGTATTGCCGCGGACAAAGCTCATACCCTGCAAGTCGCCAAGTTCTTCCTGCGCCATGTCGACATCGTCGGAAAACACGTAGCAATGGCAATCCGGATGTTGTTTTCGGACCCGTTCGATACCCGCAACATAGTAATCGCGTTCGCAGATGCCGAAACGCTCCAGGGTGCGTTGATCGCTTACGTAATCGCCGCGGCGAACGTGTGCAGCGATAGTGCAGGGATTCGAAAGAATCGATGATTTTGTGATGGTAGCGTTGTCGCTGAGTCTTCCTTTGAAGGAAAAGTCTTTTAGCAGTTGTGGGCGGATGGCATCGAAGTAACGCGGGCTCACCCAGCCGCCGACCAGGTAGGTGCCGCCAGCGATAAGCTCAAAGCGGTCGTCATATCGAAACCCCTGTTCCACGAAAACACGTTGCCCACGCAGGCTGATCGGCAGCCCAAGGCGCACGAGCTTGAGCAGCCATTTCTCGAGGCGGCTTTTGCGCATCAGATGCAGTGGCACGTCGAGGCGAAAAGCCTCGAGTATCTGAACCCGGGATTTGTGCCGGGAATCCGGCGCGAGCCCTTCCACCCCGAGTGGCAGGTCAAGCCGCATGGCGAGCGCCCTGGCTGCTGCGTACTGGAACATCTGGTTGCCCAGCCGGCCGCCAAGGCGAACGATGATCTTGTCCCCGTTCATTGCTGATCACCGGACTGGTGCAGCTCGCGTGCCTTGGCCAGGCGCGCCAGGCGATGAAAAGAGATCACGTAGCTGAGCACCACGCCGTCGATCCCGTAAACGATCAGGCGGCGTACCAACAGGTACTTCAGAAAAGTGATAGGCGGCGTCAGCAACAGCTTGAGCCATGAGGGGTTCTTGCCCTTGCGGTAGAGGTTTTGTGCCTGGGCGTCCGAGTAGTCGTTTATCTTCGCAATGTGGTGCGCATAGGAACGGAAGGAGTGATGATGCAGGCGCCCGCGCAGTTTGCCGGTACTGCCGCTGTGCACGTCGACAACGTCGTGCACCGGGTCGTCCCGATAGCCGGCCTTGTCCTTACGGTACAGGCGCAACCAGTCGGTGGTCGGTGACCAGGCGCGTGGTGTCTTGTGTGAATTATAAAGTTCCACCCGGTGCAGAAGGTAACCGGCATGCGGGATATCTCCTGCAGCGAACAGGGTGAGCAGTTCCTCGCGCAGCGTTGTGCTGACCACTTCGTCGGCATCGAGATTGAGAATCCAGCGGTTACGGCACTGGGATTCACCAAACCGTTTCTGTGCGCCGTAGCCTTTCCATGCATTGTGCAGAACACGTGCACCCAGTGCCTCGCTGTGCGCGACTGTGTCGTCGATACTGCCGCTGTCGATCACGATGACCTCATCCACCCAGTCGACAACGCTGCGGATGGTGTTGCCTATCCGGTCGGCCTCGTCCTGGGCAATGATGAAAACAGAAAGCGGGATGTGCGACATGCTCAGGCTTCCGTTTCAGCTTCCTCGAACGCATGGCTCTGCACCAGGCTGGCATAGACGCCCTGCTGCCCAAGCAGCTGATCATGTGTGCCTTGTTCAACCACCTGTCCATCCTGGAACACCAGTATGTGGTCGGCCGACTGGATGGTGGACAGGCGATGCGCAATGACCAGCGTTGTGCGGTGTTCGCACAGGGTCTCCAGTGCCTTTTGCACCAGGCGTTCTGACTGGGTGTCGAGTGCCGATGTGGCTTCGTCCAGGATCAGCAGTGGTGCATCGGCGAGCAAAGCGCGCGCAATCGCCAGGCGCTGCCGCTGACCACCGGACAGGCGCACACCGTTCTCGCCGATCATGGTGTCAAAGCCCTCCGGCATATTTTCAATAAATTCCAACGACCCAGAGGCTTCCGCAGCATCGCGGATGGCCTGATCGTCTGCATCGGAGCCATAGGCTATGTTGCGTGCAACGGTGTCGTTGAACAGCACCACGTCCTGGCTGACGTAAGCAATCTGCTGGCGCAGGCTGGCCAGTGACCAATCGCGCACGTCCACATCGTCGAGCACGACGCGCCCTTCGGTTGGGGTGTAGATGCGCGGGATCAGATTGGCCAGGGTGGTCTTGCCACTACCGGAGGCGCCGACCAGCGCCGTGGTCGCCATGGGCCGGAGCGTCAGGTCGATGGGTCCAAGTGCATCCGCGTCGCAGCCCGGGTAGCGCAGGCAAACCTGTTCGAAACGCACCTCGCCGCGGCTGCGCTCAGCCGAATAGGTGCCCTTGTCCTGCTCGGCCTGTTCATCAATCAGGGCGAAAATGCTTTCGGCAGCAGCCAATCCGCGTTGCAGTGGGTCGTTGATCTTGGTCAGACGCTTGATCGGTGAAAAAAGCAGGCCGAGCGCGGTAAAGAAGGCCACGAAGCCGCCAACGGTGAGTTGGTCTTCTTCCGCGCGTGCCGTGCCGATAAACATGACCGCAGCGATAATAAAGGAACCAAACAATTCGACGATCGGCACGCTGATATGTGCCGCGATCTTGTGCTTGAACTGCAGGTGACGAACGCGCTTGGCGATGCCTGAAAAACGCTGACGCTCGTAATCCTGGCCACCGTAGATCTTGACCACTTTGTGGCCCTTGATCGTCTCTTCGAGAACGTGGGTCATGTCGCCGAAGCGCGTCTGTAGCTCGCGGTTGATGTTGCGGATGCGGCCGCCGATGTTATGGGCGATGAAAGCCAGCACCGGGCCGAGGATGAAAGTGAACAGGCTCAGTTGCCAATCCAGCCAGAAAAGGTAGGCGAGCAAGGCAATTGCCGTAATGCTGTCTTTGACCAATACGGTCAGCACCTCGGTACTTGCCTGAGTCACATTGGTCACGTCATAGATCAGTTTGGATACCAGTTTCCCGGAAATGCTCTGGTCGTAATAACTGGTCGGTAGCGACAGCAGGCGCGCGAACATTTTTTCCCGCAGGTCAAACACCACGCGGGTGGCAACTGCCGCGAAAGCGCCGTGACTGGCAATGCCCGCCAGTCCGCGCACCGCGAACAGCGCCACGATGGCCAGCGGAGCCCACTGCAGGTAGACAGGATCCTTGTCGACGAAGGTCCCATCCAGGACCGGCTTGAGCATGGCCGGTATGCCGGCCTCGGTCAGGCCCAGTACCAGCATCATCAGGATGCCGAGCGCAAACATGCCGCGATAAGGTTTTACATGCCTTAGCAGTCTGCGATAGATGGCTGTGCTGTTGGGCACTTCGCTCATGGATTTCGGCGCCTGTCGGCCCTCTGGGATGATCGGGTCAGCGGGCCAGATGGCCTTGAGCGGGTCATTTTAACGGTTTTGCCGCTTCAACGTTTACGCAGGCGGTCGGCCTGGAGATAGGGAGAGGGTTCGCCGTCCGGGCGGGTCTTGAAGCGGCGATGAATCCAGTTGTATTGCTCAGGCGCCAACTGCACCCATTCGGCATACAGGTCGTTGATACGCTGGGTGTCCTGCTGAACGTCATCTGACGGGAAGTTGTCCATGGCCGGCTCAACGCGGAGCCGATAGCCATTGGTTTCGCGGATCAACAGGAAAGGCACCACGCGGGCACCGGTGGTTTTCGCGAACCGGCTGGTCGCGGTATGTGTGGCAGCGGGGATACCCATGAAGTCGGCAAAAACCTTGCCTTTGTGGGCGTAGTTCTGATCGGGGGCAAACCATACGCCTTCCCCCGCCTTGAGGGCCCGAATCATCGTGCGCACGTCGTCGCGGGCAATAATGCCGAGTGTATGGCGGGTTCGATGTCGTTCGAACATCGCCTGGATCACCGGGTTTTCATTGGGCCTGTACATGGCATGGCTGGCGCAGCGGTGACCGAGATAACGCCCCGACAATTCCAGCGAACTGAAATGCGCGGTCAGAAAAATCGTCCCCCGGCCGTCATCCGGTGACAGGTTTTCTTCGCCGTCGATCGTGATCAGCAGCTTCTCGATGCGCTCCTGTGGCCACCACCAGGCGATGCCGGTCTCCAGCAGGCCCCTGCCCATGGCCGCGAAATTGTCGCGAATCAGCTGACGTCTCTGTGTGGCATCCATGTCCGGACGACACAACTGCAAGTTGATGTCTGCGATCATAACGCGCCGCTTGGCCAGTAAACGGATCAGGTGTCCGATGCCGCTGCCGAGTTTCATCAGGGCCGGCCATGGCAACAGGACAAGCAGGCGAAGCAGCCCCATTCCCAGCCAGCTGGGCCAGTAGCGGATTGCGTAAATGGATTGCTTGTTTGCCTTAGACATGGAGGCGAAGTGTATCCTGCGCGCAAGCTGCCTGCATGTGTGCATGGGGTGGATTAGAATCGGCATTCCACTCGCCAAACAGTCCGGACCCTATGCCAACAGAGCCGATGCAGTTCCCAAGCTGGCCGCACTATGATCAGGATGAAATCGACGCCGTCACCCGGGTGTTGCGTTCCGGACAGGTGAATGCCTGGACCGGGCCCGACGTGGAACTGTTTGAACAGGACTACGCGGCCTACTGTGGGGTCAAGCACGCGATCGCCATGGCCAACGGCACGCTGGCATTGGAAGCCGCCTTGATTGGGTTGCAGTTGCAGCCGGGCGACGAGGTTATCGTGACCTCACGTACCTTCATCGCTTCGGCTTCCGCGATCGTCCTGCGTGGTGGCGTGCCGGTGTTCTGTGATGTGGACCGTGATTCGCAGAACATGGATCCTGCCTCCGTTGCGGAACTGATCGGACCGCGCACGGTCGGCATGGTGGCGGTGCACCTGGCCGGTTGGCCTTGCGACATGGATGCCCTCGGCGAACTGGCAAAGCGACACGGTCTTTGGATCGTTGAAGACTGCGCACAGGCTCACGGTGCGCAATGGAAGGGAAGACCGGTCGGGTCATTTGGTGATGCCGCGGCCTTCTCCTTCTGTCAGGACAAGATCATCAGCACCGGTGGGGAAGGCGGCATGCTGGTGACCAACGATGAGAACGTGTACCACCGTGCCTGGTCTTTCAAGGATCACGGAAAGGATCCGGTGCTGGTGGGACAGGCACGGCAGTCGACGTCCGTCGGTTGCCAGTGGGTGCACGCAACCGTCGGCAGCAACTGGCGCCTGACCGGGCCGCAGGCCGCGATGGGGCGTATACAGCTGGGCAAGCTTGATCAGTGGCAGGCGCAACGGCAGCGCAATGCCCAAGTCCTGATCGACGGCCTTGCACCGTTTTCTGGTGTTCGGATACCGGTCCCGGAGAACTTCATCAGGCACGCGTACTACAAGTTTTATGTCTTCGTACCCGCGACGATACGGGATGCGCTTGTCCGGGCATGCTGGGATCACAAGCTGCCGGTCGGTGCCGGTGCGTGCAGTGAAATCTACCGCGAGGGGGCTTTTGCCGATCGCGCAATGTCGCCAGCGCAACGGCTTCCGGTAGCCCGCGAGCTGGGTGGGACCAGCCTGATGCTGCCTGTACATCCAACGCTGCAGGAGCTGCATATGCGTTACCTGGTTGATCGGCTGGCAGAGCTGGTGGCCGAGATTTCCTGATGCGCTACCTGTACACCTTTGCCCTGTACCTCATGCTGCCGTTTGTCTTGCTGCGGTTGCTGGTTCGCAGCATCAACGCGCCTGCTTACCGGCAACGCTGGCAGGAGCGCCTGGGTGAGGTGCCCGGTGAGGTGAAACCCGGAGGGGTGTGGATTCATTCGGTATCCGTCGGCGAAGTGCAGGCGGTTGCGACCCTGGTGCGCATGTTGTTGCGTGAGCACCCTGACCGGTCCATCCACATCACGACCACCACGCCGACCGGCTCCGCCACGGTACAACGCCTGTTTGGCGACCAGGTCGGTCACTCCTATATGCCGTATGACCTGCCTTTCAGCCTGAAAAAGTTTCTTGACCAGGTGCAGCCGAGCCATCTCCTGATGGTGGAAACCGAGATCTGGCCCAACCTGCTGTATGCCTGCGAAAGACGCGGAATTCACAACTTGCTGGCAAACGGGCGCATGTCGGAACGGTCTTTCCTGCGCTATCGCAAGGTTCAGCGTTTCGCGCGCGAAGTATTTGCGCGGATAGAGGCTGTTGCGGCGCAGACCGACGGTGATGCCGAACGTTTCGTTCAGCTGGGGGTGCCTCGGCAGGCCGTTGAGGTAACCGGCAGTATCAAGTTTGACCAGGAGATCCCGGCCAGTGTCGAGGAGCAGGTCGAGGTGATGCGTCGCAACTGGGGTGGTCGTCCGGTCTGGGTTGCAGCGAGCACCCATGAAGGCGAGGACGAGATCATGCTCGCGGCACATGCACAGTTGCTGCGCATGATGCCGGATGCGCTGCTGGTGCTGGTGCCACGCCATCCTGAGCGGTTTGACCGGGTGACGGGACAAATCATCAAGACCGGGCTGAACCTGACAAGACGTTCATCCGGCAAATCACCGGACAACGAGGTGCAGGTTTACCTTGGCGACACCATGGGGGAGCTGCCGGTACTTCTGGGAGCTGCGGACGCGGCCTTTATCGGTGGCAGCCTGGCCAAGGTAGGGGGGCATAACATGCTGGAGGCCGCAGCCCAGGGGGTACCCGTGGCCTTTGGTCCGCATACGTTCAACTTTGCCAAGATCAGTCGGATGTTGATTGATGCCGGGGCAGCGCAGGTTGTGCACGATCCGGATGACCTGGCGAAGCTGATGCAGGCGTGGTTGTCCGATGCCAGTGTGCGCTCAGCAGCCGGTGAGGCCGGGCGCCAGATGGTGCAGCGTAACCGTGGGGCATTGCAGCGTCTGTACCGGATGCTGGAAAAGCAACTGGCTTGATCTTGCCTGTCAGTTCTGGCGGCGCGTGGCCATGGCCGTGCCAATCGCAGCCAGGGTTTCGGTATCAAGCACCGAGCGGGCGCGCGGCAGAATGTGTTGGTTTTCGATCTCGGCGTGTTGCAGGTAAGCCTCGACAAACGGGTTAGTGTGTTGGCGCAACGCCGGGGCCACTTGGCCGTTTGTAACCTTGTGGAGGTCCTGGCGCAGCGTCTGCCAGAGTCTGTCGTGTTGTTCGTGCTCAGCCTGCAGTTGGGCGATCAACTCGGCCAGGTCGGTTTCGCCGGCGAGTGCCGGGAACAGGTCGCGTTCTTCGTCAGCGTGGTGATGCGGGGCGGCGATATCGAAGTAGCGCAGGACTTTACGTGCAGCATCAGCCAGTTCCGGGTCGGCGCCGTGCGTGTCCTGGTGCTCGCACATGCGTTGCAACAGCTCACAATGCTGAGCGATGCGCCCATGGCAGGCCTCCAGCAGCCCGATCGGGTCGGAAAAGTCAGGAGCAACTTCAGTGTCGAGTAGCCCGGGCACTAATAGGTTGCCATCTTGAGGTCGACTTCGCGCGCCCAGGCATCCAGTCCGCCAGCAAGGTTGATCACCTGGCTGAAGCCCTGGTACTCGAGAAACATGGCCACTTGGCGGCTGCGGATGCCATGGTGGCAGATCACCACGATCTCCTGGTCGGGATCGAGTTGCCCCAGCTGCTGCTGAAGCTGGCCCATCGGCAACAGTCTGGAACCATCAAGGTGGCAGATGTTGTATTCCCAGGGCTCGCGCACATCGAGCAACAATGGCTGGCTGCTTTCGAGGTAGGCAGCTAGCTCGCGCGGGCGCAGGTTGCGCATGTTGCTGAACCTTAGAACTTGAAATGATCGGGCTGTGGGGCGTTGTGCAGGGGTGGCAACAGCGTTTCACACAGTTCCTTGCGGAACAAATCCCCTTCGTGGCTGCGGCTCACCAGGGTGGCGCACATCACCGGTTCTTCACCCTTTATGACGAACAGGCGGCCGCCAGGTGCCAGCAAGTGTTCGAGGCGTTCGGAGCCTGTTGGCATGGAGCCGGTGACCGCGATAGCGTCAAAGCTGCCGGCGGGCAGGTCCGCATCGAAGATATCACCGGTCACCAGGTTCGCATCGCCGAGGCCAAGCGATTGCAGGCGCTCGGCAGCTGCGGTGCTCAGCTTTTCATCGATCTCGTAGCTGGTGACCTTGCCACCCAGGGTCAACAGGCAAGCGGTGATAAATCCACTGCCCGTGCCGACTTCGAGAACCCGGTCGCCTTCTTTGATGTCCAATGCCTGTAGCATGACGCCTTCCTGCATGGGTTTCATCATGACGTCCTCATCGCTGAGTGGTACATGGATGTCGGCAAAGGCCAGGCCCTGGTAATCGTCGCCAACAAAGGCTTCGCGTGGCACGGTTTTGAGGGCATTGAGAACCCGCTCATCGATCACTTCGCAGGGACGAATCTGCTGTTCGATCATGTTGAAACGGGCGTTTTCCATGTTTTTAGCGGACATATGAGGCTCCAGCGCTGCGGCATTGGGCAAATCAGGCCATACTTTTCATGGCCAGGGTGCTTGTTTATCCGGGCCGCTAGGCTAAGCGGATTCTGCGTTGCAGGCAAGCAGCCGGGCTGAACGTGTCTTGTCGGCATGAACTCTTTTGATCGGGTATGTCTCGGGTTTTTATGACAACGCATTTGGATGGGTGACGGGTGGCCCTTGTAGACGACATAACCACCTCGGCCGGTAGGGTCCAGCAAAACATTCACCAGGGTCTTGTGAATGCGGTCTACCGTGCCATGCCAGCAGCCCTGTTTGCCGTCGTGGTGATCAGCAGCGTGATTGCGATCACGCTGTTTGATCATGTGGAGCGAACATCACTGCTGGCTTGGTGGGGGCTGACCAATCTGGTGGTTTTGTTGCGTTGGTTGGGTGTACGGCAGTTCCGTCGCACGTCTTCAGTTGAGGCATCCCTGCAACAGTGGTATCTGTTGGCCTTGTTGGGAACCGTATTCTCCGGGGCGCTTTGGGGAATGGCTGCCTGGTGGATATGGCCGGATTCGATTTGGTACCAGGCGATGTTGATCATCATGGTGGGTGGGGTTACCGCAGGCGCTGTGACGACTCTCTCCCCCCTGATTTGGGCGGCCCTCGGGTTTATCTCGCTGGCAGTCCTGCCGCTGGCGCTGCGGGTGTTCCTGGATGGTGGGGAGGTCGGCACCGAACTTGGGCTGGTGGTCCTGCTATTCCACCTGATGACCAGTGTTTCGGCCTGGCGAAGCCACGAAACCATACGTTCAAGCCTGACCGCAAATTTCGATCGTCGGCATGCCGAGCAGGAACTGCAACGCGAGGCGCTATACGATCCGCTGACCAACTTGCCGAACCGGCGTTATTTCCTCGACCGCCTTCACCAGGAGTTTTCTCGTGCGCGGCGCCATAACCGGGTCGGGGCACTGCTCTTTCTTGATCTGGACAATTTCAAAACCATCAATGACTCGCTCGGCCACCACGTGGGCGACCAGCTGCTCAACGAGGTGGCCATGCGCCTGCGTGGGCGTTTCCGGGACGAAGATGTGGCAGGACGTCTTGGCGGTGACGAGTTCGTGGTGCTGTTGCCTGACCTGTCCGGAGACCCGGTCTCCAACGTTTACGAGGTGGAAAAAGTAGCCAGCCAGGTGCGCGAGTTGCTGAATGAGCCTTACCACCTGGATGAGCATGAATTGTTTGTCACCACGAGCATCGGCGTGGCGATGTTTCCGCAGGAACAGGAAACCTTCCAGGACGTACTCAAGCATGCCGATACCGCCATGTACCGTGCAAAGGCACAGGGGCGGAATAATTACCAGTTTTTCCTGCCGGACATGCAGGAAGAGGCCAGCCGCCGGCTGCTGGTGGAAAAGGACCTGCGCGTTGCGCTGCAGCATGACCAGTTGGCGCTGCACTATCAGCCGCAGGTGGATGAATCCGGCAAGTTGATTGGCCTGGAAGCTTTGGCACGCTGGCATCATCCGGAGCTGGGCATGATCCCCCCGTCGGAATTTGTCGCCATCGCAGACGAAACCATGCTGGTACACGACCTGCACGAGTGGGTGGTCAAGACGGTCTGCGAGGATATCCGTCGCCTGGTGGAGTGCTGTGGGGTGGCTGACAGCCCGATGGTCTCAATCAACGTTTCCGCTCGTGCCTTTCACCACGCCTCGTTTGAGCCGGAACTCCTTGAACAGATCACCCGCTCAGGTATTCCTCCCAACAAATTGTGCCTGGAGATCACTGAAACCTCGGTCATGGAGAGAGTGGAGTCGGTGATCGAGAAAATGCGAGCCTTGCGGCGATCGGGGCTGCTGTTTTCGGTGGATGATTTCGGTACGGGTTACTCCTCATTGGCCTACCTCAAACGCCTGCCTATCGACAGCCTGAAGATCGACAAGGCGTTCGTCGGTGACGTCTGTCGTGACCCCAACGATGCGGTGATCGTAGAAACCATTCTCGCAATGGCACGACACATGGGGCTGAAGGCAGTAGCCGAAGGTGTGGAGGACCAACAGACCATGGAGTTTCTCAGGGCCAGGGGCTGCCCTTACTTCCAGGGTTGGCTGTATGGCAAAGCCTGCCCGATCGACGAAATCCTGGGGGATTGGTGCGAAATCTGAATCCCGCCGATCTGGTGTGCTTGAATTCGCGTGACCCCTTGGAGTAGTGTTCCCAAACACAGCTAGGGGTGCCGCCAAACCTACAGCGCGGCTGAGAAACACCCTTGGAACCTGATCCAGTTAGCACTGGTGGAGGGAAGCTGGCAGACCTTGTCTCCACTTTCCCCGCCCGGAGACATGCCGATGAGCGCCATCCCTGAAGATTTCATCAAGAAGACCGCCGAACTGTCGGAAGAGGTCACCCGTCCGTTCCCCAGATCAAGAAAAGTCTACGTGCAGGGATCTCGCCCGGACATCCGCGTGCCGATGCGAGAGATCGAGCAGTCGCCCACCTCAGCCAGTTTTGGCGAGGAAGAAAACCCGCCGGTGACCGTGTACGACACCTCTGGCCCCTTTACCGATCCGAATGTCAAGATCGACCTGCTGAAAGGCATGCCGGATGTGCGCAGCCAGTGGATTCTGGATCGCGACGATACCGAGCAGCTCTCTGGCCCGACCTCCGAGTACGGTAATGAACGCCAGAATGATCCGGAATTGGCGCACCTGCGCTTTGAGCACATCCATGCGCCGCGGCGCGCGAAGCCGGGCAAGAACGTGTCGCAGATGCATTATGCGCGCCAGGGCATCATCACTCCCGAGATGGAATACGTCGCCATTCGCGAGAACCAGCGTCTGGATGAATTCCGTAAGGATCCAAAGTACAAAAAGCTGCTGAAACAGCATCCGGGTGAGAACTTCGGTGCCAACCTGCCGGACGAGATAACGCCGGAATTCGTGCGCCAGGAAGTGGCCGAAGGCCGCGCCATCATCCCGGCCAATATCAACCACCCGGAGCTGGAGCCGATGATCATCGGCCGCAACTTCCGGGTGAAAATCAACACCAACATCGGCAACTCGGCGGTGACCTCCTCGATCGAAGAGGAAGTGGAAAAGATGGCCTGGTCAGCGCGCTGGGGTGGCGACACCCTGATGGACCTCTCGACCGGCAAGAACATCCACGAGACGCGCGAGTGGATTCTGCGCAACGCGCCGATGCCGATTGGCACCGTGCCGATCTACCAGGCGCTGGAAAAGGTCAACGGCAAGGCCGAAGACCTGACCTGGGAAATCTTCCGCGACACCCTGATCGAACAGGCAGAGCAGGGCGTGGACTACTTCACCATCCATGCCGGGGTATTGCTGCGCTACGTGCCGCTGACGGCTGACCGTGTCACCGGCATCGTCTCGCGCGGTGGTTCGATCATGGCGAAGTGGTGCCTTGCCCATCACGAGGAAAACTTCCTCTACACCCATTTCGAAGACATCTGCGAAATCATGAAGGCCTACGATGTGTCCTTCTCGCTTGGAGATGGTCTGCGCCCCGGCTCCGTTGCCGATGCCAACGATGCGGCTCAGTTTGGCGAACTGGAAACCCTGGGCGAACTGACCAAGATCGCCTGGGAGCACGACGTGCAGGTGATGATCGAAGGCCCCGGCCACGTGCCGATGCAGATGATCAAGGAGAATATGGACAAGGAACTGCGTGACTGCTTCGAGGCACCGTTCTACACCCTCGGTCCGCTGACGACCGACATCGCCCCGGGGTACGATCACATCACCTCCGGCATCGGTGCCGCCAATATCGGCTGGTATGGCTGCGCCATGCTTTGCTACGTCACGCCGAAAGAACACCTGGGCTTGCCGAACAAGGCAGATGTGCGCGAAGGGATCATCACTTACAAGCTGGCTGCGCACGCCGCCGACCTGGCGAAAGGTCTGCCGGGCGCGCAGGTGCGTGACAATGCACTTTCAAAGGCGCGCTTCGAGTTCCGCTGGGAAGACCAGTTCAACCTCGGGTTGGATCCGGACAAGGCACGCGAATTCCACGACGAGACCTTGCCTAAGGATTCAGCCAAGGTGGCGCATTTCTGCTCCATGTGCGGACCGCATTTCTGCTCCATGAAGATCACCCAGGACGTGCGCGAATACGCCGAGCAAAACAGGTTCAAGGACGTGGCTGTCGCCGTGGAGGAAGGCATGAAAGAAAAGGCGGAGCAGTTCAAACAGCAGGGCGCGGAAATCTACAAGCCGGTGTGACCTGAATAGCCAGATTTCTGCCGTGTTCGATGTGTGATCAATGCGATGAGTAGAGTAACCACAGCACTGGTATCCGGCCTGGCTGGATTGGTTGTAGGGGCCATGGCGACAACCTATGCCTGGGTCGAGTTCTTTGAAACAGGAGACCGTAATCGCACCCTGGCTGCGGCAGACGTGCAGTTGCAGACGCTGCGAAATCTGCGGTCGGGGGACGTGAATACACCCATCAAAGTCCAGGAGAGCATGCTGAGTTCATCGATAATCTCGATCGGCGCGTTGCACACAGCCGACCCGGAGGATGAGGAGGTCAGGATTCTGCTGGAGCGGATCAAGAAATACCGGGTGGAGAATCCTTACAAGGACAGGTCTGCTTCCAGAGCCGAAGAAGTGGCCCGCGCACTTTCCCTGATCGACTAACGAGCAGGTTGTCGCAGCCTGCATCATCCTCGTGGAATTGTTCCATGGCGGCGTTTGAAAGAGGTGCCGGGCCCGGGTGTGGATAAAGTTTCCACCTGCCAGGTCGATTACAGCAAGGTAGCCTACAGGGGGTGTGTCTTGCCTATCCGGCGTTTTGCATATACCAGTAAGTCAACCCATCCGTTCTCGGAGAGGGAGTTGTTGGATTTATTGCATGACGCACGCGACTACAATGCAGCTGATGGTATCACCGGGCTGCTTTTGTATCGTGAAGGGTGTTTTCTACAGATTCTTGAGGGCAAGCCGGATCTTGTTGAAGACGTTTCACAGCGTATCGCACGTGACCTCCGACACCATGAAGTCGAGGTCTTGCTCGATCAGGAAGTTGACACGCGCTTGTTCCCACAGTGGTCTATGGAAGCGGTCGAGCTCGAGCGTTTGCAGAAAGCGGGCTTGCCTGGCCTGAGCATGGATCTGGCCGATTCGCGCAATGCGGCCCAGCTGGTTGCACATTTGCCGCAGATTGCAGCGTGGCTTGGTGAGCACCAGTAGACGATACGGATCGCCGAGTTCCGTCAGATGTGGCAATCTTCTGCCATGAAGTTACGTGATATCGATAAAGCAAGGTACGGCAAACACTTCAAGCTGGTGTTTGCAGCCATTGCGGCAGCCTTGATGGTGATCGCAGTGGGTAGTTCTGCGGTGATGATTGAACTGGTTGGCAACCCGGGTGGGTCGAATTTCTGGTTGAACCTGGCGGGTGTGATCCTTGCTGCTGCTGTGGTCATCATGGTTTTACAACGGCTGCGGTCGCACCCCTTCATGCAGGAGGTTGTTTATGTCTGGGATCTCAAGCAGCTGTTGAACCGAATCTATCGCAAGGAAAGCAAGTTACTTGCGGCGGTTGAAAAGCATGATCCGGATGCCATGGTCATCATGAATTTTTTCTACCGTGGCTCCAAACAACTCTACGAACTGGATGACAACCTGATTACCCAGGAAGAACTGATCGACAAGATTCGGCAACACGATAAGTTGATGCAGTCTGCCGGCCTCTCCACTTCGACAGATACCTTCGACCCGGCAATGCTGGCACGTTTTGAGTGATTCTTTCCGGAGCGGTTGTTGCTGTCTGATCGCGGGGCAATCGGTCAGAATGGGAAATCCCCTTGTCGTGGAACGCTGGAATGCCGATGCCGAAACCTGTCCTGATCATGCAGTTACGCCCGGAGGATGAAACCTCGGACAATGAGTTCGCGGCTTTTCTGAAGTATGGCCAGCTCGATGAGGTGGATGCCGAGAGGCTTCGCATTGAGGTTAATGGCATTCCGGATCGGCTGGATTTGTCAGACTACAGTGCGTTGATCGTCGGTGGCAGCCCGTTTGACATCAGTACGCCGGCCCGGGAAAAAACACCGATTCAGCACAAGATAGAAAATGATTTTCGGCGCCTGTTCGACCAGGTGGTGAGCAAGGATTTCCCCTTTCTGGGAGCCTGTTCAGGAAACGGCCTGCTGGGATCCTACCTGGGGACGTCTATTTCACGTCAATTTGGAGAGCCGGTGGGTTGTGT
>Ga0180435_10003699_pt1 | contig 15228 bp, 11 predicted proteins | sample SS_ome_3_FD_132467 | JGI IMG/M metagenome (GOLD analysis project Ga0180435, IMG submission 132467) | Hypersaline lake sediment archaeal communities from the Salton Sea, California, USA - SS_3_S_1 metaG | ecosystem: Environmental > Aquatic > Non-marine Saline and Alkaline > Hypersaline >... | reverse complement strand
CATGTTCGACCGCGTTACACACCTTGCGGACGAGCACGATACTGAACACCTGGCGCGCATCGGTCCATTCAAGCTAAAACAAATCTGATATTACAATTCAAGTCGGCGCTTAACGATTGCGCCAGGATATAGGTATGAAAATTTTTGATGAAATCGAATCTGAAGTACAGAGTTACGCTCGTTCTTTCCCCCGTGTTTTTCACAAGGCGCAGGGCGAATATCTGTATGACGAAGACGGCAACCAGTACCTCGACTTTCTCGCCGGCGCCGGTACTCTGAACTACGGCCATAATAACCCGTTATTCAAAGAAAGACTGCTGGAGTATATACAGGAAGATGGCATCACCCATGGCCTGGACCTGCATACCAGGGCAAAAGAAGCATTCCTGAACTCCTTCAATGAAAAAATCCTTAAACCCAGGGGTTATGATTATGTCATGCAGTTTACCGGGCCAACCGGTACCAACGCGGTGGAAGCGGCATTGAAACTGGCAAGGAATGTAACCGGACGCGAACATATCATCGCCTTTACCAACGGTTTTCATGGTGTCAGCCTGGGCGCGCTCGCCGCGACCGGCAACTCGCATCACCGGGGCGCGGCCGGCGTCAGTTTGAGCGGTACTTTTCGTATGCCTTATGATGGCTATATGGGTGACGATGTCGATACTACCGCCTACCTTGAAAAGGTGCTGTCAGATTCCAGCAGTGGTGTAGATCTACCTGCTGCGGTCATCGTTGAAACCGTGCAGGGTGAAGGCGGTATCAATGCTGCGAGTTTTGAATGGTTAAGAAACCTCGAGGCGATATGCAGAGAACATAGCATCTTATTGATCGTCGATGATATCCAGGCCGGCTGCGGACGTACTGGCACCTATTTCAGTTTTGAAGAAGCTGGCATCAAACCAGACATTATTACGCTGTCAAAATCACTCGGTGGTTACGGCACGCCTTTTGCCGTGGTGCTGATAAAGCCGGAGCTGGACCAGTGGAAGCCGGGCGAACATAACGGCACCTTCCGCGGCAATAATTTTGCCTTCGTTACTGCCAAAGCCGCCATCGATCAATACTGGTCTGATGACAGCTTTTCCAAGGAGGTAAAGCGCAAAGGTAAATATGTAGCCGATCGTCTTGATGCGATTGCCGAGAAATACGGTGAAGGTAACTTTACGCCTCGCGGTCGCGGTATGTTTCTGGGTATCAACTGTGTCAACGGTGATATTGCAGGAAAAATCACCCATGCCTGTTTTCAGCAGGGGCTGATTATCGAAACCAGTGGCGCCGATGACCAGGTGGTCAAGTTTTTATGCCCGCTGATAACCAGTGATGAGAACCTGAAAAAAGGTATGGATATAGTAGAACAGGCAGTAAAAGAAGTGTGTGCGAAAGAAGACTCCATCCCTGAAGAATCTGATTACTTCGATGATGTACGGGTACACGAACAATAAACGCTATACAATTTTGAACAGGATATAAACCCGGAACACAGATACAGAGATTAGTAACAATGATTGTTAGAACCTTGCAGCAAGCAGAAAAAACAGAACGCCGCGTCGAAGACCCCAACGGCAACTGGGACAGTGTCCGTCTGTTGCTGAAAGATGACAATATGGGGTTCTCCTTCCACATCACTACCATCTACGCCGGCGCCGATTTTCAGATGCACTATAAAAATCACCTCGAATCGGTGTATTGCATGTCAGGCGAGGGTGAGGTCGAAACCCTGGGCGATAGCCCGGACGGCAACAGGAAATACCAGATAAGCCCTGGTACTGTTTACATACTCGATAAACATGACAAGCATATCTTGCGTGCCTTCAAGGAAATGAAGATGGCCTGTGTCTTTAATCCACCGGTAACCGGCAATGAAGTGCATAACGCCGATGGCGCCTACGAACTAGTATCAGAATGAACCAGATAATTACCAGGAAAAACCACAGCGTAGAAAAAATCGGCGGAACGTCGATGAGTGACTATGCTGCTATCCGTGACAATATTATTCTGAAACCGGCGCGAAGTGATACGCTCTACCAGCGAGTCTTTGTGGTTTCTGCCTATGGCGGTATTACAGACGGTTTGCTGGAACACAAGAAGACTGGTGAGCCCGGTGTTTACAGCTTGTTTGCCAGCGGCATGGAAGATGCAAGCTGGGCGCAGGCGCTGGAAGATATCAAAACAGCCATGTTTGAGATTAATTCATCGCTGTTTGGAAACGGGGAAGCCGACGCCGAGATGCTACTGGGGCAGGCAAATAATTTCCTCGATGAGCGTATAGAAGATGCTCGAGAGGTGCTGCTGAACCTTCAGAAACTGTGCCAGCATGGACACTTTGCCCTGGAGACGCAACTGGAAACGGTACGCGAGATGTTGTCCAGCCTCGGTGAAGCGCACAGTGCCTGGAATACGGCCACGCTGCTGAAGCGTGACGGCATCAATGCCTGTTTTGTCGATCTGACCGGCTGGCGGGCAGAAGAACATATATCGCTCGACCAGCGAATTGAAGCTGCATTCAGTGAACTGGATCTGGACAAGGTGCTGCCTATCGTCACCGGTTACGCGCACAGCGAGTCCGGCCTGATGTCGTCTTTCGATCGCGGTTATAGCGAGATGACGTTCAGCCGGATCGCGGTTATTACGCGGGCAAAAGAGACTGTTATCCACAAAGAGTTTCATCTCAGCAGCGCTGATCCGAAGCTGGTTGGCGAAGAGAATGTGGTACCTATCGGACGCACCAATTACGATGTTGCTGATCATCTTGCTAACCTGGGCATGGAGGCGATACACCCCAAGGCTGCCAAGGGGCTGCGCTATTATGATATTCCGCTGCGTGTCAAAAACACGTTTGAGCCGGAGCACGCCGGCACGCTGATTACCGGTGATTATGTCAGCGAAACACCTTGTGTGGAAATCATTGCCGGTAGTAAAGGTGTCTTCGCACTGGCCTTGTTTGACCAGGACATGACCGGGAATTTTGAAAAGTACGATACGGAGTTTCTTTCACTGATCTCCCGCTTCAAGTCTTATATCATTTCGAAAGACGTTAATGCCAACACAATCACCCATTATCTACGCGCCAACCTGAAAACTGTCAAGCGCATCAGCCATTCATTGCAGGAAATTTTTCCGGAGGCAGAGATAGACCAGCAAAAAGTCGCTATTGTCTCCGCCATCGGCAGCGATATGAAGGTACCGGGGATACTGGCGAAAGCAGTAAATGCATTGGCTGTACAGGATATCAGTATTCTTGCCATGCACCAGTCTATGCGGCAGGTCGATATGCAGTTTATTATCGGTGAAGATGATTATGCTTGCGCCATACAGAGTCTGCATAAAAAACTTGTAGAAATACACGACCATGGCCGAGCTATAAAACTTGCAACATAGATTTTTTAATTTTTTTATTTGTCTGAAACTGATTTTACTCTCAGGGGCCTGCATGAATAATAAGCATCCAGCCAGCAATATTGCTTCCATAACGATGGCTCTCGCTCAACGATCAAGCAGTCTGAAGGTGAACAGGCTGTTTATCTGTCTCCTGCTTATCATGCCCGCGTTGACGTTTGCGGCGCCGGATAATACGCAACAAGCAGCGCATGATAAAGTGATCGAAGATCTGCAGGAACCACTCTACAATCCTTTCGTGGAGCGCTATGTCCTCGATGAGCTAAAACTGCTGCGTACGGATATGCAGAACCAGCGCGCAGAATATATCGAACGTTTCGCCTCGACCGAACTGGCGGCATCAGACCGCGCTATCAACTACGCAACCAGCACGGTAAATAATATCTTTTATGTCATCGCAGCTGCCGCCTCCATCCTCGCGCTTGTCGGTTGGAGCTCGATACGCGAAATACGTCACAGGTTAAACGAGGTAATAGAGCAAAAGGTGTCGCATATCTCTGAAGACTATGAACAGCGCCTGCTCACCCTGGAGACCAAGCTAAAAGATCGTACAGACCGTATCATATCGGCCCAGGAAGAGATTTCCCGTACCAATACCATGCACTCGTTGTGGATGCGGGCGGGCCTGGAGGCGACTCACCAGGCGAAGATTGATGTATATGACCAGATTCTTTCGATCAACCCCAACGATATAGAGGCACTGACCTACAAGGCGGATGAAGTCCTTGAGATGGGCGAGCCGCAGTGGGCGCTTAATCTATGCAACATGGCGTTGAAAATAGATGAAGAGTATCCTTATGCATACTATCAGCGCGCCTGCGCTAATTCGACACTCAATCAACTCGATGCCGCGTATGACGATCTTAAAAACGCGATCGAGTTATCGAACACCTATGTCGACGAAGCCAGAAGCGACAGGGCCCTGGATAACCTCAGAAACAACAGCAATTTCGAAGAACTGCTGGCCAGCATCATAACCTGACAACACGGACGCAAGCGAAAGGTGTCTGCAACCTGCTGTCAAAACTGATGGCAAACTGCGACTAGATATTATGGTAATTTCCTTCCTGTTTTTTTTATTCCTGTTTGTCATCATCGGTGTTTCATCAGCACGCAAGAGCCGTGGTACCAAACAGGATTATTATCTGGCCAGCAGTTCGATTTCACCGGCACTGGTCGGCCTGTCTGCCGTAGCCACCAACAATAGTGGTTACATGTTCATTGGCGTTATCGGTTACACTTATGCCACCGGTCTTGCCTCGATATGGCTGATGATCGGCTGGATCGTTGGTGACTTTCTGGCATCAACATTTGTTCATCGCCGTCTGCGCACCGCCACAGAATTATCCGGTGAAGTCAGTTATGCCGGTGTGCTCAGTAACTGGTACAACAATGGCAAGCAGGACAGCCTGCAACGCATCATCGGACTGATCTCGCTCATCTTTCTGCTTGCCTACGCCAGTGCCCAGCTCGTTGCCGGCAGTAAAGCGTTGCACGTGTTATTTGACTGGCCGACATGGGCTGGCGCTGTCATGGGTGCAGTACTGGTCGCTGCATATTGTATCGCCGGCGGCATTCGTGCATCTATCTGGACCGATGTTGCGCAGTCGCTGGTGATGATCGTTGCCATGGCAATGCTGCTGTTCATCGCCACCGGCTCGCTGGGCGGCATCGATGCCAGTATTTCACAGATGAATGCGGTGGAGGGTTACCTCGACTGGTTCCCCAAAGACCTGGCGCTTCCCGGTCTGGCAGGCGGTGTGCTGTTTGCTATCAGTTGGGCCTTTGCCGGTTTCTCTGTCATCGGCCAGCCTCACATCATGGTTCGTTTTATGACGCTGGCAAGCAATCAAAAAATGAACCAGGCAAGGCTCTGGTATTACCTCTGGTTTACAGCGTTTTATGCGATGGCTACCGGCGTCGGTATGCTCTCACGCATATATCTTGCCAATGACGGCAGCTTCGATGCCGAGCTGGCCTTGCCGACCATGGCGCTTGAGCTGTTATCCCCCGTTTTTGTCGGCCTGGTGCTCGCCGGTATCTTTGCCGCCACCATGTCTACTGCCGATTCGCTGGTGCTCAGTTGCTCGGCGGCTATCACGCATGACCTGTTGCCACACAAGGTCGAAGATACCTTTTTGCTCAAAGCAACAACACTGTTGATCACGCTGGCTGCTCTGTCATGGGCTTTAATTAACAGCCAGAGCGTATTCAGCCTCGTTATCCTTGCCTGGTCAGCGCTTGCCAGTGCCTTTGCTCCCTTGCTAATTGTATTAAGTCTGGGCGGTAAACCGCAGCAGAAACTGAGTGTGCTAGCCGTCATCGTCGGTTTGACTGTCGCCATGGGCTGGCGTTACCTGGAGTGGCACAGCGCCGTCTATGAAGGCATGGCGGGTATTATCGCAGGACTGGTGATACTCAGCCTGCCATTGCTGAGCAACAGGAAACGGATCGATGCATCGCGACAACAGGTTTAATGATGAGCAGTACAGATCACAACTTTGCTATTACCCCTGTCGGCCATTTAAAAGACTGGGTGGAACTGTTACGTATCGACCGGCCGACAGGTTACTGGTTATTGATGTGGCCGACGTTATGGGGGCTGTTGGCTGCATCTGATGGTGCACCGAAATCCGAGCATCTTTTTATTTTTATTGCGGGTGTATTGTTGATGCGCTCAGCTGGCTGCCTGATCAACGACTTTGCAGACAGAAAACTTGATCCGCATGTTGAGCGCACTAAACAACGTCCCATTGCCGCGGGACGCATATCCCCCGCAGCTGCGCTATCAGGTTTTTTTCTACTGCTATGCATGGCTTTATTACTCGTCTTGCAACTGCCCGGGCTCGTCATTCAGCTTGCCTTTGCCGGCGCACTTCTTGCCACCTTGTACCCGTTCATGAAGCGCTATATCCATATACCGCAGGCATGGCTCGGCATGTCCTTTGGCTGGGGAACAGTCATGGCATGGGCGGCCGAACAGGGCACTATTACAAATAGTAGCGTGCCATGGTTGCTGTTTGCCGCGAATGTATTATGGTCAATCTCTTATGATACGGCTTATGCACTCGGTGATCGAGCTGATGATAAAAAGATGGGGATGAAGTCGGCAGCTCTCTGGTTTGGTGATCATGTCATATTGGCCATCATCTTTTTCGGTACAGGTATGATGTCGCTGCTCGCTATCGCCTGCTGGCAGTACGGTGTCATCGTGCAGCTCTCAGTGATATTTGCCGCTCTCTGGCAGCTACGGCTTTATTTTATGCTGTACCGACACGGTGAAAGCTGGGGTTTTCAGTATTTTATGATGTCACACTGGAGTGGCGCGATAGTCTGCGGCGGATTTGTAGTTAGCGCGATAACAACCTGAGGTACGCAAATTCGTTTAACCTGCTACATTTAACCAGCTATATGAGCAGTGAAAGTTTCTTTTTGATGTTCCATTTAATCTTTCAAAAAAGCGAAGAGATCAGGCTCGATTGACTGTAGAAGAGTGTATTATCTGACGCAACATAACTGTTCATCAAGTTGCGTTTTCATCGATAATGTCATTCAGTGCACGTAATAGATCGACCGCGGATAGCATGCCTACAACGCTTGATGTCTTGTCGAGAACGGGTGCTGCACCGATATTATGTTCTAACAGAAGCTTCACTGCCCTGCGTAAAGTATCGTAGGTATGTAACACCAGAACATTTCTGATCATTACATCACTGACTGACAAATTATCATCAAGATAATACACATGAGAGATATCATGTGCTTCATCGACCCAGTTTGGTCTCCTTAATTCTCGGTCACTGATGATGCCAACCAGCTGTTTGTCCTCGATTACGGGTAAATGGCGAATCGAGTTTTCTTTCATTATAAAAAACGCTTCACGTATACCGGTGTCAGGCGTTACGCTCACAACCTTTGCAGTCATGTATTCTGATACTTTCGTCGGCATAATATTCCTAATAGTAATAAACTGGTCATATAAAGTAATGCATAGTGATGCGCAGGTAAAGCTGATGGGCGCATTTAATTATGAGTAGCCATGATGTGGTCATAGCTATCAGCACGGCCAGAAGAGGCATTTATCTGTTTGACTTAATCCTCTTCATTGTCAAAGCGATGCATCATTCGTCGGCACAAAAGATAATTTACTGGCTATGCCACAACGTACTTACAATCAAGATAACAATGTGGAACAATTAGCAGAGTGCTTGAAAATTGTGTCTTTAATGCTTTTTGTAAGCTGCTCAAGATGCGAAAATTGAACTGGCTGCAAAGGGGGCGCGCATTGCAATGCGACGAAAAAATAAAAACCTATTCGGTGTGATTAGTCCCGCTAGCCTGAATCTCCACTACCTGCGGCTATGGACGCTTCTTGCTTTCCTGGCTTTCTCTATAACGGCATGTGACAAAGCCGAACCGCCGACGCCACCTGTGCTGGAAGTGGCGGTGCTGCAAGTTCAGCCCCGTGGCATACCGATCCACCTGGACATGGTGGGGCAGACAAGGGGTTCGATAAGTATTCCGGTGCGTGCCCGCGTCGACGGTGTACTGGAGGAGATGCATTTTCTTGAAGGGCGTCCGGTGAGCAAGGGACAGCTGCTTTATGTTATCGATGCCAGCCCTTACCAGTCCCAGGTGGTCGAAGCCCAGGGGCGTCTTGCCCAGGCGCGGACCAACATGGCAAAGGCGCGCAGTGACCTGGACCGCATCAAGCCGCTGGCCGAGATCGACGCTGTCAGCAAGCAGGATCTGGACGCAGCGGTGGCCCAGTACGAGGCGGCCAGAGGCGCGGTGCAGGCAGCCGAAGCGCAACTCGAGCAGGCCGAGATTCGCCTCGGCTACACCCGTATCCACGCGCCGGTGGCCGGACTGATCGGGATTACCAAGGCCAAGGTGGGTGAATATGTCGGCCGCGACCCCAATCCGGTGGTATTGAACTACCTGTCGCAAACCGATCCGATCCGCGTGCGCTTTTCCATCAACGAGCGCGAGTACCTGCGCTTTAGCCGCGAGTTCGCCGCCGAGATGGCTAAGATGGATGGACAACATGAAGGCAAAGGGGGGCTACAGCTGATACTGGCTGATGGCTCGATTCACAAGCACGATGGTAAGGTGGTTAATTTTGATGCTGCAGTGGATCCGGCCACTGGCACACTGACGCTGGAAGCGGATTTCCCCAATCCCGAAAGGCTGGTGCTGCCGGGGCAGTTCGCGCGGGTTCGGGCTGTCGTCGAGGAGCGTAAAGCTGCCCTTGCCGTGCCCCAAAAGGCGGTCATGGAAACCCAGGGATTGTTCCAGCTGGCTGTGATCGCCGACGATAATACCGTCGAACTGCGTCGGGTCGAGATGGGTCCGCGTGTCGAGCACGAATGGATCGTCGAAGCGGGGCTGGAGGCGGGCGAGCGCATTGCACTGGAGGGATTGCAGCGCCTGCGCAGCGGGATGAAAGTGATTCCAGACCAAGCGCCAGCCGAAACCGGCCAGCAAGAGGGATAGAACGTGGCTGAGTTTTTTGTGCGCCGGCCCATCGTCGCTTTGGTGATCGCCATCATCATGATTATCGTGGGACTGGTGGCGCTCAAGGCGCTGCCTGTCGCGCAGTACCCGGAGATCACGCCACCGATGGTGTCGGTTACCGCCAGTTATACCGGTGCCAATGCCGTCAATGTCGAGCAGTCCGTCGCCACACCGATCGAGCAGAAGGTAAACGGCGTGGAAAACATGATCTACATGAAGTCCACCAACGCCAGCAGCGGTTCGATGGAGCTGCAGGTGTCCTTCGACGTTGGCACCGACCTGGACATGGCCAACGTACTGACCCAGAACCGGGTGTCGGAATCACAGGCGTTGCTGCCAGAAGAGGTCAAGCGACTGGGCGTGACGGTGAAAAAGCAGCTGGCTTTCCCGTTGCTGTTGATCTCGCTGGTATCGCCCAACGGTACCTACGATGCGGAATTTTTGACCAACTACGCCACCATCAATGTACTGGATGAACTGGCCCGTATCCGCGGTGTCGGCCAGGCCACGGTGGTCGGGGGCTCGGTGTTCGAGTACGCCATGCGGGTGTGGATCAAGCCGGATCAACTGGCCAAGCTCGGGCTGACGGTACCCGACATCACCGATGCATTGCGCCAGCAAAACGTGCTGATCCCGGCAGGCCAGATCGGCGGGCCACCGGCGCCGCCGGGCACCGAGTTTACCTATACCGTGCAGACTCCGGGGCGACTGATAACCGCCGAGGAATTCGAAGCGGTGGTGGTGCGCTCCAACTCCGACGGCTCACAGGTATTCCTGCGGGACGTGGCGCGCGTCGAACTTGGTACCCAGAACTACGTGGTCTCCGCCAAATTGAACCAGGCGCCTACCGCGGTGATGACGATTTACCAGTTACCTAATGCCAACGGTCTGGAGGTGGCGAAGCAGGTCTTCAAGGCCATGGACCAGCTCAAGCTACGCTTCCCGGAAGATGTCGATTACGTCGTGTCGCTGGATACTACGCGCCCTATCGAGGCGGGTATCGAGGAGATTGTCATTACCCTGTTCCAGGCCCTCGCCCTGGTGATCTTTGTGGTATACATTTTTCTGCAGAACGCCCGGGCCACCCTGATACCGACGCTTGCGGTACCGGTTTCCCTGATCGGCACCTTCGCCGTTTTCCCGTTGCTTGGTTTCTCCATCAACACCCTGTCGCTGCTCGGCCTGGTTCTGGCCATCGGCATCGTGGTGGATGATGCCATCGTGGTAGTAGAAGCGGTGTCTCAGAAACTGGAACAGGGCATGGCGCCCAGGGAAGCCACCGTCGAGGCCATGCGCGAGGTATCGGCGCCGATCGTGGCCACGTCGCTGTCATTGATCGCGGTTTTCGTGCCGGTGGCTGCGATGGGCGGAATCACCGGCCAGCTGTATCAACAGTTCGCAATCACGATTGCGATCTCGGTCGCACTGTCCTCGGTCAACGCCCTGACTCTGAGTCCGGCCCTCGCTGCATTGCTGCTCAAACCTCCGAGTGAACAAACCAGTACCTTCGATCGATTCTTCAAGGTGTTTAACCGTGTGTTCGAACAGGTGACCGGGAAATTCATGATCTACACGGGTTTTTTCACTCGCCGGCTGATTCGCGCCGGGGTGCTGATCGGGGCATTGCTGCTCGGCCTGTTCTGGCTATTTTCCAGCGTCCCGGGCGGCTTTGTTCCCGAGGAGGACCAGGGTTATGTGCTGGCGGCGTTGCAGCTGCCGGACGCCGCCTCGCTGCAGCGCACCGAGCTGGTTATGGCCGAGGTAGACAAGATCCTCGCCGAGTTTGACGCCATCGAGAGCTATACCTCGGTGAGCGGCTTCAGCATGCTGACAAATACTACCCAGTCCAATGCCGGGTTTTTCTTCGTGCAGTTGAAGGACTGGGACGCACGGCCTGATGACCGCGACCACGCCCAGAATATTGTCAGACGGCTCAATGCCGCGTTCGCCACCCGCATCACCGAGGGACTGGCTTTCGCCTTCGGGCCACCGGCAATCCCGGGACTAGGAACCGGTTCGGGATTTACCATGATGCTGCAGGATCTGGGTGGCAACCCTCCGCAATACCTGGCCGAGCAGACGCAAAAGTTTATTGACGCAGTTAACCAGCGACCGGAGATCAACGGCGCAGGAACTCTGTACCGGGCCAGCGTACCCCAGATATACATGGATATCGACAAGCCCAAGGCGCTGAAGCTGGGGGTCTCCCTGAGTGATATCAATACCTCCATCGGTGCCTTCCTCGGTGGTGCCTACGTGAATGATTTCAACCGCTTCGGTCGTCTTTACAAGACTTATGTGCAGGCCGAGCCCGAGTATCGTGACAGCGAGGACGGCATCCGCAGTTTCTACGTGCGCAACAACCAGGGGGATATGGTGCCGCTGTCAACGCTGGTGACCACCAGCCGTACCCAGGGCGCCGAGTTTACCAACCGTTTCAACCTGTATCGCGCTGCTGAAGTCACTGGCCAGCCTGCCAAAGGCTACAGTTCCGCACAGGCTCTGGCCGCCCTCGAAGAAGTGGCGAAACAAACGCTGCCTGTGGATATGAGCTATAGTTGGGCCAATATGTCCTACCAGGAGAAGGCCGCCGAGGGCACGGGGAGCGTGGTCTTCATCATGGCCCTTGTGTTCGTATTCCTGATCCTGGCGGCCCAGTACGAAAGCTGGTCTCTGCCACTGAGCGTGATGCTGGGCACGCCCATCGCCGTGTTCGGCGCCATGGCGGGCCTGTGGATTGCCCGCCTGTTCAGTGAAAGCTACGTCAATAATGTGTTCGCCCAGATCGGCCTGGTGATGTTGATAGGCATGGCGGCGAAGAATGCCATCCTGATCGTCGAGTTCGCCAGCCAGGAAATGAGTACCGGCAAGAACCCGCTGCAGGCCGCACTCGATGCCGCACGCTCCCGTTTCCGCCCGATTCTGATGACCGCCTTCTCATTTATTCTGGGCGTTGTTCCGCTGCTGATCGCCAGTGGCGCCGGAGCCGAGGCGCGCAAGGTGATGGGTATGACCGTGTTCAGTGGCATGCTGGCGGCGACCGTGATCGGTGTGCTGGTAGTGCCGGCAATGTTCGTATTCGTGGAAAGATACATTAGCCGCAACAAAACAAATACAGCAGTCAAAGAGGGAAGTGGGCCGTGAGCGTTTCCCGCTACTGGGTGCCCGGCCTGATGATCCTGCTCGGCGGTTGCGCCCTGGGGCCGGACTATGAACGCCCGGAGATAGACACACCTGCCAGTTACATCCAGCCGGTAGAGGAAGGTGAGAGCTTTGCCAATATGCCCTGGTGGGGCGTGTTGCAGGATCCGCAACTGCAGGCACTGATCCGCGTCGCGCTGAAGGAAAACAAGGACCTGGGCATTGCTACATCACGCATCGAGGAGTTTCGTGCCGTACTGGGTGTGACCCGTGCCGACCAGTTTCCCACCGTGGACCTGGGCGCGCGCGGAAACTGGGGTGACTATGGTGATGCTACCTCTACTCCCGGCATACAGGAGAGTTATCGTCTCAGTGCCGATGTGTTTTTCGAAGTGGATCTGTTCGGCAAGCTGCGGCGGGCCACCGAAGCTTCCCGCGCGCAATTGCTGGCAACCGAAGAAGCCAGGCGCAGTGTTACCATCAGCCTGGTGGCCAATGTCGCCAGCACATACATGTTTCTGCGGGACATGGATGCACGACTGGAAATCGCACAACGCACCGTGAAGCTGCGCAAGGATAGTCTCGATATCATCCAGGCGCGTTTCGACAAGGGTATTGTCTCGCGCCTCGATCTTAACCAGGCGCAGATCGAACTGGCCATTGCAGCGGTGGCAGTTGCAGCCGCCAGGCGAGAAGTGGCCCAGACCGAGAACCTGCTCAGCATCCTGCTGGGCCGCAACCCGGGACCCATCGTACGCGGCCTGGCACTGAAGCAGCAGATAATACCGCCGGCCATCCCGACTGGTTTACCCTCGGAACTGCTGCTACGCCGACCTGATGTGCTGTCTTCCGAAGCCAGGTTGGCGGCCCAGACCGCTCTTATTGGTGTCGCCGAGGCTTCCCGCTGGCCGTCGCTGTCACTTACCGGCGCACTCGGATTCGAGAGCAGTGAGCTCTCCGACCTGACCGCGAGCGGCTCTGATTTCTGGAACCTGGGCGTCGACTTGCTGGCGCCGATATTCAACGCCGGGCGCAACAGCAGCAGGGTGGAAGCGGAACGGGCGCGAACCGAGCAGGCCCTGCTGGCCTATCAGCAAACGGTGCAGCGCGCCTTCAGAGAAGTGGAAGATGCGCTCGTGGCGGTGCGCACATATCGTGATGAATATATTGCCCGACAACGGCAGGTCGCGGCGGCGAACAATGCCGCCATGCTGTCCCGCGCCCGCTACAACGGCGGCGTGACCAGTTACCTGGAAGTGCTGGTCACCGAGCAGTCGCAGTTCACTGCCGAGCTTGCCGAGTCACAGACCTTGCGCCTCTATATCAATGCCATCATCGAGCTCTACAAAGCCCTGGGCGGTGGCTGGGTGGCGCCAGCAGAAGCCGCTGACCATGACAGAGAAGACCAGGTAGTGGGCGAGTCAACCGTGACTAACGAGAGCAAAACTGTCAGCGCCGATTAAATACGATAATTATTTATTATTGGGATACTGAATTGGCTATCAGAGTATTCACTGGCATCATACATCTGGTTTCTGGAAACACTACAGGTTATTCAATGCCAATGCACACAAGGAATTACTCATCGATTATCTTGCAAGCCATGCTGCTGACATCTCTCATGGCGATACCCCTGGTGGATGCCTGCAGCGAGACCCGTCCGGATGCAGATGTCTCTGCACAAACCATAACCACTGCCGATGAAGGCCTGCTGCGTACAGTCCCGTTTATCACCCTGAGGAATAAAACCGGCAGCGATAATGTTGCGCAATATTACGGCGGTGAACGCAGTCCGTTGACTGCCGGATACTGTGAGCTTTCACGTAAACCGATAAATTCGATTAAACCGATTGCCGATATTGCACCGTTTTATATACCGGATGAGATCGTGAATATGGATGCCGTGAGGGAAACCTCCCTCGCCGGTTTCTGGCAGCGGATGACGCAAAGCTCCAACGGACATGCGCCGGTGCTGTATACGCATGGTTTTAATATCGACTTCGAGAAAGGCTGTAAAAGAGCGCTCATCCTCAAGGAGTCACTCGGGCTTAAAGGCCGCTTCGCACTGTTTAGCTGGCCATCGGATGGTTCGTTAACGAACTACACGCATGACGAAGCCGATCTGTACTGGAGTGTTCTGCCACTGCGCGAAATACTTGCAGGCATGGTCGATCATTTCGGCAGCGGCCGTACAAATCTCGTTGCCCACAGCCTGGGTACGCGTGGTGTAATGCTCGCCCTGGTATTGCTGGCGCAATCACAGCAGGATAGCCGGCCATTGTTCAACCAGCTCGTGCTCATAGCGCCGGATATTGATGTCAGCATATTCAAACAGTATTTGCCCATAATCCGGCCGCTGGTGCGTCACATCACGGTCTATGTCTCGGTCAATGACAGTCCGCTGGCTCTGTCCAGGCAGTTACATGGTTATCCGCGCCTCGGCGAAGCGGGTGAACACCTGGAAGGTTTATCGGGAATAGATATTATCGATCTCTCTGATATCCCCCGACGTGCGCCATCCGGACATATCTATCATCTGCACCAGAGCCTGGTGACCGAGGACCTCGATCAGCTGATCAATGACAACAAGACGGCCGCACAGCGCAGCAAGCTGAAGCAGATCGGTGATAATCGCTGGCGCATGTAGCCATCTGCTGCTGATACACAACTGAGGTAATGAGACGAGTGGCGGCAGAAAACGAATTGCTTGAATGACATTACAAATTAAGTGTATGCCTCAAGAATATATCTAATGAATAACATGCCTGAATATAAACCAGTACCGGTTGCTTCTAACAGACGGTTTGTTCTGCATCACTGGACTTCACTGGCATTATTCATTCTTGGTCTGGGTCTATGTGTTTTTCTTTACCTTGCCGGCGAGGTGATCGAAGGGGAGGTCTTGCGCTTCGATACATGGATGCTGCTGGCGCTGCGTGCACCGGGAGATACTACCGATCCGCTCGGCCCGGCCTGGGTAGAAGAGATGTTTCGCGACTTCACAGCGCTGGGCGGTGTCGGGGTGTTAAGCCTGCTTACCACGATCGCGGTCGGTTACCTCTGGCTGATGGGGCAGCGACGCGTCGCGCTGTTTCTGCTGACCGCGATATTAGGCGGACTGTTACTGAGCACTATGCTGAAGCATGGCTTTGACCGCCCCCGGCCAGAGCT
>Ga0180435_10003696_pt1 | contig 15234 bp, 11 predicted proteins | sample SS_ome_3_FD_132467 | JGI IMG/M metagenome (GOLD analysis project Ga0180435, IMG submission 132467) | Hypersaline lake sediment archaeal communities from the Salton Sea, California, USA - SS_3_S_1 metaG | ecosystem: Environmental > Aquatic > Non-marine Saline and Alkaline > Hypersaline >... | reverse complement strand
CCAGCGTCGGCGTCGGCTTCGTCACCTGAACGCGGGAACGCTCGTCACTGTAACCTCAAGAATGGAACGCGTAGGAACCTTCTTGAAAGAAGGCTTCCCCGCACCCCCTCCAAAAACTTTTTGGCGAAATGTCGTCCGCCCAAGGCAGACGGCATTTCGCAGAAGTTTTCGGACAAAGGGGTCAGCGGAGAAAAGCCCTTTTTTCATAAGGGTTTTCTCCCCGGCATTTCCCTTACGGCCGCAGGATTCCGCAGATGAACAGGGTTGCGTGACGGCCCGGCGGGCCGCCACCATCCCGTGCATCCTGTTATCCTGTCTGAGAAAGGCGTGTGTCTCAGAACAGCTTCCGGTAGTCGCGCGCCCGGTCCTTGTAGAGCTTGAGGCGGAAGTCGATCTGACTGCGGCGGTTCTTCAGCATCCAGAGCGCCTCGAAGTCCTGGGCGTGGACGTTCCACTCGTCGAGCAGTTCGCACACGGTCTTCCTGAGCGACGCGGGCAGTTTCCGGACGCCGCGTGCCCGGAGGTCGTTGACCTCTTGCGAAGCCGCGGCCTTCTTCAGCACGAAGAGCATCTGGCGGAGTCCGAACAGGACCTCGACGAGGGTGTCGTCGTGCTCGGGGCACGTCTTCGAGAGCTTCGGGATGAGGGCGAGCGCCTTGCGCGTGTGCGAGCGGATTCTGCGCGCCGCGGCGGCGTCGAAGTGCGCGAGCGAGCCCGTGCACGGGAACCGGTCCCAGTACGCCGAATACGGGCGAAACGGGTACTCGCCGCGCGGCGAGGGCGGCGAGATGGTCAGGCCGATCTCCTTGTAGAGCCGGCCGAACAGCCCGGAGTCGTCGCCGAACCACGCCCATGCGAAGCGGCGCTCGAAGTCGGCGCGGTCGGCGCCGGGGTTCGGCGTCCAGCTTTGGTCGGCGCCCCATGCGTACCCCTCGACGCTGGCCGAGGGCATCTGCGGGTGGCCGCCGTCGCCCCAGTCGGTGTTCAGCAGGCCGGTCGCGCCGGTCCTGCGGCCCATCTCGGCGCGCTCGGCGATGTTGCGGCTCGCGGTCTCGAAGTTCGCGAAGATGCGGTTCCACGTGTTGACGCCGGGGCAGACCCAGTACTCGACCCGTGCCTTGGGGAATGCGGCGAGGTGCCTCAGGTCCTGGCCGGGCGAGTATCCCCACGCGAGCATGATGATGTCCCTGGGGACTTCGGGGATGAGTTCGGGATGCTTGAGGATGATGTCGGCCCAGATCATCATCCGCTTGCCGTACTTGTGGGCGAGCTTGTTGATCTTCTTGATGTGTTCGAGGTAGACGCGGCCGACGCCGATTTTCTTGGCCCGCGCCTTGCTGCGGCCCTTGCCGAGGTCCCACGTCTCGTCGCAGGACGCGTTGAAGAGCTTCGAGCTGTACGCGGGCAGGCATTCGGAGTACATGTCGTCGAGCAACTTGTACGTGCCGGGCTTGACGGGCGCCAGCGTCCACGGCTTCTCGGGCACCTCCGCGAGGCGGTTGTACTTCGGGATCGAGAGCAGGAGGTCCTGGTGGCCGAACGACTGGAGGTTGGCCTGGAGGTCGATGAAGTGTTCCTTGCAGAACTCGTCGAGCTCGATGATGTCCTCGGCCGTCATCGAGCCGCAGTTGCGGCCGATGTCGGGGTGCCGCTCGTAGGTGAACGTGTGCTCGGTGTAGAGCTGGAAGACGTTGATCTTCATCGACGCGAGCCGCTCGACGCGCATGGCCAGCGTCTCGAGCGTCGGGACCTTGTAGCGCGAGATGTCGAGCATGACGCCGCGGCTCGGATAGGTCGGCCAGTCGGTTATCGTGACGCACGGGATGACGCCCGCCGTGGACACGAGCTGTCGGAGCGTCTGGGCCGCGTAGTAGAGCCCGCGCGCCGAGGTCGCGGCGGCAAGGACCTCGTCCTTGCCGACCTTGATGACGTATGCCTGGTCCCGGACGTTGCGCGGCGCCTTCGCGAGGCCGCGCGCGAGCTTCGCAAGCGGCGGATGGAGTTTCTCGTCCCGCCCGGCAATCAGGAACAGCACCCGGCGGCCGAGCCGGTCGAACTTGCCCATCCGCTCGACCGCGACGCGGACCCCCGCCTTCTGCTCGGCTTCCGCGGCGAACGACCACGCGGCGTTCACCTCCCTGCCCTCGCCCGGCGCGACGATGGCCGGAAGCCCGTCCGCAAGCTTGAAAAACCCCTTGCCCTGACGCACCGACCTCGGTGCTGGCAACAGATTGAGCTTCGCCATGATTCTCTCCTTGTGGTCCGGATGCCCCTCTATGCCCTTTCTCAATAGTGCAAACGGCGGTCCAAGCCAAGAAAGCCGGCCGCGCCGCGCGTGCGGCGAACTCGACGGCCCGCGACCCCGCCTCATCGCGTCTTGCACATCTCGACGCCGCAGGCGAGGCATCCGGCCGTGCGGCAGTCGGGCGTCCACTCGCCCGCGAGCGAACGCTCCCGCTCGTCGAGCAGGAAGCCGCGCCGGACGCCGGTGTCGATCATCGACCACGGCAGGAGTTCGTCGACGTCGCGTTCCCTGAGCGCAAACTCGCGGACGGGGTCGAAGGGCGCGGCCTCGAACGCCCTGTTCCACGCGCCGAGGTTGAAGAGCTCGTCCCACGCGTCCATCCGCGCGCCGTTGCGCCATGCGTCGAGCAGAACGGCGCCGAGGCGGCGGTCGCCGCGTGCGAACACGCCCTCGATGAGACTGGCGTCCACGTTGTGGAACCTAAGCCGGACCTTGCGGCTGTGGACGGTTCGCTTGATTATCTGCTGGCGCTCGCGCAGGAGGTCGGCCGGGGCCATCGGCTCCCACTGGAACGGCGTGTGGGGCTTGGGCACGAACGACGAGACGGCGACGTTGACCTGGCCCGCGCCCCCGCCCATCTCGCGGCGCAGGGCCGAAAGCTCATCGGCGAGCCCGGCTATGCGCGCGGCGTCCTCGTCGGTCTCGCCGGGCAGTCCGATCATGAAGTAGAGCTTGATAGTCCTCCAGCCGTTTTCGTAGGCGGCGCGGACGCCCGCGAACAGGTCGTCGTCCGTTATCATCTTGTTCGCGATGCGCCGGACGGACTCCGTCGCCGCCTCGGGCGCAACGGTCAGGCCGGACTTCCGGACGTTTCGGAGGTACTTCGGCAGATCGCGGAGTTGTTCGTTCACCCGGAGCGACGGGACGCTGACGTTGATTTTCCTCGGCCCGAACTCGGACGCGAACGTCTCCAGGAGCCGCGGCAGGTCAGGATAGTCACTGCTCGAAAGTGATGCCAAGCTGATCTCGTCGTAGCCGGTGGACGCGATCGCCTTCCGCGCCTGGTCAAGAAGCGTCTCGACGGACCGCCAGCGCACCGGCCGCCTGGTCATGCCCGCGTTGCAGAAGCGGCACCCGCGGGTACAGCCGCGCATGACCTCGAGCGTGACACGCTCGTGGATGGTGCCGATGAGCGGAACGATCGGCTGGGCCGGGTACGGCGCGGCGTCGAGGTTCTCCACCACGGCGGCCGACACCGTGGGCGGCACGCCGGGCAGTTTCGTCGCCATCGCGATGAGCCGTCCGTCCGAGTTGTGGCTCATGTCGTAGAGCGACGGGACGTAAACGCCCGGCACGTTTCGGGCGAGCGCCGCCAGGCGCTCGCCGCGGCGCATTCCCTTCGTCCCAATAAGCGCGTCGGCCAGCGGGCCGATGACCGGCTCGCCATCGCCCACGACAAAAAGGTCAATGAAGTCCGCAAGCGGCTCGGGCGCGAACGCGCCGCATCCGCCCGCGATGACGACCGGATCGCGGTCGCCACGGTCCGACGCGAGGACGGGCACACCGCCGAGGTCGAGCACCGTCAGGATGTTCGTGTAGGTCATCTCGTGCTGGAGCGTGAAGCCGAGCACGTCGAACTCGCGGAGCGGCGTGTGGGTCTCGAGCGACCTGAGCGGAATGCCGGCGGTGCGCAGTTCCTTCTCCATGTCCGGCCACGGCGCATACGCGCGCTCCGCGGCCGTGTCGCTCCGGCCGTTGAACATCGAATAGAGTATCTGGAGCCCGAGGTGCGACATGCCGACGGTGTACGTGTCGGGGTACACGAGCGCGACGGTCAGCTCGACCGCGTCGTGGTCCCTGGCGACGGAGTGGCGCTCGCCGCCGACGTACTGGCCGGGCTGTTTCACCGCGAGCAGGATGCTGTCGGGATACAGTTCGCCCATCTGTTGCGTTTTCCTCGTGCGGGCCAGGCGGCGCATGATGATAACACAAACACCGTGGATGGTGAGCGGGAATCCGGCCGCCGTGCCCTAGTCGACCGTCATCGTGTCGACCGGCGCGTAGTCGTCCGTGAGGACGGGCACGTCGTCCTGCGGCACGTTGCCGAGCTCCTCGTCGGTGAGCATGTTCGCCGCGTGTTCGCGCACGGCCTGTACGGGTATCGTGCCGTCGCCGGTCAACCTTGTGGCTTCGGCCAGAATCTCGGCGCGGTCGAGCCGCCGGCCGTATGCCGTGCCCGTGGCGACAAGGACGACGTTCCGCGACACCTCCTCGCCGGAATCCCTGGTGAAGTTCTTTGGGAACACGTACACGTGCCCGGCCCCGAACACGGACTTGAAGGTCTTGTATTCCGCACGGAACAGCTTGCTCGAGGGTCCGCCGACGGCGCTGATGACGTTCATCAGCGCGATGCCCTCCGGCTTGAGGTGGTCGCGCACCTCGGTCAGGAATTCCTTCGTGGTCAGGTGAAACGGGACGCGCCCGCCCGCCGTGTATGCGTCGAGAATGATGAGGTCGAACCTGCCCTTCGAGTTGTGGATGTACATCCGGCCGTCCTGGACGTGCACGCGGAGGCGCTCGGCGTCGGGCTTCAGGTCGAACCACTTCTCCGCGACGGCGACGACCACGGGGTCGATCTCGACCACGTCGATCGAGACCGCCGGATAGGATTCGCGAAAGATCGTGGGCACGACGCCGCCCCCGCCGCCGACGATGAGGACGTCGCGTATCCGGGGGTTGAAGACGAACGGCAGGTGCAGAAGGTCCGCGTAGGTCGCCCTGGAAGTATAGGGCCTGCGGATTGCGGCCGCGCGGTCGTCGAGGAGGAGCGAACTCTCGACGTATCGGTCAAACTTCAGGTCGCGCCGGTTCCCGCGATAGGCCGTCGGCTTCACCGGGACCTTCCTGCCGTCCATGGTCGTAATCTCGCCCTCGCCGAGCACGTCGGGGCCGAGGACGCGGCGGCTGATGACCGCATCTTCGATCACGGCGATGTGATGGTAGGGCGACTCGAACTCGGCCCGCAAGCGTCGGAGGAAGTGCAGGTCGTCGGACCCGTCCTCCGCACCGCCCGCCGGCCGTTCCTTTATGAGATGCCATCCCTGTCCTCGGGAGCCGACGGACCCGACCACCGCCTCGTCCTCGTCGACGAGCGACACAAGCGGCGGCTTCGGACAGGCGAAGGCGAGCAAGGCCGACGCCGCGAGCAACAGAGCCGAGATGAGCAGCGGCTGGCGCTTCTCGCCCCGCGCGCGGTTGTCGACGAGAACGGCGAGCACCGCCATCAGGACCGCGGCGAACCCCGCGGCCTCGAACAGGCGGGCCTTGCCGATGACGCGGACCAGCACGAACGTCGTGAGCAATGCGCCCACGAGGTTGCCGAGCGTCGAAAGCGCGTACAGCCGGCCCGCGACCCCGCCGACGCGGCCCAGCCGCGTGGCCGAGAGCCGGACGGCGAACGGCGCCGTCATCGCAAAGAGCACGGTCGGCACGAAATAGAGAATGACGGTGACCGGCAGGGCCCGCAGGCGGCCGAGCCCTCCGGAGGGCGGGCCCGCGAACGCCGCGCACACCGACGGGCTGACGAGCGGGATGAGAAGCGTCGCGACGCCCGCGGCGACGAGGACCGTCGCAAGCGCCATCATCGTCGGCCACCGGTCCGCCAGCCGGCCGCCGAGCCGGTATCCCGCGGACAGCGCGAGCAGGAAAAGCGCTATGACGCTCCCCCAAACGAAGACACTGCTCCCGAAGTACGGCGCGATCTCGGCGCCCGCTATCACCTCCAGACTCATGAAGACCATGCCCACTCCGAACACCAGCGGTCGGAGCCCCGGCGACGGCTTCGCCTCCGCCCCCGGTCCGTGTTCAGAAGGAGCGGCCGCGGGCGCCGAAACGCCCCGCCTCAGAAAATGACACGCGGCCGCGACGACGACGAGCGCGGCTCCGCATCCGAACAGAATCGCACGCACACCGAACAGCGGCACGAGCACGAACGCGCCGCCGAGCGTCCCGACGACACTGCCGAACGCATTCAGAGCGTACAGCCGGCCCACGACCCGGCCCACCGACGACAGCGCGGTCGAGGCGACGCGCACGGCGACGGGCGATATCATCCCCAGCAACACCGTCGGAAGAAAATAGAGCGCGACGAGCGCGACCAGCAGGCGGAGCGGGTTGAGCTCCGGCCCCCAGTCGGACGCGAGCAGAGCTTCGCACACGGCCCGCACGACGAACGGCGCGGCCATCAGCAGAGCGCCCGCGGCGAACGTCAGCGCAGAAAGGAGCCACGCCCCCGGCTGCGCGTCGGCGGCCCGACCGCCGAGCACGTATCCCAGACTCAGCGCTCCCATGAAGACGCCGATGACGCCGCCCCACACGAACACGTTGCTGCCGAAGTACGGCGCGATCGTCATACCGCTGACGATCTCGACGCACATCATGCACGCGCCGACCGCGAACATAAGCAGCGCCAGTGCGAACGCCGAGCCGCGCGTGCTCTTCGGTTGTTCGGCCATGCTTCTCCTCGGTCCGGGGCCGACGCCCGACGGGCGTCGGAGAGAGAATGATAGGCGCACGCCGGAGCACGCGCAACTGAAAAACCGGCCCGCCGGCTTGCCGCGAGCAGACGCGCCGCATATAATGCGGCGTCGGATGTCTCTGGAGCGGCCGCGCTGATGAAAAAACTCTTTGTGTTCCTCTCGGGCATCTCGCTCGGCATCGTGATCCTCATCATCGTGGTCGCGTGGTGGCTCGGGGCGTTCAACCGCGTTGAACTCGTGGCCGAGGAGCGCGGCCCCCACCGGATCATCTGCATGGGGCACGTCGGCCCGTACAGTGAGATAGCGGGCACGATCCTGGAGGTGCAGGACCGGCTGAAGGACGTCGCAGACCGGCTTGAGGGACCGTGCGCGATTTACTATGACGACCCGGCTAAGGTGCCGAAGGAAAGACTCCGGAGCAAGGGCGGCTTTCTGCTGAAGGGCGAGGTCGAGGCGAAAGGCCTGCTCGATATCGTGACAATACCCAGACGCAAGGTGCTTCTCGGCCGGCTCAAGGGGCATCCGTCGCTCGCCCCGATCAAGGTATACCCCGCGATGGCCGGGTGGATGGAAAAGCACGGGTTCGTGCCCGCCGGGCCGGCCGTGGAGTTCTATCACAAGGGCTTCGTCGAGTGCGAGATCGCGATCCGACCGGCCGCGGAGTAGGCGTGCCCGATCCGCCTTCCCGGGCCTCGGCTCCGGGCCGGCCGCGGCGGAAGACGGGGCCGGAAACAGCCCGAAAATCGGCCGGGATCGCCTTGCGCTTGAACCGGCGCTTTGATATCATAGTGCCCGCCAACCGAGGCATATCAAGAGGCGAGTTCTCAGCGCGTCCGGACGGTCTTTTGGCGGCATAAAACCGCATACAATGCAGTCCTGGGAGGTTCTCAGATGAAGGTCACGTGCGATACGAAGGTTCTCGCGGACAGCCTTGCGCTGGTCTGCTCGGTCGTGCCCGTTCGCAGCCCGAAGCCGGTGCTGGCCAACGTGAAACTGGTGGCGAAGGACAAGTCTCTGGAGCTCGTCGCGACGGACCTGGAGGTCGGCATACGGCACGTGATCCCGGACGTGACGGTCGATGAGCCGGGCGAGGTGCTGTTGCCCGCGGCGCAGGCGTCGAACATCGTGCGCGAGGCGACCGCGAAGGAAATCGCGCTGGCCACGGAGGACAAGGTCTGCATCATCTCCTACACGGGCGCGACGTACGACATCCCGTGCGACGAACCGGCCGACTTCCCCGAGATGCCGGGCTTCAACGACAAGAACGCGGTGACCGTCGCCGCGGGCGACCTGAAGCAGATGATCGAACGAACCCGGTTCGCCGCCGCGCGCGAGCAGGCCCGGTACGCGCTAAACGGCATCCTCTTCTCGCTCAAGGGCGAGGTGCTCCGGCTGGTCGCGACCGACGGGCGCCGGCTGGCGCTCATCAAGGGCAAGGCGAAGAACAAGGCGGGCGTCGCCGCCGAGCCCATCATACCGACGAAGGCGATGGACCTGCTCGACAAGCTGATGACGGACCCCGAGGAGAAGGTCAGGATCGAGGTCGGCGACACGCAGGTCGTCGCCGAGACCGCGGCCGGGACGCTCTGTTCGCGCCTGGTCGAGGGACACTTCCCGAACTACGACGACGTCATCCCTAAGAACTGCGACAAGACGATGACGATCCCGAGCGCCAAGCTCTTCAGCGCGATCCGCCGGGCCGCGCTCATCACGACGGAAGAGTCGCGCTCGGTCAAGTTCTCGCTCAAGAAGAACGCCCTGAAGCTCAGCACGCAGACGCTCGAAGGCCGGCGCGCGACCGTTGACGCGGAAGGCGTGACGTACGACGGCGAGCCGCTCGACATCGCGTTCAACCCGGACTTCTTCACCGACATGCTCAAGGTCGTCGGCCAGGAAGACGTAAGCATCTCGTTGAAGGACGCCGCGAGCGCGGCCCTGACGAAGGTCGGCAAGGACTACACGTACATCGTGATGCCCGTACAGCTCCAGGAGACGTAGCCGGTGAGCACACGGCACACGCGGCGCGGAGGCCCTCCCGAGGCCGTCGGCGACATTCTGGCCCAGTACATTCGGTCCTCGGGCCTGAAGGACAAATTGCGGTCGCCGAAGATATACGACTGCTGGCCCCAGGTGGCCGGCGACGAGGCGAGCGCCCACACCCGCGTCGTCGGCTTCACGAACGCGGTGCTCCACGTCGAGGTGGACTCGGCGCCGTGGCTCCAGATGCTGGCCACGTTCAGGAAACCCGAGCTCCTCCAGGGCCTGAGAGGCCTGATGAACGGGGTGCCGGTCAAGGACATAAGGTTCAGGGTCGGCAGTGCGCCGGACTCTGGAGAGATCATATCGGAAAGGAACCCGTGGCAGAAGCGACCCAGCCCACCTACGACTCGCGGAACATAAAGGTACTTCCCGGCATAGAGGGCGTGCGCAAGCGCCCCGCGATGTACATCGGCGACACCAACGTCCGCGGGCTTCACCACCTCGTGGAAGAGGTCGTCGCCAATTCCATCGACGAGGCGGTCGCCGGGCACTGCAAAAACATCGCGGTCCGCCTGAACCTCGACGGCAGTTGCACCGTGACCGACGACGGGCGCGGAATCCCGGTGGACCACCACAAGGAGGAGAACAAGCCGGCGGTCGAGGTCATCATGACCGTGCTCCACGCCGGCGGCAAGTTCGACCACACGAGCTACAAGGTGGCCGCGGGACTGCACGGCGTCGGCGTCTCGTGCGTCAACGCCCTCAGCGAATGGCTCGAAGTCGAAATCCGGCGCGACGGCAACGTCTACCACCAGGAATACCGGCGCGGCAAGACCGCCTCCAAGCTCAAGGTCCTCGGCAAGGCGAAGGGCACCGGCACGAAACTGACGTTCAAGCCCGACGCCGAGATATTCGAGGTCACCGAGTTCAGCTACGAGACCGTCGCCACGCGGATGCGCGAGCTCGCATTCCTCAACAGCGGCCTCACGATCAAGCTCAGCAGTGAAGACGCCGAACGCGAGGACGTCTTCTACTACAAGGGCGGCCTGGCCGAGTTCGTCAAGCACCTGAACGAAAGCAAGAACCCGGTCCACAAGCAGGTCATACATTTCAAGAAGGACGAAGGGGACGTCTCGGTCGAGCTTGCCATGCAGTTCACCGACTCCTACACCGAGCTCCTCCTCTCGTTCGCCAACAACATCCACACGCACGACGGCGGGACGCACCTGAGCGGCCTGAAGTCGGCCCTGACCCGGACGTTCAACAACTACGCTCGGAGCCAGAAGCTCCTCAAGAACGACAAGGCCCCGATGGGCGAGGACATACGCGAGGGGCTCACGGCCGTCCTGAGCGTCATGCTGCCCGACCCGCAGTTCGAGGCGCAGTCCAAGAACAAGCTCAACAACCCCAACATCGAGGGCATCGTCGAATCGTCCGTCAACCAGCTCCTCGCCACGTTCCTCGAAGAGAACCCGCCCGTCGCAAAGTCCATCGTCAACAAGGCGATACAGGCCGCGCAGGCGCGCGAGGCCGCGCGAAAGGCGCGCGAGCTGACCCGGCGCAAGGGCGTGCTCAGCTCCGGCAGTCTGCCGCTCAAGCTCGCCGACTGCTCGTCGAAGAACGTCGAATCGACCGAGCTCTTCATCGTCGAAGGCCAGTCCGCCGGCGGCAACGCAAAGCAATGCCGCGACAGCACGTTCCAGGCCATCCTGCCCCTCCAGGGGAAGATACTCAACGTCGAGAAGGCGCGCATCGACAAGATGCTCAACTACGAGCAGATAAGCACGCTCATCAGCGCCCTCGGCACAGGCATCGGCGTCGATGACTTCAACCCCGACAACGTCCGCTACGGCAAGATAATCATCATGACCGACGCCGACGTCGACGGACTGCACATCAGGACCCTGCTCCTCACCTTCTTCTTCCGTCACATGCGCGAGCTTATCGACCGCGGGGTTGTGTACATCGCCCAGCCGCCGCTCTACGGCGTTAAGAAGAAGTCCAAAATGCAATACTTCCTCGACGACGACGCGTTTCGGCAGGCGCTCCTCACCTCGGGCACCGACGGCGTGACGATCACCTGTCCGGCGCACGGTGTCGAGCTCGCGGGCGCCGCGCTGCGCGAGCTTGTCGAAGAGCTCATGGCCCTCGAAAGCTGTGGCAAGGTGCTCCACCGGCACGGCGTCGACTTCCGCGAGATCACAAAGGCCTGGCTCGAAAAGCAGAAACTGCCGATGTTCAGGGTCACGATTGACGGCCGAGCGCACCTCGCCTACTCGCAGAAAGAGGTCGCCGCGATCATCAGGCAGGCCGAGCAGGCCAAGGGGCGCCCCCTTGCCGTCAAGGACGACGACGAGGGCATCGAGGACGAGCTCGACATTATTGAACTGCACGAAATGACAAACATCCAGAAGCACATCGAACGCCTGCGCAAGGCCGAACTGGCGATGGACGACTATTTCCCGCCGGAGCACAGCGAGGAGGAGCCGGACCCGAAGTTCAAGCTCGAAGCGAACGGCGACTCCGTCGGCCTGTTTTCCCTGTCGGAAATCCCCGCCGCCGTGCGGAAGCTCGCCCAGAAGGGCATGGAGCCACAGCGATACAAGGGCCTCGGTGAGATGAACCCCGACCAGCTCGGCGAGACCGCGATGAACCCCGCGACACGGTCTCTCCTGCGCGTCGGCGTCGAGGACGCCGCCGAGGCGGACCGGCTCTTCACGCTCTTCATGGGAAACCAGGTCGCCCCGAGACGCGAATTCATCGAGCAACACGCGCTGGAAGCCACGAACCTCGACGTGTAGGACCGGTCACCGGCCTCCCAAGAGCGTCACATGCGAGCACTCGTTGTCGAAGATGACAAGCGCATAGCCAGCTTCGTCCGTCGGGGCCTCCGCGAACAGTCCTTCGCGGTCGACCTCGCCCGCGAAGGCGAAACCGGCCAGGCCCTCGCCCTCTCCGAAACCTATGACGTCATCATCCTCGACATCCTCCTGCCGAAGGTGGGCGGGAAGGACATCCTCGGCTCGATCCGGGCTAACGGCATCAGGACGCCGGTCATCATGCTCACCGCGGTCGATTCCGTACCGCTGAAGGTCGAACTGCTCGACATGGGCGCGGACGACTACGTCACAAAGCCGTTCTCAAGCTCCGAACTGCTGGCGCGCGTGCGAAGCGTGATGCGCCGCTCCGCCGGCCAGCCCGAGTCGCAGATCAAGGTGGCCGACCTCGTCCTGGATCCCGCCGCCCATAGGGTCACGAGGGCCAAACGGAAAATCGAGCTGACGGCCAAGGAGTATTCCCTCCTGCATCTCCTGATGGAGAACGCGGGGCACCCGGTGACGCGGACGATGATCATCGAGCACGTCTGGGACCGGAACTTCGACAGCTTCACCAACGTCGTCGACGTGCACGTCAGTCGACTGCGCGCCAAGATCGACCGCGACTTCGGCACACAGCTCATCCGGACCATCAAGGGGGTCGGGTATGTCCTCAAGGACGAAGAGTAGGACATTCCGCCGGCTGGGGTTCCGGCTCACCGCATGGTACGCGTCGATACTCTGCCTCACCGTCGTGCTGATCGGGGGATTCCTCTACTACCGACTGCAACACAACCTGTACAAACAGCATGACAAGTTTCTTGAGCTCCTGTCCGAAGACTTCGCCATGGAGGTCCACGAAAACCTGGGCGACCTCGGCCTGATAAAGGAGGAACTCGACCGCGAAATCAGCTTTGGCAAACACCCGAACATCGTGTACCGCCTGTTCACGCCGGACGGAGCCGTCGTCGCCCGGACGGAGTTCTTTCCAAACGGGGACCGCCCGGCGAACGAGCTTGTTCGCGCCGCGTCCGGCTCGGAAAACACGCTCCCGCCCTGGACCGTCCACGGCGACAGCGGGTATCCGTATCGGGCGACCGCGGAGGCCGTGTGGGACGCCGGCAAGCTGGCATATGTCGTCGAAACGGGCTACTCCGCCCGGCCGATATACAAGACGATGGAAAACTATCGGAAGAACTTCGCTCGCGTACTCCTGCCCCTCCTTGTGCTGGGGGTCACAGGCGGATGGTGGCTGGCGCGGAAATCCCTCGCTCCCATCGCCGACATCACGAACGCGGCCCAGGCGATCTCCCGCGAGTCTCTCGGCCAGAGGATACCCGTCAAGGGCGCCGAGGACGAGTTAGACCGCCTGGCCGAGGTGCTGAACGAAATGCTCGACCGCCTGCGGGAGTCCTTCGAGCGGGTGGACAGGTTCTCGTCCGACCTGGCGCATGAACTGAGGACGCCGCTCACCTCGCTCAAGGGCGAGGCCGAAAGGGCCTTGACCGAACCATGCACGGCCGACGAACTCCGAGGCATCATCGCCTCGCAGGCCGAGGTCTACGACCACCTGAACACAATGATCACGGACCTCCTTCTGCTCTCCCGGGGCGGAAACGCTCCGACATCGTCCCTCGGAGCGCTGGACGTCGCCGCCTGCGTGGGCGAGGCAGTCGACGCATTCATGGTCCTCGCGGAGGACGCCGGGGTCCAACTCGCCTTCTCCCGCCCGGACAGGCCATGCATGGCGAAGGGCGACCGGTCGGCGCTGCGCCGGCTCTTCTCAAACCTGCTGGACAACTCTATCAAGCACACCGGCGCCGGCGGGACAATCTCCGTCACCGTCCAGGCCGGCGGGCCGCGGCACGCCGTCACCGTCGACGACACCGGCGAAGGAATCCCCGCCGAAGACCTGCCGCACGTCTTCGAGCGTTTCTATCGCGGCGACCGATCGAGGTCGCGCGACACCGGCGGGTTCGGGCTCGGCCTGAGCATCTGCCGGCAAATCGCGGACGACCACGGCGGAGAGATCGCGATCGAGAGCCAGGCCGGCCGAGGCACAAAGGTCACCATCACACTGCCGGCGGATTCATCGTGACAACTCCGTAACACTCCCGTCATTCTGCCCCAATGCCTCTTGTGCGATAATGCCCGGTCGGCGTGGCGGCTTGCAGATGGAAAACGGCGGATCTTTCCGCTATCATAGCGCGGCCTGACGCCCCGGCCGGTTCCCGGCATTGTGCGGCTCGGTACGCGAACGAGGAGGCGTTCACGAAAATGGACCATGTGGATATCTCGCTGGTCGTCCCCGCCTGTGACGAAGAAGACTCCATCGGGGACTGCATACGCGAGGCCGCCGGCGTGCTCGACCGCCTCGGCAGGCCGTACGAGATACTGGTTGTCGACGACGGAAGCACCGACCGCACGTTCGACGTCCTGAAAGAGCTCCGGAAGGAACTCCCGCGGCTCCGGGCCTTGCGGTTCAGGCAGAACCGCGGCCAGACCGCCGCGATGGACGCCGGCTTCCGACACGCCGCCGGCGACATCGTCGTGACCATCGACGCCGACATGCAGAACGACCCGGCCGACATCCCGAAACTGCTCGACGCGATGGGCGAATGGGACGCCGTCTGCGGCATGCGCCTCAAGCGGCGCGACAACTTCATCAGGCGCGCCTCCTCCCGAATCGCAAACTGGGTCCGCAACAAGCTCAGCAACGACGACATCCGCGACACCGGCTGTACGCTCAAGGCCTACCGGCGCGAGTGCCTGCTCCGGCTCAAGCTCTTCGAGGGCATGCACCGATTCCTTCCCACCCTGCTCAGGATGGAAGGGTTCCGCGTGACCGAGATGGCCGTGAACCACCGGCCCCGGCTCCAGGGCGAAACGAAATACAACGTGTGGAACCGCGTCTTCAAGAGCTTCAAGGACCTGCTCGCGGTGCGCTGGATGAAGCGGCGCAGGATTCACTACGAGATCGGAGAGGAAATCAAATGAGGGGCGTCTACCTGCTGGCCGTCACGATGGCCGAGCGCGGCGCGTGGTGGCCCGAGAGCTTGTTCGGCCGGTTCTGGGTCATATTCGGCTTTGCCGCACAGGTCGCGTTCACCGGGCGGTTCCTCGTGCAGTGGATCGTCTCCGAGAGACGCGGCCGGAGCGTCGTTCCCCTCGCGTTCTGGTACCTCAGCATCCTCGGCGCCGTGATGCTCTTCGCCTACGCCGTAATCTGGAAACACGACCCCGTCGTCGCGGTCGGCCAGGCGACCGGCGGCTTCATATACGTCCGAAACCTCGTGCTCATCAAGCGAGAGGCCCGGTCCGCACAAATCAACGCGGCCGCCGGCTGACCGCCACAAGGCCCGGGCGAACACCCCGGACCACGCGGCCCCGCGTTACGCCAACGTAATCCCGCCGTAACCGTCCCGCAAGAACGGTCCCTGTATGATCTCTCCCATACCCGGCCGCTGATTCATCGGCGTTCCAAGCGCGATCCGGCGCGCGAGAATTGAAGAGGACATGCGCGATGAGCAAGAGTGTTCGATTGAGAATCCTGCGGTGGCTCTACAGGCACAGGGGCTTGTGTGTTGCGCCCCCCATGGTCTATGTGCTCTTCTCGACGCGATGGGAAATCGAGGACGAATGGCTCATATGGATG
>Ga0180435_10003695_pt1 | contig 15235 bp, 13 predicted proteins | sample SS_ome_3_FD_132467 | JGI IMG/M metagenome (GOLD analysis project Ga0180435, IMG submission 132467) | Hypersaline lake sediment archaeal communities from the Salton Sea, California, USA - SS_3_S_1 metaG | ecosystem: Environmental > Aquatic > Non-marine Saline and Alkaline > Hypersaline >... | reverse complement strand
TGTGTGCGTCTCAGGTGGATATTTGCCGTCGGGAAACCGATGGTTCTGCCGCGCTTATCGCCATGGTTGACGTGACCGCAGATGGTGTAAGGGCGCCCGAGCATGGTGTCGGCGCGCTCAAGCTGATCGTTGATCAGGGCGCCCCGGATCAGCGAGCTGCTGACGCGGTGATCATCGATGCAGTGTGACTCGATACTGCTGACACTGAAGCCGTATTTGTCTCCGTAGTCGGATAGCAAGTCGAAGTCGCCTTTACGGTCACAGCCAAAACGGAAATCATCACCGACGATGACCGCCCTGATCTTGAGTGATTCGACCAGAATCTGTTCGATAAACTCGACAGCGCTCATGCCTGCCAGCGATCGGTCGAATTTCAGAAACAGCAGGTAATCCGGTCGCAGTGAATCTTCGAAGTCAGCCAGCGTGCGTATCTTCTCGATACGGCTCATCAGGCGTGATGAATCGGGGTTATCCTTTTGGCTGTCATCTCGAGAGAAATATTCCCGGGGCAGTGGTTCAAAGGTCATCAGGCAGCTTTGCGTGTTCAGGCGGCTGGCTTCGCTATGCATCTTCTCCAGCATTTTCTGGTGACCAAGGTGCAGTCCATCGAAATTTCCGATGGTGATTACACCGTTCTGGTGTTGCTGGCGGCAGTTGTTGAGGCCGCGGATGACCTGTAGCTTTTGATCGGGCATGCTGCTTGCAGTGGGTGTTATAGAAATCCAGGGTTAGAAGTTCAGGGTAATCAATATATTAGGGGGCATATCCTACCAGTTTCTTGTGTTTCGGTGCAGGCAAAAAGTGTGAGAAACAGGTGAAATAAGGCTTGTCTTTTCCAGCTCTGTTTTTCCTGAGTCTATTTTTCCCCGGGCCAATTTTCCCTGCACCAGTATTCCCGGGGCCTATCATCCAGGGCCGGTTACTTTAGGCCTGTTTTCTTAACATGGAAGGGCGAAGCCCCTGGAACCATAACAGCGTGAAATAGATAAAGACGCCGATCAGGATGATTGAGCCAAGATTGGTGAGGCGTTCCATCAGCGACCACTGGCTCCACTGGATGGCATCCGCGTTCAGCCACAGTACGGCAGCAGCCATCGCCGTGCTGGCGATGACGGTCCTGAACAGCCAGGCCAGCCAGCCAGCTTCAGGCTTAAATATACCGCTACGGCGAAGGCCGCTGTATAACATCAGGGCATTGATATAGGCAGAGAGGCTGGTGGCGAGTGCCAGCCCGACATGCGGCGCCTGGTAATCCATCAGTACCAGTGGCACCACGAAGGCGATGTTGAATACCATGTTGAGCACCATGGCGATGATGCCGATGCGAACCGGCGTGCGAGTATCCTGCCTGGCGTAGTAGCCCGGTGCCAGGATCTTGATGGCGATCAGTGCAGGTAAACCGAGCATGTAGGCCATCAGGCTCAGGCTGGCAAAATAGGTGTCTTTGGCGGTGAATTGGCCGTATTCGAATAGTGAAGCCAGTATCGGCCCTGCCATGATGAACAGGCCTGCGCAGGCCGGGATGGTGATCAGCGCCACCAGTCTCAGCGCCCAGTTGAGTGTCTGGTTGAAGTGCTCGGCAGAGGCGCGTGCATGCTGCTGGGATAATGTAGGCAGGATGACCGTGGCGATGGCAATACCGAGCACGCCGAGAGGGAACTCGAGTAAACGATCCGAGTAATACAACCAGGTAACGCTGCCGGTGATCAGGAAAGAGGCAATCACGGTATCCAGCAGCAGGTTGATCTGCGCTACGGATGAGCCAATAATCGCTGGTATCATCAGCTTGATGATACGTTTTACACCTTCATGCCCGCGTTTGAATTTCGGCACCGGGAACAGCCCCAGTTTCAACAGGAAGGGGAACTGTAACAGCAGCTGTGCAACACCGGCCAGCGCAACACCCCAGGCGAGGGCCATCAGCGGCTCATCGAAATAGGGTGCGAGGAAGAATACCGAACCGATCAGGCACAGGTTGAGCAGTACCGGGGTGAAAGCCGGCACCGCGAACTGGTGAAAGCTGTTGAGGATGCCGCCGGCAAATGCGACCAGTGAGATGAAGAAGATGTAAGGGAAGGTGACGCGAAGCAGCTCGGCGGTGAGTGCCAGCTGCTCGGCGTTATCGGCGAATCCGGGTGCAAAAACGTAGACCACAACAGGCGCGAAGATCATGCCAAATGCTGACAGGGCTAGCAGGAAGCCGCCCAGGGTGCCGGCGACGTGGTCGACCAGGTCTTTCAGCGCTGCTCTGTCACGTTTTTCCTTGTATTCGGAGAAGATTGGGACAAAACCCTGTGAGAATGCGCCTTCCCCGAACAGCCGGCGCATGAAATTTGGAATCTTGAAAGCGACCAGGAAGGCGTCGGTGCCGCCTGAAGCGCCAAAAAATGTCGCCAGCGTGATGTCACGTAGCAAGCCGAAAACCCTCGATAAAAGCGTCATCCCGCCTACGGTGAAGGTGGATCGCAGTAATTTTGTGCTCAGGGCCGTCTCCTGCCTCGATGGTGACTTGAATAATGGTGACTGGATCGAAAGGCGTGATTGTACCTGTTGTATGCTGATTACAAAAGCGGGGCGGGGTGCGTGGTTATAAGGCGATGGGTTCACCGCGGAGGCGCGGAGACACAGAGAAAAACTTTGTTGTTAGATATTGTTACCCTTATCCATGTCACTTCGAACGAATGTGATGCCTGCATGGCATAGATTGATCCAAACAATCTTTATGCATTTCCTCCATCCATGGAGGTCAGTGCAGGTAAATAGAATAATACAGGACGCTTACATGGATGTAAGTGGTAGAACGACTCAGGAGACCAAGTCGAGCTATTATCGAGAAATCTATTCGAGTTATAAGACCTCTCTCATTCGTTCGAGATGACAACAACTTATTAATGATATTCGACAACAACCTTTTCTGCGTCTCCGCGCCTCTGCGGTGAGACTTTCAGGTTTTTTCTTTCTATAGAGAAGCGACGAAAAATGTTGACAATGGGGGAGAAAACGGGCAATCTACGTCCTCTTTTTTCAAGACGGTTTTATAACAGTGGCAAACTCAGCATCAGCAAAAAAACGCGCTAGACAAGCAGAAATTCATCGCAGTCGTAATGTCGGTGTACGCTCAATGATGCGCACATACATCAAAAAAGTTTACTACGCGATCGAAGCCGGTGATAAAGCAGCGGCAGAAGCAGCATACAAACAGGCTTCTCCAGTGATTGACCGTGTTGCAGGTAAAGGCCTGATCCACGCCAACAAGGCTGCTCGTCATAAGAGTCGTATGAATCGCAATATCCGTAATATGGCGTAGTTTATTACGTTATATCGTAAAAAAGCCGGGCTGAGAAATCAGCCCGGCTTTTTTATTGTCCTTGCAAAGATATTGCTGATCCGATTATCTTCTGAATCCCTTTGCGCCCAACAGCAGCAGTCCTGAAGCAAATAACCAGAGCGCAGCGGGTACGGGAACAGGCTGATTGATAACCATATTATCAATGCTGGGCCAGAAGCCATTGATATGGGGCAATGTTCCCGGGGCGAAGAATGTAAGCTGGCTGACAGCTGCAGTTTCTACACTAACGGTTAGCCAATCAGTCCATAAGGTGTAGTCGGTGAGGTTTACTGTTGTTTCCCAGATGGTATCACCTGATGTATTCAGTGCAGCGATATCAATAGAGCCAATGGCACCCCTGTCGAAATCCAGCCAGGCCATGGCATTCATCTCAAAGCTATTTACATAAGTGGCTGTAGAGAAATAGATGTGATCATCGGAGTTGTAGTCATCATTATATAAATGACCACCACCGATATCACTCCACTTCATGTCGCCACCGAGGGTTACGCCAAGATTGCTGGCATCATTAAAATCAAGAAGCGTCGCGTGAGAGCTGCTACTGTATCCGGCGAGCATGATAAGAAGAAATAAGTTAGAGAATTTAAGCACAATAAATTACCTTTGATGGCATCAAGTTTAAGTATAGATGTGTTTATTTTTTATGCATTTAAGATAAATAAAGCAAATATCGTGCCGCTAAGAAAAAAATCAATTGATTCAGTAAGATAGTAAACAGGCCGAAAAGTGCGACAGTGAAAGTGTAAATATATTTTACATTATTTCGCCAGATGTTGGCCAATATTTGACCGGCGTACGAGGGTTATCTGTAAATACCCGAGTTGCGTTGTTATGTATTGAGTTACTCGTAAGTCAAAGCAATACCAGGTTATCGCGATGGATTAGCTCGGCATCATCGACATAACCGAGGATGGGTTCTATCATCTCGCTGGGCTGCCCCATGATCTGCAGGCTTTCCTTGGCGTCGTAATTCACCAGTCCGCGGGCGATCTCTCTGCCGTCGTCGCTGATGCAGCTGACGACTTCACCACGCTGGAAATATCCTTCGACCCTGTTGACCCCGACCGATAGCAGGCTGACCCCCGATTTTTCGATTGCCCGACTGGCACCGGCATCCAGGTATAGTTTTCCGGAGACACGCAGCTGATTGGCCAGCCAGCGTTTGCGCGCGGTCATCGGTTCGCTGTCTGCAACCAGCAGGGTGCCTGTCGACTCGCCCCGGGCTATCTTCTGCAGTACATTCTGCTGTGCGCCGGCAGCGATCACCGTGGTTGCGCCCGAGCGGGCCGCACGCTGCGCTGCGGTTATCTTGGTGCGCATGCCGCCCTGGCCGAGGGCGCCGCTGTCGCCAGCCATCTCGAGCAGTTCAGGGTTGTTGGCATTGGCCTGTTCAATAAGCTGGGCGTCATCGTTATAACGTGGGTCTTTATCGAACAGTCCCTGCTGATCGGTGAGGATGACCAGGGTGTCGGCTTCGACCAGGTTGCTGACCAGTGCGCCCAGGGTGTCATTATCACCGAAGCGGAACTCATCCGTGGCGACGGTATCATTCTCATTAATAATAGGGATAGAGCCAAGCTGCAGCAATGTCTTCAGTGTGCTGCGTGCGTTCAGGTAGCGCTGGCGATCACCCAGATCTTCATGGGTCAGCAATACCTGTGCGGTGCAGATGTCATGCTGCTTGAAGCAGCTTTCGAAGTGCTGGATCAACCCCATCTGGCCCAGCGCGGCGGCAGCCTGCAATTCATGCAGAGCGTGAGGTCGCTGCTTCCAGCCGATTCGCGCCATGCCTTCAGCGACTGCGCCGGATGAGACCAGCAGAATCTCTTTGCCGGCCTTGCGCAGGTCGGCGATCTGCTCGGCCCAGTCGTGGATCGCCTGTTTGTTTAGTCCGCGGCCTTCGTCGGTGATCAGCGAGCTGCCGATCTTGATCACCCAGCGTTTTGATTCTGCAACGGATTTTCGCGTACTCATGCTGTTATCTCTTATTCCTTGATTCTATTAATCCTGGTCCAGCTCGTCGCCATGCTCAGGTTCTACATCGTTGGCTCCTTCCTGTTGCTGTGCCTCTTTTGCCAGTAGCCTGTCTTCTTCCAGCTGCTCCATGATGCTGTACACCAGTTTATCGGTGCCGCTCTTGCTCAGCGCAGAGATGGCGAATACCGGTCCCTGCCAGTCCAGCCTGTCGATGATGTCCTGTTTTCTCTGCTCCAGTTCATCTTCGTCGAGCAGGTCGGTCTTGTTCAGTACCAGCCAGCGTTTCTTCTGGGCCAGTTCATGGCTGAAGCTGTCCAGTTCCTTGATGATCGCCTTTGCGCTCTCTACCGGGTCGCTGCTATCGAAGGGAGCGATATCGATGATATGCAGCAGCAGTGTGGTACGAGACAGGTGCTTGAGGAACTGGATGCCGAGTCCAGCGCCTTCCGATGCGCCTTCGATGATGCCCGGGATATCGGCGATGACAAAACTCTGGTTCATTCCCACACGCACCACGCCGAGGTTCGGGAACAGCGTGGTGAACGGATAATTGGCAACCTTCGGCCGCGCCGCTGACACCGAGCGGATGAAGGTGGACTTGCCGGCATTGGGCAGGCCAAGCAGGCCGACATCCGCCAGCACTTTCAGCTCCAGTCGCAGGCTGCGGCGTTCGCCGGGTGATCCTGGAGTGCAGCGCCTCGGAGTCTGGTTGACCGAGCTCTTGAAGCGCGTATTGCCGAGACCGTGAAAACCGCCCTGGGCGACCTTTACCTGCTGCCCGTTTTTGGTGATATCGCCGATGAGCTCATCGATGTCATCATCATAGATCAGGGTGCCGATAGGAACCGGGATAAGCAGGTCTTCACCGCCTTTGCCGGTCATCTTGCGGCCGGATCCACGTAAACCGGATTCGGCGGTGTAGGTGCGGACATGGCGAAAGTCAGCCAGGGTATTGATATCGTGATCGCCGACCAGGATTACACTGCCGCCGTCGCCACCGTCACCACCGTCCGGGCCGCCGCGCGGGATAAATTTCTCGCGACGAAAGCTAACCACACCGGTGCCACCGTCACCAGCTATTACATTGATGGTTGCTTCGTCGACAAAACGCATGTTTCGCTCTTATCTTCTGGTTAAAGTTAGTGGCCGATTTTTAAGGCAGGTTATGTAGCTTGATAGTCTATCTTAAAAATCAGCAACTTAGAATGTTATCACTAAAGCTGCTCGTTCTTTTGGGCAGGCAATAAAAAAGCCCCATGCGGGGCTTTTTCTTAACCGCAGTGGGTAGGCAGGCTTTAGTTTGCCGGGGTAATGCTCACTGTTTTGCGGTTAAGTGGACCACGGGTTTCGAAAATCACGTTACCGTCTGCTTTAGCAAACAGGGTGTGGTCGCGACCCATGCCAACATTTTCACCAGCGTGGAATTTAGTGCCGCGCTGACGAACCAGGATATTACCTGCAATCACTGCCTGACCGCCAAATTTTTTCACGCCAAGTCGTTTCGATTGTGACTCGCGTCCGTTCTTGGTACTACCGGCTGCTTTCTTATGTGCCATTGTCTAGTTCTCCAAACAGAAATTTATTAAGTTACGCAGAAATACCGGTCACTTCGATCTCAGTGTAATACTGACGGTGACCTGTTTTCTTCTGGTGGTGTTTACGACGTCTGAACTTCATGATCTCAACTTTTTTAGCGCGACCATGAGACTTAACAGTAGCGGTAACTTTACCGCCATCGACAAAAGGTGTGCCGATGTTGATGTTGTCACCGTCAGCAGTCATCAGCACTTTGTCGAAATCGACAGTAGCGCCTTCTTCGGCGTCCAGTTTTTCAATGCGACATACATCGCCTTGAGCTAATTTGTATTGTTTGCCACCAGTACTGATTACAGCGTACATGGGTGTTCTCCAAATATTCGTGACAGAAAGGGCGCAAATTATACGTTGTTAAACCTGGACTGACAAGCCCCGTATGACGCTAAATATAATGAAACTGCGCGCCTGCCTGAAAATGTATAGCCTTCCTTTATCTGTAGTAAATCTAACGATAATTCATTGATTTGCTTGACCTGTTGTCGATGACTACATAGGATTCGCATTCTGATTAATGATTAAGCATTCCAACCGGGTATATTTTTGTCTGAAACAGCCCCCCTCAATCAAGTTCCACAACTCAGTTTTAATGATGTGATGACTCTCTGCCGAGATGATATGCTGGCTGTCGACCAGGTCATTCATCAGCGCTTGAGTTCGGATGTTGCACTGATCAACCAGCTGAGCCACTACATCGTCAATTCGGGTGGTAAGCGCCTTCGTCCCTTGCTCGCTTTGTTATCTGCTAAAGTGTTCGGCTACCAGGGGAATATGCATTATCTGCTGGCCGCGATCATAGAATTCATCCATACGGCAACCCTGCTGCATGACGATGTGGTTGATGAATCCGATATGAGACGGGGCAATGAGACCGCAAATGCGCTATTCGGCAATGCCGCCAGTGTGCTGGTCGGTGACTTCCTTTATTCACGTTCATTCGAGATGATGGTGGAGATGGACGATATGCGCGTGATGAATATCCTGGCGACGACCACGAATGTGATCGCGGAAGGGGAAGTCATGCAGCTGATGAACGTGCACGATGCTGACACTACCGAGGAAAAGTACCTCGAGGTCATCCACTGCAAGACGGCGAAGCTGTTTGAAGCGGCCTGTCAGCTGGGCGCCATCCTGTGTAACCGTAGTGACGAAGAGATACAGGCGATGGCAGCCTACGGCCGCTATCTCGGTACCGCCTTCCAGCTGATCGATGATGTCATGGATTACACTTCCAGCAGTGAAGAGATGGGTAAGAATGTTGGCGATGACCTGGCAGAAGGCAAACCGACGCTGCCGCTGATCTATGCGATCCAGCAGGGCTCACAGGAGCAGGCAGAGCTCATCAAGGCCGCGATCGAAAAAGGCGGCTATGACCGTATCGATGAGGTGCAGGCGATCATCCAGCACACCGGTGCACTGCAATATACCGAAAAGATGGCACAGCAGCAGGCAGAACTTGCCATCGCTGAGCTCGATGGCCTGCCGGAATCTGATACCAGGACGCTGCTGATCAATATCGCACGTCTGTCCGTGCACCGTAGTCATTAATCGCCGTCAGCAGAACGAAGAATTCCTTGCCGGTCCCGAAGAGCGATATTTGCTAATATAGTCAGATTGATTTGGTCATAAGGTCCCATTAGGGGATGTGGTCATTAGTGGAGTAGACAGGTAAAACGATGACAGAAGGTACACTATATGTAATTTCAGCTGCATCAGGTGCCGGTAAGACCAGCCTGGTTGCTGCGGTACTGGAGCAGTTGAGCGATATCGAAGTGTCGGTATCTCACACCACGCGAGCGCCTCGTGAAGGCGAGGTCGACGGGGTGAACTACCATTTCGTCGACAGAGAGGTGTTCCAGTCGATGGTCGATGGGGGCGAGTTTTTTGAGTCTGCCACAGTATTTGGTAATATGTATGGTACTTCGCGACAGCATATCCAGCAGCAGCTTCGAAGAGGCAAAGACGTCATCCTGGAGATCGACTGGCAGGGCGCGCGTCAGATCCGCCAGCTGGTCAGTGACTGCAAATCGATCTATATCGTACCGCCATCGATCACCGCTCTGCGGGAGAGGTTGACCTCACGCGGTCAGGATGATGAGTCGATCATCGAAAAGCGTATGCGTGAAGCGGTCAGTGAGATGTCTCACTATGCTGAATTTGATTACCTGGTCATCAATGATGACTTTGATGAGGCGAAAGATAATCTGGCCGCTATAATCAAGGGTGAACGTATGCGGCTGCTACATCAGCAGCAAAAACATGAAGGATTGCTCTCGGCATTGCTCTCATACGAAGAGTGATCAGGTGCTTACATCTGTCAGAGCTGTTATAAAGATACTAACTAGTAAGATTTAATTTAAGAGATTTAACCGGAGAATAAATATGGCGCGTCTAACAGTAGAAGATTGCCTGGACAACGTAGAAAACCGATTTGAGCTGGTGCTCGTTGCCTCGCAGCGTGCTCGCCAGCTGGCGATGGGCGCAGAACCGCTGGTTCCAGAAGACAATGACAAACCTACCGTGATGGCACTGCGTGAGATCGCAGAAAACCTGATCAATAAGGAAGTCCTCAACGAGCCTGAGGAAACGCCGATGGAAGACATCGAGGCGATGATCGAAGGTGATCTATCTGCAGAACTCAAAGAAAGCCTGTAACCTGGCATTGAGTCTGGACATGGGCGCATCAGGCACACATCTGCTGTGTTTGATGCGCCCGTTGTTTTTTTCCGGGCAGATAATTTCTGTTGGAAAGCTATCGTGGTAACTTAAGCAGATGATGGCCGAAGTTACCTCAAAAAACGAAGAAGATACTTCTGTAGATAAAACATCAGAAGAACGTTTTCTGATATCTGATCTGTGTGATCTCACCTCGCAGTATATGGATCAGGAGCAGGTGAAAGAAGTCTACCGCGCCTATATCTTTGGCGCGCAGGCGCATGAAGGCCAGGTGCGCGCTTCAGGTGAACCATATATCTATCACCCCATCGCCGTGGCACGCATCCTCGCGCAGATGCATATGGATGTTAAGAGTATCGTCGCCTCCATACTGCATGACGTCATCGAAGATACCCCCGCTACCCGAAAATACATCGAAAGAGAATTCGGCAAGGAAGTCGCCTACCTGGTCGAGGGTGTCAGCAAGCTGACCAATATCAAGTTCAAGAACAAGATCGAACAGCAGGCCGAGAATATCCAGAAGGTCCTGCTGGCGATGGCGAAAGACATCCGCGTCATCATGATCAAACTGGCCGACCGTCTGCATAACATGCGTACACTGGGGCCGCTGCGCCCCGACAAGCGTCGACGCATCGCCCAGGAAACACTGGAGATATATATCCCTATCGCCAACCGACTGGGTATCTACACCATCCGTCATGAGCTGGAGAACCTGGTGTTTCAGGCGATGCATCCGATCCGCCACAAGGTGTTGGAAAATGCGGTCAACAAGGCCAGCGGTCATCGCAAGGAACTGATCGAAAAGATTAACTCGGCACTGGGTGCACGGCTGGTCGAGATGGAGATCGACGCCCAGATCGTCTCGCGCAAGAAGCATCTGTTCAGTGTGTACAACAAGATGCGCGACAAGCGTTTGCCATTCAAGAAGGTCCTCGATGTATACGCACTGCGTGTGCTGGTCGATTCGGTCGATGACTGTTACCGCGTGCTCGGTATCGTGCATAACCTGTTTAAACCGATCCCGGGAAGGTTCAAGGACTATATCGCAATCCCGAAGAGTAATGGCTACCAGTCACTGCATACGGCCTTATACGGTCCGCATGGCATCCCCATGGAAGTGCAGGTGCGCACCATCGAGATGGATAAGTTTGCCGAGAGCGGTATCGCCGCACACTGGCTGTACAAGTCACCGGATGAGAGCACGGCTGGTGCCACCGGCGCCCATGCACGTGCACGTGACTGGCTCACCGGCATCCTGGAGATGCAGCAGTCTGCCGGCGACTCGATGGAGTTCCTGGAGAACGTCAAGGTCGACCTGTTCCATGATGAGGTCTATGTCTACACGCCAGATGGCGACATCATGAAGTTGCCGCGTAATGCTACCCCGGTCGATTTCGCCTACGCGGTGCATACCGATATTGGTAACCGTTGTGTGGCTGCCAAGCTGGACCACAGCTTCGCACCGCTGAATACACCACTGTATAGCGGTCAGACCGTAGAGATCGTCACCTCGCCGAGTTCACGACCCAATGCCGCCTGGCTGAATTATGTGGTGACAGCGAAAGCGCGCAGTAACATCCGCAACTACCTGAAGAATATGCAGTCTGACGAGGCTATGTCTCAGGGGCGGCGCCTGCTGGAACGCTGTCTCAAACCACTCGGCATGCGCCTCGATGACGTCAAGGAGACAGATCTAAAAGCGGTATTAAAAGATTATGGTTTCTCTGATATCAGTGAACTGCTGGAGGATGTTGGTCTGGGCAACCGTCCGCCCAGCCTGGTGGTGCGCAGGCTGGTTCCAGAGCGAATCTCTGACGGTCAATCCGAAGAGACGCGCGAGATGAAGTCACAATCGGCGCTGGCGATCAGCGGCACCGAAGGCATGGTGGTCAGTTATGGTCGTTGCTGTTATCCGATTCCGGGCGACCACATCGTTGCAAACCTGAGTAAGGGGCGAGGTATCGTGGTGCACCGCCAGGGTTGCAAGAACCTGGAAGCAAAACGCGATGCAACCGATAGCTATATCGATGTGCAATGGGCGGACGATGCCAGCGGTGACTTCAGCTGTGAAATCAAGCTCGAGATCGAAAACAAACCGGGTCTTCTGGCGCGGACGGCGACCGTCATCTCGGACTGTAAGGCTGATATCGAAAACGTGTTCATGGAGGATCGCGATGGTTTCTCCATCAACCTGTTGTACCAGATAAAGGTGAAAGATCGTAATCACCTGGCGAAGATCATGCGACGCCTGAGGCGTATCTCCAACGTGATGCGTATTGTGCGTCTGTGAACTCCCAATATCTCAACACACAAGTAGCTCACAATATTCATAAGACCATAGAGAGAAGAACGAACAATGACTAAAGAAATTATCTCTACAGAAAATGCGCCACAGGCGATCGGTACCTATTCACAGGCAGTCAAAACCGGTTCGACGGTTTATATGTCTGGACAGATCCCTTTGATTCCAGAGACCATGGAGATGGTCGAAGGTGATATCAGGCAACAGATCCATCGTGTTTTTCAGAACCTGCAGGCAGTGGCTAAAGCAGCGGGTGGTGACCTCTCCGACGTGGTCAAGCTGAACGTATTCCTCACTGACCTGACGAACTTCCCGCAGGTGAATGAGGTGATGGCCGAATACTTCCAGCAGCCGTACCCGGCACGGGCCGCTATCGGTGTCGCAGCCTTGCCGAAAGATGCCGGTGTCGAGATGGACGCCGTGATGGTACTCTAGATTCATATCGAAGGAACCCGGGCTAATCACAGCTGGTAACTCAATGGAACAAGGACAGGTCGGTGGCGATGCGGCCAAGAGCGCGACCCGGAAAGCAAACGATAAATTAAGCGAGGCTTTTGAGTATCAGTCCGTGCAGGTGCTCAAAGGTGTCGGTCCGGCAGTCGCGGAGAAGTTAAAACGCCTGGAGATATATAACATCCAGGATGTTCTGTTTCACCTGCCGATGCGTTACGAGGACCGTACCAAAGTTACACCGCTAGGTTCGTTGCAGCTCGGTCAGCAGGCATTGATCGAAGGCACCATCGATCACAGTGAGATCAAATTTGCTGGCCGCGGGCGTCGCAGCCTGCTGTGCTACCTGTCAGATAATACCGGGGCGGTGGTGTTGCGATTCTTCCACTTCAATAAAGCGCAACAGAATAATCTCAGCGTCGGTACCCGGCTGCGCTGTTTCGGTGAAGCTCGGCGGGGCGCGACCCGTCTCGAGATCGTGCATCCCGAATATCAGGTATTGCATGCCGTAGATGGAACCATCGAACAGTCGTTAACGCCGATCTACCCCAGGACCGAGGGGGTGCATCAGACCCTGTTGAAAAAGATCTCTGAACAGGTGCTGTCCACGATCAACCAGGGTCGTCTGATCGACTGGCTGCCGCGGAGTCTGCTCGAAGCTATATTTGATGAAGGCTCTAAGCAACGCCGCTGGCCGGACCTGGTCACAGCCATCAGCCAGGTTCACCGACCCGATAGCAATGCGGATGTCGGCAGGCTTAACGAATGCAGCACGCTCGCGCAGCAGCGCCTGCTATTCGAAGAGCTGGTTGCCCACCAGCTTAGCCTGTTACAGGTGCGTATGGATATCAGGAAGAACTGCGCCCTGAGTCTGAAAGTGACTGCTGATGAGTATGCGGCTTTCACCAGCAAACTCGCCTTTGAATTAACCCATGCGCAACAGAGAGTTATCGCTGAGATCTATGCTGATATCAACAGCCCGCAACCGATGTTGCGGCTGGTGCAGGGGGATGTGGGCTCCGGTAAGACCGTGGTCGCCGCCGCGGCAGCCATAGCGGTGATCAATGCCGGTGGGCAGATCGCCATCATGGCGCCGACAGAGATCCTTGCCGAACAGCATTATGCGAATTTTCGCCAGTGGTTTGATGAGCATGCATGTGTCCTGCTCACCGGTAAGGATAAGGGCAGGAAGCGTGAACACAAGCTGGCGTCCATCCTCGCAGGTGAGGTGCAGATCATCATCGGTACCCATGCCTTGTTCCAGCAGGATGTTCATTTTGAGAACCTTGTTCTGCTGGTGGTGGATGAGCAGCACCGTTTCGGTGTGCACCAGCGTCTTGCTTTGCGTGAAAAAGGGCAGGTATCGACAGAAGGTGAAAACCGGGTGCCACATCAGCTGATCATGACGGCGACACCGATCCCGAGGAGCCTGGCGATGACCGCCTATGCCGATCTCGATTATTCGGTGATCGATGAGCTGCCCGCGGGCCGTAAGCCGGTGACGACGGTCGTGGTCTCCACTTCACGTCGTGATGAGGTCATCCAGCGAATCGAGTCTGCCTGTGAGAAGGGAGAGCAGGCCTACTGGGTCTGTACCCTGGTGGAGGAATCTGAAGTACTGCAATGCCAGGCAGCAGAAGTTGCAGCACAACAGCTCGGCGACGAGCTGGAAAATGTCCGTGTCGGCCTGGTACATGGCCGGATGAAGCAGCAGCAGAAGCAGCAGATCGTCAGCCGCTTCAAGAACCGGGAGATCGATCTGCTGGTCGCCACCACCGTGATCGAAGTCGGTGTGGATGTGCCTAACGCTTCACTGATGGTGATCGAGAATGCTGAACGACTCGGGCTGGCACAACTGCATCAGCTGCGAGGGCGTGTCGGACGCGGCAGCAAGCAAAGCGCCTGTGTGCTGATGTACCAGGCGCCGCTGTCAGAAAATGGCAAGCAGCGCATGAGTATACTGCGCGAGACCAATGACGGCTTCAAGGTGGCCGAGAAGGATCTCGAACTGCGTGGTCCTGGGGAAGTGCTGGGTACACGCCAGACCGGGCTGATGCAGATGCGTATCGCCGATATCGTGCGAGATGAGCGCTGGTTTCCAGAGGTGAAGAAAGCGGCAGGGTATATCATCAAGCATCACCCGCAATCGGTTAAGCCGCTGGTGCGTCGCTGGCTGGGCAAAGCCGACCGTTTCGTCAACGTCTGATCGCTGAAGATTCATCGTTATTCTTAATCTCGTCTTGAGAGTAAATCTCTGGCTTTTAAATCTTGATTAAGCTACTTTTAAAGAGTGTTCGACCGGTTAACTACTTAAAAGAAATATAAAAAAGCCATCCCGAAATAACTATGTCTCTGCAGTCAGAAAAATCGATCGCTGATGTTTCAGTGAAAACCATGGGCGATAAGGCATCGTTACATGACGAGCGTGTGCTGCAGACCCAGATCGAGCGGCTGATCACCGGTTCGGGTTTCAGCAACATCGCCGGCATCTCGATGGCTGTCATCTGGGTGGGGCTTATCTGGCAGAACCTGCCGCACGTGGTATTGAGTGTCTGGCTGGGCTGCATGCTGCTGTTGTTCCTCTATCGCCTTGCGGTACACTATTTCAAGCTCTATTCCGAACACAGCAAGCTGTCGATAGACAGGTATATCGTGCGGCGCTGGTACCTCGTTTCTGTTTTCCTCACCGGGGCAGGCTGGGGTGTCACCTCGACATTGATGTTCCCTTATAACGAGCTGCACCAGATCGTGCTCGCTTTTATCCTGGTCGGTGTTTCGGCCAGCGGTGTCTCTTATTCTTCGGTCGCCTGGGTGTATTACGGTTATGTCGGTTGTGTGCTGCTGCCGTTGATGCTGCGCCTGTTCTATGTCGGTGGTGAAGTCTATTA